>Ga0210383_10004510_pt1 | contig 12330 bp, 14 predicted proteins | sample IncBWC14OmetaG_FD_160072 | JGI IMG/M metagenome (GOLD analysis project Ga0210383, IMG submission 160072) | Forest soil microbial communities from Barre Woods Harvard Forest LTER site, Petersham, Massachusetts, United States - Inc-BW-C-14-O ...
TGAACTCACTTCAATGCTGGTTGCGGTGACCTTACGGCCGTCGCTCATCACCAGTGAGATTTCCGTGATCACCGGAATGCGCACGTACCGTCTCAGCTCGTGCAAGACGAGCATTTGGGTAGCCCGAACCAACTTCAGCACTGCGGGCCGCTCGAGGGGTTCGTGGAAAATCGCATTGATTCCGTACTTCGAGTAGCTCAACGCATCCTGAGCGCTGCCGCCTACCGCATACATGACGATCCTGCTATTTGACGGCGAAGTGCGGGCGGACTCCATCACGGCCTGCGCTTCCGGTCCCAACTTGATCACGCAGGCTTCGAATTTCTCTTTCTTGAGACGCTCGGCGGCATTGCCGGTCAGCGATACGCTTTCGATTCCGAACTGCCGGAAGCACTCCGCAAGAGCCAGCCTTGCAGGCTCTTTCATGTCGACCAAGGCCACCCGAGCCGAGGCTTTCTTGGTGCTAAGCGTGGGCATGACAGCGGTTCCAAAGGCTTTATCCATAGATGGGAAATTCGCGCTTGCGAATCTATTCTGTCTTGCACTATCGACATTCGCAAAGGAGAAGAAGGCCAATCCCTGGGTACTAAGGTCTCATTACCTGGCGTGGGACGGGGCGAGTCCTAACGTTCCTTGCCAAAACGGGAGGCAATACAGTGTGGCGCGGACACTCCCGTCCGCGGGCTTTGACGCGAGGTGAGAATGAGCCCGAGTACTACCTGACAGCGGAGAATCTTGAGGGGTCTTTCTGGTCCGTTGCGCTAAGCTATTCTGCCCAGCGCCGGAAGAGCAGTGCGCCATTCGTCCCGCCAAAGCCGAAGGAATTGGACATTGCGTACTCCAAGGCCGTTTTTCTGGGATGGTTGGGGACGTAGTCGAGGTCGCACTCGGGGTCTGGATTATCCAAGTTTGCCGTCGGCGGCAGAATTTGGTCGCGGAGAGCCAGCACAGTGATACCCGCCTCAAGTCCGCCCGCGCCACCAAGCAGATGCCCCGTCATCGATTTAGTCGAACTCACCGCCAGCTTGCGGGCGTGATCGCCAAACGCACGCTTGATGGCGATGGTTTCCAGTTTGTCGCCGATATCCGTCGAAGTGCCATGAGCGTTGATGTAGCCGACTTCTTGCGGCGAGACTTTGGCATCGTTCAGCGTATTCAGCATCACGCGATAGGCGCCGTCACCGTTCTCGGCGGGCTGGGTAATGTGATGGGCGTCGCCGCTCATACCGTAGCCTACGATTTCCGCGAGAATCTTTGCCCCGCGACGGCGGGCAAACTCAAGCTCTTCAAGAATAAGAATTCCCGCGCCCTCGCCGATTACGAATCCGTCGCGTCCCGAGTCCCAGGGACGGCTGGCTTTCTCCGGCGAATCGTTGCGCGTCGAGAGCGCGCGCATGGCGGCAAACCCGCCAACGCCCATGGGAGTAATCGCTGCCTCGGTTCCGCCGGCAATCATGACGTCGGCATCGCACCGCGCTATTATCTTGTAGGCATCTCCGATCGAATGCGCGCTCGACGTGCACGCCGTGCACGTGGCTTCGTTCGGACCCTTGGCGTTGTAGCGGATGCTGACGTGGCCGGCGGCCAGATTCACGATGGAAGCAGGAATGAAAAACGGGGAGATCTTGCGCGGTCCGCCGTTGAGCAGATTGATATGCTCGCGCTCGATCACATCGAACCCGCCGATTCCAGATCCGATATGGACGCCAGTCCGAGTGGAAATTTCTTCCGGCACTTGCAGGCCCGAGGCTTTCATCGCCTCATCTGCCGCGGCCAGGGCCAGGTAGATGAAGCGGCCCATCTTCTTCAGTTCTTTTTTCTCGACAAAATTCAGGGGATCGAAATTCTTGACTTCGGCCGCGATCTGACAAGCGAATTGGGTGGCATCGAAATGAGTGATGCGGGCCACCCCGCTCTTGCTCGCGAGCAGGTTCCGCCAAATCTCTTCGGTAGTGTTGCCCACCCCGCAGATCAGGCCAATGCCAGTAACTACGACCCGTCTCGCCAACTACTTCCCGCCTTTCGAATGCTTGCCGATGTAGTCGACCGCATCTTGAACGGTGCGGATCTTCTCCGCATCTTCGTCGGGAATCTCAATCTCGAAGGCCTCTTCAAAGGCCATCACCAGTTCCACGGTGTCGAGTGAGTCGGCGCCCAGATCGTCCACAAACGAGGCGTTTTGGGTTACTTCGCCCTCATCCACGCCCAGTTGCTCCACGATAATCTGCTTCACTTTTTCGTCAACGGCTGCCATGAGTTCTCCTTGCTGATTCGTTTCCACGACGGAAGACGGACTGCTCGCCCGTCCAGCCGGACGGGGACGCCCGGCCTCCATTTGAGAAGTGCAATCTACTTGGCTACTTTGGCGTGCTTGTCGATGTAGTCGATGGCATCCTGCACGGAGCGGATCTTTTCCGCGTCCTCATCCGGGATTTCCAGATCGAATGCCTCTTCGAGCGCCATGACCAGTTCAACCTGGTCAAGCGAATCGGCGCCCAAGTCGTCTACGAACGAAGCGCTGGGCGTTACCTCGGCTTCATCAACTCCCAACTGCTCGCTGACAATCTGCTTAACTTTTTCACTGCTCTGCGACACTTTGTCTCCAGCGGCCATTGCAACCCACCTCCCCAGGAATGAGAAAAGGAATGATTAGTGTACTGGGCAGCACGAATCGCTGTAAAGGCGAGTTCCGCCTTTACGAAGTGTGACTGCGATCGGATCTACGAAAGTCCACAAGAATCCTAACTGCAGTTTCTTGCCGGGGTCAAACGTGGCTTGTCTGCGCGGCGCCCTCGCCTCGTGCTCGGGCGGCTGAAAATTGTGCTTCAATCACGAGTTATGATTGTTGCTCATGCGCGCCGTCGTACAACGCGTCAGCCGTGCGCAAGTCAGCGTAAACGAAGAACTCGTCGGCAAGATCGGCCGTGGCCTTCTGGTTTTGCTCGGAGTGACTCATACGGACGCCAATGCCGATGCCGAATATCTGGCTGACAAAATTGCTGGATTGCGTGTATTCGCAGATGAACTCGGAAAGATGAACCAGGACGCGGGCTCGATCGGCGGGGCCATTCTAGTGGTATCGCAGTTCACGCTTTACGGCGATGTCCGCCGCGGCAAGCGGCCTTCGTTCGATGCGGCAGCCCCGCCCGAGCGCGCTCGTCATCTCTACGAATATTTTGTGGACCGCATACGTGCCGCCGGTCTTCCCTGCCAGACCGGCCGCTTCCAGGAAATGATGCAGGTGGAGTTGGTGAACGATGGCCCCGTAACGATCCTGCTTGATTCGGCGAAGGCCTTCTAGGCCACACTGCCGCCATCACGCGTTGCGCGCCGGGCTCGTTAATGCGACACTGTCCGCCTGCCGAGAATTTGACCCGGCATTTCGTTTACCTGTGAAGAAACTGAATGCAAGCCCAAGCGCTTTATTCCTCCTGGCTCTGCTTCTCGGAGCCTTGGTGGTAGGCTTTTGGCTTTTCCGTCCTTTTCTTCAACCTTTCGCATTCGCTACCGTCATCGGCATTGGATTCTACCCGCTTCATGTCGGCATCAGCCGCGTGGTGCGAGGTCCAAACAAGTCCGCACTACTGTCTACCTTGACCGTGCTGCTGATCATCGTGTTGCCCGCCGTGCTCATTGCCTCGTCAGCGGGCACCGAATTGATTAAAGCGGCGCGATATTTGGGCGACCGTAGTACCCAGGAGGGCGGAGCTTCCGCTTATTTGGGCAATGCGCAGCAGAGCGTCCTACATTGGCTGGGCAGGTACGTCGACGTCGAAGCATTGCGTGTCGAGGACACTCTTGCCAATCTTCCCAGCTTGGCCAGCAAGTTCTTGCTGGCCGCGGGAACAGGGCTGGTGGCAGGTCTAGCGGGCTTCGCCGGCGACGCCATTCTCACCTTCCTGATCCTCTTCTTTGTGTTTCGCGACGGGCCGACTGCGTTGCACAGCGTCACAGCCATGCTCCCTTTGAGCGCAGAGCAAGCCACGCGGCTGTTGAGCGGAATTCGCGACAGCATCGTCGCCAACCTGTATGGCATTGTGGCTGTCGGCTTCGCTCAGGGCCTGCTGACCGGCATCGCCTGCGCCGTCCTGCGCGTACCGTCAGCCATGCTGTTGGGCTTGGCCGCTGCGGTTTGTTCTCTCGTGCCGATCGTCGGAACCATGCTGGTCTGGCTTCCATCCGCCATTTACCTGATGGTTACGGGCCACCTCTGGCAGGGAATCGCCCTCATTCTCTGGGGCGCGCTGGTGGTGGGCACGGTGGACAACATCATTCGGCCGCTGGTGATTGGCAGCAAAGTTGAACTCCATCCTCTGCTGCTCTTGTTCTCATTGTTGGGCGGACTTCAAGTATTTGGATTTATCGGAATTTTTGTCGGGCCCGTGGTCATCTCGGTGATCGCTGCACTGATCAAAATCCTGAGAGAAGAACTTGCAGCCTCGCCGAAGGATGCCCCACCCGTCACAGCCCCCGCATCATAAAAAGCCGACAGGAAGAGCCCGCCCGAAAAAGAACGGCAAGAGCCACACCCCTCAGACACCTAGTGCCAAAGAGTCGAGCTGCCCGTGATTAAAGTTCCGTTAACCCGGGCTTATGGGTGGCTTTTCTTCGCGAATTGTAACGTTTGCGCGCTAAAGACTGGAGGGCATCGCACCGATAAACCAGAAATGAGCGTGGAACAATGAAACGCCTCCTCATAATCTGCGCCATTCTGGGCGCTTGGCCGCAATTGAGCCAGGCACAAGGAATTCAAGGCAACGTAAAGCTCTCCGGCAAGGCAACCGTCATCACTACCGGGCATGGAGTCATGCTGAGCTGGACTCTCAGCCCCGGCGCGGGAAGTTATTGCGTCTATCGCGGGACCGTAGAGGGCGGCCCCTACGCAAAGATAGCCGCGGGCATCCTCGGCGCGAATTACACCGATACCAAAGTGACTCACAGGCAAACTCTCTACTACGTAACCACCGCGGTCAGCGGCACCAATGAAAGCGGCTACAGCAACGAGACCATAGCCGTGGTTCCATAACCTTCAGGAGATGAAATGAAAAAGTGTTGGTTAGCGGGCATGCTGAGCTTGTTCTCTGGAATCTCGTGGGCGCAGTGCGCTACGGGCAGTCCAGGCACCAATTGTACTGGGCCCTTGAGTGTGCAGCCGCAGGCTGGGAATAACACGCAATCGGCAATCACTTTGGTCGATCTTGGCTTGCCTTTATTGGCGCCCACGGCCAGTCAGTACACGCTGTCCGTCGCCAGCGGCATGATTGTGGAATCGGACAATGGAAATAGCTATCACTCTCTGATGGGACCACAAGGTGCTCAGGGACCGGCGGGATCTGCCGGACCACAAGGCGCACCTGGACCGACCGGAGCAGTTGGCTCACAAGGGGCTACGGGACCGATTGGTGCTACTGGCGCGATTGGCGCATCAGGGCCGGCAGGAGCTACGGGCGCAACCGGTGCGGTTGGTCCGCAAGGCGCCACAGGAGCAACCGGCACGACGGGAGCAGTTGGACCCATTGGTCCAGCGGGAGCCGTCGGGTCTGTCGGACCGGTCGGGCCAACCGGAGCACAAGGGGCACAGGGCGCAGTCGGCGGAATCGGGCCTCTAGGACCTGCGGGAGGTCAGGGTCCGGCGGGTCCGCAAGGCCCCCAGGGACCGCAAGGCGCTGCCGGAACGATTGCTGCTCCGTTGGATTACAGCTTCTACTATGGAACAGGATTCAAAGCGGGCGTGGGCACGATCGAAGTTGGTGGCACATATGATCGTGATCAGATCGATATGACCAGCACGACCTCCGTCCGCTTCATTCTCACCTTAGGACCGTCGGCACTGCCCAGCGGAAGCTACGCTCAAGCGCAATACACTCCCGACGGAACGAACTGGTTCCCATTGTCAGGAGAAGTCCCCGTGACTACGGCGAACGGACTGTACCTAAGCGGCTGGGAGGGCTTGCCCTCCGGAGCTAACGGCGATTACGTCGTGCGCATCGTGGTATTTAATGCCGGATCCGTAGCGGCGCAGATTTCGTTACACCAATTGCATCTGCAGCTTAAATAGGGTGGCCTACCCTTCTGGGATTTCCAACCGCGGATGACGTAGAGATTTCGTTTTGTTTGCCATCAACTTAGGGCCTGCCCACACCGCGATCCGGTATCCCAGCAGAACCGCGAGAATCGCTCCATACTCCAACGGCAGGTGAATGTCAGCTTTCACCAGCCACCAGTAATGGATCACGCCGGCGATCGCGCTGAAATAGATCAGCCGATGCAAGGCTTGCCAGCGTTTCCCGCCCAAACGCCGGATCCATCCTTTGGTCGAAGTCAACGCCAGCGGAATCAGCAAAACGAATCCCGTGAATCCGACGGTGATGAATTTTCGTTTGGCCACATCATGCAGCATCTCATGCAGATCGAAGAATTTGTCCAGCCAGATGTAAGTCAGGAAATGCAGTGTGCCATAGAAGAAGGCAAATAATCCGAACATACGGCGATAACGAATCAGCCAAGGCTGCCCGGTTAGTTTCCGGATCGGTGTCACTGCCAGGGTGATGAGCAGAAACCGCAGAGTCCAATCGCCCGTCGCATGGGTGACAACTTCGATCGGATTAGCACCCAGAGCGCCACTGTAAGCCTTCCATCCCAGAAGCCCCAATGGGATCAGACAAACCAGAAAGACTACGGGTTTGAACCAGCGAATCATGCATTTTGGTGGCGCTGCTTAACAACTCAGAAATTCTTCTTCAAATCCATCCCGCTGTACAGGCTGGCCACCTGATCGTAACCATTAAACATCAGCGTGGGACGCTTCAGGAATTCACCCAACCGGCGTTCTTTGGCCTGGCTCCACCGGGGATGGTCCACATTCGGATTCACGTTCGCGTAGAAGCCGTACTCGCGCGGGGCCATCTCGGCCCATGTAGTTCGCGGCTCGCTGTCTGTGAAGCGGATCCGGACAATCGCCTTGCCGCTCTTGAAACCGTACTTCCACGGCACCACGACGCGCAGCGGAGCGCCGTCCTGATTGGGCAATGCCTCGCCGTACATCCCGAAGCAAAGCAGTGTCAAGGGATGCATCGCTTCATCCATGCGCAGGCCTTCGACGTAGGGCCAGTCCAGCACATGGCCTCGCTGCCCCGGCATCTGTTGCGGATCCAGAAGAGTCGTGAACTCAACGAATTTCGCTTTGCTGGTCGGCTTGGCTTTGTTGATCAGTTCACTAAGGGAAAAGCCAACCCACGGCACGACAATCGACCAACCCTCTACGCAGCGATGGCGATAAATCCGCTCCTCCGGAGCAGCCATTTTCATGATTGTGTCGATATCGAGAGTTTGTTTCTTGTCGACCAATCCGTCGATGGTGACAGTCCAGGGCCGCGTCTTGAAGTTCTTAGCCAGACCGGCGGGCTCATACTTGTCCGTCGAGAATTCGTAGTAGTTGTTGTAATTGGTGACGTCCTTGTAGGGTGTAATGGTTTCTTTGGTCGAGAACGAGCTTGGCTTGATGTCGTCAATCTTCGTGTTGGCACGCACTATGATGGCAGGCGATACGGCTTCGCGAAGGCCCAAGCCGGCGGCGGCCAGTGCCGCGCCCGCAAGAAACTTGCGCCGATTCAAATACAAACTCTTCGGGGTAATCTCAGACGAAGGAATATCGCTAGATTTCTTAATCAGCATGAAAACGTCCTTCCATTAAGCGTACGGGAATCACGTCTCCGTGGATTGGGCCCGACACTCTACCCAATAGGACGCGCGCTAGCCGGAAAAGTTGCAAACACACGCCCCGTAGAAACATAGCTTGCTATGTTTAGGGGTTGACGATAGCTGCCGAGCGCCTAGTCGCGCTCGCCCAGCACTTCTCTGACTTTTCGCGACAGCATTTGCAGGGTAAACGGTTTTTGCAGGAAAGCAGTATCGGGGTCGACGACGCCCTCGTGCCCAATGGCGTCTTCGGTGTACCCAGAGAGATAGAGAACCTTGGTCTGCGGACGCGACGCGCACAGCCGCGCGGATAACTCGCGCCCGCTCATTCCTGGCATGACGACATCGGTGATCAGCATGTCGATCTTTTCCGAATACTCGGAAACGATCCGTAGCGCCGCCTCGCCATTGTCAGCCTCAAGAACCTTATATCCCTTCGACTCCAGCGTCTCGCGAACCAGCTGGCGTACGGACTCCTCGTCTTCCACCAACAAAACCGTTTCTGATCCGCCTGCCTGCGGCCGCGAAACTCCAGCCGGGCCCGCCGGCTCCAGCGCATCTTCTACCCGCGGCAAATAGATACGGAAAGTCGTGCCCAGCCCCGGTTCGCTCTCGACCAGAACATAACCACGACTCTGCTTGATAATTCCATACACGGTCGATAGCCCCAGGCCAGTGCCTTTTCCTTTTTCCTTGGTCGTGAAAAAAGGTTCGAAAATGCGCGACTGAATTTCTTTATCCATGCCCTCGCCAGTATCGGTCACCGACAGCACCACATACTGTCCCGGTTGGATGTAGCTGTATTCGCGGCGAACATCCTCGTTGTTCATCCGCGCGTTGGCGGTTTGAATAGTGATTTTTCCGCCGCTCGGCATGGCGTCTTTCGAATTGACCACCAGATTCATCAGCACTTGCTCAATCTGTCCCGCATCGGCCCGAGTTCGACCCAGATCTGCCGCCAGCCGCGTCTGCAACTCGATATTCTCTCCAATTAGAGGACGCAAAAGCCGCTCGATATTTTCAATGATGATATTCAGATCCACCACCTTCAGCTCCAGCAGCTGCTTCCGGCTAAAGGCCAGCAATTGGCGAGTCAAGGTCGTCGCCCGATCGGTCGCCTGGTGAATTGCCTCGATCTTCGGATACAACTGATCCGCCTTCCGCGTGCGCTCCAGCAAGACTTCCGCATAGCCGCTGATCACCATCAGCAGATTATTGAAATCATGGGCCACCCCGCCCGCCAAACGTCCCACCGCCTCCATCTTCTGCGCCTGCCGAAACTGGTTCTCCAGCACCCGCCGTTCCGTAATGTCTTCGGCGATCAGTTCTAGAACCTCGGCTGTCTCCTCCGCGCTGTTAACGGCGCGGCCACTCAAGCGCACCGTAATCGCGCTGCCATCCTTCCGCTTCCACCGAACTTCAACATTGTCTAAGCGCGCCCCGCGCTGGAATTCGCGAATCACGCGTGCCTGCTCGCTCGGATCAACAAAAACATCCGAGGTCGGATCCAGCGCCAGCACTTCTTCCGCCGAATCGTACCCCAGCATCGCGATCAGCGCCGGATTCACATCGAAAAACCTTCCCTCCAGGCTCGACCGGTAAATCCCATAAACAGCGCTCTGCACCAGCGACCGGTAGCGTGCCTCCGACCGCCGCAGCGCCTCCTCATTCCGTTTGTATTCGATCGCGCTCGCCAGTTGTTGTGAGACGATCTGCAGAATCTCTTTCTCTCTTTCCCCGAAGCGCACGTTCCCGCTGTAGCTCTGCACTACCAGCACGCCAAAAGTATTGTTCCCGGCTTTCAGCGGGACGCCCAACCAATCCAGCGACGCCGCCCCAATCAACTCCACTTCTCCCTCTTTCACCAAACCGTCAAACACTTCAGGAGTACACAACAACGGCTCCCCGCTGCGCAGCACGTACTCAGTTAAACCTCTGCCCAGCCTCTTCGGCGCAGGCCGGGAATCCTCTTCGTCTTCAAAATAAGGAAAGGTCAGCAGCTGTGTCAGCGGATCGAAAACCGAAATGTAAAAATTGCGGGCATACATCAACTCGCCTACAATGCCGTGCACAGCCGCATAAAATTGCTGCAAGTCTTCCGCCGAGCTGGTTTTCTGCGTGATCCGATATAAAGCCGAATGCAAAGCCTCAGCCCGCTTCTGTTCCGAGATGTCGCGATATAGCACGCACATCGCGACCTGGTTCCCATCAATCACAATCGGCGCAGTCGAAATGAAAACATCCAGCAACGTCCCATCCTTGCGCTGCCGCTTGGTTTCGAGGACAACCTTTTGCCCCTTTACCAGCAGCCCGGCAATCCACCGCGTCTCCGCGCTCCGGTCCGGCGGGACAATCAGCGAATCAATGCGCTCTCCCAGTGCCTCCTCAGGACCAAAACCAAAAATGCGCGTGAACTCGCCATTCAACCGCGTAATTCGATAGTCCTGATCAAGAATGCTGATCGCCTCCGGCGCGCACTCCACCAGTTGCTCAAGATAGGCTCGCTGTAATTCAGGACTGTCGTCTGCAAAGCTGGGAGTAACGGATTCGTTTGTCGCGGGGCCAGAGAGTGCCGGCGAGCGGCGCTGCAGCGCCTCCCGTAGAAACTTCGCGCGTGAAAGCTCAGCCGACTGCGCTGGCTGGGTGATGTTGTCACCCATTTGAATCCCCCTCGATCAAAAGCAGAGCGATTCAGATGGTAGATTGCCACACAGTTACTCGAAAGTTACGGAGGTAATTTCGAAGAAATATGAAGAGTCGCTACTGCCCGGTCGCCAACATTTCGCAAACTCGACGCAGCACGTCACGCTGCTGCTCGTTGACGGCGAGAAATTCGAAACCGTGGAGCAATCCAATGCGGTAACGCACCAGCGCGCGAAGTTTCAGCGGATACGCTGCCAATGGCAACGAAAGTTCCATGGAAACCACTTCGCCAGTTTCCAGCTCTCCGGTCAGAGTCCCACCTACGCCATCCTCACCCAACTCGTTCGAACGTCCCCACAAAGAGGTCGTCTCGCCGGCGCGAAATATCTGCACCGTAATCCGCATGTCGACCTGATACCGCGGATACCGGCGCGGACTGTGCTTAACGGACTTTGAATTGGAGATAGAAGCCTCCGCGTGCTGCTTCACTTGCCCACTCCAACAGATTATTCAAAGAAATATCTTGCCTGCCCCTAGTTTCCATGCAGCGGATATCCCGGCTCCAAAGGCAGCTTTCCGCCCACCTTCACTACCGTCACTCCTCCACTGATCGCATACACATCCACCAGCCCGACCGCCCCGGGCGTCGATTCCACCTTCTTCACCACTGCCTCGTCCGACTCAACCACTACAATGGCCGGATGGCTGGCTCGGCTGTGATTAGCGTTCGCGATCGCCGCTTTCACTTCATCCTTCGACATGCCATATATCTTTTCCAGCAGCAGCTTCATCTCCGGCGTTGTGGGATCGCGCGTCACAAAGCTGACCGGCTTGCCGTCCGGCCAGTGGCTCAGCTGCCCCTTGCAGACCTTCACCAGTTCGGGCAAGGTAACCGCGACCACCTCATTCGCTTTGTTCGAAACCAGGGCCAGATCCTTGCCGTGAGCCAGTGCCGTCCAGCCCAGAATCACCAGTGCCGTCGCAAGTATGCGTGGCGAGTACACTTACCCTCCTGTTGGATTGTCTCTGATTCTCGTCGAAGTTCACGAACCGCTCAATGCCAGAACGATCATGTACCAATGGCGACAACAACGCCCAGCCCGGCTGCAAATCTTGTACTCCATGCATCGTTTGGACTAACCTGAACATCCTTAGTAAAACGAAGGAGGAATCAAATGGCGCACCAGCTACCCGATCTACCCTACGACTATGCTGCTCTTGAACCCGTAATCGATGCTCAGACCATGAAACTGCATCACGACATGCATCACGGGGCTTACGTAAAGAATCTGAACGCCGCTCTGGAAAAATATCCCAACCTGCAATCAAAAAGTGCTGAGGACTTGATCCGCGATCTGAATGCCGTGCCCGAGGACATCCGCGGTGCCGTCCGCAACAACGGCGGCGGACAAGTGAACCACAGCATGTTCTGGAAGATCATGAAGCCCAAAGGCGGAGGGGATCCCAGCGGCCCGATCGCCGACGTGATCACGAAGACCTTCGGCAACTTCAAAGACTTCCAAACCAAGTTCAACGAAGCCGGCGTAAAACAATTCGGCAGCGGCTGGGTCTGGCTGGCGGGCAAACCCGGCGGCGAAGTCCAGATCGTGAGCACACCCAATCAGGACAACCCAATCTCGCAAGGCCTGTTCCCCATCTTCGGCAACGACGTCTGGGAGCACGCTTACTATCTCAAATACAACAATCGCCGCCCTGAATATCTGGCGGCCTGGTGGAACGTAGTGAACTGGGATGAAATCAACCAGCGCCTGAAGGCATTCCAATCCCAACGCGAACCAGCACTAGCAAGATAAAAGCATGCGGGGCAGGTCCCCACGAAATTACGTGGGGACAGCTTCGCAGATCCAACTGAGAACCAAGAACTGACTACCCTTTTCTGCAATTCCTGTGCACGCGCTGTGGAAATTATCTTTCTGAAGACCAGCGCAATCCTTCTTCCCAGTTTGAATCGATCGCACAAACCCAACT
>Ga0210383_10004511_pt1 | contig 12329 bp, 7 predicted proteins | sample IncBWC14OmetaG_FD_160072 | JGI IMG/M metagenome (GOLD analysis project Ga0210383, IMG submission 160072) | Forest soil microbial communities from Barre Woods Harvard Forest LTER site, Petersham, Massachusetts, United States - Inc-BW-C-14-O ...
GTTACTCCCCTTACTTGGCTTTCTGTTCTTGCCCCTAACCACGTTAGTGTATGCGTGGATGGCGAATACACGACAGCCGTTAGCCGGCATTAATCTGCTGATCCTGATTATCGCGGTTGTGATTGACCTCGGCGGCGTTGGTGGAGGCGAATATCATCGACGGAGACGGTGGCAGGACTAGCTGTCGAATCTACTGAGTCGTCATCGATGCGAATGGACAGCCGGCGAAGAGACTGCGGTTGTCTGGGAGCTGACATTCTTATGGAATGATTACACCCACGATCCGGATCTTGAACGCTCTAGCCTACTCGGGCCCCTGAGACCAGCGGCGGGAAGAACTCACTGCCGAGTGAAAGATGATCTAGATGACAACAAAGGTTTGCTCCTTGCAGCCAGCAGTTGCGCTTTGTGAGAGAGCAGCTCCAACCCGTGTCCGTGAGTTTCATGCTCAAGGATTTCCAGCTCGGAGCGGCCGGTCGCAGGATCAATCGCTAGCTCCGCCTCACCCATGGCCAGCCGGGCCTCGCATTCAGTCTGGTAATAACCCAACCTCTTGGCGGTCACGATTACTGAGCGGAGTCGTTGGATCACTGTGGCGAGCGCGGAATGTCCCGACGCCTTCCCCCCAGCCGCTAGTTCGATGCGCGCGCTCTGAATCGCGGCGGGCAGCTTCAACGCAGGATCGGGGCTGGTAACGGTGAGCTTCGTCGCGCGCTCCATCGCCAGGCGCGCCTCATCCAACTTCCCCTCAGCCAGCAATGTGCGGCTCATCGCCATATATGCACTGGCGCTATCCGGGTCACTCTTCTCCTTTTCAAACTCTTCAATCGCCGCGCGCAGCAAAGGTTCGGCTTGGTCAGGGTGGCCTTCTTCGAGGGCAAGATCAGCAAGCGTTTCCTGGCTTTCTGCGACCGTGGACATTGCGCCCATTTTCTGCCGAATATCGAGGGCAGCTTGATACTGTTGGCGCGCGCCTTTCAAATCCCCTTCCGCTTTCAATACATCTCCGAACTCGCTCAAGGCTCCTGTCCGCTCCCCACCAGGATCACCCTGAGTCTGGCGCATTGCGTCAACGACCTGCTGGGCATGGCGATGCGCATCCTGCACGTCGCCCTGCGTCAACTCCAAATCAGCAAGCCTGTAACAGGCATAGCCGGGTAGCACGCCATCCAATGAAGCCAGGATCTCGATAACCTTCTCGTAAGTCTTCGCTGCCGCGGGCAAGTTACCGCGGAGGTAGAGGATATCCGCGATATTCGAGAGTGCCGTCGCCGTGTTGTGCTTGTCTCCGGCTTGTTCAAAATGAAACTTAGCCAGACGGTAACACTGCTCGCCACGATCCAGATCGCCGTCGTCTGTATAGCCGTTCCCCATATTGTTGAGGATGACCGCAGTTTTCAAGTGCTCACCCGTTCCCCCCAGGATCTTGAGTGCCCGTTGATAAGTCGCTCGCGCTTGCGCAATGTGGCCCGCTCCCCCTTGCTTGTCCGCCATCAGACGAAGCGCGTCGGCCGCTCCTAAATTATTTCCAGCAGCGCGATAGATGTTGTAGGCGTCCTCGCAGGGTGCGTCCGCCTGATCAGGATGCTCCCCGTAAAGAAGATTCATGCACTCCCACAGGCGCGCCTGGGCGTAGATCAGCTTCTTGCCTTGGCCAGAAGCTTTCGTGGCGGCGCGGCGGACCAGCAGGAGGCTATCTGCTCTTCTGCTGGCGGGCACTGCTTTGGCTTCCGCCATATCGATGCGAGGGTCGTCGGATGCGGGCGCGGGCAGCCGTCGCAGCCGGGCGATTGTGTCTAGTGCTTGGTATGCATGACCGGAAGCATTCTGGGCGGCGGCAAGCTGCAAGCCGTATTCCACGCTATCCGGGAACAGCTCGAACAGAGCGCGGAAGGTGGAAGCAGCCTTCTCATGGTCTGGCAGACTCTCGTAGTAATCACCTTCCACTTGCAATCGATCCGCTTGTGGCAAATCGATGGCCAGATCCAACGCCTTTCTTGCTTCTCCTTTGTGTTTTTGTTCATAGCCGAGCTGGCTCAAGGCTCGTCCTAGCATCGCGTGTGCGAGCGAAAATTTGGGATCCGCCCTGGTGGCTTGCTCCAACAGATCCTTCGCCGCTAAAGCATCGAACTCGCGCAACCTGGCAATTCCAAGCGCATAAAACTTTGCTGCTTCACGATTCAGAGGCAATGATGCAAGAACGCCCGCCTGTTCCGAGTCACTCACTCCGGGAACTCCCAGCCGCTCTCGCAATCGAGCGCCTGTGTCGGATGTAACTTGGAGCAGGTCGTCACTGCTGCTGGTCTGGGCAATCTGGCTGAGCACCTCGCCCGTTCGAGCATTCTGGAGTGTCACATCGAGGCGCAGTTGCCCGCGATCCTTTTTGCCGATCGCAGTGTACGACCCGAGGACAAGCACGTCACTGTTCAGGGCCGTTCCAATGCGCGCCGTAGTCTCGCGGCCCAGTGTGCCGGTCTGCGGCCACGGCGACGAGATACGAAGGTTTGCGACCTCTTCGCCCGAAACCAGCCGCAGTTTTTCCCCAGTTGCGAGTTCCGTGCTCAGCATTTCCGCGAAAGCAGTTCCCATCCAATCGTCCTGGGTGCGGCCGGAAGCATTGCGAAACCCGAGAACCGCAACCGATTTACGGGTTGGAAGTGATGGGCCGGCGCTGGAGGGCGACTGCGCAGCCGGCAGAGAACGGTGGCCGTAGAAATACCACCCCAGACTCAGGAGCACGAAGACCACAAAGGTCACTCCATAAATAAGAACCCTTCCCCGAATGAGGAACGTTTCGGGCCGTTTCCCTGCTGGGACCTGCGCAGGAGGGGTCGCCCCGGTCGCCGTCCCCGTCGTCGCTGGAACATTGCCTGCCCCGAGGAAGTCCGCCGTCGGGATTTCGGACGGCTTCTCCTCGACCGTTACCGGCGCGATGAACCGGTACCCGCGCTTCGGAACGGTTTCGATGAAGACTGGATTTTCAGCAGGATCGCCCAAGGCAGCCCGTAAGCGCTTCAAAGCCGCGTTGAGACTGCCGTCGAATTCCACATAGGTGTCGGCCGGCCAGAGCTGTTGGCGCAACTCCTCGCGGGACACGACCTCGCCGGCATGTTCCAGAAGAACGGTGAGAAGGCGAAAGGGCTGATCCTGCAGCCGGACGCGCATTCCTTGACGCAGGAGCTCGCCATTTATCGAATGGGCCTCAAAAAGGCCGAACCGATAACTTCGCCTGGAATTTGCCGTTGTCTGCATCCCTCGGCGTGGGCCGCCCCCTTTTGGCGCGAAAGCATAGCACGAACTCAGCAAATCAAGTCATAAGTTTTTCTAATCGCATGAAAGGGCGATATTTACCAGGTCATTCGGGCATCACGACCAGGTCCTTTGACGAACTGACATTTTTCGCGCACTCTGCCGCTCGCGCGGGATAACCCGCGAACCCGCGACCGATGATTCAAGAGCTTTATCGCGATCGAAAATGCAAATCGGAGAAAAAATCATGAAGCGAACTCTGGGGATGTTTCTAGTGACCTTGCTGCTCTGCGCCGAACTGCTCAGCCAGTCACAGCAGGCCACCAATGCAAACCCGATCGTACCCACGCTGGTGAAGTTCAGCGGGTCACTCACAGATATCAACAGCAAGCCGTTAAGCGGTACCGTCGGCGTCACCTTCCTGCTCTACAAAGATGAGCAAGGCGGAGCACCATTGTGGATGGAAATCCAGAACGTCAATCTAGACAAGAGCGGGCACTACACGGCGGTGCTGGGTTCTACGACGAGTCAAGGATTGCCGACCGACCTGTTCGCTTCGGGGGAGGCGCGCTGGTTGGGAGTGCAAGCAGAAGGGCAAGCTGAGCAGCCGCGCGTGCTGCTGCTCAGCGTGCCCTACGCTCTGAAGGCCGGAGACGCAGAGACCGTAGGAGGACTGCCGGCTTCGGCCTTCGTGCTGGCCGCGCCTGCGGGCGCCGCCATGGCCAACACAACTGCCAGCGCTCTCGCGGTTCCGAACACTGCCACGGTGGCGCCTTTGGCATCGTCCGACGTGACGACGACAGGCGGAACGGCAAATACAATCCCATTGTTCACAACCGGAACGAACATTCAGAATTCGATTCTTACGCAAGCAGGAACGACGGCGGTGAACGTTGGCGGTAAGCTCAATCTTCCAGCCACCGGCACTGCGACGACCACTGCCGGCTTCGATTCGCGTCCGGAGACGATGGTGGCGTCAGCTTATAACAGCAGCGCCAAAGCCGCAGTCGCGCAGACATTCCAGTTACAGGCCGAACCGGCGGGCAATGACACCGCAACACCTTCCGGGACTTTGAACCTGCTCTATGGCTCAGGAACTTCCGTTCCGGCCGAGACTGGGTTAAGGATCAGCAACAAGGGACTGATCACGTTCGCCACCGGCCAGACGTTTCCCGGCACGGGATCTGGCACGGTGAAAAGTGTCGCCAGTGGCGCAGGACTCACCGGCGGCCCAATCACGGCATCAGGCACGCTCAGCATCGCAAACGCGGGCGTGAGCAACACAATGCTGGCCCATCCTTCGTTGACGATAGCGCCGGGGACAGCTCTCACCGGTGGCGGCCCTGTCGCGCTAGGCGGCACTACAACGTTGAACGTCGACACCACCAAAATTCCGCAACTGGTCGCCAACAACACGTTCACCGGCAATGAGAAGGTCAGTGGCAGCGTGACTGCTGCCAGCTTCACCGGCAACGGCGCTGGGGTAACCAACGTAAACGCAAGCGAGTTGGGGAGCGTGGCGGCCGGGAAGTACGCGCGGCTGGACCTTTCCGACGAATTCGCGGGCGATGTCGACGCGGCGGGAAATCTAGTGGTAGATGCTGCCGAGACGAATTTCGGAGGCATTTTCCCGGGGCTGCTTTTCCCTAACAGCAGCACTTACAGCGCGATCACTTCGACGCAGACATCCGTTGGGAACCTGTACGGCCTGGATTTTTGGACCGGAGGCGCCGACCGCATGGTCATTGCTGAACTCGGCAACGTCGGCATTGGCACATTGCACCCTTACACAGAGCTGCATTTGGTCCGGAGCAACTCCGGAGGGCTGGGTCCGTCGATCACGTTGATGAACAACGGCGGGGGCGCCGGATCAGGCGCCTCAGTGGATTTTGACGGATACGATCCGACGGTCAACGCACCCACGGTGCGCATCCAGAGTATCGACGATGGCCTCTCGTCCAGCAGCCTGACTTTTCTGACTAAGGTTCCCGGGGCTGCCACGAACGGATTGGTGGAACAGGTGCGGCTCTCGGATTACGGCTCGCTCATCGTAGATTCGAGCAGCCTCAACGCCCTTCTGTTCGGGAGCGGCGCGTCAGCCGGAAATGGACTGATCTTCGGAGGGCCGAGCTCGGGAGAAGGCGTCGCTTCCTGCCGGACGAGCGCGAGCGCGTGCACGGATCCGACTTATTCTGATGTTAACCACCAATATGGCCTGGATTTCTATACGGGGTACGGCAGGCGCATGAGCATCGATAATGGCGGCGCCGTGTACGACTGGGGCAATATGTTCGTCCAAGGATGTACAAATTGGGGGAACGGGGACCACCAGGGGAGTTGTTTGTCAGACGCGCGCCTGAAGACCAATATTCAACCGTTTTCCCACGTCCTCGAAAAATTGGCAGAGTTAGAACCTGTGCATTTCGACTGGAATCCCTCGAACCCTCCCGAGCTACATCTCCGCGGTGGACGTCAGACCGGGTTGATCGCGCAGCAGGTGGAGAAGATCTTCCCGGAAATGGTCACTATGGGAAACGACGGTTACCGACGGGTAAACTATGGCCAGCTGCCTTACCTGCTTCTCGAAGGCGTACGGGAGCTGAAAGAGAGCAACGACAGCCTGCGGGCGGAAGCTAAGGTTCAGCGAAAGCAAAACCACCAAGCGCGAGCGGAGATCGCCGAGCTCCGTCGCTCCGCTGCCGCCACGGACACCAGGGTTGCCAGGCTTGCCCGCTCCAGCGCCGCCAAGGACGCACAGATTGCGGTCATGAGCCTTGAGATACAGCAATTACGCAAGGAACAGCAACAGATGGCAGTTCTGCTCGCTCGATTCGCGCCACCTCAGGGTGAACAGGGAAAATCGCAAAGTGCGGCGGCTCGCCCCGCCGTCGGTTCGCCAGCCGCTCGGGTTTCGGAGGTAGCCCAACCGCAGTTCTGACTGGCGCCATCGACCACGGTATGTTCGGCCTCGCGGGAACCCGCTTCGAGCACCCTATGCGGCTGATCCCACTTATCGCGCTACTCGCCTTGTCCACCGGAACGGGGGCGGTGGACAAGGTGCAATCGCTGAACATCAAGCTCGGACTTTGGGAAGTGGCTACGACGGTCGCTGCAAATACGGAAATTCCGATTCCCGCCGGACTCCTGGAAAAACTGACTCCCGAGCAGCGCGCTCGAGTGGAAGAGCGCATCAAAGCCAAGTCGTCGGACGCACCCAAAGTGATCCGGCGAAAGTATTGTCTGACCAAGAAACAACTGAATAGAGGACCGACCTTCAGCCCAGATTGGGAATCTTGCAACCATGTCATTCTCGCTTCGACGAGCAACAGACTGGAAGTACGATTTGAGTGCGCCAGTAAACCTCAAGAGGCTAAAAGCGCTGGAACTCTGCAGATTGAAGCCATAGATCCAGAAAACGTGAAAGGCTGCGTCCGCCGAGCGATCAGCCGTGATCGACCGGCCGACTCAAGTTGGATATTCACTGCGAAGTGGACCCATCCGATCTGCGGCCCGGCCAAATAGTCTCTTGAAACCAAGCCTGCTGCCGATGAGGGGTGTCCGATGCGCAAACTGGGGGTTGTTCCAGATCGGCTCTCGAGAGTTTCACACGATGAACGCCCTCTGATGCAAATATAGGGTATGGTGCCAAACCTATGATCGGCGAGTACTACTGGTCGACCGAAGCTTCCTTCGTCGTGAATGATCTTCAATTCTTCGCGTGCTTCGGCTTGGCGCTCAGGCCATCCTCGGTAGACATGCCGTTCGATGGGTGGCCGTGCAAACGGCGCATCCTTGCGCCGCATCACGGCTGACGGCTCCGCACCTAAGGTCGCGCGTAAGCTGGGCTGTCGGGCTGCGGGGGATCATAGTCGCGGCCGTATTTGTTCTTGTGCGCGAGTTCGAGATTGGATTCGGCGAGGCTGAAGCTTCCAAGGAACGTCTCGCCGGGAGTTACTGTTATTTCCTTTTCCGCGGCGTGCAGTGCATCCGGCGAAACCGAGGAGTGGAACACATGCATCTGGTAGCGGCCGGGGATCACGTTGCCGATGCTTATCTCGCCGTGCCCGTTGGATATCGAATAGTACGGAGTGTTCAACGCGATCACCACGGCGCTCATCTGGGCATGAATGTTGCAGAAGATGAAAGAAATGCCAGGCTTGTCGAACTTAACAAACTGAGTGGTGCCGCTCTCGTAAAGTCCGAGATCGAAACGCTTGCCATCGAACAACGAAAACACGTTGTGAAAGAAAGGATCCTGATTGGGAAACTCCACCTGCCCTCCCGCCGGGATGACGAGCAGGGAAGGATGGAAACTCTTGTCCTTCTGCACCAGTTGCGGGATTTGCGAGGTCTGCTGTGGCGGAGGCTGCGGCGCAGGAGTCGTCCCCAGCGGTGTGAGCCAGACCACAACTTTCGAAGCATCGTTGACGCGATGTCCGTTTCTGGTGAGCTGCACTTTTCCCTTGAGATCTGTGCCCTTAAGATCTGTACCCTGATCGGCGCCCTGATTCACGTCTTGTGCCGAGGCTATTACAAAGAGAAAGGGCAGCAACAGGATGCAACCGAACATCCGGCGATGAAGGAGGCGAAGCATGTTCAGAATAGTATCCCCATGGAAAGATTGATCTGGTTGGTGACGCTCGCACTGTCATAGATGGGGAACGTGTGCAAACGTCTGAATTCGGCGGACAGCAATAAATCAGATCGCGGCCGATAGACCAGGTTGCCGAGCGCCCCGCGATTGCGCCCCAGAATCGGACTGAAGTTATTGGCATCAACGGCGAAGCCGCGCACGTCGCCGGCGAAAGCGTCATCTTCAGCGAAGACTCCATTCAATTCGAGCTTGGGAGTGAGTTGGAACTTCAATTGACTCCAGCCTCCGGCCGAATCGAGCCCGCGAATGCTGGTCGTCGAATAGTATGGATCGCCGCCGAAGAGAACCGCGCGGCCGATGCCAGCGCCCAATCCGCCCGCTCCACGACCCCGATAGAACTCGCCGGAGAGTGCAAGCCGACGAAGGATCGGAATCTGCCAATCGGTCATTCCGGCCCAGGCGTCGACGTCGCGACCCCAGGACCAGTTCTGCCGACCGTAATATCCCGCAACGCCAAAGGTCAACGGATGATCGAGCACGGGCCGAGACCACGACGTGCGCATGGCATACGCCGGCTGACCAGATTGTTCGCCGGCCGTAGCAGAGCGGTAGAAGGAGTTGTATGGCGCTTCCCAATCGAGATTGTCGAGAATTCCGCCTTGCCATGTCAGTGTCTGCTGGTCGGAAAGATCGAAGCGATGCTCGAGGCGAAGTTGCGGCGTCCAGCCCCACAGGTTGCCCGCGTAAGCAAACGCGGGAGTGGCGAGAGAGGCGAACGACGTCGGAGAAAGCGGCGAGATGAACAGCGAATCCTGGCCCCCGATCATTGAAGTGTGTTGCCAGTCGAGCCGCACGCTGGCAGTCTGCAGGCGAACCAGACCGAAGTTCACGCCGTTCGGAGTTGAGGGAAAGCCTCCGGCAAAATCGAACTGCACATTGGCTGAACTCTTGGCGCCGGCCAGGGTTGGTCCAAAAATTTCCAGGCCGATTTCGGTTTGCCGCAAGGTGGCCCCAAAACTCGACTGAGGACTGCCCGGCGCGACCGGTTGTGCATAGTCGGGAATATCCAGGTTGTCGGAACCTCCTACATTGTGGAAGGCATTCATCAAAACAATGCCGGAGAGCCGGGCGCGATACTTGGCGGCGGTTTCCACCTTGGTCTGGTATTGCTCATTGATCTTCGAGCCCAGCAATTGCGCGGATTCTTCCAGCTTCTGAACGCGGTTTCCGAGATCTCCGCTCGCTGCTGCTGTTTCAGATGCATTGGGCGAGACGGGCGCAGCCGATTCCGCCGGAACAGAAGCGGGCGGGCCGGCATTCGCCGCAGCCGCGAGCGGGGCCAGCAATTTACGCGTGTCCTGTAATTCCTGGCGCAACTCCTGCATTTCGGCGCGCGACTGCGCATTCTCGGTGCGCATCTGCTCGATGACCGCGCGCAATTCGCGCACTTGCGAATCGAGCTCCTGCAGCGAGCTGTCCGCCGGCTGAGATGCCATGGCGGGTGTGCCTTGCTGCGCCAGGCTGTAGGCGCTCAAAACAACAAAGGCAGCCGCCATGACAGATTTCCAAAGCGCGAGGGTCCTTGGGTTCTTCACACATCCTCCTGCGCGACATTCGGATCATCGCGAAATCAAGAAAATGGGAACGGGTGACTACGTATCCGAATGTCGAATTGAGTCTTCAGTCGCTCGATCGCCGGCGACAGACAAAAAGGGATGATCCGCCAGTTCATCGCCGCCGCCGTCCGATCCTTGTGGGGCGCGTCCCGGTATCGTAATGCGAAAAACGGTCCGGGCGTCGGGAGTGCGCTCCATTAAAACCTGGCCACCGTGATCTTGCACGATCTTCTGCACGACTGTAAGTCCGAGGCCGGTCCCGTTTTCTTTCCCGAAGCTCACGAAGGGGTGGAACAACCGGTCCAGAATCGGTTCCGCGATGCCGGGACCATTGTCTGAAACCTCAATCGTGACCGCTGAGCCGGTCCCGCTGATCGTGACCTGAACTCTGCCCTCGCCTCCGGGCGCGGCTTCGCAGGCATTCAGTAGAAGGTTATAAAGAGCGCGCTCCAGCTTGCGGGAATCGAACCAGGCCAGCTTCTGACCGTTGTTGTTGATCTCGATCAGAGTGCCCTGATGGCGCGGATGCAAGCGCACCGCCTGCGTGGCCCGCTGAGCGGTTTCAATTACGCTGCTGTAAGCGGGGTTCAGGGACTCGCGGGTGCGGGCGAACTCGAGCAGGGAGTCGATGAGGTCGGTCATCTGGTTCACGCCCGTGCGGACCTCCTGATAGAGCTCTTCACGCTGAGCCGAGGTCAGACGGCCGTCACAAAGAAATTCAGAATTAGCAACCACGGCGGCGAGCGCGTGGCGAAGGTCGTGGGAGATCGAGCTCGCCATCCGTCCAATCGTCGCCAACTGCTCCGACTCGAGCAATGCCTGTTGCGTTTTGAGCAGGCTGGAACGCATTCGGTCGAAGGCTGAGGTCAGTTCCGCGACTTCATCGCTACCGCGGGGATCGAGAGGGTGGTGAAAATCTCCGTGCTCCAAAGCGCGAACGCCTTCCACCAGGCTGGCCAGCGGGCGAGTGAACGTGTGCGAGATCAGGAACACGAGACCGCTGCCGATCAGAACCGCCGTGAAACCCAGCAGCAACAGCAGCCGATTCAGATTATCGAGGAACTTCGCAGCCTGATCGTAGGATCCCAGTACGGTCAATCGCACCGGAGTTTGCTGGCTCGACAAATCCAGCGACGTGGCCACAAAATTCTCTTTGCCCACTTCAACATCACGGGGTGCACTTTGCGACAATCCCGCAGCCAACGCGCGCACACCTGGACTCTCGGCCTGCGAAGGTGTCAGGGTGGTGGCGACAATTTCATCCCCGTAGGAGAAAGCTACCTGGCTGGCGGAGACCTTGCTTACCTCGCGAGCCAGCCGGTCATCGATTTCATAGCCGATAATCAGGAAGCCGAGCAAACCACCTTCCGTCTTGGAGCCGAAGTAAACCGGTTGCATGAAAGTCTGGTAGAGATGATGGGCGTCGAACCACCAGTGGCTGGAGTCCTCCTCGTTCAACGATCGCCCAAAAAACTGCTGCGCGGCCTCGCGGCTGAAGCCTTTTGACTTTGTATGGAGAGCGACAACCTTGCCGTCGCGGTCGGCCAGCACAAGAAGATCACTGCCGGTCAGCGGCCAAACATCTCTCGACGCGTCCTGGATCGTGGCCGGGTCGTGAGCGGTCAGGATGGATCGCGTGATGGGCAGGTACGCCACTAATTCGGCAGAGTGAGTCAGCATGACTTCACGATCGTGCTGAAAGTTCTGGAAAGTAGTTACGGAGTTCCGCAGATCCTGCGCGATTCCTTCCCGCACATGGTTGCGTACGCTGTGCCGCACGACCAGAAGGCTTAAGGCTGTGAGGCCAGCGGTGATGACCAGCATCGAGAGTAGGAACCGGGTGCGCAGCCTGGTCCGAGACACGAGTGCGTTTCCGGACTGTACTGGAAAGGTCTGCGAGACGGGTTCTGACGAAGGGGCCAAGGGATCTCAGCGAACGAACTTATAACCCATGCCGTGCACAGTGCGGAAGTGTACCGGACTGGCGGGGTCACGTTCCAATTTTTGGCGAAGCTTCAGGATGTGGTTGTCCACGGTGCGTGTAGAGGGATAGTTCTGGTATCCCCAGACTTCGTTCAGCAATTCGTCCCGGCCGATCACACGGTCGGCATTTTGCACCAGGAACTGCAGGGTCTTGAACTCCTGCGCGGTCAGCACCACAACCTTGCCGTCACGCAGGATTTCCATTTTCTTGAAGTCGATCGAGATGCCGTCGAAACTCACCAAATTGACGGGGGCCGTTCTCGAGGTATGCCGTAGCGCGGCGCGCACCCGCGCGAGCAGCTCCCTGGGGCTGAAGGGTTTGGTTACATAATCATCGGCGCCCAGCTCGAGCAGCAGAACTTTGTCGGAGACGTCGCTGGTTGCGCTCAACACGACGATCGGCAAAGCCGGAGCCTGGGCCTTGACTTCCTTGCATAAGTCGCTGCCAGAAAGTTTGGGCAAGCGCAGGTCGAGAATAATGACCGATGGGGGAGCGGCCTGAAAGCTCTCTAGCGCCGACTTTCCGTTGGCCTGAATCTCAACCGTATATCCCTCGGATTCGAACAGCCGCTTTAAAGCCTTTTGGACAGCGGGATCATCCTCGACTACTAGAATCTTTCCCATCGGCCGCACCGAGTTCATTGGATCCGCCAATCTAGCCGCGTTCATAGGTGTTACGATCTGACCCATAATGCCATCCTTACTCGATTCGAATCCATCTTCTTGAACCGGTGCGAGCCTACCGGGATTGCCCGCGATGTGGCCCTCTATCACTGAAAGCTTACAACGTTTCCGGCCACTTTCTCCGTAGTCGCAAAGGTTTGACAAATTTTTTACATTTGCACGTCGGAGCTCGAGAACTCTACGGCAACAGGCGTGCAGCGAAT
>Ga0210383_10004512_pt1 | contig 12329 bp, 14 predicted proteins | sample IncBWC14OmetaG_FD_160072 | JGI IMG/M metagenome (GOLD analysis project Ga0210383, IMG submission 160072) | Forest soil microbial communities from Barre Woods Harvard Forest LTER site, Petersham, Massachusetts, United States - Inc-BW-C-14-O ...
ACCGCACAGTGCGGCTCTGATGAAAACTCTCGAGCGCCATCCGGCAGGCCACCGACACCCGGTAGCCCAGCTCGAACGGGCAATGCGGCTCTTTGCCAGACCGGATGCAGTCCACGAAATTCTGCATGTGGGCGGTGGGAAAGTTCGCAACTTTGCCCGCGATCTCTGTGCCTTCGGGACGATTCACCTTCTGGGGAAGGTAGCGAATGCCAGATGGGCTGCGCGAAATGGTGCCATCGGAACCCAGCACATCTTCAGTAATTCCCAGCTGGCTATTGCCCAGGCCTGAATCCCAACTCACCAGCATCTGCTCCGGCTGTTGCAGGGTGACGTTCATGGTATCGGGAACGTCGCGGCCGTCCTTCCATAGATACACGCCGCCCGTCATGGTGGCGGCTTGCGGAATCTGCAGATTGAGAGCCTTGTACCAGAACGCCAATTGCTGGCTCAGATTCTCATACACGTTTCCGCCCGAATAGTCTTCAAAAAAGCGCCAATTGATGAAGCGGTGCGGATCGAAATCGCGGTGTGGTGCATCGCCCAGGAATGACTTCCAGGCGATGTTCTCGGGCGTCATGTCGGGATAGACCGGCCGCGCCCACTGGGCCTTGCCGTGCGGCGTGTTGCGATACCAGTGCATACGGATGGCGGTGATTTTCCCGACGTGGCCCGTGGCCAGGAAATTGACGGCGTCGCGGCTCTGGCCCGACGAACAGGATTGATGGCCGATCTGCACGGTTAGCTTGGGAGCCTGCCGGTAGGCCGCGCGCATCCGTTTGGCATCGTCGAGCGTGAAGGCCAGCGTCTTTTCTTGATACACGTGCTTGCCCGCAGAAAGCGCGGCGACAAAATGCTCGCAATGCAAATGCTGCGGCGTGGCGATGATAACGGCATCAATGCCAGGGTCGTCCAGCAGGCGGCGATAATCGTCATAAGTGGCCGCGCCCGATGCCAGGTTGCGCGCGTCTTCTAACCGTTTGCTGTAAACGTCGGCGAACGCGGCGATCTCTACATTCGGGCACGCCACTGCTTGATGCACCAGCTCCGTACCGCGTTGTCCGGCGCCAATGAGGCCAATGCGGACGCGATCATTGGCCCCCAACACTCCGGCGGATGAGGCCAGCGTGGAGGCCAGGCCAGTGGCCATGGCGCCGATAAATTTGCGGCGGGAGTCCATTATGCTTTCAGTCTACGCATCCGCCAGTCCAGCCCGAGTTTCCAGGATTTGCGCCGCGTGCCGGCGGGAGTGGCCCGCAATGATGATCAGAAACTCAACACCGTTCATCGGCCCAAAGCGTGGATGCTCAGAGGCGAGATAGTGAAGGTCGTCACAGCGATTTTGGGCGAACTCGATGCTACGCGTGCGTCCCAGGTTGAATTGCTCCAGCGCTTGTCCCAGTGTCGCAAAGCGGCCGGTTGGCGCGGCGGCCTCGGGAGCTTTTACACGGTTGGATCGGTCAGGGATGCGCACCCGAAGGCCAGCCTCTTTTTCCTTGTCGACACGCGGCTCGTCCAGCTTTTTGGCGGATTCCAGCCAGCCCAGGAAACGCTCCTCCACGGTGGTGACGTGCTCCACGCAATCGAGCACCGACCAACGCTCGGCGTCAGGCCGGGCTTGCGCCTGCGCTTCGGTAACTCCGGCCACCGCAGCCATGAACTCCTGCCGGCTGCGCTCCAGATTGTCTACGATTTCGGTTCTTTCCGCAGGCGCCATAATTCTCCTATGCGTTCAGACCGCACTGCCACAGCGCGCACAACGCGGTGTTGTAGAGTGCCAGCGCGGTAGTGATTTGTCCCAAATGATTGTCGTGCGTGGAAACATAGGCCGCTCGCTCCAATACGTCCGAGTGCAGGTTGCCGTCGGTGGAACAATCGATCACCACTGCGCCCGGTTTCACGTTGCGAATCAAGTCGGTCTCCTGGAGCGCCGGAAAGGCCGTGACCACGATGTCGGCCGTTTCGAGGAAATGCTCCCGGTCTTCCTGCCTGGTTTGCGGATGCACCATCACAGCCGTTGCGCCGATACGCATCAGCATGCTTTGCAACGGAATGCCGATGCGGGAGGAGTTGTTAAAGATAACGGCGGTGGGCCCGGGCTGGCTGAGATCGCGCGGGAACATCTTCTTAAGGGCATTGTGTTGCGATAGCAGCGTCAAAATAGCGCGGGCGGTGCAGGGCACCACGCCTTCGTATTTTTCTTCCTCGTCCACGGTGCGGATGTTGAGAGCCATGCGGCCGGTGTTTTCCACCGTCAGCCCTTCGATGTCCTTTTCGGGCCGTACGCGGCGCAGGAAATAGTCTTCGCTCTTGTCGAACGGAGTGGGAAAAAAGATGAAGGTTCCGTAAATCTTGTCGTGGACCTGCGCGCCCATCAGCAGCAATTCCAGAGCGTCGGCGCTGTGCGCCTCTTCCACGCGAAAGTCGATTCCATGCTCGCGAAATTTCTTACCCATGTAACTGGCGTAGCGGCGCGCGCCACGGTCGAGCGGCATTTCTGGCAGGCGGGGCAGGAATGCGGCCACCCGGACGCGCTCGCGATCCAGCCCGGTGCGTTCCACGTGGCTGAGTTTGCGCTCGGCCTGTGTGAAAACGTCGTTGGCTACCGTGATACAGTCCAAGCGTTTCGTCGAGGGGACGCTTTTGGTCCAGCTCATATCGGGCATAAACGAAGACGTGGAGGGGGCGGCCGGGTTCGTCCCCGGCAATTCAAGTGTCGTCATTGGCTATGCTTAATTATCTCTCGGGAGCGGCACAAAAAGCGCGGCGCTGCATCCAGCGTGTATTATCGATCCTGAGGCTGCTGCAACCAAACCAATGAGGAGAACGGAATGAGAGTTGTCTTGTACGGCGCGACAGGCATGATCGGAACCCGGATTTTGAAGGAGCTGCTGTCGCGCGGGCACAATGTGACGGCGGTAGTACGCGACCCATCGAAGCTACCCGCGCAAAACAACCTGACGATTGAAAAGGGCGACATGCTGGACGCCGATAACATCGCGAAAGTGGCCAAAGGCGCGGACGTAGTGGTTAGCTCTTACGGACCGCCATCCGGCGCTCAAGGCCCCGATCCAGCCAAGGCGAACCAATTGTCAGAGGCCACGCGAGCGCTGTTGGCTGGCGTTCGGCGCGCAGGCGCACCCCGCATCATTATGGTGGGCGGGGCTGGCAGTTTGGAAGTTTCGCCGGGATTGCAGATTGTCGACGCCCCCACTTTCCCGGACGCCTACAAACCGGTGGCGCTGGCGCATCGCGACGCGTTTTATATCATGCGCGTAAGTGATTTGAACTGGACCTATTTCAGCCCCGCCATGATGATTCAACCCGGCGAGCGTACCGGCAAGTTCCGGCTGGGCAAAGATGCGCTAGTTTCGGACGCCAAGGGCAACAGCGCTATTTCGGCGGAAGATTACGCCGTCGCACTAGTGGATGAAGTGGAACAAGGGCGTCACACCAAGCAGCGCTTCACCATCGGCTACTAATACCTTCACCTATGGACGCGCGGCAGCAGTTCAAACAAAGCGCGGCTGACTCGGCCGTGGCTCTAGTTGAGGACGGGATGATACTAGGGCTGGGCACTGGGTCCACCGCGAAACTGGCCGTCGACACGCTCGGGAAGCGTGTTGCCGGCGGATTGCGCGTCATCGGTATCCCGACTTCTGAAGCCACGGACCACCAGGCGCGTGCGCTCGGCATTCCCATTTCCACGCTCGATGAGCATCCTGCAATCGATTTGACCATCGACGGCGCGGATGAAGTGGAACTGGGCCCGCTCAACCTGATCAAGGGCCGCGGCGGAGCGCTGCTGCGCGAAAAGATCGTAGCTAGCGCGAGCAAACAACTGGTTATCATCGTGGATGAAAGCAAACTGGTGGAGCGGCTGGGTTCGCACTTCGCGCTGCCCGTGGAAGTGGTTCCGTTCGGATGGCAGGCGACGGCGCACAGGCTAGAAGCCCTCGGCGCGAAGATTACTCTACGAACCAGCGCCGATGGAAAGACGTTTGTCACCGATGGCGGGCACTACATTGTCGACTGCAAATTTGGGCCAATTGTGTCGCCCTCCAAATTGGATTCCGAATTGAACCGTATCGTGGGCGTTGTGGAGCACGGGCTGTTTCTCGGTATGGCGACGCAAGTGATTGTCGCAGGACACAGCGGCGTCAAGGTTCTGCTGCCGCAATAATCGCATTTGCTGCGAAGTCTGAGCGCTCTGATTCCGAAGGCTCTCGCCCAAAATAAGCCCGAAGCCTCATCCCGGGAAAGTAATAGTGCAGCGTCGGCAGATCGGCTTGCGGCGCGAGAACTGCCTTGTTCTCCAATTCGTTTTGGTGTATATATGTCAGAACCGCCGCCGAACGGGGATTTGGATTGTGGGGCTGGTGGACGGCCTGGTAGCAGGCGTTGCCGTAGAGTCCCACAACAGCCAGAGTTACGACGGCTAAACTGGCTGGCCTCCGCAAAGGACCGAAGGAAGGAACCAGCGCGAGGCCAGCAAGCAGATCGAGCGCGGGCATGAACGCGAGTGAATACCTCGGCGTGTTGGTAAGAACGCGAACCGTTCCCATCAGAACCAGTGCGGCGAATAGCCCAATCGGGTAAACGTTTCGGCGCCGATTGGCGACCCACACGATTACACTCGCCACTATCAGCACCCATTCGAACGGTGAATGAAGAATACGGCTACGCCAGGTTTCGATGAAGCTGGCGCTGCCCCAGGGAAATTCTCTTGTTGCGGTGAGGTAGACCATCACCGCATAGGCTTTCAGGAAGGACAGCCGGAAGAGCGCGGCGGGCCAAACCACCAGTACGGTCGCCAGAAACAGCGCGAACGATTTTGCGGCAAACGCTCCATCCACGCGCCATCGTTCTCTTTCGAAGAAGCAGCAGATGGCTAGTGTGATTAGTAATGCGGCGGCCACTTCCAGGGTGCAGAATGCGAGGCCACCCGCCACTATCGACCCATACCAGTAGCGTCGCTTCCCGGAAGCAATCGCTTTCAGCAGGAGAATCAGGCTGGCCAGGGAACAGAGGGCGAAGAGTTGATGAGGCGCCAGTTCGGTGGATCCGATTACTGAATAGCTGCTAAGAAAGAGCAGCGCTGCAAGAATCGCCCCCCGCGGCGCCAGCCATAGACAACCAAAATAGACTATGGCCAAGCTGGCGGCTGGAATCGCAAGCGTGGCAATGCGCCCCGCGCGCTCGCTGAGCCTGAGATGCGCGACGGGAATCAGCAGGTAAAGAAAGAGCGGCCCGTGAAAGTGCCGATAGAACAAAACATCGCCAGTGCGGCGGATTCTTTGGGATAGTGATTGCCGACCATTGTCGCGAGCTTGCGCGAAATCCGAAATCGAGATCGACGGCGTGTCGGTCCAGTTAGCGAAGAAGCCCAGCGACGCAGCATACATATAATCCGCTTCGTCGTAGACATAGGGCTCCGAAGAAACATTACGGACAATCAGCAAAAGGAACAGCGCCAGCAGCAATCCAAAGCGAATGTGGGGGAGCGAGGCCATCCACGGCATTAGTGCCGTCAGCGCCCCACTTATTTCATTTGCTGAAGATGATGCACCAGGTGGCGGAGATAATCCACGGCCAGGAACTCCAGCGTGACTGGCTCACCGGAACCAATCCGGCAGGGCGACTGCAGCGCGTCCTCCGGCAAGTGCTCGATAATGTGGGCCAAATAGCGGTTGTAACTGGCCCATAAGGCGACTAAAACGGCCCAGGGCGCCCCTTGAACGGCCTCTACGCGGATGCAACCATCCTGATCGTAGCCCGGGAATTCCAAGGAACCTTGCAGTGCGGCGCGAACAAAGCGCTGATGATTGTTGGATGCCGAGTCGATCAAATGCCCTATCAGCTGCTTCCGCGACCATCCACCGGCGCGAAGGGGCAGCTCGCTATCGGCTTCGCTGACCGTGGCAAGACTGGCCTCGGTGTAGTCGACTAGGCGCGCCAGTTCAGCGCCGAGCGGTTTCACTGAACATCCAACGTGACCCGCACATCCACAGTGCGCGGCGGCAGGCACTCTTTGTTATTACAGGCCTGATAGCGAAGTTTCCCGTTCATAAACGCCATGCCTGGCATAGCGGTGGGGGGCGCTTTGAAACGCGTGCCGATCTCAAAAGCTCCGGTATAGACCGAGATTGGGTTGGTCGAAAACGAAAGCTTTTCCATTTGCGGCTTAGGATAAGTTACTTGCTCGGCTTCGAGCGGATCTTTGTTCCAAGTCAGTTTGATCGGAATCAGATAATCGTCACCCGGCATGTTGCTGTTCACATGAAAACCCGGCTGCAATTCGGCTTTCAGGGTAAACTCGGCCGTGTCCCCCCGGTGGATGGTCAGGCGAGCGGACGGCGCCAGGCTTAGGACAGCGTTACCGGACCCCTGGGCTTGCAAGCAGGGCCAGGCCATTGCCAGAAGCAACAGAGGCGCGTTCGCGAGGCGCGTTGAGCAATTGAACGATGGCATTCTTGAATTCCTCTTTCCCCATGGAGACGCCCACATGCACCGATGCGATTTTCCCGTCTCTGTCGATCAACAGCGTAGTAGGCAGCGAATCCAGCCCGCCGTATGCAGTGCTGACGTCGTCGTTCCCTAACAGGATGCGATAGTTCATCTTCATGTTCTGGACGTAGGGCTTGATGACATTCCATCCGTCCTCATCCATGGAAACTCCAACTACGGCGAATCCCTGGTCTTTGAATTGCCTTTCGAACTCCATGAACCACGGAATCTCGATCTTGCACGGCCCGCACCAAGTGGCCCAGAAGTCGAGCAGCACCACCTTGCCTTTGTAGTCGACTGGACGGACCAACTGGCCATTGGCGTCCTTTAAGCTGAACGCGGGCGTTGCCTGTCCGACTGCAGCGTTCAGGCTGAACGGGCCTGCTGGCTTCTGCTCCTGGCGGGCCTTGGGAGCGGGCTTCATCCCGCCAATATCCGAGCATCCGGTCCACAAGAGCGAGCAGGCAAGCGCCGCACCAACGCCGATCACCGGGATAATCTTCGACACAGGTATCTCCTAGACCATTATATCGGGCATTAGATGGCTATCGGACCGCGCTCGAACACATCCCGAAACCACTTCGCGCGCCGATTGCGATGCCTGGCTGCCAGCGTATACTCGGGATGCTGCCGGACGCCGGAGTAAATCCAAGCGGCGGTATCGCAAAAACTCTCGCACAGATATTCGCGCCAGGAAGCGGAGCCGGCCGTGGGCAGCGCCCCGGGCGAAAGCAAGAGTTTCCTCGATTCGGCGGACCAACCCAGTTCTCCCCGCGCTCGCTGCTTCCATTCTTCACGCACCAGCGCATCATAGGAGCGCCGCGCCGGGTTCCCTAACCTGACCCAGGCGAAGTGGAACAACTCATGCACCAGAATGCGGGCCAGTTCCCTTGGCTGGCTTTCTAGTTCCTGATCGAGCACGATCTCGCGCTTGCGAATAAACGAACCGGCATAGACCGGCTGGCCGTGCGGGCGATTGGAATATAAATAGCTTCGGTCCGCGGTGAGCGCCGGCAGGAACCGAATGCCAACACTTCGCCCTTCTAATCCCATCAGCCTTCTTTCGATGGCTTTAATGGACCTGCTGCAGTTGGGCGGGTACCCGTGGAGCAAAATAGTCCTGGTTTTCAATTTTCACGCTGTATTGGGCCTGCAGACCCTTCAGCCATTCCTGAAACTTCGCCTGCTTCACCGCTTGAATCACCTGCATGGCGGCGTCATTGAACGGCTGCTGGTTGACCTCATCGGCTCGAATCAGATAAAAGCCATTGGGCTGCTTGATTGGCGCGCTCACTTCTCCTTGTTTCAGAGCGAACACAGCGGTTTTGATGGGCTGCGGATAGGAACTGTCCAGCTTCATAACTCCGAAGTCGCCATCTTTGGCGGCCGACCCCTGGTCGTCGGAGTTTTCGCGGGCCAGCTTCCCGAAATCCGCACCGCCCTTAATCTGCTTTTCCAGATCCTCGATTTTGGCCTGAGCCTCGGCTTCGGTGAGTAGTTTCTTGCCGCCCGGGGCGGCCTTCCCCGGCGTGGGATTGAAAGAAACGTAAATGACGCGGACTTTTACTTGCTTGAACTTATCCGGATTTTCGCCGTAGTACTTCAGCTCATCCGCCTCGGTGATTGGCATGGTATTGTTCACATCCGAGAGTTCGGCGGTGGAAAGCACCTGGATGCGCGACATTTCCAGTTGCTCCTTGAAGGGTGCTTTTTTATCCAGACCCGCCTTTTCCGCGTCGTCGGCCAGCCGCTGCATCAGGAACACCTGAGTGAGCATCTGGGGCTGCGATCGAGCCATTGGTTGATATTGCGCGGGGAGCATTGTGATCAGCTTGTCTAAGTCTGCCGCAGTATATTTCTTGCCGTTTACTTCCGCAACCACAGTGTCGGGCGGCACCGGTGGCGGAGGCGTGCCAACAGTAGGAGTGCCGGGAATGATGTTCACGGGCGGCTGGGCTTGGCCCGGCGCTTGACCCTGCGCCTGACTGCACAACAGCGCGGATGCGAGAAACGGAATAGCTAGAATCTTCATTTTGAATACTTCCGGAGCCGGAAGCATTCAGTTTATCATGCACTTGCCGTTACGGTTCGTTTGCTGGGGGGCCGGGCTTTACCTGCGCGTGCCGCAGTGGGCCGGCTGCGCCTGAGACCTTGATGTTATTCACCACTTGTATCGCCCCGGCCGTCTTCGCCATGCGAGTGGCTGCCCCTTTGTGTTGCATGACGGTGGTGATGCCGCTCCAAGTAGCTACCCGATCCTTGACATGCACCTGAAAGCCATCCTTACCGATCTTGGACTTGGCCAGTTTGGCTTTGATTGTAGCTTCAATTTCGGCATCGCTGAACTTGCCCTGGCTGTGCGAATTGCTGAGGGGGCCGGCGAACAACGACAGCCAACAGCCGAGGAGGCAGATGAGAAGACTCGCGCGTTTCATACCGCTTCAGTGCGTCGAGCATGCAGAAATTCGCACGAAAAATGATAAAGCTACTAGTCTTCGAGCACGCGAGCCGCGATTTTGCCTTGCGCCAAGCGGATGGACACCTTGGAATCCACTGGGGCATCGGCAGCCTGCTTTACGATTGCGCCATTCTGGTTAGTAACGATGGCATAGCCGCGTTCCAGGATTTTGAGCGGGCTAAGTTGCGTGAGATGCGCGATCAGTGGATTCAGCCTGCCTTGTGCGCGGGTGAGGCGAAGATGAACCAGTTGGGCCGAGGCAGTGTCGGCGGCCTCAAGCCGGCGGCGCGCGCGTGCGATCCGTAAACGCAGATCCAGACTCCGCAGCCTGGCCGTTACCTCTTCCAGGCGCTTGCGGCGGATGGACGCAGCGCTTTGCACACGACCGCGCATCCGGTAATCCAGCTCGTCCACCCGCTGCTGCAGCCGGCCCACATTGCGGTGCAGGATGGCCGAGCCGCGCTCGACGCCGCGTTGATGCAAGGCGCGCGCGGCCATTGCCAGGCGATAGCGCGTGGATTGCAAGAGCTTGTGATCGAAGACTGCAATCTGATCTAGAATCTGCTCCCGGGGGCGAATCACCAGTTCGGCTGCCGCGGATGGCGTGGCGGCGCGCAGATCGGCAACGAAATCGGAAATGGTGAAGTCGGTCTCATGGCCCACCGCTGATATCACGGGCATGGTGCTTGCGGCGATGGCGCGCGCCACCGCTTCTTCGTTGAAAGTCCACAGGTCTTCGAGAGATCCTCCGCCGCGCGCCACGATCACGACGTCTGCCCACCCCGAATTGCTGAAATATTCGATCGCGCGGCAGACCGCATCGACGGACCCTTCGCCTTGCACCAGCGTCGGAAAGATGCGCAGATGCAAGCCTGGAAATCGCCGGGAGAGAATCTGGGTGATATCGCGGACCACAGCGCCAGTAGGCGACGTCACGATGCCGATACGCTGCGGAAGCCTGGGAATCGGACGTTTGCGCTCCGCATCGAATAGGCCTTCGGCGGCCAGCTTCTTCTTCAGTTGTTCGAAGGCGAACTGCAGCGCGCCGTGGCCCTGCGGCTCGATGGCTTCCACCAAAAGCTGATATTCACCGCGCGCCTCGTAAACATCAATATGACCGCGAGCGAGAACCGCCATGCCGTCTTGCGGCTTGACTTTCAGGTAGCGCAGCGATTGGCGGAAGCACACGCAACGCAACTGCGCGTCGTGATCCTTCAGCGTGAAATAGCAATGGCCGCTTGAGACGGTTTTGCATCCCGAGATTTCGCCCGCCACCCAGACGTCGTCGAACTCGTCGCCCAGCAGGCCCCGGATGCGCGCGCTCAGTTCCGAGACGGTAAAAGTTTTGCGGACCGGCTCCCACCCCAGGGCGAGCTGTTCCATCCTATTTCGGGAGCGTTTTCAGGTAAGCCAACACCGCTTCTGCATCAGCCCGCGTCATGCGAAACGGCGGCATTGGCGGATTCGGAGGCCTGCCGGTGCGCGAGATCCCGGTGGTCAGTAGCTTGATGAAATCGGCATCGGTACCCGGAGGACGCCCTCCGATGCGAGGCTCCACCAGCGCCCAGTAAGGAGACGGATACGCCGGCCTTAACTGCGCCGGGCCGCCCATCAGCCAGTGGCCTTTATCGGGGTTGCCATTTTCGTCGCGCGGCGTGTGGCACAGTTCGCACATCGCGACATTCTCCACGATGTATCGCCCGTGTTCCACCTGAGTTTGGCCGCCGGCGGCTTTGTCCTGAGCGGCAGCCGAAGACAACGCGACGGTGATCGCCACGACAGACAGCAATGAAAGTCGATTGAGTTTTCTCATAGGTGAATGAACCATCCCAGCGTATCATCGCTTGAAACTGGCTGGGCTGGAAGCGGAGGGCGCGCCTGGCAAGGGACCAGGAGGCTAGAAGTTTCCCTGCAACATCACGTATGGGTAGGTGTACCCGAACGAATCTTTTGACTCTTTCAGAAACTCACCGGCGAACAAATGTCCGAACCCGGCTCCAAACCTCCAAACCTTCGAATACTGGTAAAGCCCTATGGTATTGGTCTCCGATCCAATGTGTGCGCTAGTCGCCTTGCGGTCTAAGACGACCGATGTTCCGGCGGAGTTATAGAGCCCGTCCTGAACGGTGGCCAGGTAGAATTCGTTGAAATCGGTCCGCACCTTCAGTTTCTTAAAAGGAACAAAGTCAAAACCGGCGCGCGCGTTTTTCATGTTTTTCCAGCCGAACTGATCGATTATTCCGTAGTAGTTGTGATTGCTGGGATAAAACTGATCGAAGGTGTTCCGCTCGCCGTCCTTAGTGGCCGCGTCGCCCGAAGCGTAATTGTATTCCACGCTGACTCGCGGTTTGAATGCGGCGTTCCAGAGCGTCCATCCCAGCACCGTGCTGTTGCCCAAAGCCACGATCTTGTCGGTGGAATATGACCCGCGCTGCACTACCACTTCGAGCGCGTAATCGATCCGGCCGGGGGCCGTTCCGAACGCTCGTGCGCCCGGGCTGACCACCAGCGCATCGCCCAGCGCGTGAGTCTCGCTGCTGATGTTGAGCGTTTGTTTGAAGAGCAGGTAAGGTTCCAGGTTCATCCCCGGCAAGACCCGCTTGATGGATCCGTAGGCGCCGTAAAGATGCTCGCCCGGTTTGGAGCGATCCAGGCGCGAGGGATCGATCAATACCGCCGATCCCGCGAATAAATCGACTTTCGCCCGTCCGGCCGACGCCGTCAAGTCCAGCGCGTCGAAGGTGCGGGACATGCCCCAATCGGCGGGGCCGATCAGTCTTTCGGCGCCGAACAACAACTCCTCGCGGCCAGCGCGGAACCGAACGTTCGTCCTACCCTCGAAATTCAATTCGACGTAAAGCTGACGAATATCGATCGGGTTGTACAGCGTACTAGGAGCGGGCGACTTATTGTATGCGCCCACACGTGCGTCCTGCGCCTGGGCGAAGAAGCGAAGGCACGACGCCGGTTGGATGCCCATGTCCAGGCGGATGCGGCTGGCATAGTAAGCGTCTGGGCTATTGTTGATCAGCGAAGTGCCCGAAACACCTTCAAAGCGGCCACGGATCTGCCCACCCAGTTGGATCCACGACGGGAGCTTCTCAAAGGGCGAGTAGTCCAAACCAACCGTGCCGGTGTCTGCAATGGCAGGAGCGGTTGTGCCGTCGGAATTCTCATCCGCGGCCAGTTGCCCCACGGCGCTAAGGGCTGCAATGGTCAATATAGTGAAAATCCGCATGCGATGCTTATCGGCGTGAAAGAAAGTAATTAGAGCTCAAGGAGGTAGCGGCCCAAGTACGGAGCGCATCGGCTCAAGCAGCGATTTCCAGCCAAGGCTGGTTTAGGATGCTTCAAGACATGGGCAGCA
>Ga0210383_10004513_pt1 | contig 12328 bp, 8 predicted proteins | sample IncBWC14OmetaG_FD_160072 | JGI IMG/M metagenome (GOLD analysis project Ga0210383, IMG submission 160072) | Forest soil microbial communities from Barre Woods Harvard Forest LTER site, Petersham, Massachusetts, United States - Inc-BW-C-14-O ...
CGCGGGTGCTGCGCTGGTACCCGCTTGGCTTGCCTATGTCTATTGGACGCAGGCGACCTTCGGGCAGGCGCAGCCCGACACGGGATACGAGGAGGCCCGCCGCTACGCTGAGCGTGCGCTCTCTCTAGATCCGCGATCGGAAGTCGCAATGGGCGTACTCGGCCTCGTCCACATTCGGCACGACTGGGATTGGACTGCAGGCGCGGCCGAACTCGATCGCGCAGTCGCGCTCGCGCCGGGTAACGCCCGAATCCTTGCCTTTCACAGCAACGCGCCTTATGCCCTCGGACAATGGGATACGGCCATTCGCGATCTGAACGCATCGGTGGCCCTCGACCCGCTGTACGCGAATGGCTACTACCTCCTCGGTCTTAGTCAGCTTGGGGCGGGACATTGGAGCGAGGCCGAAGCGGCGTTCAAAAAGGCGCTCGACATCGCTCCGAACATTCCGTTCGTCCACGCGTACCTGGCGAAAGCCCTGCTGTTCAAAGGAGAGAAGCAAGCGGCGCGGCAGCAAATCGATTTCGAGCCCGATGAGGCGAGACAATGGGCGGGTCGCGCCGCGATCAACTATGCGTTGGGCCGACAGGCCGACTCGGATGCAGCGCTCAAGCGACTGACCGAGCTTGCATCGCCCGACTCGGCATACTTGATCGCTTGCGTTCACGCCTATCGAGGAGAGAGCGACGCCGCATTTCCCTGGCTGGAACGGGCATTCAGGCAGAAGGACTCTTACTTGTGGGCTATCAAAGGCGAGCCTTATTTGAACTCGCTGAATGGGAATCCGCGGTATCAGGCGTTCCTAAAAAAGATGAACCTACCAGAGGGGTGATCACACTAGTCATGTTCCGGGCCGCTGTAAATCCGTCTCCGGAAGCTGCGCGAAAAACCATCCCTGTACCATCTCAGAAGGAAATGCTCTATGAGAACGACTCTTTTGGCTTTGGCAGTGTGCGCGATTTTGGCGGTTGTCCCTACGAGCGCACCCTCTGTGACGTCGAACCAACCGATCAGCGCAAGCAAGGTCACCCCTCTGATTCTTGAAAAGAACGAGGGCGAGCGGCGCATCTGGCGACCGATCGAAGGCTTGGAGGAGCAACCTGGTCCATTTATCTTAAAGGTCGATCGGCGCAACGGGGGCTCGTCGCATCTGGTCTTCGGAACCGAGGACTTGCCACGTGGCGAAAAAATACAGCGCCACAGGCACCCGGGCTCCGACGAGATTCTCCTGCTGCAGACCGGGACAGCGCGGGTGAGCTTGGGTGATATGGTGCGCGAAGTGCATGGCGGCACCACGGTTTTCATCCCCGCAAACACCTGGATTGCCGTGACCAATATCGGGACGGACACGATAAGCTTGGTCTTCGTTTTTTCCGCTCCCGGATTCGAGGATTTTATGCGCGCCGAGTCTGTTCCGGAAGGTCAGAAGGTTACGCCCCTTCCTAAGGCCGAGGATGCCAAGATCATGAAGGGTCACACACATGCGGTGATCTATGCCGAACCGTAGACAGGCCGGTGGTTGATTAAGTGCGGGCTGGGCTGACTAGCCAAGGACGGTGGTGCGCAGCGGGACGGGCTGACCTCCGAACCTAAGGATGGCGTGGTGCGCGTTGGCTGAAGTAGCCAAGGAGTGGGCGAATATGCTGGCACAAATGCCGGCGAAGTAGCGGGTTTCAGCCGAAGCTGTGTTTCTCCAATTCTCGGACAACCGTATCGTTATCGTCACCGAACCAGCAGAGCTTGGCGGTTTCTGCGTCAAGATTTGTTTTAAGGTTTTCTTCAATCAGGCCGGCGATGCGGACCAGCCGTTTGCCTTCTGCGCTGGCAGGGTTATGCATGGCCAATGCGCGCGTTAGAAATTGGGTCGCGACCGATATGTGCTTTCGACAGTAGTTCTCGGCGAACCCGGATATTGACGGGCTCACAGGCTCCAGGAGGAGTTGACAGAACTCGATTGCGAGCTTGAACTCTTGTTGGGCTTGCTTGCGGCCAAAACTCCCGGCTTTATCGATCGTGCGCTCTGCATCGGCCAGCGCTGCCCCGGCGGTGAGCACGATCGAGGTCATGGCTTTCTTGAAGTCGTTGTTGCGCGCGATCGGAGTTCTCACCGCGCAACACTAGCAAATGCAGCGGTTAAAATAAGTCGACGTACTTAACGGTTTAGGGGGCGAGGTCGGGTGCCTTGCCGACGAGATGGGTATTCTCGTCGGACCGGCCGAGCGCCGGTACATGGATGTGCCGGCTGGTTGATTAGCCAGATGGGGTGGTGTCGCCAAACTGGCCCAACGCGAGGTGTTTTTGTTATGGCCGGGATCCTTAAGCTTCTCTTAACAGTTGGTCAGATACTCGGTTTGTTGTGAATCGACAGGCGGCGCACTCTGTTACCTGTTCGATCAGATCAGATAACGGAGCATTCACATGGACACCATTCATCTTATTACCCGAGTCGGGCAGGGGCTTCTGGCAGTTGCTGCCACCGGCGTTACAGTGCTCGTTTTGCTGGTGTAGGCCAGTGCGAGAACGCTCACGGACACGGAGCCTGAAAAATATTCGACTGGTACGTCGAATTCGGGCCTCCGTGTTCCTTCTTTGGGTAGATCAACGGTGTTTCAGCGCAAGCGACGGCACGCGTAATCACACTGTCGCCAACACTCTTTAAAGTCCCAGTGATGCGGCGTGTCGGTCTAGAGCTTGACCGGCCCAGCGCCGGATTTCCCCGATCGCGAGCCGCGGGCGGATGCGCCTCGCCTCTGTAAGCGCCCTCACAGCCTCTGCCTCCTTGCCCAGCTTCGTCAGGACCACGGCGAGGAGGATTTGCGACGGATAGAACTTCGCGTCGGCGCGGCATGCATCCTGTGCTGCAGCGAGCGCTTGGTCGAGTTTTCCTGTGCGGATGAGAGCACGGGTGAGTGCCGTAAGCCATACCGATCGCCGGTAGTCGGTGGGGCTGATTCGCAGCCCCCGCCGCAGCGACTCGATGCTCGCTTCGTATTGCCGGCACAGGAGCTGGGCGGCGCCCAGCGCGGCCCAAGCCTGCGCGTTGTTTGGATTCTCTTCTATCGCACGTTCGAGCAGCGGCAGAGCCCGTGCCGTATCGCCGAGGTCTGCCAGAGCGCAGCCCGCGCACCCCAACACCTCCGATTTTGTTGGCTCCAGCTCCAGCGCCTTTTCTGCATCGGCACGCGCCTCTTCCCGGAGATCATCGCCGCGAAGCAATCCCCATTGTGATGCTAGCGCCATGATGAGCGCTTTCTGCGCGCGTGCCAGCGCGAGCTTCGGATCGAGTGCGATTGCCTCGCGAAACAGATGCACCGCGGATTCGACCGCCTCTTCGGACCAGCCCGCCGAGAATAGGGCGCTATTCGCCTGTCGCAGCTTGCTCCATGCGTCGTGCGCAGTTCCTTTGTGACTCTCCCGCGCCTCCACGAGGGTTAGCTGCTGCTCTATTTTTGCAGTCGCGCCCGCTACGAAGTCATCGACCTCGCGGGTTGCGCAAGGCACCACCAGATCCTGCTGCATTGTCCAAACATATTGAGAGCTCTCACCTTCAATAATCTGTATTGCCACACGCACACACCCTGAGTCCTGCTGGCGCACGCTGCCGCTAATCACGTAGCGTGCGCGCGGTGCGGCGACCGTTGGCTGCGCGACAACGCGAAAACCCGGCGTGCGTGCCAGTTGGCCAGCGAGGTCTTCCACCAGGCACTTGGCAAGCGTATCGAGGTCGGGTGTACCGGCGTGATTGATAAACGGTAGGACCGAGATGGCCTTTTCCGGAATCGACGCGCTGGATGCCGATCGGACTGGCGCCGGCGCCGGACCTTCGGCGGCCGATAGTAGAAGACGGAGTCGCTCGACGAATGACGGCGGCGTTTCTCCGCCGGGAAGCGAGGTCCACTGCACTTCCCGGAACTTATCTGGCACCCGCGCGTCCGCATCATGGGTGTCGTCAATCATGACCGGTAACAGGAACGCCTTGTCAGCGGCCATCAGATGCGAGCGATCCACCGCGAGCTTCCATTCAAGCCGGAAATAGCCCTCGGCGCGAGCCTGTGAGTTCGCGGAGATTAAAGGAATGAACAAGGAACAATCCTTGATCTGCTTGCGGATCGCCGTATCCCAGGCATCGCCGCCGCGAAGCTCGCTCTGGTCGAACCACACTTCGATGCCGGCGGCGCGCAATGTCGCGCAGAGCCGCTGTGCCGGTGCAGCGTCTTCCGCGGCATAGCTTAAAAAGACCGCGTTCTTCGACTCGGTCACGGGACGCCTTAAGTGTTTTTTATCCGTTCGGGCCCTAGGATGCAGGACAGAAGGTTGCCGCGCAACGGTGGCAGCCGAGAGGCGGGACGGGACGAGGTGGCGGTGGATGAGGTGGAAAGAATGTTGATTTAGGAACACCTGCCGGAGCGCAAGCGGCCCACGCCTTGGTCCGGCGCTTACCTAACGACGACCCGCACGCGGCCAAGATTCTGAGCCCGTGCGTAAGGCGTTTCCGCATCGCCCTCGCGCTGCGAGGTGGCGCGGATCGCCGCGAAATAGACGCCCGGACGCGTGTACGCATGGCTGACCGCCACGGCGACTCTTGCCGACCTGTGATCGCTGAGCTGCCCGGGTATCGGATACTCGCCCGTGCCCTCCAAGTCCCATTCAGCAGCCACCACGGAACCCGTGCCGGGCGGCGTTTCGATGGTCGCCGTGAAGGTCACCGGCTGGCCGACGGCAACCTCGGTGCGCACCCCGCCATTGACCTTCAAATCGACGACGGGCTGAATGCCCTTGCGGGCCGCGGCGCTGGGCGGGACAAGCACTTGCCCTTCCTTCACCGTGAAGCTGGTACTGGCGGGAGGCGCCACGCCCTTTTCGACCCACGCACTGAGATCGCGCAGCGCCTGCTCCAGGATGCCCTGGTAACTGATGACGTGAGTCATCTGCAACGCAGTTGTTGGCGCGACGTGCTGCGCATTGTCGTTGTACCAAATACGGTAATTGTCGTCGAAGGCGGCGCCCAGGGCGCCGCGCACTTTAGTTTGGTACCAAGCGGCCCCCCATGGGAGCGCATCCCCATCCATGAGACTCTGCAGCACGATCATCTTGCCGTGGATTTGGCCTTGGGTGGCCCCGATATTGATCACGTTCTGCTGCAAACCCACCATGATCTCGCGCTGAACATATTTAGGGCTGCCATCGGCGTTACGGAAAGAATCGTACGTCGGGGGAAAGTCAAAGACCGATCCGCGCTTCGGAATCGAGTGCCGGTAATAAGTCTGCAGCGCGAGATACTTCGAGTTGTCGATCGTCACCGTGTCGCCCACATGGAAACCGTGCACGACGGCGGGGTTTGCGCCAACAGCGAAGGAGACAATGTTGCCCTTCACCGCGCCAATGGGCGCGCTTTTGCCCTTGGCCTCGCCGCTAGTGCCGATCAGGTCGATATTGGTCAGATCGCCGGAAGGTACGCCTGAGAGTTCGAGTTGCGTTCCCATCACGAACGGGGTAGGCGCAGGCTGTTCGATCACACGAACCACGGTCGCTGAGCTTTGTATGCGCACCGCCCTGGCCGATGAGCTTGGAGAAATATAGCCCGCCTTGGTCCAGAAATCGTCCAAGTACGTGGGATCGAGCAACGGTACGAAGGCGGCCACTAAGCCAAGCGGCCCGGTGCCTTGCGGCACATAGTTGAACCACGCCCGCGGCGGAAATCCATAGCGCGTTGCGTCCTCGAGCGCCACCTTCTCCTCGGCGGTGAGGCCCAGATACGCATCCCCACCGCCCGGTTCGAAAGCATCCATGACGGAAGGCCATTTGAGCTTCAGCACCCGAAGAGCATGGGCCCGGACCAAGAAGTTGCTCGGGTTGGCAACCGGGTCGCCCATTACATACGGAATGAATCCGTCCCAAACACCGGAGGTGTTCTGCGCGCTGTCGATCACTTGGAATGCGCCGCCGCTGCCGCCGTAAAGATAGCCATGGGGCCGGTGCGCGCTCCCATAAACGCGCTGCGCGACAACGCGCGAATACTTTGCCGCCGCGGCATTGGCGCGGTAGCTGCCAATGCTCGGGTCGGTGCCGCCAGCAACGTTGAGCTCCGCCGAGCGGGCGATCTCCGAGCCGCCCATATTGGTTTGCACAACATAGGCGCCGGCGGCGAGCGTCATCGCCACGTTGTATGGCGTCGAATTCTCATTGGTCAGAAGCTGGTGGGTGGCTTGGTAGAAGCGCCCCACATATTGTTCTTTAGGAGGGAAGTAGAACGTGAACTTCGTGTCGGTTCCTTTGAAGCCACCATGAACGTAGAGATGGCGCGCTTGGATCGGAGGGGCTCCCTGGCGCTGTGTGGTGAGTCCAAAAATATTCGGAACCTCAGCCGGCTCAGCACGCCATTCTTCAACATCGATGTAAGGTTGGTTGAAGTGCGAATCTTCGGAGTCGCCGGTAACGAACATATACTCATATTTGCTTTGCGCCATCAGCAGCTCAGGACCTGCCAGGCAGACTGCAATGGCGACTGAAGATGCTATGGATAAGAGAAAACTGCGGCGCCGGATCATTTATACCTCGGGGCAGCGTAACAGCCTTAAGAGTGAGGCTTTTAGAAGGTTTCACAGGTGACCTATCCTATATTGATAAAAAGGGTGCAGTACATCTGGATGTCGATAGAGGGTCGACACCTGCGATGGGGGAGGATAGGGACAATCGCTAGTACCTCGCTAGAGTTTCCTTTGCGTTGGAGACAGTTTACCAAGCTTGTGGCTAGCCCCGTAGCAACTGGCTAAACTCATACCTTATTGCGCCGCCTCTGCCGGGACGAATAACAATGCTGACTGTTTTATCGCTCGCTGTCGTCTTAACCGCATCCGCCGATCCCACTGCAGCCGCGCCGCCGGCACCGCCTGTGCATACGTATGCATCGCTGGCCTTAGCGCCGGCCGGTGACCAGCTTGCCAGTATCGAGAACCAGCAGTCGTTTACGAGTGCAGAGATGCTGCACGGTCCCGTCATCGTCCGATCCGCGCGCGATGGGCATGTGCTGAAATCGATCGATCCTTGCGCGGCCTGCAGTTACAGCGGCCTTGCGTGGTCGGCGGACGGCAAGGCACTCGCGCTTCTCGCAACGGATAGCACTGCTGGTACCGTGCAGATTTTGTTGGCGCGCGAAGGCGGCGTGAAGATACTCGCCACCGTAAACGGTGTCGCCAATACGCCGCGTTTCTCGCCCGATGGTCGAACGCTGGCGGTACTCGCAACCATTGCTGCCAAGAAAAAAATCGGCGCGCTCGAGGCCGGCGTGCCCCAGGTCGGCGATATCGGCGCAGCGCCGGACGAACAGCGAATTGCCGTGGTGCCCATCGACGGCGGCGAGGCGTCCTTGATCACTCCCGAGGACACCTTTATCTATGAGTACGACTGGACGCCCGACGGCAAGGGCTTCATTGGGACCGCCGCCAAGGGCGATGGCGACAACAATTGGTGGCTCGCCGAGCTTGATGCTTTCGATCTTGCCAAGGGCGCACCACGGCAGATCGTCGGGCCCGATTATGCGAAGTATCAGATGTCGATGCCGCGCATGGCGCCCGACGGCAAGAGTGCAGTCTTCGTCGGCGGCATCATGAGCGATTTCGGACCCCTGGGCGGCGAAATCTACGAGGTCCCCTTCGGTGGCGGTACGCCTGTGAGTCTGACGCCCGGCTTCCGAGGTTCATTCAATTCGATTCTCTGGCGCGGCAAGCAACTCTATGGCACGGCGATCATGGTAGACCGCGCGGCGTTGGTTGCGGTCGATGCCGGCAAGCGTACGACGCGGACGCTGTGGAGCGAACCCGTCACGGCCAACGCCGCGGAAAGTAGCGTCGCGCTCAACGCGGACTCCGTCGTGGGCGCCGCGGTGGTCGAAGATTTCGGTCACGCGCCAAAAATCATCGCGGGCCCAATACAGAAGATGGTCGCGATCACCCATGATAATGACGCGCTTGCCGTAGACCTCGACGTGCACAGCGTACAATGGAAGAGCGATGGCTTCGATGTACAGGGTTGGCTCATTGGCCCGGCCAGTCGGCCGGCCGGCAAGTTGTATCCGATGATCGTCCATGTCCACGGTGGCCCGAGTGCCGCCGTATTGCCGCTGTTCGGCACGGACTACTCACTGTATACGACGGTGCACGAATGGGTTCTGCACGGCTACTACATGTTCATGCCCAATCCGCGCGGCAGCTTCGGACAGGGGAACGCATTCTCGCGCGCCAATATCCGAGACTTAGGCGGCGGCGACTTTCGCGACATCATGCGCGGCGTCGACGCTGCGGAGAAAATCGCACCCATCGATGATAAACGTCTCGGCATCCACGGGCACAGCTACGGCGGCTTCATGGTGATGTGGGCGGTTACGCACACAGATCGCTTTCGTACCGCCGTTGCGGGCGCCGGCATCTCAAACTGGATCAGTTACTACGGCCTGAACGGCGTCGACACGTGGATGCTGCCTTTCTTCGGCTCCTCCATGTATGACGATCCCGCCATCTATCGGGCAGTGTCTCCGCTCGAGTCGATCAAGCGCGTGCGCACACCGACGCTTTTGTACACGGGGGAGTTCGACGTCGAGGTCCCTGCCGAGCAATCGTTTGAATTCTGGCATGCACTGCGCTCGGTGGAGGTGCCCACGGAATTGCACGTCTATTCCGGCGAGGGTCATCTCATCCAGCAGCCGGCGCACATCCTGGACCTTAGGCGCCGGTTACCCGAATGGTTCGACCGCTATCTCGCGCCTTGAACGAGTCGATCCAAGAGATTAGCATTGCACCAGAAATGTGCAGATGAGATCAGTGCTGCACCATCGCGGCACCAACGCCGTTTGTTGTTTACACCGCAGCCCTAGAACTGCTACAAAAAGCTTTCCCTAGACCAATTAATAATTCGCGGGGATGAAACAATGAAAGCCTTCAACCGAGTCTCGTTGCTCTTGATATCCACCGCTGTGCTTGCGGCGCGCGCAGCCTCGGCAGACCCTGCCGACACCTCAAGCAGTCGGGCAGAGCGAAGTGATGCCCTCGTGGAGATCATCGTTACCGCCGAGAAGCGCGAGTCGACCGTGCAAAACACACCAATCAGCATGACGGCCCTGTCGGGGGATCTCATGCAGCAACAGGGCATCACCAATCTTAATGGCATCATTCAAGCGGTTCCAGGCATCTCGATGCGCACGGCCGGACCCGGACAGACCGAACTGGAAATGCGGGGCCTGTCCTCCTCGGGCGGTTCATCGCCGACCGTGGGCTTCTATCTGGATGACTATCCGCTCACACCGCCGGCTGCGGCCCTGAACGGCAAAGTAGTCATCGACCCGGACCTGTTCGATCTCAATCGTGTGGAAGTGCTGCGTGGACCGCAGGGTACCCTCTACGGCTCAGGCTCCATGGGCGGGACCATCAAACTCGTGACCAACGCGCCGAAGCTCAACGCTCTCGAGGGAACGGTCGACGCCACAGCCGCGGGGATGGACGGCGGCGGCTTCAATCGCGGCGGCAATCTGATGATGAATGTGCCGCTGATCAATGACCTCTTCGCCATGCGCGTGGTGCTTACCGACAAATATACCGATGGGTGGATCACGCGATACGTTCTCGGCCAGAACTTTCCGGTACCGACCAATCCGGGCCCTTGCGGGCCAGGCTGGCCGGGCTGCACGCGCGGTGATGTGACGGCGGTGCCGCCGGAGGCCACCGTGCCGAGGATCAATTGGGAACGCCTGCAAAGTGGCCGCGTCGCCTTCCTCGCGCAGCCTACCGACGCGCTAAAGATCGACGCGATGGCCATGTACCAGAAAATCACCATGGGTGGCTACAACGAATATGATTTGCCGCCGGGAGATCCGACCGCACACTACCAGCCGTTCAATAATTTCGAGCCGTTTTCCGATGAATTCCGGATGTATGGGGTGACCGTCACTTACGACATGAGCTTTGCGCAACTGACCTCGGCGTCCGCCTATTATTCACGCGGCGAGAGTCAAACCTCGGATGTTTCCGAGGCGATGTGGAGCGTGGTGGGTCTCTTTGGTGCGAGCATCCCGGAGTTTTATCAGATTCCTTTCAATGAAACCGATTCGACGCGGCAATTCAGCGAGGAGGTTCGTTTGGCCTCGACCGGCAACGGTCGGTTTCAATGGATCGGGGGTCTCTTTTTCAGTAAGTTCGAGTCCATATTCACGGAGTACAACGCGTCGGTGCCGCTGGCATTCATTTCGGTAGGCGGTGCGGCGGCCAATCCACTCGGCATCATCTATCAGGCGCACAATCCGTATCACTTGAAGCAATACGCGGCCTTCGGCGAGGGCACGTACGCGCTCACCGACACCCTCAAGCTGACGGCCGGCGTGCGCTATTACAAGTTCGAAAGCAACGCCGATGAAGAAACCTCGGGCTTTGCCACCGACTCGGGCAACGCCGGCGTCACCCTCAATTCATTTGAAACCTCCAACAGCGGCGCGAACCCGAAAGCCACGCTCTCGTACGAACCGAATCGCGACTTGACCGTCTACGGCACCATCGCGCGCGGCTTCCGCCCTGGGGGCATCAATCAACAGATCCCCAGCAGCATCTGTACGATCAGCCCCGAAACCTACGGTCCGGACAATACCTGGAACTATGAGGTCGGCGAGAAGGCCAGGATGCTTGATAGCCGCCTGGTCCTGAACGCCGATGTTTACTACATCAAATGGACGCAGGTACAACAAATCGTCAATCAGCCGTGCGGATATCCCTTGACCGTGAACGCGGGCAATGCGGCCTCCTACGGCCCTGAAATCGAGCTCACGGCGCTGTTGACGCCGGAGTTAACCTTGGCATTCAGCGGCACGTACACCCATGCGACGATCACATCGGCGAATGCAGCGGTGACGGCAGTCGACCCGGCCTTGACCAGTGGCTTGAACATACTCAACGTTCCGAAGTACACCGAAACCACCTCGCTGACCTATGAGACACCGGTTTTTGGCCATTACAAGTTCATGGCACGGGTCAACAATTCCTATGTGGGTGAATCGACCGATATCGAGTACACCTACGCCACCTTACCCTCCTACAATCTCGTGGGGCTGCGCTTCGGATTGATCAGCGACAAATTGTCCGGGTACGTATTTGCCGACAATCTTACCGACAAGCACGCTGAGCTCGGGATCAACACCACCGGCTTCTCGTGGACCATCCCTTCGCTCGAGCGAGTGGTGACGAACCAGCCGAGAACCATTGGGGTCGATGTCAAATACAACTTCTGAGGGCGCATCTCCCGTTCAGCAGGATCTCAAGTACAACCTGCCACGCTGGGCGTTGTTCATGCTCCATTCGCAGCTAGTAATCTGCTCCGTCGGGCGAAAGACTCGACGGAGTAGCGGATCGGTATACTAGATGGGCCCGATTCGCAAAGAATAAGGAGAGTTGATGTTTTCCCACATCATGATCGGTACCAATGATCTTAAGCGCGCGAAGGATTTCTATGACTCTCTACTAGGTACGCTTGGCGTGCCGCCCGCAAGAGTCGATGGACACAGGATCCTATATCGCACGCCCACCGGCGTTTTCTTAGTCACAACTCCCATTAATGGCGAGGGCGCAACTTGCGCCAATGGTATGACGATCGGTTTCGCTGCCGCGTCGCCGGCTCATGCTGATGCCTGGCATGCGGCTGGCCTTGCTGCTGGCGGCACTACCTGCGAAGACCCACCGGGCGTGCGCGAAGGCAGCGCGGGTAAACTTTATCTGGCTTATCTTCGTGATCCTGACGGGCACAAGCTTTGCGCGTTACACAGGCTCTGAACTTCGCACTGAATCGCCTGTTAGCGGTGCACCGTTAAGCGCCGCGCGGGCGGCAGGCTCAAGCCGCCCATCGTGGCTTCGCATTATCGCGCATAGATCATCTCTTGCTGATCCAGCTTCGCGATCACCGTGCTCTTGGCTTGCTGATAGATGCCTTCAAAAATAAAGACGCACGCAACAGCAATGCCAATTGCGGTGATCGAGGGGATTGGTGACGCGCAGCGCATGCGCGCCGATCTTGAGGCCAAGGGCGAGGGTAAGGAGGCCAGATGCGGAAGCTCAGGAACCCAGTATTCTGCCGTTATCAGCCGAATTGTGAAGGCGCCACTTTTCTAGTGCCACGAGCCATGTTGAGTCGTCACAGCAGCCGCGAGCAGGTTACTGCTCCTGCTTGTAAACCTTTCCTTCCTTCATCACGAACCGAACATGCTCGAGCTCACGAATGTCGGCGATCGGATCGCCGTTCACCGCGATGATATCGGCGGATTTTCCTGGGGTAATCGAACCGAAGAGTTCGGAATGAC
>Ga0210383_10004514_pt1 | contig 12327 bp, 13 predicted proteins | sample IncBWC14OmetaG_FD_160072 | JGI IMG/M metagenome (GOLD analysis project Ga0210383, IMG submission 160072) | Forest soil microbial communities from Barre Woods Harvard Forest LTER site, Petersham, Massachusetts, United States - Inc-BW-C-14-O ...
GAGGGCCAGCACGGGCTTCGTATGATGATCGTCGGCCCCGATGTCATAGAGCCCCGACTCGACGAACACCGTCGCGCCGAGAGCCGCCAGCAGCAGGACGGCGCCGACGGCGAGGGCTGCCCGGATCACGGCCGACTTCATCATTTGACGATCTTTATCACTTGACGATGATGGTGCCGACCATGCGCGGATGGATCGAGCACGTGAAGTGATACGTACCCGGCTTGTCGAACTTGAATGAGAAGCTCTCGTCGGTGTCGAGGGCGCCGGAACGGAAAAGCCCGGTGTCGCTCACCACCGTATGCGGCTCATCGTCCTTGTTGACCCACGAAACCTGCGTGCCTGCTTCGACCGTCAAGGTCGTGGGGCTGAACATGAAGTCCTTCACCTCGATGTTGCTCGGAGCCGCGGCTTCGGAAGCCGCCCAAATCAATGTCATTGCCGCCGCCATCAGCGGCGACTTAATCGCCTTGAAGTTCATGTCTATTCCTTTGGTGAAACGATGCGCTGTGGACTCGCGGAGCCTGCTAGGCAATCGTTGTGTCGTTGAGGGACAGTGCCGACGGATGTTTCACGACCGACACGCTGGTAATTCCGAGCACTTTGCCCAGCTGGTCTGCGGGCACCTTGAGCGGACCCGGACCTGAGCCTTCGCCGGCCGCCGGCTGCGGATAGGCGGTCGAGCGAGCCGTATGAAACGTGACGTTGCCTTCCGTTTTCTGGACGATCTGGTGAATGTGCCCGTTCAGCACGGTGACCGAGCCGAATCGGCGCAGGTTAGCCATGAGTTGATCAGCGTCGCCGGTTCCCCAGCCCCAGGGTTCGTACACCGTCCACAACGGCATATGCGCGAAGACCACAATGGGCGTGCTTGCTGACCGACCCTTCAGATCCGCGGCAACCCATGCGAGCTGCTCAGCACCCAGGTTCCCAAGGCCGCCCGGCTTGAACTGCAGCACGTTGATCAGCCCGATGAAGTGCACGCCCGCGTGATCGAAGCTGTAGTAGCCCTTGTTCTCAGAAGCCTTGCCGAATCGATTGAAGTACTCAGTCACCGTCGCATCGGTGGTGTCGTGTTCGCCCGGCACGGTGTGCATCTCGGTGGTTCGCAAACGCGAGAACATCTGCTCTGCCGCATCGAATTCCGCCGCCTTCGACAAGTGGGTGATGTCGCCCGTGTGAATGATCAGTGCCGGCTGTTGCGGCATGGCATTCACCAGCTGGATGGTTTGGGCCAATGTGCCGTTGACGTCCGGATTGGCTTCCTTATTGAAGCCAATATGGGTATCGCTGATCTGCACGAATAGCGGGGTGCCCAGCTTCGCCGTTCCATACTTGTTGTCGGCTGCCCTGGCCAGATCGATGGGCGTGAAAACGCCGCCGGAGAGGGCAAACAGTGTTCCAGCTCCGCCAAACGCCATGCATTTTAGTGCATTGCGGCGCGACAACAGTGATTGATCATCCGACATAACTCTCTCCTGTGATTGGCTGGTTCAGGAGAGAAGACTGCGGGGCCCACAGGTTTATTCCACGTTAGCCATATGAGATCTTGTCCGTGAGTTCTTGTCCTACGGCGGCTCGCGTGACCTGCGTGCAAAATGGCACCATGCGCACTATTTTTAAGAACAGGTATTGCTTCAAGGAGTGGCCCATGGGGATGACAATGTCAGGCGCGACCCGCCTACTCGCTGTTTCCGGATTAATTGCTTTGGCAGCGGCGGCTTGCGCCACGGATACCGTGGTCATTACAGGCAAGGCGCGACCGCCCATATCGCCGGCGGACGTAAAGATTTACTCGCAGCCGCCGGCCGTGTTCGAGGAAATCGCCATCCTCAATGCTTCGAAGAACAGCGCATTTACGACCGGCGGCCAGAAAACAGTCGATAAGGTGATCGCCGGTTTGAAGGAGCAGGCGGCCAAAGTGGGCGCGAACGGGGTCATTCTGCAAGGCTTCTCCGACCGCCAAACCGGTTCGGTGGGATCAGGCGTCGGATCGAGTTCGGTCTCCAGCAATTCTGCGGTCGGCGTGGGCGTCGGCGGGTCCCTGGGGATATACAAAAAGACCGGTCATGGCATCGCCATTCTCGTGCCGCCGGAAGCGTCGCCGTAGGCGGCGTTACGCCTGTTCGCGCAGCAAGCGCACCAGTCCTAAGAGTTCGTCCCAGCCGGTGTCCGATACCGCGCAGTATTGGATGTCGCCCTGTTGCCAGAACGCGAGATGATAACCGCTGCGCGTCGTGTTTGCGGGCGAGCGAGCGCCCGACGCAGCCCAGGTGAACACATTGATGACGTGCGCGCCGTGCTGGTACACAACCACGGCGGAGCGCTGATGATCGATGTAGTCGGCACGCCCGCCGATCAATCGATAGCCCTGCGCCTCGAAGTCGGCGACCGCCGGCGAGACGTCGGCGTGGCCTGCGAACCACGGCTTCACTGTGTGCTTGTCGGTGGACACGACATCGATCAAATGCGCCGGCATGAGCGAGCGCACATGCGCACTCACCAGCTCATTGCTTAAGGGACTGACGAGACTGGGTACGACGAAAAAGAATGCAGCGGCAGCCGCGACTGCAGCGACGCCGATGCCGCTCCAGGCACCGCTCCAAAAACCTCGTCCGCCCGCACCCTTGGTTCGCCGCTGCGCGTGTGCCTTGAGACGCGTGACCGTATTTGCAGCCTCGGCCGTTGCGCCTTCCTGATCGAGCGTCTGCAAGATCCGCGTGCGCAGCGCCGCCGGTGCGGCGTCGAAGCTGATGCCGCCACGCAAAGCACTGCGCACCTTCTCAAGATCGAGAAGCAATTCGCGGCATTCGCTGCAATGCTCGACATGCCGCTCAATCTCGGCGGCCGAGACCGCATCGACCTCGCGGTCGAAATATGCCTGCACCCGAAGTGATTCAGCGCACTGCACGCGGCGCTCCTTCCACTTCTTGCAACCATTTTGCCTTGAGCGCGGCACGGGAGCGCGCCAAGCGGGACATCACTGTGCCGATCGGTACATTGGTGACGGCCGCAATCTGCGCGTAGTCCATTTCCTCGATCTCCCGCAGCATCAACACGGTACGATGTTCCTCCGGTAATGAGGCTACCAGCCGATCGAGCACCTGCTTTTGGTCCGACAGAATCGTCTCGCTCTCCGGATTTGCGTCGTTCGCTATCATGACGTGACCATCGTCTGCATCGCCCTCCTCCGGAAGTGGCACAAAGGCTCGGCGTTGCTGCTGCATGGCCGCCGTCAGATGGCAATTGCGTACGATGGTCAGCAACCACGCCTTGGCATCGGAACCGCGCAGGCCATCAAACCCCTTGAAAGCGCGCAGAACGGCGTCCTGCACCACGTCGTCGGCCTCGCCGGGGCGGCACAACCACCGGGCGAACCGATACGCGGCGTCGAGATGAGGCAACACCTGCCCCTCGAATCGAGCGCGCTTGTCATCCATAGGTTTAAGACTCACGGCCGTGCCATTTTATTCCGAAGGAATCCTAATTGCGGAAGAAATAGGGTGCCGCAATCAGCAGCGCACCGATTGCCACGAGCAGCAGCGTATTGCTCACAAAGTATGGAAAAACCATCAGCGCAATACCGCACAGCAGCGGAATCGGGGCTCTTTGCTTTCGCCCATAGACGAAAAACCCCAGGCCGATGGAGCCGAAGAGCAATCCCCACAGCAGCCAGGCTTGAATGCGGTCTCTCCTTTCCGGGACTCATAAGTATAACCGGCCGATCGCGTATCCTTGGCGGCACAACAATACGGGGGTTTAAGGTGAATCGAACGTTTCGCGCAGCCCTGGCGCTGGCATTTCTTTGGTCCATTCAGTCCCCGGCGGCATGGGCACAGCACCCCTTCCTCTCGGATGCCCAGTGGTCATCCCTGCGCAATGAAGCCAGCGGTACGGCACCTTACGAAAATCTGCGCGCCCTGACGCGCCTGCATCGCGTTCCGGCGACGCCCGAGTTCGATCAGGCGGCGAATCTCATTCTGGAGCGCGCGAAAGAATATGGTTTGCAGGATGTTCACGCGGAACAATTTCCCATCGATGGCCAGGTCCACTACGGCCTGATGCGCTCGCACATTGCCTGGAGCGTCGACGGCGCGCGGTTATGGCAGATCGAACCGCAACACACCTTGCTCGGCGATTGGTCGACCGACCCGATTCGGCTGGCGGACTACAGCCACAGCGCCGACGTCGAGGCGCAGCTCGTCGACGTCGGCGCGGGATCATCCGACACGGACTACGCCGGCAAGGATGTGCGCGGCAAAATCGTGCTGGCCGACGGCGTGTTGTCGGCCGTGCAGCATCTGGCGGTGGCGAAATACGGCGCCGCCGGCATCGTCAGCGACATGCCCAATCAAACCACCGCGTGGTCCGGACTCGATACCGGCATCGTGCGCTGGGGCCACTTGGACGGCTCGCTTCCTCAAGGATTTGCCTTCATGGTGTCGCGCGCGACCGCCACGGGCTTGCGCGCGCAACTCGCGGGCAGCCATCCGGTCGTGCTCGGGGCGCATGTCAAAGCCGAGGTGGGCGCCGGACACTGGACGGTGGTGACCGGCACCATCCCGGGCACCGATGCTGCAGCCGGGGAGATCGTCTATAGCTGCCACCTCGATCATCAACGCCCCGGCGCCAATGACAATGGCAGCGGCTGCGTGACCATCCTGGAATCCGCACGAATGCTTGGCCGTTTGATCGGCAACGGCAGTCTCAAGCCTCCCAAGCGAACGCTGCGCTTCATCTGGGGCCCGGAAGTCGAGGGCACCATGGCCTATTTGAGCGGCCACCCGGACATCAGGACTTCGATGCGCGCCGATATCCACATGGACATGGTGGGCGGCGATTTGTTCAAGAACAAATCCGTGCTGCATGTGACGCAGACTCCCTGGTCGCTGCCCACCTTCGTCACGGACATCGGCGCGACCTTGGCCGAGACCATTCGGGATGCCGCCACGGCCTACACTGAGGACGGTGGCCACGCGGATGCCGCAGTCGTCGAGGATCGCGATGGGGCATCCGGTACCCGCAATGCCTTTTTTGTGGACGAGACGCCGTACGCAGAGGGCAGCGATCACGACGACTATGACTCGTCCACCATCGCCGTGCCTTCGCTGTACTTGCGCGACTGGCCGGACATTTACATTCATACCGACCACGACTCCCTGCTGCAGATCGACGCCACCAAACTGCGCCGCGTCGCGCTGCTGGGCGCAGCCTCCGGCTATAGTTTTGCAACGCTGGATGCGGCGAACGCCGCTCTCGCAGTGCCTTTCCTGGCGGCGCGCGCGCAGCAACGGCTGGCACAGGGATTCAAGCGCGCGCTGCAGCTCACGCAGCAACCGGAACTGCTGCCCCAGGAAGCGTTGTTCGAAGCCCGCAATCTGCTGGCGCAAATGCTTCACCGCGAGCAGGCGGCCCTGCAGTCATTCGCCGTCTTCACGCACGGCAATCCGCCGGAACTTGCGGCGTCCACTCGGGCGCTCAACGCCCAAGGGACGACATTGAATGGCTGGCTGATCCAAGCGGCCGCAACGCGTGGGCCGCACAATTCAAACTGGACACCGGCGTGGCGCGCGACGGCGGAAGCCAAGCGGGTGCCGCGGCGCATCGGCGAGTTCGGGCCGCTGACTTTCCAGAACGATGATGTCCTGCGCGATCGGTTGGGCGAGGATCGGCTGCGCAAGATCAAGCTCCTCAGTGCCGGGTCGAGCCGCTTCGTCAATGTTCAGGACCGCAGCGCGCTTTACGCCTACGAGATCGTCAACTTCGTCGATGGGAGGAAATCAATTGCCGACATCCGCGATGCGGTGTCCGCGGAATTCGGACCCATCCCGGTGGACATCGTCAGCGATTATTTGACCGCCTGCGAAGAAGCGAAAATCATCGCCTTTCGATGAACCGGCAATAGTGGGCCGAAGGGCGGCCCGCTACTTCGGCGGCGGCGCGCCCGCCTTGCCACGTTGCATGCCTTTCGAGAAGACCACCGTGCCGTCGAGCTTGACGATGATGGCGTCGATATCGTCGATGCGGTTGTAAATTTCCATGGCCTTCTCCGGCCCGAGGACAAATGCCGTCTTCGACAAACCATCGGTGCGGGTGGCGTAAGGCCCGATCACGGTCGCGCTGCGCACCTTGCTGGCGGAATGTCCGGTATGCGGATCGATGATGTGGTGGTAGCGAACGCCACCCTCATCGAAAAACCGCTCATAATCGCCGGACGTGGAAATGGCCGCATCCACCAGCGGGATGCTCGCGATGACTTCACCCTCGCCCTTACGCGGATCGCGAATGCCGACCATCCAAGGCTTGCCGAAGCGATCGCCGATGATGCGGCTGTCACCGCCGGCGGACACATACGCGCGGGTGAACCCGCGCGCCTTCAGGACCTCAATGCCGCAATCGACCGAATAGCCCTTGGCGATGCCGCCCAGATCGATGCGCACGCCTTTCTGGGAAAACTGCACAGTTAGATTCTTTGGGTCGAGAATCACATGCCGATAGTCTACGGCGGGCAGCGCCTTGGCAATTTGCGCATCGTCAGGCCGAATGTGCTTCGGAAAATTGTACAGATAGCCGACGCTGGCATAGGTGATGTCGAAGGCGCCGTCGGTAATGACCGAGTATTCCTTGGCCTTCACCAGCAGATCGAACAGTTCCTTGCTGATATGCATCGGGCCATCGGCGGCCTTGGCGTTGACCTGGGAGACTTCGCTGGTGGACTTGTACGTGCTCATCGACTCATCGATGTGCCGCATTTCGTCGAGCACCGCATCGATGGCGGCTTCGGCCTTCACCTTGTCTTCCGACCAAAGTTCCACGGTGATGCGCGTCCCCATGATGCCGTCGGTCACGCGGTTCACCCACTCCGCGCGGGCTTGATTCGCCGCGGCGCCGAGCGCAAAAACGCCGACCGCGCTCATCAACAATTTGAGATTCATGTTTAAAGCCTAACGAGTTTTGCGGGCGCTCGCCCGCCATTGCATGATCACCAACGCGCTTCCGACCATGCCGCCGAGGTGGGCGAAATGCGCAATGCCCGACAAAGTTCCCGTAACTCCCAAGAAAAGCTCGATGCACGCATAGAGCGTCGCGAACAGCCACGCCGGCATCGGAATCGGCGGAATCAAGGGCACCACCTTGCGATGGGGAAACAGGACGGCGTATGCCAGCAGCAGGCCGAAAACGCCTCCCGACGCGCCGATGGTCGGCGTCGGCGGTGCGCCGAACAGAATTGGAATGAACAGCTGGCTCAAGGCGGCGGTCACCACGGAGGCGAAATAACAGGCGAGCAATCGGCGCGGACCTACATAGCGTTCGATTTCCTCGCCGAACATCCAGAGGCCGAGCATGTTGAACAGCAGATGACTGATCTGTACGGTGCTGTGCAGGAAGGCATAGGTCACGATCTGCCAGAAGTGGAAATAGACGTGCCCCTCAATCGGCTGCAGCGGCCACAGGCCAAAGAGCTCGTCGACCAGGCCGTTCGACATGCCTTGCAGCAGGAACACCAGCACATTGACGCCGATCAGAATTTTGACTGCGGTAATTTTCATGTCAGTCGCATATTCTAACCTGTCATGGACACCCATCCTCTTAAAACCGTATTCCTGGATTACGACACCGTCTCGAACGGCGACCTTGATCTCACTCTGCTGCGTGAAGCGTCCGGCGAACTGATCTTGTATGATTCGAGCGATCCAAAAATTGCCGAACGCATTCACGACGCAGACGTCGTGCTGTTGAACAAGCTCGACCTGACCCGCGAACTCTTGCGGGGCGCACCGCGTTTGAAGCTGGTGGCGCTGGCCGCCACCGGCACCAACAATGTGGACCTCATCGCCGCGCGCGAACTTGGGATAGGGGTCTGCAATGTGCGCGCCTATTGCACCGCCTCGGTGGTCCAGCACGTGTGGGGATTGATCTTGAGTCTCACCCAACATGTGTATGAATTCTCGCGCCTCTCCAAGGACGGTTCGTGGTCGAAGGACGAGGCGGGCGCCGTCCTGTCTCACCCCATCCGCGAGCTGCAAGGCCGGATCTTCGGCGTCGTCGGCTGGGGGGAACTTGGCCGCGGCGCGGCGCGCATTGCCGAGGCGTTCGGCATGCAGGTCAGGATCGCCAATCGTCCGGGCAGCCCGCCTCAATCGGGTCGCGTGCCGCTCGATGAGCTGCTTGCCGCCGCCGACATCGTTTCCCTGCACTGCCCGTTGAACGAGGCAACCCGCGGTCTCATCGGTGCGCGCGAACTCAAGCTGATGAAGTCCGATGCGCTGCTGATCAATACGGCGCGAGGTGCGCTGATCGACGGGGTGGCGCTTGCGGCGGCCCTCAAAGCCCGACGGCTCGGCGGCGCGGGCATCGATGTCCTGCCCCAGGAGCCGCCGCAGCCCGACGAGCCGCTCTTGGACAGCCAGATCCCCAATCTATTGGTGACCCCTCACGTCGCCTGGGCGGCGCGCGAGGCGCGCCAGCGCTGCATCGATGAGATGGCGGCGAATATCCGCGATTTCAGGAGCGGCGGGCGGCGCGGCCGCGTGGTCTAGGAGCCTGCGGCGCGCGCTACCCGCGCTGCGTCTTGTACGCCGGGAACCTCAGCCGCGCGCGGCCCGCTTTTCTCGCTTCGCGGCGCGCTTCTCCTCCAAGGTCTTGGTCGGCTTCTTCTTCTCCTCCTTTTTTCGATCCATACCCTTGCCCATGATTCACTCCTCTAGGTTAGGTTGTTGAACATCAATCCTTCGCGCGCCGGCGAGCCGTTATTTTTGGCTTCGCAGGCCGAGCCTCCCGCGGGCCCGCGCCCGGGTGACGCCCAAGCGTCGCGCGCGGCGGTTTCGGCGGCTTTTCAGCGATGCGGCTGATCCGCAATTCGCGGCCTGCCACGCGCACTTTCTGCAACTGCTTGAATATCTCCTTTGGCATGCCTTCCGGCAAGTCCACGTAGCTGTGGTCTTCGCGAATATCCACCCGCCCGATGTGAACGCCTTCGATGTCCGCTTCGTTGGCGATGGCGCCGACGACGTTTCCGGGCTTGATACCATGTACCGACCCGACTTCGATGCGAAAAGTTTCCATTTGCGCCGGACCCGACCGCCGAGGCCGCTCTTCGCGGCGCGAATCACGCTCAGGCGTTGGCTCGCGCACTCCGGGCCGTTCCTGCGCCGAAGGTCGTTCCTGCGCCGAGAGCCGCTCGCGCTTGGGCTCGCGCGTTTCTTCGCGGCGTGAGTCGCGGTCGCGACTCACTGGGTGCGCTTCCGCGTGCCGCTCCGGCTTCGGCGCCAGCAGCAGGGGTGTAGAGCCTTGCGACAGGCTTGCAAGCGCCGCCGCGATGTCGATGAGGTTCAAACCGGACTCGGTTTCCAGCTGCTCCAACACCGGCCGGTAAAGATTGCCGTCGCCCTTGGCGATGGTGTCGGTGATGCGCTGCTTGAACTTCGCAATTCGCAAGGTGTTGACCGCATCCACGCTCGGCAGATTCATGGGCTCAATGACCTGGCGCGTGGCGCGCTCGATGGCGCGCAGCATGTTGCGCTCGCGGGGCGCGATGAAAAGAATCGCCTCACCCTTGCGGCCCGCTCTTCCCGTGCGGCCGATGCGATGCACATAGGACTCGGTGTCGTACGGCACGTCGTAGTTCACCACATGCCCAATCCGCTCCACATCGAGCCCGCGCGCCGCCACGTCGGTGGCGACCAGAATGTCGATCTGCCCGGCCTTCAAGCGCGCGACGGTCCGCTCGCGCAGCGGCTGCGCAATATCGCCGTTCAAGGGTGCGGCCGCGAATCCGCGCGCCTCGAGTTTTTCCGCCAGCTCAACCGTGGCCTGTTTGGTGCGCGTGAACACCAGCATGCCGTCGAATGTTTCCGCCTCCAGGATGCGAGTGAGGGCATCCAGCTTGTGCATGCCGCTCACCATCCAGTAGCGCTGCCGGATATTCGTCGCCGTGCTGGTCTTGCTTTTGATCGTGACTTCCACCGGCGTGCGCAGGTGCTTCGCTGCGATCCGGCGTATGGGCGCGGGAATCGTCGCGGAGAACAGGGCCACCTGGCGCTGCGGCGGTGTCTGCTCGAGGATGCTCTCGACCGCGTCGATGAAGCCCATGCGCAGCATCTCGTCCGCCTCGTCCAGTACCAGCAGCGTCAAACCCGAAAGCTTCAGGGTGCCCCGATTCATGTGGTCGATGACGCGCCCAGGCGTACCCACGACAACATGCACGCCGCGGCGCAGTGCATTCAACTGCGGTTGATAGCTTTGGCCGCCGTAAATGGGCAGCACGTGGAATCCCTTCAAGTGTGCGGCATAGCGTAGAAACGCTTCCGAGACCTGCAGCGCCAATTCTCGGGTGGGAACCAGCACCAGCACTTGCGGCTCATGCCGCGTCAGATCGATTTTTGTGAGCGCCGGCAGCGCAAACGCAGCGGTCTTGCCCGTGCCGGTCTGTGCCTGGCCGAGCATGTCCTTGCCCGACAGCAGCACCGGGATGGTTTGGGCTTGAATGGGCGAAGGCGACTCGTAACCGACATCGGCAAGCGCGAGCAGCACCGCGTCCGACAGGGCGAGATCGCGGAAACTCACGCTGGTTTCAACCGAATCTGCCGGAACTGCGCTCATGGGAAATGCCGTGGCTTATGGAAGCGCAAGTCTAGCGGTTTGACCGCGTATTGCTACCATAGTCGCCATGGGACGCATATTTGAAGTCAGAAAACACGCCATGTTCGCCCGCTGGAACCGCATGGCCAAGCAATTCACGCGGGTCGCCAAGGACATCGCGATCGCGGTGCATGCCGGCGGCCCCGATCCCGCATCGAATCCGACGCTGCGCCGCGTGCTGCAAAATGCGCGCGCCGTCAACATGCCGAAGGACAAGACCGATGCCGCGATTCGCCGCGCCTCCGGCAAGGACGCGGCCAACTACGCGGAGATTCTCTACGAAGGCTACGCGCCGCACGGCGTCGCCTTGCTCGTGGAAACCGCCACCGACAATCCGACCCGCACCGTTGCCTCCCTGCGCAATATTTTCATGAAGGGTGCCGGAAACATGGGGACGACGGGCAGCGTCAGTTTTTTATTCAAAAAAATGGGCGTATTTCGCGTCGACCCCTCCCACGTCAAGGATCACGACGAACTCGAATTGGACCTGATCGATTACGGGCTGGAGGAAATGGGCGACAGCACCGGCGATAAGGGCGAGCCGCAATTGGTGATCCGCGGTGCATTCAATGACTTCGGCAGGCTGCAGGAAGCCTTGGAGCGCCGCGGCATCACACCGCTCTCGGCGGAACATGAGTACATATGTTCGGTGCCGATCGAATTGCCTGAGAATCAAGCCAAGGAAGTGCTGGAACTCATCGACAAACTCGAGCAGGACGACGACGTACAAAAGGTCTTTCACACGCTGGCCTGAGCGCTGCCGCCGCCCGGACGGCGTCTCGGCGGTTTTCGTCGCCCCCGGGGCCGTCCTTCCGGCGCCTTAAGGTTTATTCATACTGTCATCGCTCCCAACGCTGCCGCGTTGACCCTCTGAGAACGGAAAACTTTTAAGGAGGATGTCATGCGTAAGCTTTTTATGTTATTGATTCCCATCAGTATTATTGCCATGAGTGGCTGCGTGGTCGCGCCCTACGGCTACTATCACCGCGGCTACTATTACGGTCCCCGCGTGGCGGTCGTCGCCCCGGCACCCGTCGTCGTCGTCCGCCCGTAACGCAGCCGCGGACGATGAATGCAACCAAGCGATGGCGGACGGGTGAGACAATCAGGCAATGGCCACTCACCCGTTCCGCATCGTCAATGTCTTCACTCAAGGACAGGGCCCGTTTACCGGCAACCCTCTGTGCGTATTTGAAAATGGCGACGGCCTAGACGCCGAACAGATGCAGGCGCTGGCGCGCCAGTTCAATCTTTCGGAAACCACGTTTATTCTGCCCTCGACCCGCGCGAATGCGCGCGTTCGCATCTTTACGCCCACCTATGAAATGGCTTTCGCGGGCCATCCCACGCTCGGCACGGCCCACGTGTGCCGCGCGCTGAAATTGGGCGGCGATTCTCTGGTGCTCGAAATGCAGGCCGGTCTGATTCCGGTGCGCGCCGACGGCGATTGCTGGACCTTGACGGCCTTGGGCGCGACATCGCGCGAGCTGGATGTTTCCCGCGACACGCTCGCCGCGGCGCTGGGGCTCGACGTGCGCGACATCGGTGAGCGGCCTCTGTGGGTCAAAGCCGGCAAGGAGCAGTTGGTGGTGCCGCTGACCTCCACGGATGCCGTGCGCCGCGCTGTTCCTTCGGCGGCAGGGATGGCCAAGATCATGAGCGAAGACGGCCTCAGCATGGCGTACG
>Ga0210383_10004516_pt1 | contig 12322 bp, 6 predicted proteins | sample IncBWC14OmetaG_FD_160072 | JGI IMG/M metagenome (GOLD analysis project Ga0210383, IMG submission 160072) | Forest soil microbial communities from Barre Woods Harvard Forest LTER site, Petersham, Massachusetts, United States - Inc-BW-C-14-O ...
CACGATCGCCTTCGCGATTCATCTGCCGGACCGCGCTGTGCACTATTGGAACACCGGCTGGAGCCTGAAACTTGTGCGGCCAATGGGAGACCATCTTGTCGGGGCCACTTTGTTTGATGGCATCGTCGTGCAGCCGCGCATGGTCGACTCGAGCGAAGTGGCGAGACACTGAGAAGCCGCGGTGGCCGATGAGGAATAGAATTGAAGTATGAGCTTTGAGTCCTTCAACACGCGGCATCCCTTTCAGACAGATGATATAAATCTGCTGCCAATTGCGGCGAAGGTGGCGCAAGGGGAACGTCTGAGCTTTGAGGACGGAGTGACGCTGTACCGGAGTGGCGACATTCTGGCAGTGGGCTGGCTGGCGAACCTGGTGCGCGAGCGGCTGCATGGAAATATCGCTTACTTCAACGTCAATCGGCATATCAATCCGACGAATGTTTGTGTGGCCTCGTGCCGGTTGTGTGCGTTTGGCCGCAAGAAGGGTGATGCAGGGACGTATACGATGGCGCTCGAGGAGGCCTGGGAGACCGCGGCCACCGGATTGACGGAGGCGGTGACTGAGTTTCATATTGTTGGGGGGTTGCACCCCGATCTGCCGTTTGAATACTTCATGGACCTTGTGCGCGGGCTGAAGGTACGGTTCCCGAAGGTCCATATCAAGGCGTTCACCATGGTGGAGGTGGCGTTTCTAGCCAAGCGCGGCAAGATGACGATTCCTGAGACGCTGGAGCGAATGAAGGCCGCAGGAGTGGATTCGATGCCCGGGGGCGGGGCGGAGATCTTTGCCGATCGCGTGCGGCATATTATCTGCGACCACAAGATCGACGGAAGCGAGTGGCTTGATACGGCGCGGGCGGCACACAAGATCGGACTGCGATCGAATGCCACGATGCTGTATGGGCATGTGGAGAACGATGAGGACCGCGTGGACCATCTGGTGAAGCTGCGGGCGGTTCAGGACGAGACGGGCGGGTTCCAGACATTTATCCCGCTGGCGTTCCATCCGGAGAACACTGCGCTGGCACATATTCCGAAGACGACCGGGATGCTGGACCTTCGGCAGATCGCCGTGGGGCGGTTGATGCTGGACAACTTTCCGCACGTCAAGAGCTACTGGCAGATGGTCTCGCCGAAGATGGCGCAGATCTCGCTGCGGTTCGGTGCGGACGATATCGATGGTACGGTGATTGAGGAGAAGATCTATCACGATGCCGGGGCGACGACTCCGCAGGGAATGCGGCGGGCGGACTTGGTTCGGCTGATTACTGAGGCCGGGCGAGAGCCGTTTGAGCGTGACACGATGTATCGCGCAGTGACCCGGAGCGAAGACTCCTTTACTGTTGCGGTCTGAGTTCGATCTATACTGCTTCCGCGTTCAAACTAACCGGAGATAGGTCGGAGTTGAACCCTTGGCGGGCAAGATGTTCTTTCTGTTAGAGATTGCTCATCCAAAAGTGGAAATCAATTTGCCTTGTGGGTAATTATTTGGCACTCGGCGACTGATTTTCTGCATAGTTACGACTCTGGTTCCTCGTAAAAAACACATAAATCAAGGTTTTTCAGCGGATTGCACGTATGGTTGCCCATTTGCATTAGAGACAGTGCATCCGCAAAAAACGTTTGGTTCCGACGGGCTATCCCGTTGATTCGAACGGCAGTTAAGCTGTGCCAATTTTCGGTTTCACACCCATTTCATTGGGGAAGGAGGATTTAATGTATCTACTCTTCGGACCAGCCATGGCGGCACTCGTTGTCATTGCAGTTATCCAGCTTCGCGATCACTTTGTTTCCTCTCGCTAAGCGGGAACCGCAGCTCTCAACATGCACTCAGTCCATTGGTCCTCCCAGCCTGCGGAGTGGGAGGACGCGATCCGGAGGTCAGGCTAACGCCTGACCTCTTTTCTTTTTGGGGACTGGGTTCGGTGATTCGGTGTTGGGGTACCCCATTTTGGTCTTCGTTGGTGGTATTCATGGAACCTCCGAAGCTGTGGCGACGTGTGTCTCGTTTTGGAAGACCTTGGTTGGGACGGTGTAACGGCGGATACGCTGGTCGGCGGTGAGGACGAGGAGCTGGGCCCCGTGCTCGCGAAGCTCAGCGAAGCGGAGGGGGCTGCCGAGGGTGAGATGCAGGAGCTCGGCTCCGGTCTTGTCGGAGACGATAGCTTCGTCGCGGCGATTGGTGATGCAGATGGTCTGGGAGGCGGGGTCGGCGGCGACGACGGTCCCGTAGAGCTGGCGGAGCTGGACGCCGGTCTTTAGGGAGTAGACGATGATGCGGTTGTCGCCGGTGGAGAGGTAGAGGAGATCGCCGAGTCTTATGAAGCCGTCGACACCCTCGTATGTGAGTGGTACCTCGACAACGACCTGGGCGCGAGTCGTGCCGTCCTCTGCGTTGACGACCTCGATGAGACGTCCGGCGGCCTTTTGTTTGACTGCATCTGCCTCGTCTTTGAGGGCGGGGCTGGTGCGGAGTTTCTCCTTCGCGGCTGGGGACTGGAGCAGGTCGCTCAAGATGAGGTCCGTGCCGCCAGCGTTGGTGGTGTAGCCGGGACGGCCGTCCGGGAATTGGCGAGTCCACTTTACGGCGAGGTCGGCGGCCCAGTAAGCGGTGAGTGTCCATGCCTTTTTGTTCGGCGACTTCCACTCAAGGAGGAAATTGTTCTCGAGATGGGCCTGGTCGGGAAGCTTGTAGGTCATCGTCCTGGCGAGGCGAGGTTCGGGTGTGAGTTCCGCGATGGCTGGGGGGTGGTCCTTGTCGCTTTGGGTGAATTCGGCGAGGAGCTTGCCGTCGGGGGTCCACCAGGAAGAGCGAAAGCCTCGTACGAGGAAGATCTGTTTGCCGGTGGCGAGGTCCCAAACAGCGCCCCGGGTCCGGGCGGAGAGGGCAAGATAGCGACCGTCGGATGAGATGGATGCGGAGCGTGCAGGGGCGAGGGGACTGAGCGGCAGGTTGACGCGGAGGTCATGGGCCGGAGGCTGGTCGCCGAGCTTTCCGAGCGCAAGGGAGCCGTCGAGGCTTTCGTTGACGAATGAGTCGCCGAAGATGTCGACCGCCGGAGTCCTGGCGGCGAAGACATATTTTCTCGCGTGCACATCGACGACGGCGACGGCGGCCCCGGTGGAGCCGGAGGTTATGACGTATTCGGCGCCGGTAGTGGCGCGCATGAAGGACAGGCCGAGCTTGAGCGATTGGAGACGCTTGCCTTCGGGGAAGCTGAAGACGCCGGAGTTTTCGGCCTGGGAGGCATGGATGGCAACGATCTTGTCATTGCCCTCGAAGCAATAACTGACCGGAAATTCGTAGCTGGTAAGGGCACCGGAGATTTTGATGGGAGTTCGGGTGCGAAGGTCGAAGGCGAGGCGGTCGGCGCCGGGACCGAGGAGGAGGGTGTTGCCGTCGGCTGAGAACGCCGAGGTGAGAACGCCGGAGGTGTCTTTTTCGAGCTGTCGTACGACGACGGACAACTCGAAGTTGAAGTTGGGATGAAACCAGTTTTTCTTCTCGAAGACAACTTGTCCGGTTTCGACGTCGATGAGGAGGACCCTGAGATTCGACTCGGCCGCTGGATAGGCGATGCATACGAGGGTCCGACCGTCGGGCGAGAGGAGGGTCTGGAGGCAGCCTTCCTGGGTGACGACTTCGTGGGCGGAGAGGAGTTTTTGCTGGTCGATGCTCCAGAGCTCGACATGGAGATTGGGGGTGTAGAAGGCGATCTGTTTGGAGTCGGGGGTGAAGTCCGCGGGGAGGGCGCGGTCGGCATCGAAACGGAAGATTTCCTGAAAGGGGTTGCGGGAGAGGACGAAGATGGAGCTTTCGTCCTGGGCGAGAACGTACTGGCCATCTCGGCTGAAGCGGAGGTGTTCGATATTGAGGCGGAGCGGTGGGGAGAGTTCTATTGCGGCGTTGTTGACTGAGGCCGAGGTGAGGGCTGATGCAGAAGGGGTGGCTGCGATCTGGTCCTCGAGGACGAGAGTGTGCCAGTGATCGAAGGCCGCGGAGGTATTGTCGGCGACGGCGGCGCAACCGGAGGGGAGTTCGGCGATGATGCCGCGGAGACGGCGCAGGCGCTTTTGCGAAGGGGTGGTGGTGTGGAAGAAATCGCCGACGCGGCTGCCGGTCTTGCCGCCGACGAAGAAGGAGCGGTCCCAGAACTCGGCATAGGCCTGGGGACGATAACCGGCGGCGGCGGCAGCGTAGACGGCGACGCGGTCTGCCTCATCCTGCTTGTCGTCGGAGTCGGCTTCCGTGATGTGCTTTTCGTGCAGGCGGGCGTCGGTGAGGCGCTGGAACTTGGCGTAGATGTCTGCGCGGTCGGTGACGGAGGTGACGCCGAGGAGGTGGCGCAGGTCGGCGGTAGTCTCGATGGCGAACTGGTGGGAGAGGATGTGTCCCATCTCGTGGGCGATGACGCTCGCGACCTCGTCTTCGCTGTGAGCGCTGGCGACGAGCTTGCGGGTGAGGTAAACGCGTCCGCCGGCGAGCGAGAAGCCGTTGACGTCAGCAGATTCGACGAGGGTGAAGTGGAACTGGATTTTGGTGGGCGGGAGTGCAGCGAGGAGGCGGGCGCCGATGGTGTTGAGGTAGGTGTTTTCTTCGGGATTTTTAACGGGGCGGTATTCGCGGTCGATGTAGTCGGCCATGGCTTCGCCCAGCCATTGTTCTTGTTGCTCGGAGAAGATGTTGGGTTGGGTGGACTGGAGAATGGCAGGCGGCGCTCCGCAGGCCGATTGGAGCGCCAATTGTGCGAAGGCGTGAGGGACCATGCTCAGAAGAATTAGCGGGAGCTGGGGTATCAGGAGCAAACGTGAGCGCATTCGAGGGCCTAGATTCGGAACAATCATATTACGGGAGGATGACTGTCTATAGCTCCCCGAAAGTCGCATTGCTGGCAGGTCCTGGCCCATCGCTTCCGTGGATCAAAGCAGCCGTGTGGTCCGTGGTTGTCCCGTTGGCATTTGCGGCTGCACGTTTTTGTTTCGCTGCTAGGTTTCGGAACGTGGAGTGGGTTTGGCGGTGATGATGGTGGAGAGGAAGAGGAGCAGGACCGCTCCTGCGGCGGGGACGAGGAATCCTGCGCGAAGGCCGTGGAAGCGTGTGGAGAAGACGCCTGTGAGCCAAGGTAAAGTGGCCCCTCCAAAGGAGGCGGTGGCAAAAAGCGCGCCAAGCCGGCTATGGTTGCCGGTGCGATCCAGCAGGAACGACATGATCAAGGGATAGAGGGGAGCGAGGCTGAGCGCGGCTAAAACTGTAAGCGTGACGATGCCTGCGGCGGACAGATGCGCGATGGTGCAGAGCAGGACCTGAGTGAAGATGAGCACGGCGAGACAGACGCGATAGAGGGTGGCTTCGCCCAGCGATGTCATCAACAGAGTGACGAGAATTCGTCCGGTGAGTTCGGCCACCCAGAAGTAGATGGCGATGGAAGAGGCGCGAAGGGCAGGGTCAGTGCGAATGGCGTAGCTGGGCAGCCAGCCTCCAAGCGAGTTCTCGACGCCGACGTAGAGAAATGTGGCGAGGCCGAAGGCAAAGAGAGGTAACGGCGGCAGAGGCAGGCGTGACTGCGAGGACTGCGAAGGCGAAGCGGAGTGCGATGACGTTTTGACTAACCCTGTCGGCTTCGGGACCGAGAGGGAGGCCAGCGAGGTGACGGCGAGGGAGGCTGCCGCCGCAAGGAAGAAGTATTTGACGCCGCGAGAAGAAGACATTCGTACCAGTACGGGACACGCAATGGCCCCGAGTCCCCAGGCGACGTTGAGCAAGGCGATGAGACGAGCGCGCGCTGCAGGAACGGCCGTGCCCGCGATGACGTTGCCGGCGGTGAGACCTAGACCGAGGCCGAGGCCAACGCAGAGTAGCGCGATGTGTGCGTGGCTAAAGTCCGCCCAAGCCATCGCGGCGCATCCGACCGCAGTGATGGCCGATCCGTAGAGAATGCTGGCGCGGAGGTTGCGCGTGGCGAACCACGCTCCGCAGAACTGGCCGGTGAAGCTGACGGTGAAGAGGGTGCCTGCCTGGGCGTCCTGGATGTGCCAGCGCTGGATGAGTGCCGGCAGAAGAGGGCCAAGCATGACTGTTGCGATGCCGGCCGCGAGGAAGTAGAAGAAGACGGGAAGTAACGTGCGAAGTGGATCCGCAGGGTGGTTGCTGGGCCGGGACACTTGTGGATGGTTTAGTTGCAAAGCGCTCCTGTCAGCGTTTGCTTCGCGGCGGCTGGGGCGGAGTTGTTGTTTGAATGCTCGCGGTTGATTCTCTCACGATCAGCTCGGGCTCAAACCAGACCTCCTGAGGATAGGGTCCGTCGGGTGACTGGATGCGCTGGACGAGGAGCTGGGCCGCCGTCAAACCCATCTTATGGAGGGGCTGGCGGACGGTGGTGAGCCGCGGGTTGAAGTACTCGGCGACGATGATGTCGTCAAAGCCGATGACAGAGATGTCACGGGAGCAGTTGAGGCCAGCGTCTTCAATGGCGCGGACGGCGCCGATGGCCGCAGTGTCGTTGAAGCAGAAGATGGCAGTGAAGTCGCGGGTGCGGGTGAGCAGATCGCGGACAGGCGAGTAGCCGAGCTCGGGCGACCAGATGTTTTTCTCAAGGTAGATGCAAAGTTCGGGGTGGACGATGATGCCGATCTGCTCCGCGATGCTGACGATGGCCTGCCATCGGGCCTCTGAGTCGAGGGAGTAGCGCTGGCCCTTCATGAAGGCGATGCGGCGGTGGCCGAGATCGTAGAGATGAGAGAGGGCCATGCGGGCGGCAAGGTTGTGATCGAGCAGGAGATTGGTGACGCCGGGTGCTTTGCTGTGGATGGAGATGCCGACGACAGGGAGGGGCGTGACGACGGAGACCTCGGTATTGACGAGGAGAAGGCCATCGACGCGGCGGCGCATGAGGAGCTCCTGGTACTCCTCTCTAAGATCAGGCTGGCCGAGATGACTGACGGTGAAGGAGAGAAAACCTTCCTGGAGGAGATACTGTTCGACGCCGAGCATGACGCCGGTGACATAGCCCTCGCTGAGTTCGGAGACGATGACGCCGATGGTGTTGGTGAGACGAGAGCGCAGCATGCGGGCGTGCAGGTTTGGGCGGTAGGCGAATTTCTTGGCGGCGGCGTGCACTCGCTGCTTGGTCGCGGCGGGGATGGATCCGGCGACGGGGGAGTTGTTAAGCACGATGGAGACAGTGGCGGGCGAGAGGTCAAGATAGTCGGCGAGCATCTTGAGCGTGACCGGTTTGTCGGAGTGGGGCATCTTCTTCGGCTTTGCGATCATCTTAATCCGTCGAGATGGATGTGTAACATATTGCAACAGTTGTACACCTTTGGCCGGATCGGCGCATAGGCGAATTGCGATTACGCGCGGTCCTCTTGCATAGCAGTCGACGGCACAGTTACAAAATAGAGACAATTGCGAGATCGATTAATGTGACGAATGACGTGGTTCGACACTAGTCTGGCCAAATTGTTTTCATTACGTTTTTTGATGTGCTTCGTCTGTAGGGTATCTTCCTCGGAGCTTAGAACGGCGTTCGAGAATGCTGTTTTCCATGTGCATCGTTTCGATTGCGTTTCTGGTTGTCGAGATTTCGTGACAACTCTGGACCACCGGACCCATTTGTTATTGGGATTGTTGGCCAATTTCAATGGTCGACGTAACCGGCAATAGTGACAGTCTGCAACGTTGGCTGTGTTGGCGAAACAGGGGACCGAAGGGCCGCATGAGAGGTATTGGCGCTTAAGGTCGGTCACTGAAATTAATGACAAAAGCATTTGCTTGTAACGACAAGTAAATATTGACATCGAGCAGAAAGCATGAAATTTTAGATATCACATAGCGAGTTGCCATATTTGTGGAATTGGTTTCGCCCCGATTGGAAGTCAATGAGGGCAAAGAAGACCAAACCACCGGCGTTGCTTAGGACCCTCGGGTGTGCCATGCACACTGAAAAACGAGTGCGAGTCCAATTTATAGCCGCAGTTCCGCGGAGAGATCCGAACGGAGTGCGTGTTTTTGCAGGAGGCCAGAATGACTGCTTCAAAGAAGTTTACGAATGGATTGTTAGGCTTTGTCGTGTTGCTGCTGGTGAGTGTGAGCGCGAGTTTTGCGCAGTCTACAGCAACGTTGTCGGGGGTCGTCACCGACCCGAGCGGTGCGGTGGTTCCGGGCGCACAGGTCACAGTGCATTCGCTTGCGACGGGACTCGATCGGCAACTCGTAACGGACAGCGCGGGACTTTATGTCGCTCCTTCTCTGGTGCCCGGAGACTATCAGGTCCAGGTCAAGGCATCGGGGTTCAGCCTGTACACAGTAAAGAGCGTGACGCTGGAGGTCGACCAGCGCGTGACTGTGAACATGGCGCTTGCGCTCTCCACTGCCGGAGAGACTGTGCAGGTGGAAAGCACCGCATCACAGATAGAGACCCAGACCATGACGGTCGGTCAGGTGATTGGCAGCAACACGGTGCAGGAGCTTCCGCTTAATGGGCGCCATTTCCTTGATCTGACGGTGCTGACTCCCGGCGGAGTCGTTGCCCCTACTGCTGGAAACTTGACGTCCGCCAGCCGCGGATTGGGCGCGAACTCGTTCGATACTGCCGGCAACCGCGAAGACTCGGTGAACTTCCAGATCAACGGCATCAACCTGAACGATATAAGCCAGAACCAGATCACTTTTCAACCATCGATCGTTACAACCTCCGAGTTTAAGATCAACAACTCGACATTCAGTGCGGAGTACGGCCGGAGCGACGGATCTATTGTGAATGTTTCCACGCGTTCCGGCACGGACGGGTTCCACGGGGACGCCTTTGACTACTTCCGCAACGATGCTCTGGATGCGCGCAACTACTTCAACCGGAATTTCAACCCTGCGACCGGCTTGCCTATCGCGGGACTGCCTGGCGAAAAGGCCCCTCTTATACGCAATAACTTTGGCGGGGACGTGGGCGGCCCAATCTGGAAGGGCCGTACCTTCTTCTTCGTCAGCTATGAAGGTCTGCGTCAGCACCAGGGCATCCTGCAGAACAGCACGGTGCTCACGCCGGCCCAGCAAGCGCAAATAGCTGCCAATGCCGCTACTTTCCCGGCCGCCGCTGCTCAGGCCAAGCTCATTCCGCTGCCGAATAGTGGAAATAACTACGTCGCATTTACACCCGGGCCTGTTGAAATCAATCAGTACACCGGGGACGTGCTTCAGCAGTTCAGCGCGAAAGACTCATTGCATGCCTTCTACGCCTTTCAAAGTGACGTGCGCACTGAACCGGCCTTGCAGGGCGATACCATTCCCGGTTGGGGAGATCATCGCAACGCACATCGGCAGGTACTGACGTTCAACGAGACGCATATCTTCAGTCCGAGCCTTGTGAACGAAGCTCGGCTTGGATTCAACCGCATCTCGATCGCCTTCAACCCAGCCAATTTGACCGACCCGAACAGCGTAGGCATCAACGACGGCCTCGTGGGCAACGTTGGTCTGCCCCAGATAACTCTTTCTGATATTGGCCTGGTTTTCGGTGGCCCCTCGGGCTTCCCGCAGGGACGCAATGACACTCTCGGCGTCTTGTCGGATACGGCTACCCTGCTGCGCGGCAGGCACACCATCAAATTTGGTGGAGAGTACCGTCGCTACCTCGCTGCCAGCTTTGCCGACAACATCGGGACACTGACGTATGTGAGCACTCCCAATAACTTCGAACAGGACACCGCCACAGTCTTCAGCGTGCAGCCAAATACGGTCTCCAGCCGCATCTACGATACCGCGGTGGGAGGGTTTGTGCAGGACAACTTCAAGCTTAACTCGCGCCTCACTCTCGAATACGGCGTCCGCTTCGAATGGAACGGAACACCTGTAGAGGGAGCGAACCGTCTCGTGCTCTTCAATCCTGCCGGCCCGTCGCTGACGCGGGTGGGCACCAACGGGCTCGGGGCCAACGCCGCGTACAATCAAAACTACAACTTAGAACCTCGCTTGGGATTTGCTGACGACCTGTTTGGTAACGGCAAGACTGTGGTGCGCGGGGGCTACGGCTACCTGGTGGACCAACCGGTCTCGGGCACGGTGACGGCGCTGGCATCCAATCCTCCCTTTAGCACCGCGGTCTCGTATAACGGGCCAGCTATCCCAGTGAACAACCTCTACAACTCAGCAAAAGCCGCCGGCATCGCAATCGCCTCGACCAATCCCAACTACAGGAATGCGTACATCGAGAGCTTCAACCTGAATGTGCAACAGCAGCTCCCCTACGGCATGGTTGCCTCGCTTTACTATGTCGGGTCAGTCGGACGGCACCTGCTTATTCGCACCAACGAGAACCAGGCATCCGGCCCGGTAGGATCCCTCCATCCGTATCAGACCCTCTCGCTCAACAGTCCAATTGATCCCGGTGTGGCCATTGCGTCCAATATTACCGAGGTGAACAGCAATTCTTCGTCGAACTACAACGGCATGTGGGCCGTGCTCAGCAAGAACATGAGCCACGGAGTCTATATAAGCGCGAACTACGAGTGGACGAAGTCGATGGATATCAACTCCCTCGGGTCGCAGGGTGGTCTCAATCTGCAGGACAGCAACAATCCCCGCGGCAACTATGGGCTGTCGGACTTCGACACGCGCAATCATTTCGCCGGAACAGCGATCTACGATTTCCCCTTCAAGGGCAACCGCTGGGTCGCTGGTTATCAGCTTGCGACAATCATCCAGTACCAGACCGGTAATCCTGTCAACATCACCGCCGGCAGCTCAAGCTACAACGGTGTTACCGGCCTTGTACGTCCCAACCTGGTTGGTCCACTTGCCAGGCATAAGTCGCAGGGTGCCATCGCCAACGTAACCTACCTTCCTTCTTCGCTTGTCTGCCCGATCGGTCCGACATTGGCGGTACCCGCTGGATGCAGCCTGCAGATTCAGGCGACGCAGGCGACTCCAACGTCAACCATCATCTACACCGGTATCGGCAACATCGAACGTAACGGGGGTACAGGTCCGGGATTCGCGGACGTCGATCTCTCCGGGCAGAAGGAGACCAAGATCTTTGAGGGTCTTACTTTCACACTGCGTGCGGACGCCTTCGACATCCTCAACCACCCCAACTTCGGTCAGCCGTCGGGTAACGTACAATCGTCGACCTTCGGTCAGATATCCGCAACCCGCTTTGCGACGAGCGATGGCGGTTCTTCACGGCAGTTGCAGTTGAGCGGAAAGTTTACCTTCTAACTTGATGTGTTCAATTGCGCCTCGCTGAGTGGCCCTTCAGCGAGGCGCAGTTTTGTTTGATGGTCTGCTATTTGTGTTGAGGTGCGGCGGAGTTGTAGCTAATGAGCAGCGAGATTTTTCTTCGTGATTATCGAGCCACGGACCTTGAGGCGATGTTTCGATTGGATGAGGCTTGCTTTGCGGAGGAGTTTCGTTTCGATCGAGAGTCGCTGCGGGAGTTCGCTGAGGAACGGAACGCCGTCGTTTACATCGCGGAGAAGGTGTGCGGCGAGATCGTCGGGTTTGTGATCACCCATGTTGAGCGTATCGCGTCCGAGTGGCGGGCCTATGTGGTGACTCTAGACGTGGCCCCCGAGTACCGGCAGATGGGGCTGGCCAGACGGCTGATGAGAGAGGCGGAGGCATGCGCCGTGGCCGCAGGGGTGCGATGGATACAGCTGCATGTGTTTACCGGGAACGAGGTTGCGATCCGCTTTTATGAGCGGCTGGGTTATGAACGGATCCGGGTAAGGCGCGGGTACTACGGTTCGACGGGGCTGGACGCAGCTGTGTATGGCAAAGACTTGCCGGGTTTGTAACTGTACAGGTTACTTTTTTCCGAATACGTCTCCCATGCGGCGAATCTGGGCCCCTACGCCACGGAGCTTCTCTTCGAAGTGCTCGTAGCCGCGGTCGAGATGGTAGACGCGGTCGAGGATGGTTTCGCCGTCGGCGACGAGGGCGGCGAGGACGAGCGAGGCCGAGGCGCGAAGGTCAGAACACATGACGGCGGCGGACTGGAGGGGGCTTTTGCCGCGGACGGTGGCGGTGCGGCCCGAGATGGTGATGTTCGCGCCCATTCGGATGAGCTCCTGCACGTGCATGAACCGGTTTTCGAAGATATTTTCGGTTACGGTGCTGGTGCCTTCGGCCTGGGTGGCAAGGGCCATGTACTGGGCCTGCATGTCGGTGGGGAAGCCGGGGTACTCTTCGGTGGTCATGTCGGCCGCTTTGAGGTCGCCGCCTGAGCGGACCCGGACTTTGTCTGCGCCGACGTCGATTTTGACGCCGCATTGTTCGAGCTTGGCGATGAGTGCGCCAAGGTGTTTGGGCTCGCAGCAGTCGACGTTGAGG
>Ga0210383_10004517_pt1 | contig 12322 bp, 13 predicted proteins | sample IncBWC14OmetaG_FD_160072 | JGI IMG/M metagenome (GOLD analysis project Ga0210383, IMG submission 160072) | Forest soil microbial communities from Barre Woods Harvard Forest LTER site, Petersham, Massachusetts, United States - Inc-BW-C-14-O ...
GCCAGCCCGACCGCCACAAGCAGCGCGATCATTCGCTTGTCGCTCGCCAGTGCGGACGCTACTGGGCGGTAGCTCAGGTAGATCTCAAATGCGCCTTCCGGAGGCCCAGAGGAAGCGAAGCGCAGCGGCACATACACCTCCACCAGTTCACCCAAGCCCACCTCGCTGGCAGTCTCTGTGTGCGGGCGAGGAGTAACCACGTCCGCGTCGTCCGGCCGACCGGCAAGCGCGTGCAGCAAGTCGTCACTCGGGGGCAGCGTGCGCCCGATCAGGCTGTGATCGTCGGAGTAGATGACCTTGAAGTGGGAGTTCCAGATCTTGATCCGCGCGAGGTCCTGCGTCACTGAGCGCGCGCTCAGCTGCTGATCCAAAGCACGGATACCCGCCGGCGTGAGACCCGTGCGTAGGTCCTGCGGGGAGAGATGGGGCTCAATGCCGATGTGGGCAATGATCCGCGCGGCCTCGCTCTCATCGGCGAGCGTACGCTCAACGATCTGCGCCTGCAGCACTCGCGCGAGGATAAAACCCAACGCGATGATCGGCACGATGCTCAACAGAGCCACCTGTCGATTGAGCGTCAGCTGCGCGCTCAGCCTCCTCAGTCGGCCTTGACGGCGCATAGGAGCGTTTTCGGCAAAGAACCCCTACAACTGGAGTCAGAAGGGCAAAACTCGGACGGAGCGTCTTGTGGACGGAGCGTCCTATACTCGGCCGCCGACATGCGTGCGCTCGTGCAGAGGGTCAGCCGCGCCACCGTGCGGGTCAACGAGCGCGTGGTCGCCGAGATCGGCCCAGGGCTGTTGGTGCTGCTCGGCGTCACCCACAAGGACGACAACGCCGCGGCCGACCGGCTGGCTGGGAAGGTACGCGCGCTGCGTATCTTCCCCGACGCACACGGGCACATGAACGAGGCGCTCGGCGAGCGCGAGATCCTGTGCGTGAGCCAGTTCACCCTCTACGGCGACGCACGCCGCGGCAACCGGCCGAGCTTCATCGCCGCCGCCGGCTCCGAGCACGCCGAGCCGCTGTATCAGCGCTTCTGTGAGCGAGCCGTCGCCAAGCGCGGCGTGTTCGGCGCACACATGCAGGTCGAGCTCGCCAACGACGGCCCCGTCACACTGATGCTCGAAGCGTGATCACCGATCTGCTGTGGCGGCTACGCGGGCTACTCCTCCACCGTGACGCCCTTCCAAAACGCAAACCGATCCCTGAAGTCGGCCGCCGAGCGGCCGCTGTAGTCCGCGTCCTTCGGCTCTGGGTAGTACCACGCCGCGTCCGCGTTGCTCTCGCCGTCGACCTCGATCGTCTTGTAGCTAGCGGTGCCCTTCCAGGGGCAGATCGTGTGCGTGTCGCTGTCGCTGAAGTACTGCTCGTTGATGCTCTCAGCGGGGAAGTAGTGGTTGTTCTCGACTACCAGCGTGTCATCGCTCTCGGCAAGGGTCGCGTCGTTCCATGTGGCTTTCATGCTCGCTCCTCGTTCGCTTGGCCTGCCATTGGTGATTGCCGTGCAGACACAGCGTAGGACCGTCCTCGACGTCTTCGGCAACGCCAACGTCAGCCCGGACCCCGATAATGACCCCATGCGGTTCTGGCACAAACACATTTGGGGCGAGTGGGAGCGCGCCTGGGGCAAAGGCAGCCCCAAAGACTACGTGCTCGAACGCAAGTGCTCGGTGTGCGGCAAGACTCAGACGCAGGTCATTCGCTGAGCCGCTGACGCTTCGCGAGCTCCAAACCGCCATGGGCGATGCCCGGCCCGCAGGCGCGCAACGCGGGCACGACCTCGCTCGTCACGAGCCCCGTCTCGCGGGTCATCTCATCGACGATGTCAAACCAGCGCAGCGTGTTGGCGGCGGTGTCGAGCAGCACGGTGAGCACCGGCACATGCCGGCGCATCGACCAGAAGCGTTCGCCGTGCGGCTGGTGCTCGCCGTGGTAGCCCCACTGTCCGCGCAGCGAGGTCGCACCGGCGGCTCCCTCGCGGCGCAGCCGACGGATCAGCCCGCTGTGTAGCTGCTGATGCCCGTAGCGACTCTGCTCGCTCGCGTACACGACGAGCTTCTGCCAGTAGGCAAGGCCCGCACCATCGGTATCCGGCGGCAACAGTGGCTCTGCCAGTTGCACACCGTCGCGCTTGCACACCCGCACGCGCTCGAGCGTCATCGACGGATCGCTCAGCATCCCCGCGATCTCATCTAGCGCCGACGAGATGGTCGTGCTCTCGCCCACGCTCTGGACCATCAGCGGGACCTGCGTGTTACGGGCAAGCAAGCCGGCCCGATGGCGCACACCGTGCGCTGTGCCGTCGAGGCCGAGAAGCACGCTCGCGCCGGCCACGCCGTGGCGGTGTAGGCACTCCACCACCGCCGTGTGAGCAGGACGCGAGCCAACGCGCTCGTGGCGGCCGAGGTAGATCGCGAGCTTGACCGCATCCAATCCGGGGGTGAGCTCGGCGTCCGCGACGCCTCCACTCAACAGACGCGCACGCTCGAGCGTGATCAACCCGTGGGCGCTGAGCGCTTGCACCTGCGCGAGCAGGGCCTCGATGCGTGGCTGTGAGTCGACCGCCAGCGCGATCAGCGGAAGATCTTCTGAAAGCGTGAGCAGGCGCTCGCTCTGCAGGCGATGCTTGATGCCAAAGCCCTCGATGCCGCGCAGCAGGATGCTCGAGTGCACGCCGCGATCGGCGAACAGCTCGAGCAGCACGTCGGCGAGCAGCTGAGCGCCGGCGCGATCACGCTCCCCGAAGTAAACGCTCATCCGCATGCCGTCCTCGACCATCAGCCCGCCCCCAGCAGCCGGCCGAGCGCCGCGGCGCCCACACCCAGCAGGAGGCTGAGCGCGACGTTCGCCCACAAAAGCCAACGTAGGCCGTCCTCAGCGAGGCGATGGGACTCGAGCATCCACGTGGAGAAGGTCGTGTAGGAGCCGATCACCGCGGTGCCTGCGAGTAGGTAGGTGTTGCGGTTGACGGCGAGCCCCACGAGCAGGCCGAGCACGAGCGCACCCGAGAGGTTGACCACGAGCGTGCCAAGCGGGAAGCGCGCGCCAGTGCTGGTCGAGACGAGCGCGTCGAGCAGGAAACGTGCGATCGCCCCCACCCCCCCGAGGGCGCCAACCCCAAGCCATAGCGCCACGAAGCTCATCCCGTGGGCCTCGCGCGACGCACCAGCTTCGTGGCCAGGAAGACCATCGCGAAGCCACCCGCGAGACTCGCGGCGGCATACGTGCCGGCCAACAGGGGCTGGGAGCGTTCGAGCATCTTCGCCAGCTCCACCATCACCGTGGAGAACGTCGTCAGCGCACCGCAGATGCCCGTGCCGAGGAGCGCCCGGCGGTACAGCGACGGTGGTAGACGCTCCTGCAGGCGGGTGACGAAGTAGCCGAGCAGCGCCGCGCCGAGCATGTTGACGATGAACGTCGCCCACGGCCACTGCCCGGGAGGCGTGGTCAGGCTCTGTGAGAGTGCCGCGCGGAGGATCGCGCCGATGAAGCCGCCCGCGAAGATCGCCGCCAGCTCCTGGCGATCGAGCGGCAGCGCACGCAGTGCCTGCTCGAGTCTGCTGGTGGCCGAACCCTCTGGGCTCCGATTGCGTTCCACGACGATCCTCACTGACGTTCGAGTGACGGTGACGTAGAAGCCATCAGCGGTCGTTAACCACGGTTATGGAGCGGGCCTCATCGCTGCGACCGTCAGGATAGCGAGCGCCTGCGTCGCTCGTCTGAGACTTACGACCGCGAACTGCGCTTACTTGGCCTGCAGAACACGACCTGATAGACCCCGCCCGTATGGTTTCACCGGAGAACGTGAGGATCCGATCGCGGCGGCTGGCCCTCAGGCGCGTGGGCATCGTCGTGCTCGCGCTGGCGCTCGCTGGGCTCGTGATCTTCGCGCTCTCGCGCCTGGAACTGCGGCGCGCCGGTCACGCTCTCCTGACGGCCTCACCAGGATGGATCGCGCTAGCGCTAGCGCTGATGTCGCTGGCGATGCTGATGCGGGCAGTCTCCTGGCATCAAACGCTGCGCGCGGCGCTGCCCGACACGGCGATGCCGTGGGGTTCGGTGATACGAGCGTTGATGATCGGCGTGATGGCCTCCGCTCTGGTGCCCGGCCGCCTGGGCGAGCCCTCGCGCATACTCGTGCTCTCGCGTCGCCTGGAGGGGCGCACCAGCCGCCTCGTGCCGATCGTTGCCGGGACGGTGTTCTCACAGACGCTCATCAACCTGCTTGCGCTGGTGATTCTGCTCGCGGTGAGCTTCACGAGCGTGCCGCTGCCGAGTGGCCACGTGGCTGGGATCGTGACCGCACTAGCGCTACCGCTCGCGGCGTGCGCCCTGGTGCTCGCCGGTCCGAAACTGCTGGCGCTGGCGCAACGCTCGCCCTGGCCGCGAGTAGCGCGCGCGGCGAACACGATCGCGCGCCTGTTGCATCTCGCCCGCCAAGGTCTCGTGGTATTCGCCCGTCCGCGCTACGGCTCCACCGCGATCGCGTTTCAGCTGTTGGCATGGGCGCTTCAGTGGCTCGCCTGCTACATGGTGATCCTCGCGCTCGGCCTTCAATCCGAGGCCGGCCCGGCGGCAGCCGCGGCGATCCTGCTGGCAGTCAATCTGAGCGCGGTGCTGCCGGCGACGCCGTCGAACGTGGGCGTGTTCCAGGCCGCCTGCTTGGTGGTGCTCGCCGCCTACGGTGTCGGTGCAGGCCAGGCCCTCGCCTACGGCATCATCCTGCAGGCGGTGGAGGTAGTGACCGCGTTGATTCTGGGGGTGCCGGCGCTGTTCAACGAGGGCGTCTCCTGGCAGGACCTCCGTCACAGCGCCGCGCGGGCGGAGGACGACGCGAACTCCTAGGGCTTCTCAGCCTGCCATGGCACGCAGCGACTGGCGCAGCGAGCTGGTGGTGTGCAGCACCGCCGTCGGCTCATAGCCACAGTGAGCCATGCAGTTTTCGCAGCGGGAATCCTTGCCGCGGCCGTACTTACTCCAGTCCGTCGTCTCGATCAGCTCTTTGTAGGTCTTGGTGTAGCCATCCGCCATCAAATAGCAGGGGCGCTGCCACCCGAACAGCGAGTAGCTGGGGATCCCCCAGGCGGTGCAGTCGAATTCGGCCTTGCCCTCGAGGAAGTCGAGGAACAGCGGGCTGTGGTTCAACCGCCACTTCTTGCGCCGGCCGTCCGCGAACGCCTCGCTGAACAGCTTGCGTGTCTGCGCGACGCCGAGGAAATGCTCCTGGTCTGGTGCTTTCTCATACGCGTAGGCGGGCGAGATCATCATCTCGTCGACTTCGAGATCGTCGTTGAGGAAGTCGAGCACCTCGCGCACGGTCTTGGGCGAATCCTGGGTGAAGAAGGTCGTGTTGGTGGTTACTTTGAAACCGGCGGCCTTGGCCGCCTTGATCGCTGCGACGGCCTTCTCGAAGACGCCCTCGCGCTCGACGGAGGCGTCGTGGCGCTCCTGCAAGCCATCCATGTGAACAGCCCAGGAGAAGTAGGGACTCGGCTTGAAGTTCCCGAGCTTCTTCTCGAGCAGCAGGGCGTTCGTGCATAGGTAGACGAACTTCTTTTTCTTGAGCAGTTCGGCTGCGATCACGTGGATCTCGGGGTGAATGAGAGGCTCGCCTCCCGCGATCGAAACCATCGGGGCTCCAGCCTCGTCGATCGCGGCGATCGCCTGCTCGACGGGCATCCGCCGGCGCAACTCATGCTCGGGATGCTGGATCTTTCCGCAACCAGAACAGGCCAGATTGCACTGGAACAGCGGCTCCAGCTCGACGATCAGCGGGAACTTCTCGCGTTTGGCCAGCCGTTGGCGTGCGAGATACCACCCCATACGCGTGCTCTGCCTGATACGTGCCGCCATCTGGCTACCTTAGTCGCCTGGCGTCCACTCGTGAAGGGCACCGGCCACCCGGCGCAACGCGATCGCGGCGCGCAACGCGCCGGCTGCGGCACCGAGACGCATCAGCTCGTGCTCGGGGCTGTCGAGCACCACCCGTACAACGCCAAACGGACGGCTGCCGGTGCCGGCCGCGAGCCAGACGGACTCCATGTCGACAGCGATTGCGCCGCCCGCGTGTAGCTGCGCACGCCGCTCCCCCAGCGCCAGCTTGGAGACGCACACCACATGGCCCGTGCGCACCTTCATGCCCAACCCTGTAAGCCGCTGCACGAGCTGGGAGGTCAGGTCGCAGCTGACCCGCTCCTCGGCGTGGCCTTCGTCGGTTGCCGCGTACACGTCTTCGGCGACGATCACTTCGCCGGGCACAGACGTCGTGTCCAGCCCGCCGCAGAAACCAAGCACGAGCATCACACCGCCGGCGACAGCGGCCAGCTCTCCGGCGGCCGCCTTCGCACGATCGGGCCCCATGCCGGTCTTGCGCACGACGGCACTGCGCGCTGCCGATGAGATCAGCGCCGCCTCGATGCGCAGCGGCGCGGCGACAAGTAGCTCGCTCACCGCGCCAGCGCGCTTTCGCTACCGCCAGCCGCGCTGCCGGCGCCAGCCTCCACAATTGGGCCATCCAAATCGAGTCCCGCGAGCGTGCAGTGCGCGGCAGCGTGGCCACTGAGAACCGCACCCTCGAGCGTCGCCGGCCAGCCGGTTGCCGTCCAAGCGCCCGCCAGCACCAAACCAGGGATCGCGCTTCTCGGGCCGGGTCGCAGCGCAGCGGTGCCAGGGGCGGCGCGAAAGGTCGCCGCGTGCTCGCGCGTGGCGAGGAACAGCTCAACCTTCGCCTGGCGGGCACGCGGCAAGAGCTTTTCGAGCGCCGGTAGGTAGCGCTTGCGCAGGTCATCCACGCTCATCTTCATCTCACGCTCGGCACCCGACAGCGACACAGCCAGATATTGGCAGCCCGCGGGTGCTCCGGCGGCAGCGCTGCGGTCAAACAGGTACTGCACCGGCGTGCCTACCCCAGCGGCGAACGGCTGATCGAGCACGGGCCTGTCATAGACGACGTGGAGGTTCACGATCGCTGAGCTACCGAGCCCGTTCCATGCGCGCGCCGCGTCGCCCAACAGCGGCTCCAGCAGCGTGGCCGCCCGGGCGTGCGGGAGCGCCACCACCGCAGCCTCGGCGCGCAACTCATCGGCCTCTGACACACCCTCGCTACGCGCGCCACGACATTGCACCTCAAGGCCTGCGCCGCTGCACTGCACCTGTTCGGCGCGCCAGCCGAGCCGCACCTGCACGCCCGCCTCGCGCAGCGCACGCTCGGCCGGCTCCCCGACTGTCTCACCCAGCGTCGCGTGATGAAAGCCGATGTCACCGGCGTTTGCACCCGAAAGCAGGCCCCTTTGGAACACGAATGCCGCAAGCGCCAGCGATGCCTGTGCGGCCGGCAGGTTGATCGTGGGCAGCGCGATCAAATCCCAAAGCGCGCCCACCGCCTGCGGTCCCTGACCATGACGCGCGAGCCAATCACCGAAGCTGACCTGGTCGAGCTCCGGATCGGCGGGATCCAGTCGCATCAGGCCGAGCGCGGCGCGCACAGCCCCGAGCCGCTGCAGCAGCGACAGGTGCGGATAGCTGGCAAGCGCACCCGCGAGATGCGCGGGCGCCGGCAGCGAGCCGCGGCGCAACAACGCTGGCTCGCTGTCGGGCTTCAACACGGGGATCTCGAGCCGTGGCTGTAGCGTCGTCAGCTGCTCGCTACCCAGCCGCGCCAGTAGCCCGCGGTAGGCGGCGCAGCAGCGCAGGAACACGTGCTGGCCGTTGTCCATCTGCAGACCTTCACGCTCGAAGGAGTAGGCGGCGCCGCCGAGCCTGCGCCTGACCTCGAGCAGCGTCACCTCGGCGCCTGCCGCGGCACAGTCGAGCGCGACGACGATACCCGCAAGCCCACCGCCGATAACGATCACGCGCCGCCCTGAGCTCAAGCTCCCGCCCCCAGCATCACGCGAGCCGCAACCCATGCCTTCTCGTGTGCCGGCAGCGACATCCGCCGGCGCACGGCCTCCTCAGGATGCGCATCGATGCGCCCGAGCAGTCGTCTGTAGATGCCGGCCATCGCGAGTACACAAGCGGCGCTGCGCCGGTCAAGCAGCGGCGCCAGCTGTAGGCCGTGGTCGAACCACTGTGCGGCGCGCTCGGCCTCGAAGCGTACGAGCGCGGTCAGCCGCTCGATCTCCTGGGCATCGCCCCCGCGGCCATCATTGGCGCCGGCGTTCGCGCGCTCGAGCGCGCCGAGTACCGCGTCAGCGGTCTCCTGCAGGCTCGTGGTGGGCACAACATCCTCGGCGATCACGCCGAAGCGCCGCAGGTCCTCTGCTGGCAGGTACACACGCCCGTTGTTCGCATCCTCGCGGACGTCGCGCAAGATGTTCGTCAGCTGCAGCGCAACGCCGAGATCATCCGCAAGCGCTTGCGCGCGCGCAGCGTCGGGCCCGGCAGGCTCGCGCAGACCGAAGATCGCCAGGCATACCCGGCCGATCGCGCCCGCCACGCGGCGGCAGTACGGCAAGAGGTCATCGAAGCTCTCGTACGTGACGCACGAGATGTCCATCCGCACACCCTCGATCAGCTCGCCGAGCGCATCGATGGGCAGCGCAAAGCGTCGCTGGGCGTCCGCGAGCGCCACCATCACGAGACCTTCCGTGCCGCCGGCTCCACCGTCGCGCCCGGGGCGCGCGTCCTCGTCGCGACCGGGGTGCGCGGCGAGGGTCTCGGCGCCATACGTGCCGGCCGACGCGATCGCGTCGAGCGCACGCGCCTGGTGGTCGAGCAGCCGCAGCTTCTCCTCGCATGGGAGCGTGCCGTCGCCGATGTCATCGACACGCCGCGCGAACGCATATGCCGCGCACATCGCCTGACGACGCTCGCGTGGCAGCAGGCGGATCCCGTAGAAGAAGTTGGCGGCCTGCTTGCGCGTGATCGCTTCGCAGTGGCTGTAAGCGTCGGCGATGTCGGCTGTCGCGTTCACTCTGCAACCCTCCGCGGCGCCGGCGACCGGCCGTCGCGCAGCGTCGCCGCGAGCGCCAGCGCACGTCGTGCGCGCCCGGCCCGCGGCGGCCCCGCCAGCACGTCATAGTGGGCGCGCACGATCGCATCGAGGGCGGAGTGCCCGCCGGCAATGAAAGCCGCGACGGCGAGCTTCGGGCGCCCGTGCAGCTCGGCGATCAGCGGTGTGCCCGCGATCAGTAGCTCGCGGGCACGATCGACCTCGAAGGCGAGCACCGCTTGCAACGCCTCGCTTGCGTGCTCTCGTCCGATGTCCGCCTCGGTGGCGGCGAACCGGGCGAGATCCTCCTGCGGTAGGTACACGCGATCGCGAGCGAAATCCTCGGCCACATCCTGGCAGTGCTCGGCGAGCTGTAGCGCGGTGCAGATCGCGTTCGACAGCTCAACACGGGCGGAGGTCGACAGGCCAAAGATCGCGAGCACCAGCTCGCCCACCGGATCGGCGGACAGTGCGCAGTACTCGCGCAGTTGCGCCCATGACCGGTAGCGGCTGACACGCTGGTCGACACGGTTTGCCTCGATCAAGCGCAGCAATGGCTCGCGCGGTAGCCCGCACTCGCGCACGCTCGCCCCCAGACGCACAAGCAACGGATGCTCGGCCTCGCCCGCGAACGCGCGCTCGAGCTCCACTTCGAGCCAGTCGAGCGCAACAAGCCGCTCGGCCGGCGATCGGCCGTCGGCGTCGCCCAACTCGTCGACGAGCCGCGCGAACCCATATACGGCCAGCAGGTGCGCGCGCGCTCTGCGCGGTAGCACGCGGCTGGCAACAGGGAAATTCTCGCCCGCTGCCCGCGCCATGACCGCCTCCGCGCTTGGGGCGTCGATCGGCGGGGCGGCTGTCAGCATCAGCGCCGCCGCTCGGTGGACCCCCCGGACGCCACGTCCCACTGGGTGTCCGAGGAGAGGCAGCGCCCAAGGGCCATGATCGGGAACGTGAGCCGGTAGAGGTGGTAATTGATGTAGTAGTCGGAGGGGAAGCCTGTGCCGGTGTACTGGGGCTCATCCCAGCCGCCATCGGCACGTTGCGCGCCAACCAACCAAGCAACGCCGCGGGTGACGGCCTGTGAGCGCTCACCGGCTGCGTGTAGGGCAAGCAGCGCCCATGCCGTCTGCGACGGCGTGCTGGGGCCGTGTCCGATCCATCGCTGCTCGTCATAGGAGCGCGGGTCCTCCCCCCAACCACCGTCTTCGTTCTGGTGGCTCTCGAGCCACGCCACGGCACGACGGATGCACGGCTGCGCGGGATCGACACCCGCGGCGATCAGCCCGGGCACGGACGCCCCGGTGCCATAGATGTGGTTGATGCCCCAACGCCCGAACCACGACCCGTCGGCCTCCTGCTGCTCGATCAGCCAGCGCACCCCGCGCCGTGCGGCAGGCGTGTCGCCCAACCCGAGCACACCGAGCATCTCCACCGTGTGCGCCGTCACATCGGCGCTCGGCTCGTCGATCACCTCGCCGAAGTCAAGGAACGGCAGCTCGCGCACGAGCGCGCGCGTGTTGTCGGCGTCGAACGCGCCCCAGCCGCCCCCGTTGCTCTGCATCCCTTCGACCCAACGCAGCGCACGTCCGATCGCACCGTCGACACGGGCACCGAGGGGTGGGCGTCCGGCGAACCGATTCAGCGCGAGCACGACCTCCGCGGTGTCATCGACGTCGGGGTAGTTGACGTTCGCGAACTCAAACGCCCAGCCCCCAGGCTCCAGCTGGGGTCTGCGTACCGACCAGTCACCCGGCACGGTGACCTCCTCTGCGAGCAGCCATTCCGTGGCTTTCACCAGCGCCGGATGGTCCTCCGGCAAATCGGCATCGCCGAGCGCAACAACCGCGAGCGCCGTATCCCACACGGGTGATTGGCACGCTTCCAAGCGCCTGCTTTCACCGGCGGGAGCACCGGGCGGGCGCGATCGCTGATCGTCGCCTGGGTCCTCAACCATGAAACGCTCGAGGCCTTCCAGGCCACGTTGCATCACGGGATGGTCGAGTGGATATCCGCTCAGGTGTAGCGCCATCAGCGAGTACACCCACGGCGGCTGGATACCGCCCCAAGAGCCGTCGGCCTCCTGGCGGCGCACGATCCAACGCTCGGCACGCGCAAGCGCGAGGCGCCGCAGCAGCGCGAACGGGCGGCGTTCATACGCGCGCAGCAAGCTGTCCAAGCGCGAGAGCCATGCGGCGCGACGAAACTGGCCGTTGCCCAGTTGCCACCCCGGCTCAGCGCCACCGGCTGCGGTGGTGCTCGTATGCAGCTCTTGCAGGTCGAACGGGAGCGGACGCATGGGCCGGTTGGCTTTGACAATCGAAAGCGCCACGATTGTCTGACGTGCCCAACAGGCGAAGTCGTACACATTCAGCGGGACCGACGCTGGCAGCAGGATTACCTCGGGCGGCAGGGCCGGAACTCGATCCCAGGACCACAGCCCGAACAGCGCGAGCCACAGGTGGGTGAACACCCGTGCCTGCTCGATCCCGCCTTCCTCGCGGATGAACTCGGCGGCGGCGCGCATGTGGTCAGCCTCGACGGGGTCGCCAGCCAGCCGCAGGCCCCAATAGGCCTCGATCGTGGTGGAGAGCTCACCAGGGCCGCCGTGAAAGTTTGCCCAGGTGCCGTCGGCACGCTGCTGGGAGCGGATCCACGCCGCCGAGCGCGCTGTCTCATCTGCTCTGCGGATCCCCAGGAACTCGCGCAGCAGCATGTCCTCGGCGTCCATCGTCACGTTCGTCTGCAGCTCACCGCGCCACCAGCCACCGTCCTCTTGTAGAGACAGCAAATGCTCGCGGGCGAGCTCCAGCGCGACCTTCGCCTCGCTGTGAGCCTCAACCGTCAGCTGTGCCATGCAGACAACCTAAATCTTTTTGCTCGCCGACGACAGTTGCGCATGCACCTTCTTACCCTCGCACGTCCGTGAAGTTAGCCTGGGAATTCGCTGGCACGAGCACATTTGGGGCTGCAAGCGTGATCACATGGCGACGCAGCGCCTCCTCGCTGACCAGGCGCGCCGTGACTGATGCGAAGCGATAGACGATCAGCCCGTCGATGTCCAGACGGGCCTTCAGGCGGAAACCCGGCGCAGGCGGCGCGCCTGCCGATGCGCGCAGTGGCGCGTAGCCCGTCTCATCGATTTCCCGCACGAGTACCGAACGTCGCGCGTGCAGCTCATGTAGCCCGTGCAGGTAGTACTCGAGCGGTGCCGAACCAAGCTCGACAGTGGTGATCGCGTAGTTTCGGTCCCCACCCACCCTACCGCGCAGGGCGTTGGCGACGTCGCGCCAGTTCCCGCGTTGCAGGCGCGGGCTCAAATCGACATCCAGGGAGATGGCGAGGAAGGCCACCGCGATCAAAGCCGAGAGGACAATCCCCGTCCTG
>Ga0210383_10004518_pt1 | contig 12322 bp, 6 predicted proteins | sample IncBWC14OmetaG_FD_160072 | JGI IMG/M metagenome (GOLD analysis project Ga0210383, IMG submission 160072) | Forest soil microbial communities from Barre Woods Harvard Forest LTER site, Petersham, Massachusetts, United States - Inc-BW-C-14-O ...
CTGGTGCAGAGTGAAAGCTCTGGTATTCCTTCGGCGCGGGCATTGGCGTGGGGGTCGTACCAGGAGCGGTGTTCGTGGCGCTCGCCGTCCCGGGGTTATCGCGCACGGCGATCGTGAACCGCCAAGCAAACGGGATCGTCTTGCCGTCTTCTTCGAGCACCTCGGCATGAACGGTTATGACCTCGCCGTCGCCAAATGGGCGCAGCGGCAGAAAGCTCGCCCCGTCGCCTTGGGAGTAGGCGACGATCCGACCGAAGTGAAGGCCCGTGCGCGACCCTTTCACGGTGATGTCAGAAAGCTCCTTGGCGGGGACGCCGAGCATGCTGATCTGGGTGTTGGCCGAGGCATCCAGCGTGTCGGGTGCCGGCGAGACGGTCACCTGCTTGTCCGCCAGCGCCGCCGACACGTTCAGGTGCGCCGGCACGCAGCTGGGCGAGGCGGTCTGGGCACTACCGGCGTGAGCTGCCGTGGGCATCACCAGCGCGATCAGCCCGGCTAGGACCGCCAGCGAGCTCGCTCCGGCAGGCAGCAGCGTGCGCGCCGGCAGGCGAGCAAGCGCGCCGGTCACTAGTCCTTGATCGTCGCTGAGGTGCCGATCGAGGCACCTGCGGAGTTGAGCGCCTGGACCTGTACGTAAGGGCCGGCGGACGGCGCTGAGATCGTTGTCTGAAACGCCGCCGTCTTGGCCGCAGTGGCAACCGACGCGAGCGTGCTCGCAGAGGCACCCGCGAGCACCTGCCACGAGGCTACCTGCGTTGCCCCGTTCCAACTCACCGAGACGCTGATCGTTCCACTGGAGCCGGCGGAGGCCACAACCGATGGCCCATCAGTCGGCTGCCCGCTCCACGGTGAGAGATAGGTTCTGAAGTCCTGCACGTTCTTACCGAGCATGCCGTCCAGCAGCACGTGGCCCGAGTTGTTGTACTCGGTGAAGTTGGGGAGACCGCCGTAGCCCATCATCCAGTTGCCGCCCGGCAGCGTGAGCATGTCGCCTTGGCTCGATGCCAACAGCGTTTTGCTCGGGTTGGTGAACTGTTTGGCGAGCATGACCGTGTGGTTTGACAGGTTCGGGTCGAGCACCAGCCCGCGCGACTGCTTCTCCTTCGGCGGATCAGAGCCGTTGTCGAACACTGAGATCAGCCCGCCCGGCTGCCATTCGGCGTCGTGCTGCCAATAGGTGCGCGTACCGGCGCCGAGCTTGAAGCTCGAGTGATCGCCGCCGAGCCGCCAGTGTACGCCGCCGCTGTCGATATCCACGTCATACAGCGTCCACGTGTTGCGCGAGGACAAAAGCACTTCCCCATTCGCGCCTGGCGAAATCGAGTTGATATGGACGTAGTCCCACGGGTAGCTGGCTTTGGGCGCCGGGTTGTGAGATTCGCCGATCGCGACGTGCCCTAGCGCGTGCCACTGCCACATGACGAGGCCAGTCTTCACGTCTACCTCCTCGATTACCGAGTCGGTCAGCACCCCATCGGAGCGACCGCCGAACGAGGACAGGTTCATGTCGATCGGGTCGAAGATGTCGATCCAGGCGGTGCCTTCGGGCGTGAGCCTGAATTCGTGAAGATCGGCGCTGTAGCCGTTGCCCGCCCGCACCGCCGCGACCTTCTGGTAGGCGGTGTTGTAGATCACGTCTTCGCCCTGTCCGAAGCCCACCTCGAGGATCCGTCCCTGCCACCAAGTCAACACCGGCTTGCCTTCGTACTGCGCCAGTTTGAGACTGGTCGAGGAGTCGCCCGCTGGTAGCGGGTGAAACCAGATCAGGTTGCCACTCTGGTCGGTGATCATCGGGCCGGGCGTGCCGTCCCCCTGGTAGGGAGCCAGAAATAGGTCTCCGGGCGATGCCCCGCTCTTGGCGGGCGTAGTGATGTGCACCGTCGAGGGGGTCAGCGTGGAGGCGGAGCTGTAGTGCTGCACTTCGCTTGAGTTGCCCGCGTTGTTGGGGAACTCTGTCTGGCTGACCAGCGCCTGGTGGGCGATCGTGAAGTTGGTGCTCTCCGCGTAGGTGCTGGCGCCCACGGTTACTTTGGCGCTAACCGTCACGCGCTCGCCCGCCGCGAACCGATGTGTTGGCAGGAAGCTTTCACCGGTACCAGTGGAGTAGGCGCGCAGCGTGCCTGCGTGTGTGCCGCTGTGCGAGCCGACGACGCGTACGGCGGATATGTGGGTGCCTGCTGGCCCCAGAAAACTGATCTGCGTACTCGGGGAGGCGTCGGGGGTACCGGGCTGGGGCGAGACCGCGACCGGGCCAGACACCGCGGCGGTGGCAGAGGTGTCCAGCAGCGCCGGGGTTGCCGTGGAGGTACTGCCGCACGCGGCCAGGCCAATGCCGGCAGCCAAAGCCGTAAGGACTGCTGTCGCGCGGATCATCATTGAGTCGAACCCGAGAAGCGCTGGGAAGTTCCGATCACATGCCCACTCGCGTCGAGCGCCTGCAGCTGGAAGCTGCTGTAGCCCGCCGGCACGGCGACATCTGTCTCGAACCCGAACTTTGCGCTGGTGGCCACTGCCCTCAGTTTGCCAGCACCGGCAGCGGCAAGAACTCGCCATGAGACGACCTCGGTTGCGCCGTTCCAGCTCGCGTAGACCATGGTTTTGCCTGCGCTGCCACGAGCCGCGCCGGCAGGTGCGCTCAGCGGCATGCCCGCCCATGGCTCGACCATCGTGCGGTAGCTCAGATCGTGGCCTGGAAATTCCGCTTCCAGCAGCAGCTTGCCGGTGGCGCTGTACTCAGTGAAGTACGGCGCCGATCCCCAGCCGACGAACATGTTGCTGTTTGCTAGCGGCTGCGTATCGCCCATGTATTCGGACTTGAACCCTTCGCGGTTGCCGTACTGAGCCGCGAGTGTCGCGACGTGCGTGCCCTGGTTCAACTTGAGCACGAGGCCACGCGACGGCCCGGTGGCGGGGACGGACGTGCCACCACCGGTGAGCTGGCAGCAATGGTCGTCGAACACGGTGATCGTGGAGTCCGCTGCGAGCACCACGTCGTGCTGCCATTGGAATTCAGCCCCGCGGCCGAACTTGAAGCTCGAGTGCCTGCCGCCGAGCGTCCATTCGATCCGGCCGGTCTGGATGTTGACCATGTATGCAGCCCAGGTATTGCGCATGGAGACGAGAAAGCTGCCATTGCTCGTGAGGTCGATGGCGTTGACGTGGTAGGCGTCCCACGGGAACCCGTTGGTGGGCACGGTCGAACGCGAGTCCCCCAGCGGGATGTGTTCGAGCGCATCCCAAGTGAGCAGCAGCTTGCCGGTCTTGAGGTTGTACTCCTGCACGGCCGAGTCGATCAGCGCGCCGTTGTACGCGCCACCGTAGCTCGAGAGGTTCTTGGCGATGTTCTTGTTGGCGGTGACCCAGACGTCTTCGCCTGAGATGTCGATCGCGTGCAGCGTGAGCTTCCAGCCGTCCTTGCCACGGATCCTCGCCACCGTCTGGTAGTGCTGGTTGACGACCACGTCTTCGCCGCTTTCGGTCGAGCCGGTACTCGTGACGACTCCCTGCCACCAGGCGAGCGCCGGCTTGCCTTCATAACTCTCGAGGCTGAGGTTGGAGGCCACGAGCTTTTCCGGCACGGGGTGAAACCAGACCGGCTGCAGCTTGTCGTCGAGGATCATCGGCCCGCTCTGGCCGATCAGGGGCGGGTAGTTGAGGTCGTAGAAGTTGGTGGTAAAGATGTATCCAGGCGCGAGATCGCCAACGGCGTTAGGGCCGCTTCGATGCAGGATCGGCGGGTGCAGCGCTGGCGCGGTCACGAAGCTGTAGGTACCGCGGGCGGTGTACGCGCCGACGGGCGCGCCGTGAGAGCCGGCGAACGCGGTATCGAGCGCGACGAAGCCCACGACGACGACAAGTACCGCAACCGTCAGGCGCCTGGCCGATGGCAGCACCGAACCCACGGGGTTGGGAAGCGCGGCGAACGTGACGAGTGCCGCCGCCGCGGCCAGGCCACCGCCAATCAGATACGCAAGCCGAAAGCCGTCCGTCAGCGACTGCGCGACGCCACGGCCGCTACCGATCAGATGGCTGCTGCGCGAGGTGGCCAGCGTGACCAGGATTGCAAGCCCGAGCCCACCGCCGACCTGCCTAGAGGTGTTTACGAGGCCCGAGGCAAGCCCGGCCTGCCCCTCCTTAGCGCCCTGGGTAGCAGCGATCGTCGAGGGGACGATCGACATTGCGATGCCCGCCGCGGTGAGCAGCCCGGGGAGCATGATGTACACGATCGGGCTGCCGCTGGAGCCGATTTTTGCCAGCAGCAGCATCCCGGCCGTGAGCAGCACGAGCCCACCACCGAGCACAGCGCGTACGCCGAAGTGGCTCACGAGTTTGCCGGCGCGCGAGGCCACGGCCATGATCATCAAGGTCATCGGCAGGAACACGAGACCCGTGTCGAGCGGCGACAGGTAGAGCACCTGCTGCAGGTACAGCGAGCTCACGAACCACATCGGGAACAGCGAAGCGCTGAACAGCAGCACGATGTTGTTGGCGATCTGTAGCGGCTTGGTGAGCTCCTTGAAGGGGATCAGTGGTTCCTTTGCCACCTTCACCTCGATCACGCCGAACACCACCAGCAGGATCACCCCAGCGATGATCGGGCCAAGCGCGTCGAGCGTGCCCAAGCCCGCCAAGCCGGCTTCCACGATCCCGAAGACCAAAACCATCTGCCCGATCGTCAACGTCAGCGCACCCGCGAGGTCGAAACTTCGGTCCGGCGCGCGGCGACGCTCACTCACGACTGCATAGGCCACAAGGCCTGCGGCGATCCCGATCGGTGGGTTGATCAAGAGCACCCAGCGCCAGCTGAGCTCCTGGGTGATGATCCCGCCGAACAGCATCCCTGCAGCGCCGCCGAGACCATTCATTGCCGCCCAGGCGCCAATCGCCCGGTGTAGCTGCGGGCCGGGCGCGAACGATGAGGTGATGACAGCCAGCGAGCACGCAGCCATCAGCGCGCCGCCGAGACCCTGCACGGCGCGGGCCGCAACCAGCGTGCCGCGATCGGGAGCCAGACCGCCGGCGAGCGAGGCGAGCGCGAACACGAACAGCGCCCATACGAACATCCGCCGCTGCCCGAAGTGGTCTGCTGCGCGACCGCCGAGCATCAAGAACCCCGCGAAGGTGATCGAGTACGCATCGACGATCCACTGCAGTTCCGGCGCGGAGAAACCGAGATCGGACTGGATTGACGGCAGCGCCACGTTGACGATGCTCAGGTCGAGGATGACCATGAACTGCGCCACGCAGCAGACGACCAAGAGCCATGTACTGCCCGAGCCAAGCTTGCGCTCGGCGGGAGGCAGCTCGCCGGCCCCGAGACTCACGGTCGCCTCGACGCTCATGACGTCATGGCAGGCTGGGAGTGCCAGTCGGAGCGCGACCGGCGCCGTGAACGCCTGTTAAGGTGGGCGCCCGAGCCATCGATCGACGACTGGAGCCCGGCCCATGAGAAGAACACCACGGACCGCCATGCTAACGCTAGTGGCCTCGCTCGCAGCCGCTGTCGCGGTCGCGGGGTGCGGTAGTAAAAGCGGGGGTTCGTCCACGACCACGACGACGAGCAGTCCCGCGACGACGACCACCACGACCACGACCACCACGAAAAAGCACCGGTCCAACCCGAACTACTAAGCGGGCACACAGGTGCTCCGCCCGTAGCGCTCATCCCGAGCGGCCGGAGCTAGGGAGCGAGGCCGCATAGCTGACCACGCGTACGGTCTTTGAGCTCGCAAGCACTCTCTCGGCCGCATCGAGCGCCTGCACTGCGACGCGTGTGTATTTCTTGGGGAGGGTCGTCGAGCTTTCAAAGCCGCTGGTCGGGATCGTGGCCTGAGCCGTGAGCGATCCGCCGGCGCCACCCGCGAGCACACGCCACGAGGCGACTTCGGTGGCACCGTTCCAGCTCGCGTGCACGATCGTCTCTTCGCCGGTGTTGTTCAGGTCCGCGAGTACTGTCGGCGGGCTTGACGGACGCCCTCTCCAGGGGAAGCGAAACGCGCGATAGAAGGACATATCGAACGGCAGGTTGGCGTCAAACAGCAGCGAGCCATCGCCCGCGTACTCGCTGATTGCCGGCACACCGCCGTAGCCGACGACGGTGTTGCCATCGGCCAGCGTTTGCATGTTGCCCTGGCTGGCCGCGAGCAGCGGCGGGTTCACGTGCGTGTAGGAAGCCACGAGATGGGCTTGGTGTGTCTTGAAGTCCAGTGCAATTCGCACCGCGCGCGACTGTGCATGGATCGGCGGGTTCGAGCCGTCATCGAAGAAGGTGACCTCGCCGTTGGGCAGGACGCGACCGTCGTGCTGCCATGCGGTTTCGGTGCCGGGCCCCATCTTGAAGGAGCTCGCAAGGCCACCGAGACGCCACAGGATCCGGCCGCTGCCGCCTTCCAGCTGGTAGCCGGCCCACGTGCTGCGGGCGGATATGAAGATGTCCCCACCCGGCTCGAGATCGATCGAGTTGATATGAAACCAATCCCATGGCGTGGTGTCCGTGGAGGCTTCAGTCTCGGACTCTTCGGCAGCGACATGGTCGAGGCTGTGCCATTCCCAGCGCACGAGACCCGTCTTCATGTCGATCTCCTGCACCGCTGTGTCGGTGATCGTGCCGTCGCGCGCTCCTTTCACTCCCGCGAGGTTGCAGCGGATCGGGTTGAACGCGGTGATGTAGGCAATGCCGTGGGGAGCGATCTGGAAGTCGTGCAGGTCCGCTTTCAGGCCGTTGCCACCCCGCACCCTGGCGACGGTCTGGTAGTGCGAGTCCATGACGATGTCTTCTCCCTGGCCAAAGCCGAGGGAGAGCACACGCCCTCTCCACCACGTGAGGTCGCGCTGTCCTTCATATGTCTGCTCGTTGAGATCCTCAGCGGTTTCGCCGCCTGGCAGCTTCTCGAACCAGACGAGCTGACCCTGTGGCGTGTAGATCAGGGGACCGTATTGTCCAGGGCCGGGCCCGTTGGTGGTGAGGATGTCGCCCGCCGCGGGATCGTGATCTGGCACGGTGACGCTCAGCACCGGAGGGTGGATGTCGGGCAGCGTGTCGAAGCTCTGGTAGTCCGCGGGCGCGGCCTCAGGATTGGGGAACTCGGCGACGTCCGCCGTTGGATAGGGGTGATCGACGTTGAACGCGAACGCGACTCGTTTGGCCGCCGCGCCCGCACCCAGCAGTGCCCGCACGGCCACATGCTCGCCGCCGATGAACGGCCTCGCGGGGACGAAGCTGCCGCCACCCCCCTGGGAGTAGGCATACACATGGCCGGCATGCTCGCCCGACTCCGAGCCCGTGACCGAGACGTCCTGGATGTCCGACGCGTCTATGCCCAGAAAGCTGATCTGAGTGTCGGGGTTGGCTGTGTCAGCCCCCGGCTCGGGCGAGACATCGACGTCGGTGCCCGGCAAGCTGGCGCTGTGCTCGATCGTCGTCGGCAAACACGAGGGCGAGCTGGCGTTTGCACTCGTTTTTGTGTGAGTGCTCGAGGATCCGCAGGCAGCAAGCACGACAACGGACGCCACTACCGCGACGGCGACCAGCAGGACGATGTATCCGTTGCTTCTCATATGCGCATGGGTGGCCCGACCATTGGATACAGCGACAACGGTGCGTGACCGGTGGCCCGAGGTCGAGCATTTTCAGCGTCTTTGCCCTCAACCCCCGGGTCCAGACGAAGAAGACCGTTCGGGGCCAGACAATACCGAGGAACCCGCGACCTCATCTCGAGGATGCGCAGGCCAGCGCGATCCTTACCAACTTCTTCGCGGCATGAGGCTGTGCGCTACCGGCAGCGTCAGGCGTGCGCCGCTCGTGGCACCGGGCAGGCCCACATGGCGTACGATCTGTGTGATGTCTGCACGGTGGCTTTCCGTTCTGCTTGTAGCGTTTGCCGTCATGGGGGTGGCGGCGCCGTCCGCAGCCGTTGCCGACTCCACTGACGCGGCAACGACGCAAGCTTATTTGCAGACGAACTACACGTTGATGCGTTACTTCATCGCGCACATCCCAGCCGCAAAAGCCGAGATAGCGAATGTCCTCGCGGGGGTACGCCGTGAATGCCCACTCGCCGCGTCCGGATCGCCAGAGAACGTCGACTCCGAACAGCTCAGCAACGAGGTCGTGGGGACGATGGTGACGAACGTGGTGCAGCACAATCTTCCCGCTACGCTGAGCGCCATCCGGGCCACTGCGTCGCTGCACTGGAGCAACGGCGCGCTCACCAAGTCGATCCACGCCTACCTAGCTAAGGCCAAATCGCTGACCACGCTCGCGATGCCAGACCTGTGTGGGGACGTGAAGGCGTGGGCGGCTAGCGGTTTCAAGACGCTACCCGCAAGTACCGCCAGCTTCGACCCGCACTTCCTGTCTTGGTGGGTAGCGCCGGGCGATCAGCCGACGGCGCTCCGCCACTACGAGAGCGCCCAAGACGCCACGCTCGCCCACCGCACGACCAAGCTGGAAGAAAAGTGGACTCAGTTCGAAGCGAACGAGGTCGAAGTGTGGGGCGAAATCATGAACGCACTGGTACTGCAGCCTTAGCGCTGACAGGCACCGGCACCAGGCACCGCCCATCAGTTGCGGCGCGCGCTCAGGCAACAGCGCGCAGGTGGCGGTAGGGCTCCCCGCGCAGCTCGCGCACGAGCCCATCAAGCACCCCGTCCTCGTCCTCCTCGTGACCGTCGGTAACCGCGCCGATCACCGCGCGCTTGCGCTCGAGCAGCGTAGAGATCGTCTCATCGACGGTGTCAGCGGCGAGTAGGTAGTAGGCGTTGACCGCGTCCTGCTGACCGATCCTGTGGCAGCGGTCCTCAGCCTGGTCGTGCTTGGCGGGCGTCCAGGCCAGCTCGAGGAACACAACGTTTGAAGAGCGTGTCAGCGTGAGCCCGTGGCCGGCGACATCGATCGAGCACACGATCAGCTGATTGTCCGCGCCCGCGTCAGCTGCCTGGAAGGCCTGCAGCGCGGCGTCTCTGGCGGTGGCGCTGTCCTCGCCGAGGATGTGCAAGGCCGCCGGAAAACGCGCCAGCACGGCGCGCTGAATCTCGCGGTGGCCGGCAAACACGACCAGCCGCTCGTCGGATGAGCAGAAGTCATGGATCCACGCGAGCGACGCATGCAGCTTGCCGCGCGCGGCAAGCATCTTCAGCGCGTTCAAGCGCACGAGGCGTTCGGCCCGCAAAGCAGCGGCGACCTTAGCGTCGAGCTCGCGCAGATCCAACGGCTGGCTGCGCAGCCATGCCACCAGGTCACGCTCGGCGAGCCTGTATTCGGACTCGTTGTCCAGCTCCACGGGCACGATCGCACGGGTCTTGGCGGGCAGCTGCGGCAACACGTCGGCCTTAAGGCGGCGTACGAAGCAGCGGGCACGCAGATGCCAATGCAGGCGCATATGGGCGTCGGGGCCACGGAAGCGCTCGCCGAAGCGGACACCCGAACCGAAGTCAGCGAGTCGCCCGAGGATGCGCAACTGGGAGATCAGCTCGGCTGGCCGGTTGGTCACGGGTGTGCCGCTCAAGGCCAACACGAGACCGTCCTGCGGCACGAAGCTCGACAGCCGCTGCACTGCCTGGGTGCGCTTGGCAGCGGCGTTCTTGCAGTAGTGGGACTCGTCCAGTACGAGCGCCCGCGGGCCGAGCGCGCACAGCGCCTGCAGGCGGGCGGCCACGATGTCGTAGTTGACGACCGTCACGTCGGCCGTGTCAGGCTCGCTTGCGTCAGCCGAGCGAGCGCCGCCGTTGCCGGCGAGCGCCCGCGTGGTGCGCTGCGGTAGCCAGTGTGCGAGCTCACGCAGCCAGTTCAGCTTGAGGCTGGCTGGGCATACGACGACCGCTGGATAGGCGTCGGCCGCCTCGATCGCGGCGAGCGCCTCGATCGTCTTGCCCAGACCCTGCTCGTCGGCAAGGAACGCGCGGCGGCGCTCGAGCAGGTAGCTGACCCCGGCGCACTGAAACGACTTCAGCTCGCCGCCGAGGCCGGTGATCTGCAGATCTCCTTCAGTGGCACTTGAGAGCTCGACGAGACCAGCTGCACGCGCGTGTTCCTCGCGGATCTCCTGCAGTAGCGAGAGCGCGTCCGGCTCGACCCAGATCTCGCCGTCAGCGAGGAACGTGTCCAACTGGGGCACGCAGAACGGGTCCGCGCGGAGGCCCGCGAGCTGGGCGTGCTCGCGTGCGGCGCTGCGCCGTGCACGAGGCGTCACCACGCCGGGCAGCACAGCGAACTGGTTCACGAGGACTGGGTTGTGCCCGGGGCTCAGCACAAATGTGTCCTGCTCATGGATGCTCGAGAGTTCCAGGATCGCAGGTGGCGCGGGCCGCCCAGCCTCGAGTGCAGCGATGCAGCGCCGCGCGGCAGGGCTGATCCATGCATCTAGCTCTTCGATCAGCCGCCACGAGGAGAGGGTCAGCGCAACAGTTGCCCCACCGGGTGCACTCACAGATTGCTCGCGCAGCGGCGCCGGCAGGCGTTCGCGCTCACCCAGCAACAGGAACTCCGGCGCGTCTCCGGGGGCGGGTGGGCCCTGCACCTCGAGGTTGCCGCGCCACGTAGTGGCACGTGTCAGCCACGCGCTCACCCGCGGGTCGACGCTCGCGTCCTCGAGGTGGCCGAGCAGCTCGAGCAGCGCTTGGGCGTCGTGCTCAACTGCCGCGAGGCCAACCGTCCTGGCGGGCCCCTCCACCGCGCGCAAGCCGGCACGGTCGGCCAGCACCCGTGCCAGCGGCGCCCGCTCGGCTGAGATCAACAGCCAATGTTCACCGCGGCGATCGCGGCGGAACTCGACGTCATAGCGGGGGCTTGGCCCGTCGTGAGCGCTTCGCGACGCGTCAGCTCCAGCCGGCCCCTCGCGTGCGCACTCGGAGCGGGCGATCAGCGCCCGGCTGGCCGCGTCGCTCACGCGCAGGCCGCGGGCGCCCTCTTGCAACGCTTCCACGAGCTCGACTGAGCTCTCGTCCAACGGCACGAGCGCGCGGCCGATGACGGGAATGTCGTTGGCGTCGGGGTGTTCCAGGAGCGCTGAGACGAGCTCCGGTGCGTTGTCGGTGGCGAAGCTGAGCCACCAGTCGTGATCGGGGCGCGCGAGGTCGAGCAGGCACTCGCCGGCGCGGCGGCGGGCGCGTCGACGTGCGATCGCGCGGGAGAGCTCGTCGCTGACTTCGGTGTCCTGCGGCAGGCTCTCCAATAGCCGCGCGAGTGCCTCCGCCTGCTCAGGTTCGAGAGGCAGGCACCACGCTCGCTCGCCGGGGTCCCAGCGGCGGCCGGGAATCGCCCTCAGGAGCTGACGTAGACGATCGTCGTAGGGAAAGCGCAGGACGGCCTCGTCGCGCGCGAGGGTGGCGGAGAGCGGTGCGGGGGACATCGAGCACCGCACGATAGGCGCCGCGGGGGATGGGCGCGGCGGTATGGCTAGTGTGGGTTCGCGAGCGAGCGTTCGAGGAGGAGATCACGATGGCAAGCATGAGAGTCGTGCAGGTGAGCGAGCAGGGTGCCCCGTTCGAATTGGCACAGCGTGAGATACCCACGCCGGGCGCCGGCGAGGCACTCGTGCGCGTACACGCGTGTGGCATCTGCCACAGCGACTCGTTCTCGAAAACTGGCGGCTTCCCGGGCATCTCCTGGCCGCACGTCCCCGGTCACGAGATCGCCGGCGAGGTGGCGACGCTGGGCGCCGACGTCAGGGGCTGGCGGGTCGGCCAACGCGTGGGAGTGGGCTGGTTCGGCGGCAACTGCGGCTACTGCCGCCAATGCCGCCGCGGCGATCTCGTGAACTGCGCGAACATGGACATTCCCGGCATCACGATCGACGGCGGCTATGCGGACTACGTGCTCGTCAAAGCGAGTGCGATGGCAGCGATTCCCGACGAGCTCTCCGCAGTCGAGGCGGCGCCGCTGTTGTGCGCGGGCATCACCACCTACAACGCGCTGCGCCACAGCGGCGCGCAGGGCGGCGATCTGGTAGCGGTCCTGGGCGTCGGTGGGCTTGGCCATCTCGCCGTCCAGTTCGCGGCCAAGCTCGGCTTCGACACTGTGGCGATCGCCCGCGGTACCGCCAAGCGGGAGCTGGCGCTCGAGCTCGGCGCCCGCCGTTACATCGACAGCACCGCCCAGGACCCCGCGGAGGAGCTGGCCAAGCTGGGCGGCGCCAAGGTGATCATCTCTACGGTCACGAGCGCGACGGCGATGACAGCGGTGCTGGGCGGCTTGACGGGAGCGCGTGGGAAGCTCGTGGTGGTGGGCGCGTCGATGGAGCCGATGCAGATCCCGCCGGTGATGCTGATCGGCGGCAGCAAAGCGATCGTGGGGCACGCATCGGGCCACTCGGGCGACTCCGAG
>Ga0210383_10004519_pt1 | contig 12321 bp, 7 predicted proteins | sample IncBWC14OmetaG_FD_160072 | JGI IMG/M metagenome (GOLD analysis project Ga0210383, IMG submission 160072) | Forest soil microbial communities from Barre Woods Harvard Forest LTER site, Petersham, Massachusetts, United States - Inc-BW-C-14-O ...
CAGGTCGCGCTGATGCTCGATGAACCAGTCGGAGCCGCTGCCATTCATTTCTTCATCAGCGACTGCGAGAAAGATCACGTCACGCTCCAGCGGCACCTGTTCGCGCTTGAGCATGACCATGGCGATCAGCTGTGCCAGGCCTTCGTCTTTCATGTCCTGCGCGCCGCGTCCCCAGACGTATCCGTTCTTAATTTCTCCGCTGAACGGCGGAACCTGCCAATGGGAAGCGTCGCTGGTGACGACATCCATATGGTTGAGCAGAATGATGGGACGCTTAGGCGCGGCCGCGGTTCCGGCGGTGGTATGCGGCAGCCGCGCCCACAAATCTCCGCGCCCCGGCGCGTACTCAAAAACGCGGTTCTCAATACCTTCCCGATCGAGGATTCCCTTCAGAAACGTAACCGCGCGCATCTCATTCCCCGGCGGATTCGTAGTATCAATCCGCAGATACTGCTGCATCCACTCGAGCGCCAGGTCGTAATACTGCTGCAAATGATCCGCAGGAATGCGCGACGAGGCCAGAGTCGTGGCCAGCTGATCTGCACTCCGTGCTTCAGCCGGACCCTGCGCCCAGCAGGGAAGTAATGCCAGCAAGGCGCTGAGTGTGGGCAACGCAAAGGCCTTCCAAACCCGCCTGCAAAACACATGCAAAAACCCAAACGAGCCCGTGCGGTTTTTTGGCAATTTCGGTTCTCCTCCCGTCAGAATTTCACGCAGTTTTTATATCAGGTTTCCCAAATTTACCCTCCAGATTGCGCTTGGATTGTGGCGCGGCTCGGCGGGTGGTTCGAATGTCCTTAGATATCAATGAGTTAAGACGATCATCTTTCGGCGGGTTTGGCATCTAACCTGTAGTAGTAGGGGCAGGAGCCGGTTGCAGTCGGCACCCAGCTCTTCAGGTTCAGCGCAGCGTCAGCGCGGGCCGGCAAGCGGGTAACGTGCTTGCTTTTCATAAGCTTAGGGACGAAATCAAACCCTCCAGCCGCCTCAGGGCGGAGGTGAGGGTAGCTCAAGAACTCCCAATCTGGAGGAAAGTTATCATGAACACCCGCATACTCATCGCCCTGCCACTGGCCGCCCTGCTTTCGTTGCCGGCTTTGGCGCAGAACACATCGTCGAATTCTCAGCCTGCCGCGGCTCCGGCGACTTCTACGGACACGGCCACCGGCAAGGCTCCTCTGGCTCCTCCCAGCCGTGAAGGCTTCTGGGGGCGGGTTAATCCCTTTGCGCGCAAGAACTACGTGAAGCGGCAGACCGAGCCCATTCGCGACCGCGTCAATGAGCTGGATGACCTGACCGCCGCGAACAGCAAGAACATTAAAGATACCGACGCGCGCGCCCTGGCCGGCATCAAGCTGGCTTCCGACAAGGCTGACGCAGCTGATCAGCACGCCATCGACGCCGGCAACAAGGCCACCGTGGCGCAGCAGACCGCGCAGCAGGCTACCACGCGTATCCAAACGGTTGAGACCGTGGTCAACAACATTGACCAGTACAAGGCCTCGAACCAGACGGAAATCCGCTTCCGTCCCGGTCAAACCGTGTTGAGCAAGCCCGCCAAGGACGCTCTGGATGAAATGGCGACCACGGTGAAGGGCCAGCGCGGCTACATCATCGAAGTGCAGGGATTCTCCTCAGGCAGGGGCCAGGCAGCGATCGAACACTCGCAGAAGATGGCCGAGTCGGTGGTTCGTTACATGGTGCTCAATCACGAGATTCCGGTCTACCGCATCTACCTCGTGGGCATGGGCAACGCTCCTGCTCCCTCGGATGACACGACCAATACCAAGCGCATCAGCGGCGGCCGCGTCGAGATCAGCTTGCTGAAGAATGATCTGGAACAGCTCTCCAGCAATGCGACTCCGGCGATGAACATGGATTCGCAGCAACAGCCTAAGTAAGTGGTCAGGGATCAGGGCTGAGAAGTTAAGAAAAGTAGAACGGCTAGAAGAAAGTTATAAGGCAAGAACAAGTTGAAGTTAGGGACCCAACGAGCGCCTCGCTCGAGTCCCTCCCCCAGAAAAACCCCTCGCGCGAGCGAGGGGTTTTTCGCGTTTGGAGAGATGCTTACGCTTTGGGGGGAAGTCTACCCCATTTGTCGCTTTTTTCGAACGAGGGGTGCCGCGAACGTGACGCAACCTGTATGCTGTCATTTCCCTGCTGGGTGGCGCAGCGGTTTCGGCGAAATTACCCGGGGATTAACCACCGCTTCGGCTTGGCTCAGGGCAGGCTCTTTGCCAAAAGCGCAAAGAATGGGGCAGCCTTTTTCGTGGTGATCCGTGGAACGAGCGGGCGGCAAGGGTGGGCTAGCCTTCAATGGGCCACGCGCGGAGAGAGTTATGACTTTCAGTGGGATTGAATGTTTGATCTGAGTTCAATGAGACCGGGACCGAGACGGATTCTGAACAACCCCGCTTTTTGGCTGGGCCTGGCGGCGTTCCTGACGGCTTTGCTGGTCCAGTCGGGGGACCTGGGCTCGATTGACACCGTCAGGCGGTTGCAGACCACCCATTCCTTCTGGACCTCGGCGCCTGCGGTGTTGCCCGGGGAATACCCCGAGTTCGGAGTGATGGGCAGGAACGGGACGATCTATGCCTGGTACGGAATGGGGCAGAGCCTGCTCATGCTGCCCTCGGACCTGGTTGGCACCTATCTGGAGCGCATGCCATGGTTTGCGGGCTTTGCGGATCACGATCCTGGAATTCGCGCGATCCTGGTGAGTTACAGCGTCAATATTCCAGTATGCATCCTCACCGTGCTGGTCTGTTTCCGCTTCCTTCGATTGCTGGAGTTCACGGCAAACCAGGCTGTTGCAGGCGCGCTCGCGCTGCTGTTCGGTACGACGTTTCTTCTGTACACGCAGAACATGCTGGAGAACAACTTCATTTTGATGCTGACGCTGATGGGGTTGTGTTTTCAATACGAATGGCTGAGTACGGGCAGTACCCGTTCACTCTGGATTGGCTCGCTGGCCCTCGGAGCCAACCTGTTGACCCGGCTCACTACGGCTATGGACATCGCCGCCGCAGCCTTGTTCGTGGTTCTGGTCCTATGGCTGAGGGGCTTCCGTGGCCGGGATTTCCTGGCTCGACTGCGCGATTACGCGCGCGTTGCAGGGCCGTCTTACGGCGTATTCCTGCTGGTGGACCGGATCTACCAGTACTACCGTTTCGGCTCATTCTTTAACACTTACGTCTCAATCGCCGCGGAGCAACAGAGGCAACTCGATCCCAGCTTGCCGCCGAATTTCCCGTGGACCACGCCGCTGTGGGAAGGCTTTCTGGGTCCGCTGATCACGCCTGAGAAATCCATTTTCTTGTTTGATCCGCTGATCCTGCTCACTTTGCTGCTGTCTTTTCTCGTCTGGAAGCGGTTTGGTTCGGAGATCAAGGCCTACCTCGTGGCCGGATTGTGGCTCCTGGTGATTTACATCCTTTTCTACGCAAGGTATTTCGTGTGGAGCGGAGACTTTGCGTGGGGCGACCGTTACATCACCACCCCGGTGCAACTGCTGGCGATGATCTCGATTCCGCTGTTACTGCGCTATCGTGCCCACCTGAGGCAGGTTGCGTGGAGGCTGGGGATCGGCATTGCCGCAGTGAGCGTGGTGATCCAGTTGGCTTCCGTCATATTTTGGCATCCGCTCGAAATCCACCAGATGGAGACCCTGGGTCATCCGACGTTTGTGGTGGGGCTGCGTTTCGAGAACATGGCGGCCGCGGTTCTGGACAAAGTGGATCAGTGGGGGTTGAGCAACGAGGATACTCGTGAGATCGACGGCATACGCTCCCAAACGCCGTATTTCCTGCCATTCCTGCTGAAGAAAGACGAGAGCATCTCGAAGATGCGGGCGGATGGGCTGATCGCCGCCTGGTTTGTGGGGCTGGCTGCCTTGATTGCCGCGTTGCTGGTTGTCGGGCGCAAAGCACGAGGAGAAGAGTTTGCGACTGTTACGCCCGTAGCGGAGCAATTGTCAGAGGAGGTTGCTGCCTGAAGTGTGCGGCGTTGGTTTTTGCCGCACCAGAGTCCAAATCCCCATTTCTCGCAAAGGACGCGAGAAATGGGGCACCCAACGCGTCCACTTCCACCCAACGCGTTCACTTTCTTCTGGTTTGCTTACTCTTTCGTTGTGCTGGCGTCCATTATGTAGCTGGCTCGGGGGCGGGTAGCGCTTCCGCGCCTGCCGGTCTTCTTTCCGCACGTTAGGGCTCAGCACTCAAAATCAGGGTCAGGACTCCCACACATGCAAAATGTCAGACTTGCGCTGCGGCAGTTTCGGAAGTCTCCGGGGTTTGCGACCACGGTGATTCTTACCATCGCTCTGGGGATTGGGGCGAACACCGCCATCTTCACGCTGGTCCACGCGATTCTGCTGAAATCGCTGCCGGTCGCTGATCCTGCAAGTTTGTACCGCATTGGCGACCAGGATGACTGTTGCGTAAACGGCGGCTTCATCAACACCGACGGCGATTTCGATCTGTTCTCTTACGACCTGTATCGCCACTTTCAAGACTCCACGCCGGAGTTTGAGCAACTGGCCGCCTTCCAATCCGGACACAACACCATGAATGTGCGCAGGGGATCCGGCGTGGCGAGGTCGGAAAACGCCGAATATGTTTCCGGAAACTACTTTGCGACGTTTGGGGTGGGAGCTTATGCCGGACGCATGCTGCTGCCCAGCGACGACCAGCCGGGAGCGGCGCTGGTTGCGGTTCTGAGCTATCCAGCGTGGCAGGCCGCGCATGGATCCGACGCCACGATTGTGGGTTCGACAGTCATGTTGCAGAACCAGCCGATGACGATTGTTGGAGTTTCGCCTCCGGGATTTTTCGGAGACCGCATCGACAGCGATCCGCCTGCGCTTTGGATTCCGCTGAATGATGAAACCGTGTTGGGGGCAGAAACCAGCATGCTCAAACAGCCGGACACGAACTGGCTTTATGTGCTGGGGCGAGTGAAACCCGGCGTGAGTGTTGGCAGCTTGCAGGCAAAGCTCTCCAATAGTCTTCGGCAGTGGCTGGCCACGGTGAATTCCTACACCATTAACGGAAATGACACGCAGATTCCCAAGCAACACGTGGTGTTGACGGCGGGCGGCGGCGGAGTTCAAAGACTGCAGATGCAGGCGGGCAGCGGGATACGGTTGCTGATGGCCATTGCTGGATTGGTGCTGCTGGTGGCCTGCGCCAACATTGCGAATCTTCTGCTGGCCAAAGGGGCGACGCGGCGGGCGGAGATTTCCATCCGCATGGCGCTGGGAGCGGCGCGGTCACGGCTGATCCGGCAGATGCTGGTGGAAAGCGTGCTGCTGGGCTGCGCGGGCGGAATCGTGGGCCTGGCGGTAGCTTACACTGGGGCGCGGATGATTCTGGCGCTCGCGTTTCCGGACTCGCCCTTCCTGCCGGTGCATGCCACGCCGTCTTGGGTGGTGCTGGGATTTGCGTTTATCCTGTCGCTGCTGACGGGAGTTGTTTTCGGCATTGTGCCGGCGTGGATCACGTCGCACGCCGATCCGGCGGAAGCGTTGCACGGAATCAATCGCTCCACCCGAGACCGGGCTTCGCTGCCGCAAAAGTCGCTCATCGTTCTCCAAGCAGCACTTTCGCTGGTGCTGCTGGTAGGCGCGGGATTACTGACGAAGAGTTTGCGGAACCTGGAACACCAGGATTTCGGCATCGTCACGGCGAACCGCTACGTCTTCCACTTTGATCCCGCGGGCGCGGGTTACACGGTGGCCACGGTGCCAACCGTGAACGAGCAACTGGAGCGAGAATTCTCGACGCTTCCCGGCGTCAAGAGTGCGGGGCTGGCTCTTTACAGCACGCTGGAAGGTGATAACTGGGGCGAGGGTGTTTATGTGGAAGGCCGTACCGCACCCGGTCCCGAGGTAAATCATGGATCGTCGTGGGATCGCGTGAGCCCGCATTTTTTTGAAACCATCGGGCAAGCCGTGGTGCGCGGGCGCGGCTTTACCGAACAGGACACGGCCACATCGCGGATGGTAGCGGTTGTGAACCAGGCCTTCGTGAAAAAATTCTTCCCCAACGAAGATCCCATCGGACACCACTTCGGGACCTCTGACCAGAAATATGCAAGCAACTACGAAATCGTCGGGATCGTGGCCGACGCAAAATACAACAACCCGCGCGATCCGGTGCGGACGATGTACTTCCGTCCCATGACACAGTTGAATACGACGTTCAAGGAGCGCAGTGCGATGACGGGGGAGAATGGGTCGATGTTCCCGAATTCCATGACGATTCGTTTTGCCGGCGATGCCGCGGGGCTGGAATCGCTGGTGCGGCGGACGCTGGCGAATATCAATCCCAATCTGACGATTCTCGATTTCAAGTCGTTGGACTACCAGGTTGCAGGGAACTTCGTTGAGGAACGACTGATCAGCCGTCTGACCGTTCTGTTCGGATTGCTGGCGCTGGTGCTGGCGTCGGTGGGGCTGTATGGCATTACTGCCTACTCGGTGGCGCGGCGGACCGCCGAAATTGGGCTGCGTATGGCTCTGGGTGCGAACCGCAGTGACGTGGTGGCTCTGGTGCTGCGAGGCGCGGCGTTGCAGGTGGGGATTGGGCTTGCGATTGGGATTCCGGTGGCGCTGCTGGGCGGGCACTTGATGGCGAGCCAACTCTATGGGGTGAGGACTTATGATCCGCTGACGCTGGCGATCGCGGTGGCGGTGCTAGCGGCTTTCGCTGGGGTTGCGGGATTTATTCCCGCCAGACGTGCGGCCAGCATTGAGCCGATGAATGCGCTGCGGACGGAGTAGGGTTGTTACTGACCGAGGCGCCCCGGAGTTTTGCGGATCCGTAACCGAGCGGGAACGCATAGTGCGTAACCCCGCGCTTGCGCGCTATGCGTAATGGTGCGGTTACTCGATGAGCTGGTAAATGTTTGCCGGCCTCTCGCCACGCTGCCGATCCGACTCTCGGATTCGGCGATTCTTTCAACCGCCCGCACGCTGCGGCATTGCCTGCCCCGACCCCGAGGAATATAAATAAACGGGGAGTGCTCACGTGAAGAAATCAGTTGTGAAAAAGCTGAGTTCCGTTCTCGCCGCCGCCCTACTGCTCGCTGTTGCCTCGTGCACTTCTGCGCTTGCCCAAACATCGCGCTGGACCGAAGCGAAGGCTAATGCCTGGTACGCGCGGCAACCCTGGCTGGTGGGAAGCAATTACGTTCCTAAGTCGGCGATCAACCAGCTGGAGATGTGGCAGGAGGCTAGTTTCGATCCCGATCAGATTGACCGCGAATTCACGTGGGCGGAATCTCTGGGCATGAATACGATGCGGGTTTTTCTGCACGATCTTCTATGGGAGCAAGATGCGGCCGGGTTCCAGAAGCGCATGGACCGTTTTCTCGGCATCGCGTCGCGGCATCACATCCGGCCACTGTTTGTGATCTTTGATTCCTGTTGGGACCCGCTGCCGCATCTCGGGCCGCAGCATGCTCCTGTGCCGGGCGTGCATAACTCGGGGTGGGTGCAGAGTCCAGGGGCAATTGCGTTGGAAGACCCGACGCAATATCCGCGACTGAAAGCTTACGTGCAGGGTGTGATGGGAGCGTTCGCGAAAGACGACCGCATCCTCGGTTGGGATTTGTGGAACGAGCCGGGTGCCGATAATGCGGGGAGTTATCCGGAGAAAGAGCCGAAAGATAAACAGGCTCGCGTGGCCGCGCTGTTGCCGCAGGTGTTCGAGTGGGCGCGAGAGGCTAATCCGCAGCAGCCGCTCACCAGCGGAGTGTGGGATATCGATATCTCCCGCGATGCTGCTGGTCAAGGCGAGCTGCAGCGGATTCAACTGCGCGAGTCCGACATCATTACGTTTCACAATTACAGCTGGCCGGAGGATTTCAAGGTCGAAGTGGCGTGGCTGAAAAAATTCAACCGGCCGGTAATCTGCACCGAATTCATGGCGCGTTCGGTCGGCAGCACGTTCGATGGAATTTTGCCTATTGCGAAGCAGGAGCGCGTGGGGGCCATCAATTGGGGTTTCGTCGCGGGCAAGACGCAAACCTATTTTCCGTGGGAGTCGTGGGAGCATCCTTACGTTCAGAGCCAGCCTCCGGTGTGGTTTCACGAGGTTTTTCGCGCGGATGGAACGCCCTATCGGGAGGCTGAGGTGGAGTTGATCCGCAGGCTCACGGGCAAGCTGTAACTGGGTCAGGACGTAGGAGAATCCCCACTTCTCGCAAAGTACGCGAGAAAAGTACGCGAGAAATGGGGCACCCGGAAAGGGTAGGTTGAGATGGACCTGGCAGGTCCGTGATGGTTGACGCACCCGCCCAAGGGCTAGGTCAAAACCGAGGTCAATGGCGTACAAGATCCACCCAGCGCGTTCGGCATTCCAATTGCCAGCGCTCAGGTAGTCTCGAAGGCTCCGTGAGGAAGGACGCGAGTCTGTTGTCACTCGCCGCCGTCCTCTGGCTCGCGAGTTGCGCAGACGTCTGCCCGCGAAGGAGGATTGTCACGCACGTGCACCCCAGTCAAAATTAATCCGAACGCCCAACTGGACGCTCTCTATGCCGCGGAGAAGGCGGCCGCACAGCGGGAAGCCGCGCGCACCCGAAAAAGCTGTCGGAGTTTGCCTCAAAGCTGCTCCGGCCGCCGGCAACTGGACACTGGGGACTGCCTCCAACTAAACTCGGCTCTCAGCGGGGTTCTCATGAAACGTCTTGCGTGGTTGCTGCTTCTTTCTCTTCTGTTTGCTTTTCCGGCTTTCGCTGACGACGAACAGAGTCACCACCATCACGAGGATTTGAATGAGACGCAGTTGGGGACCGTTCATTTTCCCGTTTCCTGCGCGCCAGGGGTGCAGAAACCGTTTCAGCGTGGGGTCGCGTTGCTGCATTCGTTCTGGTACGAAGAGGCGGAGAAGGAGTTTGTCCAGATCGCAAAAGACGACCCACCCTGCGCGATGGCTCATTGGGGAGTTGCGATGAGTTTGTGGCATCAGCTGTGGAACGAGCCGGATGAGAAGGTGATTGCGCGAGGTCTTGACGAAGCGCACAAGGCGCAGGCCGAGGGTAAGAAGGTCACCGCGCGTGAACGCGACTATATCGTCGCTATCGCTGCTTTCTATGAGAATTCGGCCAAGCTTGATCATGACGCCCGCGCGCGGGCTTATTCCGACGCGATGCAGAAGGTTTACCAGAACTACCCTGACGACCACGAGGCGGCGGTGTTCTACGCGCTTTCGCTGCTGGCGTCCGACCCGCATGAGGATGCAACTTTCGCCCGGCGCCGCCAGGCTGCCGCGATTCTGGAGAAGCTATTCGCGACCGAGCCCGACCATCCTGGAGTTGCGCACTACCTGATTCACGCTTATGACAAGCCACAGTTGGCGGAGCTGGGCATTCCGGCGGCGCGGCGCTACGCGCAGGTTGCGCCAGCCGCTCCGCATGCGCTGCACATGCCGTCGCACATTTTTGCGCGCGTGGGACTGTGGCAGGACGACATCAAGTCGAACCTGGCTTCGATCGCAGCAACCCGCGAGAGCGCGGCCATGCATATGGGCGGGGAAGGCCACCAGTTCCACGCGATGGATTTTCTCTTCTACGCCTACCTACAGAGCGGGCGCGAGGACGACGCGCGCGCGCTGATCGAGGAAGTAAGAAACATGCCCGCCATGCACGATATGTATGGGTTGGGATTTGATCCGCATCTTGCTACGGAGGCGTTGTTCTCGTCCCTGTATCCAATCGAGATGCGCGACTGGGCGACCGCAGCGTCGCTTCCCCCGGCCAACGTTCCAGGCACGGCGGAGGACTCTTTCAGCTACTGGGCCAGAGCGATCGGCGCCGCGCACCTTCACCAACCAGAGGAAGTCCGTCAAGATGTGAGTGCGATTGAGGCCATCCATCAGAAATTCGTATCCGAAAAGAAGAAAGACTTTGTCGAGACGACGGAGAACGATCTGAAACAGGCGCAGGCCTGGCTGGCGTTTGCCGAAGGCAAGTATGACGATGCGGTTGACGCGCTACGTCCGATTGCCGACAAGGAAGATTCGCTGGGCGACGAACCGCAAGGGATTCCTACGCGCGAAATGATGGCCGATATGTTGCTGGAGGCGAAACGTCCGCAGCAGGCTCTGGTGGAATATCAGACTGACTTGAAATTGAATCCTAACCGCTTCAATGGACTGTCGGGCGCTGCCCGCGCCGCGGAACAGGCCGGCAAATCGAGCGATGCGACCGAGTACTACGCGCTGTTGCTGAAAGTCTGTGAGGGGTCGAATTCGACGCGGCCGGAGTTGAGTAGAGCTCGGGAATTGGTGGCGCAGAAATAGGCGCCGCGGCTGTGCAGTTTTACAAGGAAGCGAGCCAAAGGCGCGAGCTGTGGCGAAGAGCGCGACGACACGGCTTCGCTCAGAAAGTCTGCGTCGGGGCGGGATTATGGGCTGCGCCGAGGACTTTGTCGACAAATGCCAGGAAGTGTCCGAGTTGTGAAACCGCCATACCCCACAAGTCGTTGAAAGGCAACATCTCAAAACTAATGGAACACAGCCGGAGAGCATAGAGTGCTCTTGGCCCAGGGCATCGGGTTCCGATTTTCGTCGCTGCCGCTCCATGTGTTGACATGGAATCAAGATCTGGTACCCTGCTTACCTTCATTTCTCCTCCAAAGCTGGGCACAAGAGTTCAAGAATGCCGGATATTTCAAACGCTGGATGTTCGGCGCAAGTCGTATCACATATTCAGATAGTGTTCACGCCCCCTGTCGGCGGAGCTGCCGCAACGCAAGTGAGAGCTTTCGGAGGCCGGCAACGTTGAACCGGGTAGTGACATCCGAGGTTCAGGTCGACATGAATGCTGTCCAACGAAGGCTCGGAGCTGTTACGAATTCCGGAAAAATCAGCCCTGCTCTGCTTTTCCCTTGACCGCCCATTGGCTCGGAGCATAGTGTTCCGGCACACACCGATCCCAGACATAGCACTCGGTTGCCTGGAGTGTTCAGTTCAGTTACGTCTTCGCCCCAAGAAAATACTTGGCTACTTGCGCAATTTACGGAATCGCGCAACAGCGGTGGTGTGCACAGAGGCGTGAGTCTAGAGCCGAATGTGCGCCGTTGGTCATGAGAGTGGAACAGTTTCCCAACCCGAATGGAGATCGAGATGAAGCTAACTGCCGCATACTGCAAGGCTAGTTTTGGGCCACACGTTCCGGCGATGGGCCTCCTGGAACGCAGAGCGATAGCTTCCGCGGTGTTCTTGGTCCTCTTCTTCGTAGGGAGTGTCGCGCCCGCCTTCGCTGGTCCAAGCATAGCGGTGATGACACCCCAGACCGGGCCGGCGGGCACATTAGTGGAGATAATAGGCAGCGGCTTCGGCGCGTCGCAGGGTACCAGCACCGTCACGTTCAACGGTACGCCAGTGACATGGGTTTCGTGGAGCTCGACGACGCTGTCAGTCCAAGTTCCCACTGGAGCCACCTCGGGCAACGTGGTGGTCAAGGTTGGGGGAGTATCGAGCGGTGGTAAGAGTTTCACAGTTAGCCCATCTCCTGTCATCACTGGAGTGTCGCCGACTTCAGGGGCAGTTGGCGCAACCCTGACTATTACCGGAAGCAATTTCACAGCGGGCGGTACCCAGACGCCTCAAGTGGTCTTTAACCCGGAGCTGTACGCAAGCCCGATCAGTTCGACCGACACATCGATTACGGTCGCAGTCCCAGCCGGTGCCACCACCGGAGATCTCGTTGTCTCTGTCGGCGGTGGGAACAGCAACGGAGTGCTTTTCACGGTGACGTCCTCGGACCCTAGCATCAGCAACATCTCCCCAGGCGGAGGTGTAGTGGGCACAGTGGTAACAATTACAGGAGCAAACTTCGGCTCGTCGCGAGGCGCAAGCACGGTCGCGTTCAATGGGACTGCCGGAACCCCGACGAACTGGAGTGGGACTTCAATCACAGTGCCGGTTCCGACCGGCGCCACTACGGGGAACGTGCTGGTAACGGTTAGCGGAGTGACAAGTGACCCCTTCGGTTTCGAGGTAGGAACTGCAGCCCCAAACATCACCAGCATTTCGCCGACCTCGGGAGCGGTGGCTACGTTAGTCACGATCAAGGGCACCGCCTTCGGGTCAACACAAGGTTCAAACACCGTAACGTTCAACGGCGTGTCGAGTGTGCCGACTAGTTGGAGCGCGACTCAGATCAAGGCGCCCGTGCCGACGGGTGCGACCAGTGGAAGTGTGGTGGTGACGGCCAGCGGCACAGTGAGCAATAGTGTGAGCTTCACGGTGCCTGGGACCGGGCCAAGCATCACGGGCCTGTCGCCCAGTTCCGGACCGGTAGGAACATCGGTGACGA
>Ga0210383_10004521_pt1 | contig 12317 bp, 10 predicted proteins | sample IncBWC14OmetaG_FD_160072 | JGI IMG/M metagenome (GOLD analysis project Ga0210383, IMG submission 160072) | Forest soil microbial communities from Barre Woods Harvard Forest LTER site, Petersham, Massachusetts, United States - Inc-BW-C-14-O ...
TCCGATGATTCCGACATCGACGCCGCGATGGCGGGAAACATCTGCCGCTGTGGCACCTATGTGCGGATTCGCGCGGCGATCAAGCAAGCCGCTTCCCAGCGCCAGTCTTAGGAGATCATCATGGCTGTTGCCGAGGTCATTTCCAGAAGTGTCTCGCGCCGCTCCTTGCTGACCGGAGGGTTGGCTGGCGGGTTTCTGCTCTCGTTCCATCTTCCCGTGCGCGCGGTCAACGAGCCGGTGCAGCCGCCGGATGATACGAGCGGCAAGTTTGCGCCTAATGCCTTCGTCCGCATCGATCCTTCCGGCAAGACCACGCTGGTGATGCCGCAGGTCGAGATGGGGCAGGGCGTCTATACCTCGATTTCAATGATTCTGGCCGAAGAGCTCGACGCCGATTTTTCGCAGGTGACGCTCGAGCATGCGCCGCCGAGCGACAAGCTCTATGGCAATCCGATGTTCGGCATTCAGGCCACCGGCAATTCCAATTCGGTTCGGGCGTGGTGGAAGCCGTTGCGGACGGCCGCCGCCAATGCCCGTGCCATGCTCGTCCAGGCTGCCGCGCAGCAATGGCAGGTCGATGTTGCAAGCTGCACCACGGCGAATAGCGAGGTCATGCACAAAGCGAGCGGGCGGCGGCTTTCCTATGGCGCGCTGGCGCTTGCGGCGAGCAGCGAAGTGCCGCCGAAGGACGTCCCGCTCAAGGACCCCAAGGATTTCGTGCTGATCGGCAAGCCGTTGAAGCGGCTCGACACCCCCGACAAGGTCAACGGCAAGGTCGTGTACGGGATCGACGCGATGCTGCCGGATATGAAATTCGCAACCGTCAAAACCTGTCCGGTGTTCGGCGGCAAGGTCGCCAGGGTCGACGACAGCGCCGCCAGAAAAATTTCGGGCGTGCGCAAGGTCGTGGTGCTCGACGACATGGTCGCGGTGGTCGGCGATCACATGTGGGCGGCCAAGAAAGGCGTCGATGCGCTCGTGATCGACTGGGACGAAGGCCCGAACGCCGGCGTCAGTTCGAACGACATCTGGCGGGATCTGCGCGCGGCCAGCGAAAAGGACGGCGGGGTCGCCAAGTCGGTAGGCGATATCAAGAAAGGCCTCGCCACCGGCGACTGGCTGGAGGCGGCTTACGAGTTGCCGTTTCTCGCGCACGCGACGATGGAGCCGGTCAACGCCACGGTTCACGTCACGCCCGACGCTTGCGAGATCTGGACCGGCACGCAGGTCATGACCCGCGTACAGTCGGAGGCGGCGAAGGCGGCGGGGCTGCCGATCGAGAAGGTAATCGTCAACAACCACCTGCTCGGCGGCGGTTTTGGCCGCAAGCTCGAGCCCGACATGGTGATCGCGGCCGTGCGCGTGGCCAAGCAGGTCGATGGCCCCGTCAAGGTCGTGTGGACCCGCGAAGAAGACATCCAGCATGATATTTTTCGTCCAGTCTATCGCGACACCATCGCCGCGACCCTGTCTGACGGCAAAATCGTCGGCTGGAAGTACAAGGTCAGCGGCTCGTCGGTCATGGCGCGCTGGTTTCCGCCGGGGTTCCAGAATGGCGTCGACATCGACGGCGTCGATAGCGCGATCGACATCCCCTACGACATCCCCAACCTGCACGTCGAGTTTGTCCGGGCCGAGCCGCCGGCGGTGCCGACCGGGTTCTGGCGCGGTGTCGGTCCCAACAACAACGTGTTTGCGATTGAATGCTTTATGGACGAACTGGCGCGCAAGGCCGGCAAGGATCCGGTGGACTTCCGCCGGTCGATGCTTGGAAACCAGCCGCGCTTTCTCGCCGCGCTCAATCTGGCGGCGGAAAAATCCAATTGGGGCCAGCCGCTGCCGGCGCGCGTCGGACGCGGAGTTTGCGTGCAGCCATCGTTCGCGAGCTTCATCGCAACCGTAGTGGAAGCGGAAGTTGACGAACAGGGTGAGGTTCATCTGCGCCGCGTCACGTCAGCGGTCGATACCGGGATTGCCGTCAATCCCGATACGGTCATGGCTCAGCTCGAAGGAGGGCTGATCTTCGGCCTGACCGCGGCACTCTACGGCGAGATCACCATCGACAAGGGGCGGGTGCAGCAATCCAACTTCAACGACTATCGGATGCTGCGCATCGACCAGGCGCCGAAGATCGACATTCACGTCATGAAGAGCGGTGAGGCGCCCGGCGGCATCGGCGAGACCGGCGCGACGGCGGGGCCACCCGCGTTGCGCAACGCGATTTATGCCGCGACCGGCGTCGCCTTACGCAAGCTTCCGATCGATCGGTCCTTGATCGCAGCGGGGAGCAAATCATGAGCGCCGGCCGCCGCATTTTCTTCAGCGTTGTCGCGATCGCCGTGGTTGCGGCGGCAGTGGCAATCTGGATCGTTCGCGGCCCCGGCCCGATGGCATTCGCCGATGGCCCGAAAGTCGCGCTGGCGGACTATAAGGCCGGCGACCCCACCGGGGTCCCGGCTTCGCTGGCCAAGGCAAGCCTGGTCGAACGCGGGGCTTATCTGGCGCGGGCGGCGGATTGCATGGTCTGTCACACCACGCAGGGCGGCAAGCAATATGCGGGCGGCCTGGGCTTCAAACTGCCGTTCGGTACGCTTTACTCGACCAACATCACCCCGGACAAGGAGACGGGCATCGGCAATTATACCGATCAGGACTTCCTAAACGCGGTCCATCGCGGAATCCGCCGCGACGGTGCGCGGCTTTACCCAGCGATGCCGTTCACGTCGTATACCTACATATCGGATGCTGACGCGTTGGCGATCAAGGCCTATCTGTTCAGCTTGCCGGCGGTACGTGCCGTCGCTCCCGAAAACACGCTGATGTTTCCATTCAATCAGCGCTGGGCCATGAATTTCTGGTCAGTACTGTTCAATCCGGACACTCGTTTCGAGCCTGACACGTCGAAAAGTCTGGACTGGAACAGAGGCGCATATCTTGCGGAGGCACTAGCCCATTGCGGCGAATGCCATACGCCGCGAAACTTGGCGTTCGCGCTGAACAACCGCAAGAAATTCGCCGGCGCGCTGACGGCAGGCTGGCGCGCCTTCAATATCAGCTCGGACAAAGCCACCGGCGTCGGCTCGTGGAGCGATGGCGATCTGACATCCTATCTGTCGATCGGACATGCGGCGGGTCATGGCACCGCTTCCGGACCGATGGGTGAGGCCGTGGATCAAAGCTTCAGCCAGTTGGCGCCGGAAGACATCCGCGCGTTAGTTGCCTATCTGCGCACGGTACCGGCGACGGCCTCATCCGATCTGCCGGCGACGGTGGCGCCACCAGCGCCGGCCTCGCACCGCGATGGCGGCGGCACGTCGGATCCGCGTGGCAAGATGGTGTTCGAAGGCGCCTGCGTCAGTTGCCACGGCTGGAGTGGCGAGAGTCCGATTGCACCTTTCGCCACGTTCACCGGAGCCTGGGCGGTCAACGATCCCGGCGCGACCAATGTCGCCCAGATCGTCATTTCCGGGACCAAGCGGCAAACCCCAGCGGATGCCGTCTCAATGCCTGCGTTTGGCAATGCTTATTCCGATGCCGAGATCGCTGCGGTTGCCAATTACGTCACCTCGCGCTTTGGCAGCAAGGCATCTCGGATCACCGCCCAGGACGTGGCGGAGTTGAGGAAGCAAACGTCGCAGTAGGATCTACGGAATTGAGTATCGGCCGCTATACCTGTCGCAGCGCAATGTGCGGACTTTGCGGTCCGCGCATTGCCGCTTTGATGGTCCTCAGGCGCTGAGGTTCATCCAAATCGCCTTCGGCTCGGTGAAGTTCTCGATCGCGGCCGTGCCGTGTTCGCGGCCAAGGCCGGAGTCGCGCTCACCGCCCCACGGCAACCGGACATCGGTATAGCCGTAGGTGTTGATCCAGACCGTTCCGGCCCGCGCACGCTTGGCGAAGCGCTGGACCCGGCCCATATCGCGGCTCCAGACGCCTGCCGCGAGGCTATAGGCCGTGCCGTTGGCGATCCGCAGCGCGTCGGCTTCGTCCTTGAACTTGATGACGCTGACCACGGGGCCGAAGATTTCCTCCTGCGAGATTCGCATCTCGTGTCTCACATCGGCAAACACCGCCGGGCTGATGAAATAACCGCGCTTGCCGATCCTCTCACCGCCAGTGACCAGCGAAGCGCCTTCCTTCTGGCCGATATCGACATAATCGAGAATCGACTTCATCTGCTTTTCCGAGATCACCGGGCCCAACGACGTGTTGCGATCGAGCAGATCGCCCATGCGAAGCGATTTGGCGCGCGTTGCGAGCCGTTCCACGACTTCGTCGTAAGCGCCTTCCTGAACCAGCACGCGCGAGCCTGCCGAGCACACCTGGCCTGCGTTGAAGAAGATTCCGGCGGCCGCAGCCCTGGCGGCAGCATCGAGATTGGCATCATCGAAGATCACGTTGGCCGACTTGCCGCCGAGCTCGAGCGAGACGCGTTTGAAGTTGCTGGCGGCGCCCTTCATGATGCCGCGGCCGACGCCCGGCGAACCCGTGAAAGTCACCTTGTCGACGTCGGGATGATTGACCAGCGCGTCGCCAACGATCCGGCCTGGACCGGTCACGATGTTGAACACGCCGGGCGGAATGCCGGCTTCGAGCGCCAGTTCGCCGATCCGCAGCGCCGATAGCGAAGTCAGTTCGGCCGGCTTCATCACCACGGTGCAGCCGCAGGCAAGGGCAGGGGCGAGCTTCCACATCCCGATCATCAGCGGGAAGTTCCACGGTACGATCGCCGCAACTACGCCGACCGGCTCACGCACGGTGTAGGTCAGCGCATCATCGCGTGTCGGAACCACATCGCCGCTGATCTTGTCGGCCCATCCGGCATAATAAGTCAGCGTATCGATGGCCGCCGGAAAGTCCTGGCGCGTCGTGGCCGAGATCGGCTTGCCGCCATCGAGGCTCTCGATCTCGATGATTTCGTCGGCATGCCGTTTCAGAAGCTCTGCCCATTTCAGCAAAAGATTGCCGCGTTCGGCGGCGCGCATGGTGCGCCAGGGGCCTTCGAAGGCGCGGCGGGCTGCAGCGACGGCCCGGTCGACATCGGCCTCGTTGCCCTCGGCAATCGTGGCGATGACCTCTTCGGTCGCGGGATTGAGGGATTGGAAGGTCCGTCCCGAAGAGGACGGAACGCGATGGCCATCGATCAGGAGCTGGTGCGGTTTCCGCAGGAATTCGCCAGCGGCCGTCTCCGGGGTAAAGTCATATGCAATAGACATCATATTTCCTCCGTAGCTTGTAACTAAAGGTAGGAGGATATTTCCTGTAGTAAATATGATATTGATTACCTATGGCGCCTCCATATATGCATTACAGTTCATAAGGCAGAAGAACGTGTTGCACATCGAGATCGAACCGGTCTGGCGGTTCCACAAGGAAGACAGCCCGCAAACCGTCGTGGTGATGCTGGGTGTCCTCAATGAAATCCGCAAAACCGGGAAGCTCACCAGCGCCGCGAAGGATGCGCATCTGTCCTATCGCCATGTCTGGAACTTGATCGAGCAGTGGTCGAAGTTTTTCGGTGTGCCACTGGTCGAAACCCAGCGCGGCAAGGGCTCGAGGCTCACCGCATTCGGAGAGAGGCTGGTCTGGGCCGGAGAGCGGATGCAGGCTCGCCTCGGTCCACAGCTCGAAAATCTCGCGCAGGAACTCGCGACCGAGATCAAGCCGTTTCTGCACCAACGGCCATCCGTCATTCGCGTTCATGCCAGCCACGGCTTTGCCGTGTCAAAGCTTCGGGAGTTGTTGGACCGCGAACCCGGTATCGGCGTCGACCTGCGCTACGTCAGTAACCAGCACTCGCTGGTCTCATTGGCGCAAGGTGCCTGCGATCTATCCGGGGTGCATCTGCCGCGTGGCGAATTGCGCGCGCAGGGCGTCCAGGCTTGCAAGGAATGGCTCGATCCGCGCCAGGATCGAATTATCAGCTTTGTCACGCGCGAGATGGGGCTGATGGTGAAGCGCGGCAATCCGCTCAAGATTGCCTCCGTGAAGGACATCGCCGACACGAAGGCGCGTTTCGTCAACCGCGACCATGATTCGGGAACGCGCCTGTTGTTCGATCAGCTTCTGTCGTTGCACGGAATCGAGGAGGCGCAGATCAGCGGCGCGCAGCAGATCGAATTCACGCACGCCGCCGTTGCCGCCTACGTCGCGAGCGGCATGGCCGACGTTGCCTTCGGCGTCGAAGCCGCGGCGCGGCAATTCGGCCTCGACTTCATCCGCCTTCTGACAGAGGACTATGTCTTTGCCTGCCGGCAGACTTTTCTGGAAACCGAGCCGATGCGGCGGGTACTCGACATCATGAAGGGCCTGGAATTTCAAACGGCCGTCGCGGCACTCCCGGGATACAAGGCCACCGACACCGGCATCGTGCACTCCGTGAAAGAGTTTCTCGATCGGTTCGACAGCCCGCAGCCTGATGTCTGATTTTGATCTGGCCAAACCATCGCATTGAGCAGTGGAATGGCCTTCAATTGAGGCTTTAGCCGCTCGTTTGATTGCCTACCGCGTCCTTCGCGACCTTCAACGGCGATGCCTTGACGGATTTGCTGGCAGGTTTGGCTGCAAACTGCATCGGCTCTTTGGTAAAGGGATTGATGCCGCTACGGGCTTCAGTCGCCGGCTTGTTCACCACGGACATCTTTGCAAAGCCGGGGATCACGAACTCGCCGGTTTCGTTGAGTTCCTTGTAACCCACCGTCACCAGATGTTCGATGACGGTCTTGACGTCACTTTTGGAAACTTGCGTCCCCTCGGCAATCGCATCAATCAACTGGTTTTTCGTCATCTTAGCCATCTTGGAGACCTTAATATGAGGGGGATAGGGGGAAGTCTGTGACGCCTTGGAATCGGCTCGACGCAGACGATCCGCTTGGGTTTGTTAGAACAAAGGACGCGGCCGGGTTCAAGTGAAAAGCAGTGCATATTTCCCACCCCGGGGCATGAGGTAACGGTGTCCGAGGACAGGCTGGACGCCGGTACCCGGTATCGCGATATTTGTTGGAATATAACGAAGAAGGGCCGCGAATGGACATTGAGTCGCAATCGCTCTCGACGTGCGAAGTCGCCCCCGACGGCAACACGGTTGTTCTGGGCTTTACCGACTCCCGCGGAGCGCCCGCCAGAATAAGGCTGCCGCTAAGCCAGCTTGGCGCGCTTGCGATGACGTTGCCCGATTTGATTAGCAAGGCGCTGCAGTCGCGTTATGGCGATCACACGCTGAGATACGCTTACCCGTTGGCTTCCTGGACCCTGGAGCGGTCATCTGAACCCGGTACGGGAATGATGACTCTGTCGACCACCGATGGTTTCAGCGTTTGTTTCGCCATGGAACGCGAGATGCAGTATACGCTGGCAGAGGCGCTGGCATCTGACAGTCCGAGCGAGCCGGCTGCGGTCGTGAACTAGGTTCTGCTCTTCAGGTAGTCTCCTCTCTGCAAGGCCATTTCCATTGACCCGATCTCGACGATCCGCCGTGGCTCTGCGGCATGTGGCCTTCGAGGATCTCGGACTGCTCGCTCCCGTCATGGAACGTGAGGGCTGGGATGTCGCATTCTGCGAGGCCGCGGTCGATGATCTCCACCACCATTCGATCAAGAACACTGAACTCCTGATCATTTTGGGCGGCCCGATCGGCGTCTATGAAACGGATGATTATCCGTTTCTGACGTCGGAGATTTCACTGATCGAATACAGATTGTCACGCGATCTTCCGACGCTTGGAATTTGTCTGGGTAGCCAGCTGATGGCCAGAGCGCTCGGTAGCCGGGTTTTCAAGGGCCCCATCAAGGAAATCGGCTGGGGCACGGTGGATTTGACCGGGGAGGGCAGATCGTCCTGTCTGCAGGCGTTGCAGGGCGACGACGCCGTCGTTCTGCATTGGCACGGGGATACGTTCGATCTGCCGCGCGAAGCCACCAGACTGGCATCGAACCAAAACTACGAGAATCAGGCGTTCGCCTATGGACGCAACGCGCTTGCGCTTCAGTTCCACCTGGAGGCCGACCCGAGGCAGCTTGAGGAATGGTATGTCGGCCATGCCGTCGAACTCGCCGCCGCGCAGGTTTCGATCGCGGCTTTACGGGCTGGCGCGCGCCGTCACGCCGATGGCCTTTCGCTTCGCGCGAGCGACGTGTTCGGCAATTGGCTCCGTGAGCTAGACCGAATCGATTTCCTCGGTCAGCCAAACGTGAAGGCGTAGGCCTGAACGCCTGGGTCGAGAAAGCGAATCTCGAAAGTATGATCAACCACTGTTCCGGGGGCACGAACGAGCTGATATAGCCGCTGCGTCGTCACGACACCGTTTCCTTCCGCGTCAGTGTCCATGCCGCGGGCATCGCCCGGTGCCTTGCCGTCGATGGTGACGCGGAAACGGATTTGGCTGCCCTCCGCTGACGGGCCGAGCACGAGGTGCAGGTCGCGGGCATGGAAGCGGTAGACGATGCTGCCGTCCTTTTCGTCGAGTTGCGCGCGCTCGGGCCCTACCGTCCAGTTTCCGGTCAATGACCACTCATTGAGCTGCGGTTCGCCCGCGGCATAGGCATGGTCCTTGTCCGCCACAACGCCGCCCGGTGATACAAAGTGATTGCCGCGGTCATAGCCAACATAGGTTTCGGGCGACTTGACATCGCCCGCATCAGAGGCCGCTTCCGCACCCGATGCATTCACGGAGACAAGTCCGGTAGGCACGTTCTTGTTGCCGGCGTCCTGCAGCATCTTTTGGATGATCTCTTCCGATTCATCGTAGTCGCCTTCGCCGAAATGGTGATGGCGAACCTTGCCGTTGCCATCGATGAAATAGTGCGCCGGCCAGTATTCGTTCTCGAAGGAACGCCAGATCTTGTACTCGTTGTCGATCGCAACGGGGTAACCGATCTTGAGCGTGGCAATTGCATTCTTGACGTTCGCGACATTGCGCTCGAACGCAAACTCAGGTGCGTGCACGCCGATCACGACCAGTCCGTGATCGCGATACTTCTCCGCCCAGGCCCGCACATAGGGAATCGAGCGCAGGCAGTTGATGCAGGAGTAAGTCCAGAAGTCGACCAGCACGACCTTGCCCTTCAGTGCTTCGAGGCTGAGCGGCGGCGAGTTCAGCCACTCCTGCGCGCCGGCCAGCGACGGCATCAGGTCTTCGACCGGCAACTCGGCGTCGGCTTGCTTGGTCATCGACGGTCCGGATGCCGTCTTTTGGTTGGGGCGGAGCTTGTCGAGGAGGCTCTGCTCGAGCGTCGTCGTGCCACCAATCGAGATATTAGTGAGGAAGCCGGTATCAGCCCCGAGCGCGATTGCAACGACCGCAACCAGTACTGCCGCCCCCAGCCCGCGGCGGACCCACTCGCCGGCGCCGATCGACTTCTTCATCGCAGCGAAAACGCGACCGCCGACCAGCAACGCCAGCGCTAACGACGTCGCCGCTCCGGCCGCATAAGTGAGCAGCAGCAGCGCGGTGCCAAAATTCGCGCCCTGCAGCGCCGCGCCGGTGAGGATGAGGCCGAGAACCGGACCGGCACATGGCGCCCAGAGAAAGCCGGTAGCGATGCCCAGCACCAGCGGCGCCAGCAGCGTTTCATTTCCCTCCGCGGATTGTGACAGCCGCGCGCCTACGGATACCAGCGGCTGCATCAGACGATCGGCCACCGCGGGAAACAACAGCGTCAACCCAAAGACGGCAAGCAGGACCAGCGCCGCCAGGCGGCCATACTGGTTGGCAGAGACCACCCAGCCGCCGGCGACCGATGCGAAACTCGCAACCACCGCGAAGGCCAGCGTCATGCCGATCAGCATGGGCAGGCCATTCCTCAGGAAAGGTCGATCCGCTCGCGCCAGTACAAAGGGGATCACGGGCAGGATGCACGGACTCACGATGGTCAGGACGCCGCCGAGATAGGCGAGGAGAAAGAGAATCATGGGCAGCTCACCTTAACTGTTGCTTCATACCAGACGGGTGAGGGAGGTCGGTTTCCAAATCTCACGCCGGCCATTTCCTGATCCTTCGTTGCGATACGAAGGTTCGTTACGCCATGCAACAAACCGATATCAGCCCGTCTGCCTACAAAATTGACTGTCGTGCCGCACATGCGCTTTATATCCAAACAAATATAACGATGCCATTGCCGCATCCGCGAGGGAATGCCCATGACCGCCTATCCGAGCCTTGAACTTTATATAGACGGCCACTGGAAACGCGCAGATGGGCAGCCTGTGGTTAATCCGGCCGATGAGGCGGTGCTGGGAACGGTTCCGACCGCCACGATAGGCGATCTGAATGATGCCATAGGCGCCGCCGAACGTGGATTTAAGGTTTGGCGGAAAACCTCGCCGGCCAAGCGGGCGCATATCATCCTGAAAGCCGCCAGTCTCATTCGCGAACGCGTGAACGATATGGCGGTGGCAATGACGCTCGAGCAGGGCAAGCCGATCGAGCAAGCCCGGCTCGAAATTCTGCGCGGCTGCGACATCATCGAATGGGATGCGACCGAAGGCTTGCGGCTTTATGGCCGTGTGATCCCCAGCGAAGACGGTATGCGCCACACCGTGTTGCGCCAGCCGATCGGCCCGGTTGCCGCGTTCTCGCCCTGGAATTTTCCGATGAGCTCTCCGGGCCGAAAGGTCGCCGGCGCATTGTCTTCCGGCTGTTCCATCATTCTGAAAGCGTCGGAGGAGACGCCCGCCAGCGCGGTGCAGCTCGTGCGCGCCTTCCATGACGCTGGTCTCCCGCCCGGTGTGCTCAATCTCGTGTTCGGTAACCCCGCGGAGATATCAGCTCACCTGATTCCCCAATCTGCGATCCGCCTCATTACTTTCACCGGCTCCGTCCCTGTCGGGAAGTCGCTGGCTGAAATGGCCGCCCACTACATGAAGCCTGCCATCATGGAGTTGGGAGGACACGCGCCGGTAATCGTCTGCGACGACGTCGATCCGGCTTCCACCGCGGCAACGTCCGTGACTGGCAAGTCACGCAATGCCGGGCAAGTCTGCGTGGCGCCGACGCGGTTTTTCGTTCATGAATCCATCTACAAGAAGTTTTCGGATACGTTTGCCGAGAAGGCGGCGCAGCTGAAGGTTGGAAACGGCCTTGATCCCTCGACTCAACTCGGACCGCTCGCCAATTCGCGGCGGATCGATGCCATGGAGGACTTCGTCGCAGACGCCAAGTCGAAAGGCGCGAAAATCCTGGCGGGAGGACAACGCATCGGCAACCGTGGTTATTTCTTCCCGCTGACCGTTCTCGCAGACGTTCCCGACGACGCCCGCGCTATGCGTGACGAACCGTTCGGTCCGCTTGCGCTCGTCAATCCCGTACGCAGCCTCGATGAGGCGATCGAGAAAGCCAATTCGCTTCCCTATGGCCTGGCCGCCTATGCCTTTACGCGGTCAGCTCAGAATGCCGATCGCCTCGCTAGCGACGTGGAAGTCGGCAATCTCTCGATCAATCATTTTGTCGCGTCCGTCGCCGAAACGCCGTTCGGCGGCGTCAAGGAAAGCGGCTACGGCCGCGAGGGTGGCACGGAAGGGTTGCAGTGCTATACCGTGACCAAAAACGTCTCGCACAAAATGACGTAGACATGGTAGCAAACACCGCCAGGAAGAGGGTTTTTCGGACACTGAGGCCCAATGAAGCTTTTCATGTTCTACGTCGGCGGCAACTGCGGCAATTCGAATGTCGAGTTGCATGACGTTAGATTTGCGATCGGGCAAACGCCCGAGGACTGTTTCGAGGATTTGCGGCGTCAGTGGTGGGGAGAACCGAAGAGCCTGCATCTCGACTGTTGGGGCGCCGTTGAACAGGCCGATGGTTATGACATCGAACTCTCGACCCGGTCACCGGAAGGTAAACAGCAAAAACTGTTCTTTGTTAATCTCGGCGGATACGACCCATCCGAGTTCACCGAACTACATAGGAATGTCCTGATTATCTCGCCCGATGAAGCGGCCGCCAAAGCAAAGGCAAAAGCCCAGATCGAGCATTGGCAAAAGCCGCACCGGGACCGGCTGTTCGAGATCGAAAAGACGCTGGATATCGGCGCCCAGTTGCAACGCCAGGGCTACTATCTGAGTTTGCGTCCGGCCACACAGGAAAAGCCGTTTCGATTTGAGTGTGACTATCGGCCCATCGGGGAGCCATAGCGATAATCGCAGTGCCACAAAATTGTTACTCTGTGGCCCGGATCAAACCTTCGACGAAACAATCCTGAAACCATTTAGTTGGCGGGTGAAAACAGCCCGCAACGGTGCGCTGCGATGATCCAATCCGCCTCAGCCGAGGTGGAATATTGGAGGTCGCCAATGACTGCACTTGTCCAAGCTCTTTCTCG
>Ga0210383_10004523_pt1 | contig 12315 bp, 8 predicted proteins | sample IncBWC14OmetaG_FD_160072 | JGI IMG/M metagenome (GOLD analysis project Ga0210383, IMG submission 160072) | Forest soil microbial communities from Barre Woods Harvard Forest LTER site, Petersham, Massachusetts, United States - Inc-BW-C-14-O ...
TTGCCGCGAGAAGTGGGAAGGCCCAACCCACCTCCAGCCGCAAAGCGGCGCAAGAATGCAGCCCACGGCGCAAGCCGTGGGTAAAACGCCATTAAAACAACCAGCCTTGGAAGAGCCGCCGGGTGCCCCACTTCTCGCGCGCACTTTGCGCGAGAAGTGGGAAAGCCTAACCCACATCCAGGCGGGTGGCCCAGACAATCGCGCCCATTTTGCTCCGGAGGGTGGCGGGTGGCCCAGACAATCGCGCCCATTTTGCTCTGGAGGGTGCCCCGTTCAAGCTCCGCTTGGGCGGGGGGTTTTTGGATTGAGCGGATTCGCACCCTCCCTCATTTATGATTACCTATGGGCGACACCCCGCTATGGGCAACTGACGATCAACCGGCCGTCTCTCCGAGCTGACCGGCGGGTGGCCCAGACAATCGCGCCCATTTTGCTCTGGAGGGTGCCCCGTCCAAGCTCCGCTTGGGCGGGGGTTTTTGGATTGAGCGAATTCGCACCGTCCCTCATTTATGATTACCTATGGGCGACACTCCGCTATGGGCAACTGACGATCAACCGGCCCGTCTCTCCGAGCTGACCGCCGAAACCTCGGACTCCGCCAAAGAGCTCCCCCTCCGCCGCGACGTTCGTTCGCTCGGAATCCTCCTGGGACGCGTTCTCGTTGAACAATCCGGCGAAGCCTTACTGGACGTGGTCGAACATCTCCGCCGTCTTCTCATCCAATATCGCGAACCGGAGCAAAAGCCCGACCAAAAGAAAGATAGCGAGGATCTGATGGCCCAGGCGCGAGCCATCATCGCCAAGCTTACCGTCGAAGATGCCTACAAACTCACCAAGGCATTCGCCATTTATTTCGAGCTCACCAATCTCGCCGAAACCAATCACCGCAAGCGCCGCCGTCGCGCTGCCGAACTGCACGCCGACCACGCCCCGCTGCCTGGCTCGTTCCGCGGAACGCTCGCTCGATTGAAAGCCGCCGGAATCACGGCGAAACAAGCGCTCGCAGCATTGCACAAAATTGAAGTGACGCCCGTCTTCACCGCCCATCCGACCGAGGTCGCGCGCCGGACCGTCCTCGGCAAGCGTCGCAACATCGCCCGCTTTCTCGAAGATCTCGACCGTCTGCCCCTTTCCAGTTCGAACGCCGAGGAGCTCGAGTGGCAGATCGTCGCCCAGATCACCGCCCTCTGGCAAACCGACGAAGTGCGCCTCAGCAAGCCTAGCGTCACCGACGAAGTTCGCATGGGACTCGATCCTTACCCCATGACGCTCTTCGATACCGTGCCCAAAATCTATGCCGAAATGGCTGACTCTTTCCGCGAGGTTTACGATCTCGATCTTGCAGAGCGGGAATTGCCCCGTGTGCTCTCATTCGGTTCGTGGATTGGTGGCGACCGCGATGGCAATCCCTTCGTGACCGCGGACTGCACCCGCGACGCGTTGCAAATGGCTCGCAACGTAATCATCGACCACTATCTGCGTCAGATTTCGAAGGCAATCGATCTTCTAAGCTCATCCATGCGGCAGGTCGGCTTATCAATCGCATTACGCCAGCGGCTGAGAGAATACGAAACGTTCCTGCCGTCGGCTCACGTGAGAAGGATCTCCGAAGCAGAACTGTACCGCTTGTTCCTGGAACTGGTAGAGGCGCGGCTTCGGGCTACAAGAAAAGTTCCCGTGACTTCTCCCGCCTACAAGGACTGCGCTGAGTTTGCCTCGGATATCGAGCTGCTCAGAGATAGCCTCTCCGAGAACCACGGCAGCCGCATGCTGGAACTCGTGATCGATCCACTGTTGCGCGCCGTCCAAACCTTCGACTTCAATCTTCACGCCCTCGATATTCGCCAGCACTCGCTCATTCTCTCGGAAAGCCTGGCAGAGTTGGCTTCTGCGGCCGCGGGAAGTCTGAAGGCGGGAGCCGGAGTTTCGGAGCGCTTGCGCGAAACCATGAACACCTTTCAGGCGGTTGCGCAACTAAAGCAAAGCTATCCTCCGGGCTCTATTCGCACCTTCATCGTCAGCAACACGCAATCCGAGCAGGACATCTTCAATGTGGTTCGCTTTGCCGCGGTCTGCGGTCTGAGCATCGGCCGGAACGGAGCCGATCCCGGCCTTATGCCAGTGCCGCTGTTCGAGTCCATCGAAGCCCTGCGCTCCTCGTCCGACGTAATGCGCCGACTGTGGAATTCGCCCGAGTATTCCTCTTTGCTCGACTCCTGGGGACGCTCGCAGGAAGTCATGCTGGGCTATTCCGATTCCAACAAAGACGGCGGCATGTTCACCAGCACCTGGGAATTACACAAAGCTCATCATGCCCTGCATCAGGCCGCTCGCGAATGCAACGTCAACCTACGCCTGTTCCACGGTCGAGGCGGGACGGTAGGCCGTGGCGGCGGGCCAACTCACGCCGCAATCCTGGCCCAGCCCGCCGGAGATTTTTCTGGTCAGATACGAATCACCGAGCAAGGCGAAGTGCTCAACTGGAAATATTCCGACCCGGTACTCGCGGAATGGAATCTCGAGTTAATGATTGCCGCGTCGCTCGAAGCCTTGGCAAGATCGGATACTCCGCAGACGCAAGAAAGCTCTCGCTGGAACGATGCCATGGAAGCAATGTCGCAAAGCGCCTTCGCGTACTACCGGAAACACATCGCCGAGAATCCCGACGTGCTGCTTTACTTCGAGCAGGCCACTCCGATCAGCGAGTTGGAAAACATGCAGATCGGTTCCCGCCCGTCGCGGCGCAGCCAAAGCCGCTGCCTCGAAGACCTGCGCGCCATCCCCTGGGTCTTCGGCTGGATGCAAAGCCGCCACGCCGTTCCCGCCTGGTTTGGGGTGGGCCATGCTTTAGCAGAGTTCGCCGCGAAATCTGCCAGCAACGTGCAGCTTCTTCGCGAAATGATGGCCCACTTCCCACTCTTCTCCGAACTGGTCCGCAACGTAGAGCTAGCCATGGCCAAAGCCGATCTAACCATCGCCCGCCTCTACGCCAGCCTGGTCGAAGATAAAAACATCCGCGACCGCGTCTTCACCCTGCTCGAAGAAGAATTCCTTCGCACCCGCCATGCCTTGCTCTCGATCACCGGCGAAAAAGAATTGCTTGAAGGCAACGCCGTACTTTCGCGTTCCATTCGCCTGCGAAATCCCTACGTCGACCCCATGAGCATAGTCCAGGTCGATCTCCTGCGCCGAAAGCGCGCCGGCGAGGACACTCCCGCGCTCAACTACGCACTCGGCGCAACCATCAACGGAATCGCCGCCGGCCTCCACAACACTGGCTAACCTCAAGAAACAAAAGCTGCTTCACAAAAAAAGTGTTCCACGTGGAACACAAATCGCATTCCACGTGGAAACGTTTGTTCGTTTCGTCTTCGCTTACGAACCTTCAGGCGCGTGCAGCACGCGGAAGGTGTTGCCGCCATTCGACCAGACCAGAATCAATGCGTCTTTGCCTTTTGGGACGCTTGATAATGCCTGCTGAACATCGGCTCCGCTTTGCACGTCGTGCCGGTTGACCTGCACGATGACATCGCCGCGTTGCAGGCCGGCGTTGTCGGCCGAGCTGCCGGGTTGCACTTGCTCGATCACAGCTCCGTGAAGATCGTTGGGCACTTGCAGCTGCTCGCGGATCTCAGGCGTCATGTCGCGGAGGCCGAGGCCCCAGTGCATTTTGCCGTGAGCGTTTTCGGCGACTTCCGTGCCGTCTTTGTCGCGGGCGCCCATGGCTTCGAGCGTGACCGGGACGTTTACGTTCTTGCCGTCACGAACCACTTCGAGTTTGATGGTCATGCCGGGAGTTTTCTGTCCGACTTCGACCTGGAGTTCGCCGGCGTCGGTTACCTTTTTTCCGTCGAGTTGGGTGATCACGTCGCCGACTTTCAATCCGCCCTTGGCTGCGGGCGAACCTGATTCGACTTGGGTGACGACCGCGCCGCTGGCATCGTTGACGTTAAAGAACGCGGAGTTCTCTGGCGTGACGTCGCTGATGCCAATTCCCATGTAGCCGTGCGTGACTTTGCCATCGCGGATCAAAGTGTCCACGGTTGGCTTCACGATCTGCGTGGGGATGGCGAAACCCATGCCGGAAAACGATCCAGTCGAAGAGACCAGGAAGGTGTTGATCCCGATCACTTCGCCGTGCGCATTCACCAATGGACCGCCGGAATTTCCAGGGTTGATGGCGGCGTCGGTTTGAATGAATTCGCCGGGCTTGCGGGCGTTGTCAGAATATGGATTGGGGCGGTTGAGCGCGCTGACGATGCCGCGGGTTACGGTGAAGCGGAAACCGAGGGGGTTTCCGAATGCGAGAACAGTCTGTCCGGGATGGAGCGCGGTTGAGTCGCCCCACGGAATGCTGGGCAGGCTGCCTTCGTCAACTTTGATCACGGCGAGATCGGTCAAAGGATCGGCGCCGATCAACTTCGCCTTCATGGTTTTGCGATTGCTCATGGTGACGCGGATATCGACTGCGCCATCGACGACGTGGTTGTTGGTGACGATATATCCATCGGGCGAAATGATTACTCCGCTGCCGATGCCGTGTTCAATCTGCGGACCGGGCCGGCCGTGAGGTCCGAAGCCCTGGCCAAAGCCGGGGCCGAAGAATTGCTGCATGTCGTCGGGTATTTCCTGTTGGGTGGCGACGTCGGGTTTGCTTTTTGAAGTTACGGCGACGTTGACGATGGCTGGGGTTACGCGTGCGGCCAAAGTTTCCATTGCCTGGTCTAGCGAGAGCAATGCGCTCACGCTGTTGTCGTCGAGCGGGGCTGCGGCCGCGGCTACCGACGCGCGTGCGGCCATGGGCTTGGCGGCTTCATAGGTCACCAGCGCCGCGAGGGCTGCGATCGCAACCGCCGAGACGGCCATGCGGCTGATTGTTGTTTTCCACTTACTCATTTGTGCTTTCTCCTTTTGTAACTAATTATTTAGTTTTTCGATTCGAACTGATCGCTGGTTTTGCTTTGAGCCTTTTCTAAATTTGTTTTGTGGGAATTCTGGTTTCCGGAACGCGATTGAGGACGGTCACGTGCCAGACGGAGATTTGCCAAAGCATGGGCCCTGCTTCGATGTATCGGGTGCTTTGCGTCACCACGAAAATCGCTTGCGTAGCGCCGATTTCATCATCCATTGAGGTCGTCGACTCGGGTTCGTCCGACTGGACGAAGCGCGTGTCTAACAATCTCGTGGAGTCTTTCCTCGGGACCGGAGTCTGTGTGGCCAGGGTTCTTTCGCCCCGCTGGGGCTGGGCGGTTTCCGACTGCGCACCCACGGCTTGCGCCGTGGGCTGCATTCTTCCGCCGCTTCGCGGCTGCTCTGCGCGGGGCCGTGCAGGTGTCGCGGCACGTCCCTCAACTGGCTGATCCGCTGATTCGTTCACGTGGAACGCTGCCGGGGTTACTACTGCTTGTTTTGCGAATGAGTTCAGTTCTGTGGCTGAGGCTAGGGTCATCCCCGCTTTGTTTGCCGAGGCCAGGATTTCTGGCTGGTCTTTGAAGGATATTAATTCCGGGGCGTGCGATAGCGAGACCAGGCAGGCTATGAAGAATGCCGCTACCGAATACACGGCCGGTTTCCAGATTGGGATCGCGCGGGAACGGTTGACGTCGAGAATCTGGGCTACGCGCAATGAAGTTTGTCGGACGCGGTTTACGGCGGCTTGCGCTAACGCGACGCCGCGGCGCATGAAACTTTTTTCCGCGACTGAGATCAGGCACTGGGCGTAGCCGCGGGGATTTGCGGTCTCGGCGAGGACGGCGTCGTCGCATGCCATCTCGCGTTCCAGCGCCAGTTTGTTCTCGATCCACCAGACGGCAGGATGGAAGAACAGGAGCGCTTTCAAAATCTGCTGGGCTAGATTCGTCCAGTCATCGCGGCGCCGCAAATGGGTCAACTCGTGGATCAGAATTGAGTTCAGCTCTGCGGTCGAAAGATCCTGCAAGGCCCACAGCGGAAGCACAACCACCGGTTTCAGGAAGCCGATGGCGGTGGGCACTCTCAGGCTGGCGGACTGGCACAGGGTGACCGACCTTACGGATTGGAATGCGCGCAAGGTTTCCCGCGATACGGGATCGAGGGTCGCGGGGTCAATGGGAGTGCAACTGGCGCGCAATTTTCGCAACTGCCAAAGACCGAGGGCCACGCGGAATAGCGCCATGCCTGCGATGGCGGCCCACACAGAAAAAATAACGAGCGCCCACGAACCAGGAACCGTGATGGCAGAACCCGCGGTTCCGGCGCGGGCGCTCGATGCGGCAACGCTGAGGACTGGCAACGCTGCTATCGCAACTAAAGCGAAGAACCAGACCGCGAAGCGGGTGCTGGAGTTGCGTCGTCCGACGAGGCGGAGGAGCATCCAGGCGAAAAGTCCGATGGCGAGGCCTTCGAGCATGCAGTTGAGCAGGCTTTCGGCGGACATTCGGGCTAGTTGATTGAGCGCGGTCATTTATCGAAAATCCTTTGCCCCAGGGGCTGAAGCCCGCATTTCTCGTTGCTCTATCGGCACGGCTGAAGCCGTGCCCTTCCCATTTATTGTCGGCCGGTTTGTTGTTTGGCCGGCTTTCAAAAATCGCAGCGGCTAAAGCCGGTCAATCTTTCGGTGACTTTTGCGGTATGCCTGAAGGCATACCCTGATACGAATCCTTTCCCATTTCCCAAAAGCGCTTATGAGAATCTTTATTCATGATTCATGCTTGTTTGATTTGTCTGCCTCGGGCTTAGATTCCAATAGTTGGCGGAGACGGTTTAGTTCTTCGGCGTCTACGCCGCGGTCTTCTAAAATGTTGAGTACGAGCATTTCGTGCGAATTCTGGAAGAAACGATGCGCGAGATGGCGGATCTCGGAGCGCGAGGCTTCCTCCCGCTCGACGAGGGGGCGATAGACGTGAGCGCGGCCATCCTTTATATGCCTGACGTAGCCCTTCTTTTCGAGGATGCGGATGGTGGTCAGCACCGAGTTGTAGGCCAGTGGCGAGTCCTTCGGAAGCGCCTGCTGCACGTGCTGGACGGTGGATGGCCCTTCCTGCCATAGCACGTCCATGAGCCTGAGTTCGGCTTCGGTCAGGGTTGCTGATTTAGTCGGCGGCAAAACCATCCTCCGTTTCTTAGTTATTAGACGCGATGACTGGGCAAAAGGTCAACTAATTATTTAGTTGCATGGGGACGGGGCTTTGGTTGCCTTTGGAAATGGGGGTTGCGGAGGAATTTCGCCAGAGAATGGGCGCCCTATGTGGTTTTGGCGCTCTCCCACGTCTCGAAAATCGCGAGACGTGGGGCACCCGGTTGTTGCTTATCGAGACTTAACTGTGATCTGGATTTGTGGGGTCGGGTTATTTTCGAAGGCCGGTTGGGGAGTTTCGTGATCCGCTGAGGACAGCAGATTCCTCACCGCTGGCGCGGTTCGGAATGACAAGGGGCTTATGTGATTCGGAATGACAAATAGGGTGTCTTTCGATGAACGTTTGTTGGATTAATTTTTGGTTAAATTCCTGCCGTTCGATTGACTGGGTTGATGGGTGGGATTAGTCTGCGGGGCTATGAGCGATCCGGATCTTGATCAACTGCGGCTTGCCTACAAGAAGGCTATCGATGAATGGGTTGAAACCATTCGGGCGGAAGAAGCGTTAGCCACTCCTGACCATTCGATGGTTGCCTGGGAGCATTGGGATGCGGCCCATTTCAAGGAGCACGACGCGCATAGCAAGGCGACGAAAGCGCGGGAAGCCTATAAAGACGGGCTTCGCGCCGTGAACATTGGGATTTAGCCGGGTGAAACCCTTACTCAAGCGTTGGGATTGCGGCGCGGAAGTGTTGCGGGGAGAATCGCTGAGGACGTGAAAAGCGAACCTCAGGCGCTCAAGCGCCTACACATTTTCAGCGGCTTAGTGGCCCGACTGAAGTCGGGCCCTTCCCCGAACCTGCGTGAATCTGAGTTTTTCCGCGAGGCTGAATCGCTGTCCCACCCAAAATCCGAGATTTTCCCAGCCTATTAAGGTTCATCTTTGGAACCAACGCTTTACTGGTGACGTAACATGTCACGAGGGGTGGTTGGTTTCTCTCTCACTGCTTTTCTGAGCTATTATTTTAAGCTTGCATTCATTTCATCGTTTATTGAGTAACGAGAGGACGTTATCCATGCATTTGCGTTCTACGGTCTTCGTGTGTCTGGTTGCGGTTGGGTTGGGTTCTTCGTTGTGGGCACAGGCCGGCGGGCTTGCGATTCCGGCTACCACGTCGGCGATCAACTCGGCGACGCCCTTGTCGCAGCGGGTTGTGGCTTACGACATGGACGCCAAGTACAACGCAAAGACTCATGCTCTGGACGCCAGCGAAACGCTTACCTATCACAATCTCACGGGGCAGGCGTTGGACACTTTTCCCTTTCATCTTTATTTGAATGCCTTCCAGCCTACGTCGACCTGGATGCGGGAGGGAAAACGGGAGGGGACGCGCGGGCAGGACTTTGGAACGTGGGACAACAAGAATTTTGGCTCGGAAGAGATTAAGAGTTTGGAAGTTGTCGGTCAGGGCGATTTCACTTCGCAGCTGCAATTCATTCATCCGGATGACGCGAACAAAGACGACCGCACCGTGGTTCAGGTGCATTTGCCGAAGCCGATCGCTCCTGGGGAGTATGTGCAGTTCAAGATCAAGTTTCACGATCAGTTTCCGGAGACTTTGGAGCGGACGGGGTGGGATCGCGAGGCTGTGCTGGGCGGGCAGTGGTTTCCCAAGGTTGGAGTCTGGTGGCATGACGCGTGGAATTGCCACCAGTTTCATGCTTACACGGAGTTCTTTGCTGACTTTGGAGTTTACGACGTTAAGTTGACCGTGCCGCAGTACGAGGTGGTGGGAGCGAGCGGGGTTGAAGTGGGGAGCGTGAATAATCCGGATGGAACAAAGACGGTGGCTTATCACGGCGACGACATTCACGATTTCGCGTGGACGGCGAGCCCACACTACTTGATCTATAACGATACTTTTCAAAGCAGCATGGGGCCGGTGGCGTTGCGGCTGATGATGCAACCTGCGCATTGGGGGCAGGCGGAGCGGCATGCGCGCATTGCGAAGCAGACGATGGAGCGCTTCGATCATTGGTACGGACCTTATCCGTATAAGACTTTGACGATTGTGGATCCGGAGCCGGGGTCGGAATCGTATGGCATGGAGTATCCGACATTTATTACTGGGGGGAGTGATTGGCTGATGCCGGACGGTTTGTTACTTCCGGAAAGCGTAGTTGAACATGAATTCGGACATCAGTACTGGTACGGAATGGTCGCGACCAACGAATTTGAAGATGCCTGGATGGATGAGGGCATCAATCAATACACCGAAGCGAAGATCATGGATTCGATTTTCGGTCCGTCCACTTCGGTTCTGAACCTGTGGGGGATCACGGCGGGAGAGCGCGACGAAGACCGGTTCATGTACGAAGGCGTAGCTTCGCTTGATCCGATAGCGCAAGATGGATGGCGGTATGCACATTCCCATTCGTATGCCGGAATTACGTACGGCAAGACGGCTTTGATCCTGCTCACGCTCGAAAGCGTGATTGGCGAAGATACGATGCGGCAGGCGATGCATACGTATTTCATGCGCTATCGTTTCACCCATCCCACGAAGGAAGATTTCCTTAAGACGATTGAAGAAGTTTCAGGTAGGGATCTGCGCTGGTACTTTAATCAGGCGGTTTATGGCACGCAGGTGTTGGACGATGAAGTTCTGAAGATGAGTTCGGTGCCGGTGGATTGGTATAAGGAGAACTTCAAAGAGAAAGAGGGCGAGACGGAATACGTTTCGAATGTATGGATTCATCGTAAAGAGGACTTCATCTTTCCGGTGGACGTTGAGATTAAGTTCGACAACGGGGAGAAGATCCGCGAGCATTGGGATGGGCAAGGGCGCTGGGTACGATATTCGTATCAGAAGAAGGCGAAACTGGAATCGGCGGAAGTCGATCCTGATCACAAGATTCAGTTCGATCGCAACGAATTCAATAACAGCAAGACTATGGAAGCCAACGGCGCGCCGGCGCGCAAACTTGCGAATTACTGGACTTGCATTGGCCAGTTCTTCGCGCAGTTTCTGGCCTGGTGGCTGGTGTAGGGGAGATATCGGAATGAATGAGAAGAGGAATCTGGTTTCCGCGGGCGCCGACGTGGCCATTCGGAACAAGCGGTATGTGATCTGGTTTTATTTGCTGAATCTGATATTTGCTCATTTCGGGGCGTCGGCTTTCAGCGATGCCGCGCACGCGCTGTTGGACCACAGCCTCAACGCGGACAAACTGCTTCATGGATTCAACCTGGGGGTGTTTATCGAACTGCTGGCGCGTCCGGAATTTGGGCCGCTCGCCAGCTCAAGTGCGCCGGCGATGATTTTTGCTTTTTTATTCTTTCTCGCGAGCCTGCTCTTTATGCCTGGCGTGCTGCTGGGTTATGCCTCGGACCATCGCATTTCTCGAGATGAGTTTTATCGTGCCTGCGGGCGAAACGTCTGGCGATTTGTTCGGCTGTTCGTATTCTTCACCGTGATCGCCGGCATCGTCGCGGGAATTTTGTCCTGGGGGCTGAACGCGCTGGTCACGGCTGCCGACAAGACTTCCAACGAACGACTGCCGTTTTTTACACAGCTCTTGGGCACGATGGTTATTCTTGTTGTGCTCACTATCATTCGCGTTTGGTTCGATCTTGCACAGACCGACGTCGTTTTGCGCGACCAGAGCGCGACGCGCAAATCGATTGCCGCTGGATTCCGTAAGTTGCGGCGCAACTTCGTCCGACTGGTGGGAAGCTATCTTGTGATCGCGATCGTGGCCCTTGCCGTTCTGGTGGCCGGAATCCTGCTGTGGCACACAATCGTACCGCCCAGTGGTGTAGTGGGCGCATTCCTCATCGGGCAGGCGACTCTGTTTCTGTTGCTGGCAACCCGTTTTTGGCAGCGGGCTACTGCGGTCGCTTTTTATGTAAAAGAAACGGCCGCGCCTGCGGATGAAGAGGTGGGTTCCGTGCCTGTATTTGTTGCTTCCGTCGTTCCTTAGCGAACTCAGGCGCTCTCGTCCTTCTTCTTTTGTGCACAAAGGGAAACCGGGTGATCATCGAGCGCGCAGTGTGTTTACGACCACACACTGTCTGAGTCCGGACACCATTTCCTCCTGATTTCTTCTCCGTAACTTCTTGCCCATCCGCAATTTAAGCATTGGTCTGTCGTCTGCTATCAGGTAGGGCGCACGACGGGAGCAGACAATGCAAACACTCATGACAGCAATCACGGTAACTGCGGGTATGGCTTTCTCTTTGGCAATCGCAATTCTGGTGGAAGAGTGGATTTTTGGAAAAGTGTTCGGGCTGTTCTTTGGCCGGCAGGCTGCGCAGGTCAAATCTGCGCAGGAGAACTGACGCGCGAGGAGGATGTATGTTGTTCTTGAAATATTTGCTGATGCTAGGCGGCATTGTGATGATCGCAGTGGCCGCCGGAATTCTGGCTTACGACATTTATCTGGAGATGAAATACCGGAAGGCGCTTGCGATAGCCGCTCCAGGGCCGCTGCCTCCTGTTCCACAGATGCGCTGGCGAAGCTCCCTGGCGCTGGCGCTGCTGGCCTGGGGCCCGATACTGCTAGCACTGGGGATTGTGGTTGTGCCCAGCGGGATGGCTGGAATTCGGGTCAGCCAAACTAGCGGCACTTTGCCGGGTGCGCTCTATCCGGGCGCGCACTTCGTCGTTCCTTTGGCAGAAAATATTGTGCTCTTCGATACTCGCGACCAACTGTTTACGACCGGCGGCACGGAGAGCGAGACCAAGACCGGCCTTGGCAAAAACATTAAATCGGAACCGCTGAACGTGCAGGCGAAGGAAGGACTCACGCTGGGCTTGTCCATCACAGTGCGGTATCGGCTCGATCCCAAGCGGTTGGATTACATTCAAAGTAACTTGCCGCAGCCGGTGGAAAAAGAAATCGTGCCGGCGGTAGTCGCGAGCGCGTGGCGGGAACTTGTGCCCAACTATACCGTCCGCGACGTATTTGCCGGAAAGCGCGAAGAAGTGCGCAAGCGGGCGTCTGATGTAATCACCCAGAAACTGGCTGCTGATGGAATTATCGTGAAGGAAGTGATGCTGCGAGATACCCAACTGCCACCGGAATATGCGAAAGGCTTGGAGAGCCTGTTGCTCAAGGAGCAGGAGAGCGACCGCATGGCAGTACAGACTGACATCCAGCAAAAGCAAGTAAGAATTTCGGAACTTGAAGCCGAGGCTACCAAGGCTCAGCAGGTCAAGCAAGCCGAGGGAGAAGCCCAGGTGCGCGTGCTGCAGGCA
>Ga0210383_10004525_pt1 | contig 12312 bp, 15 predicted proteins | sample IncBWC14OmetaG_FD_160072 | JGI IMG/M metagenome (GOLD analysis project Ga0210383, IMG submission 160072) | Forest soil microbial communities from Barre Woods Harvard Forest LTER site, Petersham, Massachusetts, United States - Inc-BW-C-14-O ...
CCAAGAGGGACTTGCATCCAACATGGCCAATGCTACCATTTGAGAGCTTGTTCTACTTCTCATGCCAATCAGTGATAACCATTACACCAAAGGGACCATAACAGTACAACTTAGTTGTACTGTTACTGGACTCTACATATGCACATTATGAGGACTGTGGTAAGCCCAGGATTACACCCTTCCACACCCCAGAATGAGACCCCCTCATGTTTGGCCCCCATCCCTTACAGCAACAGTAAAATAAGGTTCTGCTATGGGTTCTCCAAGGTAGAAAGTGGCCATATATGTGATCCTGAAGGTTGCCCTTTGAGTTGGTACATTCTGCCATGGGCCCAAATTGAACTCTCAACCCAAGTTGTACTGTCAATGTAAGTGGGGGCTTACCAGAGTCCTCCTAATGTGCATATATAGAGTCTGGTAATGGTACAACTAAGTTGTACTGTTATGGTCCTTTTGGTGACTTACACTTCTGCCCCATCACTTGTGTTATCTTTGGCAAGCATTTGTATGGACCATACAGTAAGTAGAGTGTTCTGGTAGCCTGATACAGTGAGCAGGCAGGGCATGGAATCAGGGCAATGGAGAAACAAAAATGTGTGACACAGTATGCTGATTTGTGACAGAGAATGCTTTTACATGTCTGTTGTCCTTGTCCCAGGCTAAAAACCACAGACAACTCAATGAGATGTGAGCTGAATGTCACTGCTTTAGACTGCACACTTGGTTTATACAATAAAACTTTCTTTTCATTGAGATAATTGAGAGACAAATTTTCACTTTCAGCCTCTCCCAAAACTGACTGATGTCTCAGAACTCAGCCATTCACTGGAACACCTCAACACAAGCATCAGATTAGCTAACATATTCCTGATGATACTGAGAAAAAGACTGGGGCAAAAGGGCTCTTGGTTGGCCTAGAAATTCAGTTTGTCCCAAATGGTGGTGCATGACTGTAATGAATCAATTGGTGATCACTTCAAATTCAATACTTGTAGTGTGGGCCATTGCAAGTGTGGCATGAATAATTTCTTCTTTTAAATAAACAAACTAACATACAACTGAACAGAATTGGGTTTTATATATATTTCATATTTCATAATCAACACTGGAATATTAGATCAAGGGGTTACCAGCATTAAAAAATTGGGCCTGGGGTCATTTTTCAGACAGTGTTCAAGAACATCATGAGTGATAAGCAGGAAGAATGTTTTTCAGTGTGTGAGAACATTGAACAAGTCAACATTGTGATTTATTACCAAAACACCATTGATAATGCATAGCTCATGAAATAAAATACAAGAATTATGCCAAAAATAGGACAATATATTGTAAGTGGTGAAATGATTCCCAAATAAACTTGGAGTAATTTACATAAGTCTTTGGCATGCAATAAATTGATTTATGGATTGGAGCAGACATTGTGTGCTTCAGGAGAGCGAATGTAGCTGCTAAAAATAAGGAAAAAGTGTTGGAATGTGGATATTGATGGGAGGAACATTTATTCTCTTTACTTGCTGTGCAATAATTCATTTGTCATCAACTGAAGTTCAAATTACCATATACAATACATCCAGTTATCTAATATTCATATGGAGCCAAACCATCAGGGAACACTAGGCTGAGCAGCAATTGACAAAGGAGTTCTGCACATAAAATTATGAAAAAAACATTGAGGAGTAGCTGTTAACTTGCCCCAACAGTTAAGAAAAGAAAAGGGAAAATGTGGTGAGGTATTGTGGAGTTACTTGAAATGGCAGGAGGCCAAACTGTCACGCGGTTGCACAGCATTAATCAGTCAAGAACGAGTGTTACGTAAACGTAAGAACTCGTTGTCACGTTGTGCCTTCATGTCAAGGCGAGGCTTTGTTATTCCCTCCGAGTCGTAAACTTACATGGACAGACGGCGAGGAATTTCGACACGCCCAGCTTCCGAAGAAGGTGCGTTCCATAACACTGTGATACATTACGAAGTTACCTCATACTTGTTAAATTTCAGAGGTAGAATGTTGGTCTCATGCAGCAACATCATTGTCCACTTTAGCCAGTATATATTCGAATCCCGCCACCTTGGAAACGATAGCCCGGGTGAACAGGTTAATATCTGTATGGCCTACCGATGACACGCTACCAGCCGAGGGTTTCGATAGCGTTAAAACAACCTTTAACAGACTATCTTCCGGACTTGAAGAGATCCAAACAACAGCTAACAAAGAGGCCGAGTGGGACTATTTACCCTACTTCATCAAATGAATCTCCAATATCGACTTATATCTTTTCAGAGCAATCGAAGAAGCCGTTGAAAGCCTGGGAGTCCTGATAGCCTTGAGAAAGGCACCAGAAGCTCTTCCACCAGGTAAGCTGTCAAAGCGAAGGTATTTATCTTATTGATCGCGCCCATAAACAGAGAAGCGGAATAAGCGTCCTCGAGCTCCTTCCCTTTCTGCTACTCCTATTCCCAGTATGCCTGCCCTACCAGTCGGCAATCGTAGTGTTTCTATCACATTGCCGCCTCGCAACTCTGTAGGCCCATCCCCTGTCATCCCGTTCTCCCGCGAACCCAAAGCGCGGAGGGAGGCATTGGCGAAACAATTACCGTTGCAAGAGGGAAGAAAAGTCGCTTTCCATCCACCGGCTGGTAAACCTGGCGGTGTAGCCGGAGATGCGGACGAAAATACGTGGATCCTGGCCGTCGTCACAAAGTGTATCAATGCAGATAAAAATCGGTAGGCCGAGAAGGGTTTGTATTTGAGCCCATTAATCAGTCTGTGCTTTAGTTATGAGGTGCAGGATCCAGAGCCACAAGAAGACGGACAACCTGGACTGCAAGTCTCCTTTCCAATCCCTATTATTTATTTATTTATTCATTCATTCATTCTGATAAAGCTGTTATAACACTACTCTGCGGGCGATTATACCCTTACCGGACCCAAACGCTACCCCGACGAGCGCTTCCCATTTGAATGCGTATCAAGAGTTCCCTGCTGGCTCGACTGTGATGGCACTTTACCCAGATACCAGTTGTTTCTATCGCGCGGAGGTGATCGCGACTCCCAAAGATATGCAGCCTTCTGGACGAGTGAGCGCATCGTTATTTTCTTCTTGTTGTGATTTAGTATTGCTCCCAGATTGCTCCACCCTCGAAATACATGCCAACTTACAAACTCAAGTTTGAGGATGACGACAACCAAGAGCATTCGGTTGCGGCACAATGGGTGGTTGAATGGCCCGGCGCATAGAAGTCGCCACTATTATTTATATGGACCTACATCTAACATTGGGGTATTTCGCTTGGAACATTATTACATATATCTCGTCTTTATCACCTATTATACTATTATCACTGTCCAATAGCTGTTGACGTTTGTTTGGTTTGAATGCCATGCTGGACCGGCTGCCCGGGATGATTCTGAGAACGACAAATTTAAACAACTGGAGTCTGGATTTCGAGACTAGACCGACGGGTGACCCGTTCGCGTAGATCATTCGAGTCTGTTCTAACATTATTATGTAGGTCGTGTATGTTCTAGTCGCTTTCCAAAAATGTCAGCTGCGCAGGTATATATATAATGGGAGTCTTTTACCCTCAGGCTCAGGCTGAATATCACTCCAGCACCATGTCTATTGCACGCCAGCTCTTCCACGACCTTCGCCCTCTCATTCGAATGCTTGAGGAGCCTCTTTCCCGCTCTTCCACTTACTATGGACTACCGTCTCGGTCGCTTTTCGACGATCCTTTTTCATACTCTCAGGCTCCCGCTCTTATTCGTCCAGCAATGGATGTAACGGAGGAGGGTAACAACTATATTTTGGAGGCAGACCTCCCAGGTGTGAAGAAGGAAGATATTGAGGTTCGGATAGGAGACGGTGGAAGGAGTGTAACAATTGAAGGGAAGACCGTCCACAGACGAAGCGGATCAGTGGACGGTCAAACCAACGAAACGTCGGCAAATACCAATGGAGCGGACGCTGAAGGCATATTTCTGCTCTTTTGTATTCCGGAAACACATTCTCATTCTATGTTTTAAGGTTCTGCCGCTGTCAGCCCACATTCCTCGAATCAACTCTCTACAGAACGTTCGTTGGGAGGAGCTGCGGCTTTTACACGCACTGTCTGGTTACCCCGTCCAGTTGACGGCAGCAATGTAACTGCAAAGTTGAGCGATGGAATACTCACCATCAAGGTAAACAAGGCAGAGGATAGAGCCAGTATCAAAGTTCCTGTTGAGTGAAGGACGAATCCTTGTTGTGGACGTCCATATGTATATTTTGCCTTATGTAAAAATATATAATTCATGGTACTTATAACTGTTTTTTTTTGTCATCAAGATCTTATAATTATTTAAGACGCTCATATAGTATGCATATGTGCGCGAAGTGACGGATAAGGATTGCACCCCGCCGTGACCGGTACCGCATGAGAGCGCCATTGTAACCCATCCATTGGTCCAACTGTCGACAACATTTCTCATACACCGTGACGCACGTGAACATACTGACTTAAAAGTTGGCAGTGCATTGCTGCTCCTGTGCTTTCCTCACCAACTTCAAGTTGTGCTTCGTGGCCATCCGAGTCGACGACCCGTGTTTCTGATGCAAACCATGGCCTCCCATTCTGTCAGCCCCTCTCTTCTTGGACACCCGCCCTTCACCGAGCCCATTGACATCGAATCCGAAATCGAGGACGAGGTGGACCAGCTTGATTCTGACTCAGATGGCGAGGACTCGGAGCCTGATGCGTCTAATGCATCTATGAAAAAATCTGGATCAGGAAGGGGTGGAGAGCGCACACCTGGTCATAGTGTGCTGCCGGCGTTGCGGCTGGAGAATATCATCCAGGCAGATGGTATGTGCCAATTATATTGCAGGGACAGAAGAAACGTTTGTTAACGGATGTGTTCAGGTGTGACTGGTAACCTCGCGCTATCCAAGGAAGGTCTCTTTATTCTATCTATCGCTACGGTGTGTGGTCTATTGCTGAATGAGATCTGATTCGTATTCAATTCACAACCCAAGGAGGAGTTCATCAAGAGACTTGCGCAGGGCGGACAGCGTCAGGCTAGCGCAGAACGACGAAATTTAATAAATTATCGGGACATGGGTTCGTCGCAATGACGTTTTTTCGATCGAGATTATACTAATGTTTTCAACAGCTGCAACGACTCAACAATATCAGGAGTTTATGTTCCTTAATGGTCCGTTTCATTCTTTGGACTGCGAAACTGCAAGTGACCAATGCATTTCCCGCAGATACAATTCCTGCGCCCCTTTCATTGTCCGAGGCATTACAGATGCGTGAGGCAAAGGAGAAGGAATTACTCGAAGAGGACCCAGCCATGTCGACATCGACGTCCATGCACTTCTCGGCTTCTACCTCTACTTCCGGTCCCAGTCATTCCAATATTCCTAAAGGGAAGGGGAGAATTCGTGCGACGAATGGGAAAGAAAGGACGAACACCGGCACTAGCGGCAGCGGATTCGAAAACAGATCAGATAGTAAGGGAAGGTGGAGTTATGGTCCTGGTCAGGACGGTACGCTGGGTGGCGGCGGACGAGTCGATGGTGCTGGTGGAACTTGGATCGACTGGTCTGATGGGCAGGCTCCAAGTCTTGGACCCGATCATCTAGCCACAAGACCAGCACAAAATGGGGTCACATCAGCATCAGCAGCCAGAGTATCCCCGATAGCAAATGGTCAGAATTCAACAGCATACGTCCGCTCTCGAACGCTCACACCCACTCGATCTCGAGACGAGAGGATGGAGCCTCCCTCTCCCCCTCATCACCCTCATCACTCTCACACCTCATCCTTTCTACCTCAGGACGAAAACTGGCCTGGTCAATATACAGGACCTGCGAGCGGATTTTTGCAGGATCCTCGCGGACCTTTTGGTCGGGTAGCGCAAAATCCAGGACGAACCATATACTCCCACCAACACCGCCCGCAATAAGAGTTTGAGGGATCACTTTTTTGTCTACATAGTCAAGAGTGGAATCGCCGTTTTCTGAGTCTGTTTTGACCTGCGTTATCTTATCATTATTATAAGACCAAAAGGCAGCTGACATGCGCCGGCAAAACTTCGTTTTCCCATGACCAAACAACTACAAAATTACAGGTACGAATGATTTGTGACCTTGTCAGGGTTTAGGTCTTCAGTACTTCAGTACTCGAGGACTACTATTAGTACGACTTGGTCAAGATGAGTTCTTCGATCTCACCCAGTACTCTTCCGATCATCGACATCGCTCCTTACCTCAACCATGACCCCCAGGATGCGGCGCGACGAGCATCAACGGCTGCCGAACTTCATGCGGCATGTCTCGAATTTGGATTCTTCTTTCTCAATATTTCAGCCTTTGTGGATTCTTCAGAACCCGAGGAACTTACAGCTCTAGCTCGTGCATTTTTTGCGTTACCCCAGGAAGAAAAAGATCAACTCTCCTTGACAAATGAGGATCATGCGAGAGGTTCGGTTTCCTCTACTTGATATGCATTTTGAACCTTGAGCATAATGTCAACCGTCAGGTTATGCTAGGCTGAAGGAGAATATAACAAATGGCAAGGCTGATAATCATGAAGGCTTGGATTTTTACCGTCCGGTGGAAAACCCGGACAAATCTAAACCATTATGGGGTGAAAATCAGTGGCCTGCTATTCCCGGTTTCAAGAAAAAATACGAAATTTGGATTGACAAGATGAAGGCATTGGGCTTAATCGTCATGGAAGCGTATGATCCATTGTTTTCTTCCTCCTCTTCCACTTTGAAAAGTCGACCAGATAATCTCCAGGATGGCAGTCGGGTTAGGAATGACGCTAGAGGAATGGAAAGACTTGCGAAACCAAGTGGATGATAGCTTCTGGGTTATGCGCGTGATAGGTTCTCCATTGTTTTTGGCATGCACTACGATCATCTTCGCAGCTTATGACCTGATTTAGGATATCCTCCCCTTCCCAACGACCACGATGGATTCTCGTGTGGAGCCCACAAGTAAAGGAACTGATATCACGTCAATAACAACTGAATTGCTGACACCCATATTCACAGAGATTATGGTTGCCTTACGTGAGCCGTGCCGTGGTGACTAACAGTTCACATCTTGAAACCCACTTTGGTCAGGTTTTTGCATGCCGATCCAACGCCCTCTGCTCTTCAAGTCTTTCTAAGACGTCCCAGTGTAGCCTCGAATGATTTGGATATTACCGGTTTGCCAGCAGAACAAAATGAACCAGGAGTGTGGATCAACGCAGATCCGATACCGGGTTGTGTAGTATGCAACATTGGGGAAAGTAAGCGTTCACTGCCAAGACGAATAACGGGGTTCTTTTCACCGACTTATGGCATCACAGTGTGGGAGATCTGGACCAACGGTCTATATCGATCCACCCTCCATCGTGTAGTGCACAAAGGAGCAAATTACCGGCGAGTGTTTTTCAATTCCAAATGTTAGTCCTAGATTATTTACTCTTGTTTTCTTACAGAGTCTCGTGCGCACAATTCCATTCTCTCACAACATTGCTATCATTTACGGCTTCCACTACAGAATCCCATTTTTCTTCGAGCCAAACTTCAGTGCGTATGTGAAGCCCTTAGCGGGAGCTCTTCGCATTCAGGAAGGCCCGACTGGTGAGGGAGCCGGATCAGATGGAAAGAAATATCTTCCTGTTAGATATGGTCAGTTTTTGATGGGTAAAGTGGTTAATAACTTCGCAGATGGAAGGAGCAACAATGGAGACGAATTTTAAAGTTCAGTACGATTACGTTGTCGTGCATCCTGGTGATTTTTCGGTTTCCATGTAGTATGTACAAGTCATTTCGTGTAGTTTACAAAGTCGCCCAGGCCGTCACGTAAATCTGTTCCTAATGATCACGTGCGAAAATTGTATATGTAAATAATATTCGGATTTATCCGACACACCCTCGGATACTACTAGCTATGTCTTTCCAGTCAGCCGTAGAGAAACTCAAATCGCCCGTAAAAGACCTAGTCCTTGCCGCGACCCAGGACGGAAGTCAACACGTCGGCAAGACTGAAACGGACCAAAGTCTAGTAACGGAGTGGATTGAGAAGGTCAGGCAGGGAGATATCGTTAACGAGGCCAGTTTAAAGGTTTGGGATATAATGCATGCACATCATTTTGGATTCCTCACCATTCTTCAACTCAATCAGGATTTGGACTCGCAACTGGTCCCGCGAACATACATTGTCGGCAATTATTTGACAGCTGCGGACGTCGCTTTGTATGGCGCCCTTCACCCTACACTTGTATGTAAATTGTTTTCACATATGACTCATGTCCATTTTTTTTTTTTCTGCAGTCGAAATTCCAACCGCCACAATATTACACACAGCCTTCCTTGACACGTTATTTTGATCACATCCAATCATGTTCGCTTGTGAGGATATCAGCGGACGCTCTTTCACCAGCCTTTCCTTTGGTTTCCTTCAATTTAAACGACGCCCCAATACCCGAACGGAAAGATGCCTCCAAGAAGAAAGAGATGGCTGTCGGCAAGACTGCAGATGTGGGGAAAGTGACTGTTACAGACGAAGCCAAGGTCGCACCTGCCGCGGTGGAGAATTTGCCCAAAGGAGTGGATGGGAAGAAGGATAGCAAGGACAAAAAGGAAAGGAAGAAGGACGGAACAGCCGCCGAGGAGAAGGGAAAGAAGGCCGTCACGGGTGGGAAGGCCACTGCAGTCGAGGAGCTTGGAGATCCTGTGCCATCTATGGTTGATCTCAGGGTCGGTCACATCGTTGATGGTGAGTTTATATGTTCCTGGCGGAGAAACATTTTTGAACTGGCCACAGTTATGAAGCACCCAGATGCAGATGGCCTTTACGTTGAGGTTTGTTTTCTCCCGCCACTCCGATGTTTTTTATGCTTAAAGGTGACACAGCAAATCGATATCGGTGAGGAAGGAGGTCCTCGAACCGTTGTCTCAGGTCTTGTCCATTACATTCCCATTGAGCAAATGCGAGGCAAATATATTGTCGCTGTGGTGTGTTGCATATCCTATTTCGTACCACTGTCCTTAACCTAGGCCAAAATTCCCACCAAATAGTGCAATCTGAAGCCAGCAAACATGCGAGGAGTGAAAAGTTTCGCTATGGTTCTCTGCGTACGTTTGCCTCTATCTTGTGAGATTGTCCCTCATCGATGCTTCTGTGAAAACAGGCAACATCAAAAGATGGCAAGGAACATGGCATCGAGTTGATTCAGCCGCCTGCAAACTCAAAACCAGGTGACAAAGTGTATTTTGAAGGCGCCGAATTTGAGAGTGAGAGAATCCACCACCTTCCTCAGATCGATGCCCACCTCTGATGTCACTTAGATACCACTCCACTTTCTCAGCTGAATCCTAAAAAGAAAATCTTCGAAACTGTTCAGCCAGGTATATATAGACTTATGGCTCCGCAATGTTAAATTGATGATTCCTTTAGGGCTCATCACTCTCGATACAAGGGAGGCTGCATGGGTCAACCCAGCTACTAAGAGCATCCACAGGATTCGTACCAAGGAAGGTGTTTGTCTGTCTCCTACACTTGTCGGCGCATCCTTGTCTTAGAGATCCTGTTGAGGAGATATATCTTGAATACAATTTCTCTGCATAACTGTTTCTCAACCCCCAACTGCAGCTGATGTGTTATTGGCCATTCTGATATGGAAATGGTAGCCTTGCTAATAGTGTTGCTGCAGTTCACCAACAATGGCTTAAGGCTTCCTCTGGACTTTCTTGCTCCAAGTCATAATTCAACCTCCACTGGTATATGGAGGGCACTAATTTTAAGTTGAATAAAGGTGGCAAAGGCCTTCATTACCTTCCCTACCTCCCAGCACAATTTAATCCACAGCTTAATCAACAGGTCTTATTTATACACATTCATACTATCATCAATTTCCTTGCACCACCCAAACCTCACTGTATTGCCTTTAAATCACAGCCCTCACCTACCAATACTATCAGCCTCCATATTCTTGGATTTTCAAATGTAGTTTTGTACTCTTGTTGGCAAAATTAGGACATTTATTAGTTTGGAACACATACAGAGAAGGCACGGACAGTGAGTGATCTTGAACTTGAAAATGTGAAATTCTGCCTTGAAATCTATTTTAAAACTTGCCGAGGAGCCGAGAAAATTTTCCAAATTAGGGATTAAAGTTGGAGAGTATCTCCTTCAACGCCATGATACCTCGGTCGCAACTGGGTAATGCTCTCCGCTGTTTCAGTTCCACCGCACGAGTCCAGGCTCATGTCTCTCACATTGGAAAAGAACCCATCAAATTCCCCCCCACCGTAACTCTCACTCCTTCTCCATCCTCAATATCGGTCCAAGGACCACTCGGGACCACTTCAGTTCCACTTCAGCCTTACATGAAAATCGATTTTCCGGAGCCTAACACTATGGCAGTCATCGTGGAGAACGCGGAGGTGAAAGTACAGAGGCAAATGTGGGGAACCATTCGAACGTTGATCTATAACGCCATAATTGGAATGACGGAAGGATTCTCTGTACCACTTTATCTCGTTGGTGTGGGGTATAGGGTGGCTTTAGAAGAGGACCCTCGAGGAATGGCTGATGACGGGAATGGCCAGCGGCTGAACATGAAGTTGGGCTATTCGCATTCGGTCTTTGTTCCCATTCCTGCCCACATTAAAGTGGAAGTACCGTCGCCAACCAAGATTATTCTTGCTTGTACAGACAAGCATCTGCTAGGGCTTTTTGCGGCGAAAGTAAGGAGCTACAGGAAACCAGAACCGTATAAGGGCAAGGTAGGTATCAACCTGTCATTTGACTTCACCCACTGACTCTACGCGAAATCCAGGGCATTTTTATTGGGAACGAGCAGATAAGAATTAAAAGTGTCAAAAAGAAGTAAGGCCGATTGGATAACCCCACTATTGTATAAGATTAAGTAGTCAAGCAATACGGTTTTCCACAATGATTTTCCATGAGGATGATAATACGAAACGGAGAGCCATTCAAGTTGAAACTCCGCCCGACATACTTGGCGCGTTCCGAGCAAGTAAGGTCGTTTTAGGCAACCCTCGCTAATCCTCACAAACTTTACTGGCATGTCGATCTGTCCCCCATACGCCCCATTCTTTGGATTTGCAGGCGTCGCTTCAGCGGTCAGTCTCACTCGTTTCCTAAACTGCGGATTCCCCGAATCTTTGGCTGACCGGGTTTCAACTGGTATGCAGATGATACTCAGTAGTGCGTGTTCATATCCTTTCCATCTTTCCCTTTGGTCGGCTGATTCATCTTCACGCTTGGTCGTTGACTTGATCGCTGTTGTGGTTGTGGTATTGTAGCTGTGGGTGCTGCGTTCGGGACATCAAAAGCAGGGATTGGGATTGCGGGTCTGGGGACTTTCAGACCAGAACTGATCATGAAGGTGGGTGCCATTGCTTATTCTGGAGATGTACGCTTTGGGGGCTAAATGATACCCTCGTGTCAGTCTCTCATACCTGTTGTCATGTCCGGTATCATTGCCGTGTATGGCCTCGTAGTATCAGTGCTCATCGCTGGATCACGTTGGTCTTTTCTTTGTTCGACTGATGTTCAATGGTAGCTGAATTGGTCTACAGTCAAACCGACGGACTACTCATTATTTGCGGGGTTCGTCCATCTTGGTGCTGGGTTTGCGTGCGGGTTCACTGGGATGGCTGCGGGATACGCAATTGGTTTTATTGGGGATTCTGTATGTCTGTCTGCGTCTCGTTCGGAGTATTCATTAATAGAATTCGCAGTGTGTTCGGGCATACGTGCACGAATCAAAAGTGTTCGTCTCGATGGTTCTGATCCTCATCTTTGCAGAAGTGCTTGGATTGTATGGGTGCGCCACCCTACTATTTCCCACGGTCAATAATAACAATTTCTCTTAACGCAGGCTGATTGTTGCACTAATCATGAATACGAAAGCTACAGCGGCCGATTTGTGCTGAGAACGGCATGCAAATTATAATATCCCCCCCCCATACATCGACTTTTCTCTTATTGATTGATATCATTGAGCACTAAACGTTGAACGCCTGAAATTGACCGAGCAGCCGGCATGTCCACTATTTTGCAAGCCAAGCAATTGAGTGTTGTAGAAATCATGATTTCCTACCTCGCGAAATGTCTGAGCGTCTATCCGAATCACTGGAGAATGACCTGGAGCGAGTGCGACTCCTTTTACTCGGTAAGTGGCGTTTACGGTCACGTTCCCTGGAGCGCTCCGAATCCGAACTTGAATTCGAGCTATCTGAGTCGGAGTTCGATGATGATGAGCCGGAGTTGGAGGACGAGGACGACCTAATTCGAATT
>Ga0210383_10004527_pt1 | contig 12310 bp, 7 predicted proteins | sample IncBWC14OmetaG_FD_160072 | JGI IMG/M metagenome (GOLD analysis project Ga0210383, IMG submission 160072) | Forest soil microbial communities from Barre Woods Harvard Forest LTER site, Petersham, Massachusetts, United States - Inc-BW-C-14-O ...
GGCGGAGCGGGATCAGGATGTCCGCCTGCACGCCGCCCCCGGCAGCCCGCTCGAGATCGAGGCTTCCGCCCGCGCCGTAGAGCGCCGCAAGGCGCGCACGGGTGTTCTTGAGACCAACACCCGTCGCGCCGTCCAACGTCCAGCCGATCGGCAGCCCAGGTCCGTCGTCCGTCACGCGCAAGTGCAGCCGGTTGGACTCCGCGAAGGCTTCGATGCGTACATGGACCGGGGCTTCACGCCTTGCGACGCCGTGCCGAACGGCATTCTCGACCAGTGGTTGCAGGACCATGCTCGGGACGAGGGCGTTGCCGACGCCGTCCACGGCGTCGACCGACGTCGTCAAGCGCTCGCCGAATCGCGCGCGCTCGATCGCCAGGTAGCGGTAGAGCAACGCCAACTCGTCGCGCAACGGAATCTCCTGGCTCGTGGTGTCCTGCAGCAGGTGTCGCAGGAGCTCGCTCAGGTCCGTCAGAACCCGCACACCCTCCTCGGGCTCGCGCGCTCTGACGAGGCCCACCGCGGCGTTGAGGGCGTTGAACAGGAAGTGGGGATGCAGCTGCGCACGCAACGCACTGAGCTGCGCTTGGGCCAACTCGGCGGACAACGTCGATGCGCGGCGCAGGTTCTCGATCGCATACCCTGCCACGAGGATCGTCACGTACAGGATCAACGAAAACGGGAACCAGTCGGCGAGGAGTGGGCCGAATGCCTGCTGTCCGCCCCACGTCGCGGCGATGACCGCAACGTGGATCGTGATGGCCACCGCACACGCGACGACGTGCACGACGATCGCGACCGGGCGCACGGGGCGCCGCAGGGGGAATCGCTGGCCGAGCCACAGGATCGCCGGCGTCATGAGCACCCACACGAACCATCCCGGCGCGTGGTGCAGGACCACACGCCAGAGTGGCGTCGGCGTGCCTTTGAGCCGATCCCTGACGTACGTGCCCGAGACCTCGGCGAGCGCGGCCACGGACCACACGGCGGTGATCGTCAGCATGGAGAGGCGGCGTGAGCGCATCGTGATGCGAACGATGGCATGAATCTCACGGGAACGCCACGCACGATTGGCGCGTGCGATGCACGATGCAGCGAGTGACGCTCGCCGCGCTTTCTACGGCGCAATGCAGGCCATTCACTGCACGGCCGTCCGAGAGCGCGAGAGCGCTCCGTACGTTGCCGCCATGCTCCTCTTACTTCTTGCCGCGTTGGACAGCGCTCCTCCAGCGCCCGCCTACGATGGCCGTGCAGGGCAGATCACGGTCGCGGTGCCGCGACTCGATGCGCACATCGCGATCGATGGCACGCTGTCCGCACCCGAGTGGCGGCAGGCGGCGCTCCTCACCGGATTTTCCGAGTATCAGCCGGTTGACGGATTACCGGCCGAGGATTCGACGCAGGTCCTCGTCTGGTATTCCAGGGACGCCATCTACTTCGGTATCCGGGCGTACGAGCTGCATGGAGTTCCGCACGCGACGCACGCCAACCGCGACAAGATCGACGGTGACGACTACGTGCAGCTCATCCTCACGCCGTTCATTCACTCCCATCAGGCCGTCGTGTTTGCGGTCAACCCGTTCGGCGTGCAGGAGGATGGCACGATCACCGAAGGCGTGAGAACGTCGATCGGGAGCATCGGGATCCGAAATGCCACCGGTCCCGATCTCCTCGACCTGAGCCCGGATTTCGTGTTCGAGTCCAAGGGGCAGCTCACTGCCTTCGGCTATCAGGTCGAAGTGCGGATCCCGTTGCGAAGCATCAAGTTCCCCGCGAAGTCTCCCCAGAACTGGGGCGTCAACATCTTGCGGAGGATCCAACACTCGGGCCACAGCGACACGTGGTATCCGACCAAGCTGGGCGCCTCCTCGTACCTCGACGAGGCAGGTGTGCTCACGGGTTTCCGCGACCTCGACGCCGGGCTCGTCCTCGATCTCAATCCGTTCACCACCGAGAAAGTCATTGGCAATCCCACCTCGGGTCCCCCCGCGGGCTGGGGCTACGGGGTCGGGCGGCCCGAGATCGGCGGGAACGTGCGGTGGGGGATCACCCCGAGCCTCCTGCTCAACGGCACGTACCGCCCGGATTTCGCGGAAGTGGAATCGGACGCGACGGAGCTCATCATCGATCCCCGCGTCGGCGTGAAGTATCCCGAGAAGCGCCCGTTTTTCCTCGATGGATTGGAGCAGTTCAATACGCCGAACAATCTCATTTATACGCGCGCGATCGAAGCACCGATCGCGGCGTCAAAGCTGACTGGCAAGCTGGGAGACATCTCGCTCGCCTATCTCGGCGCGATCGACGAGGAGGATCAGAGCGGGCTCACCGGGGGACATCCGGCGATCAACGTGTTCCGCGTCCGCGACGATTTCGCGCAGGGCTCCCAGATCGGCGCGGTGATCACCGACAAGGAGGCCGGCGGGAGCTTCAACCGCGTGGTCGGCGCCGACTCCCGCATCGTGTTCGGCAAGATCTATTCGCTGAGCCTCCAGGCGGCCACCAGCATGACGCGCGATTCGGGCGTGAGTACCGCCGGCCCGCTCTGGCAGGGCACCTTCACGCGCACCGGACGGTCGCTCTACCTGAATTACTCGCTGAAGGGGATCGATCCGGAGTTCGATGCGGCGAGTGGGTTCATCTCGCGCGGGGGCATCGCGAGGGCGTCGTTGGACCAGCGCTACACGTTCTATCCGAAGCACACGTTCCTGGACACGTTCGGGTTCGGCGTCCTGTACAACCCCACGTGGCTCTATCGGAGCTTTACCGCTTTCCAAGGGCCGCAGAACCGGGAGCTGCAACCGTACGTGACCGCGACGTTGCATGGGGGTTGGCAGATCCTGTACATGCAAGCGCTCGGGTACTACGGCTACGACCCATCCATCTACCAGGAGTACTACCTGGGGCACGTGGGACCCCACGATACGACGTACACCCACTACGCCGGGGGTCGCAAGATCTGGGACAACGATTACATCCTGCAGGTCACGACGCCGACGTTCTCGACATTCGACCTGTCGCTGTTCCAGTTCTATGGCAACGACTTCAACTTCTTCGAATGGGCGCCGGCCTACTTTTGGTGGACATCGTTGACCCTGAACTACCGGCCGACCGGGAAATTGCGGGCGCAACTCATGTACAACGCGGAGGTCTACTGGCGGCGCGACGATAAGTCGATTGTGGGGAAGACACTGATTCCGCGGCTCGACGTCGAGTATCAACTCTCGCGGCCCGTCTTCTTCCGGCTCGTCGCGCAGTACGACGGATCGTACCAAAACACCCTGCGCGATGACTCGCGCACCGGATTGCCGGTCTTCATCTTCAATCCCGCCACCTCGACGTTCGCGCGCGACACGGCGTTTCAGAACAACCAACTGCAGCTGTCGGCCCTCTTCGCGTATCAGCCCATCCCCGGCACGGTTGCCTTCATCGGATACGGCAACACGCTGAACCCGTCGCGGCGGGTCGCCGATAATGTCTTCGTCAAGTTCAGCTATCTGTTCCGGATGTGATAGATTGGGGCCATGGACGAGACCTTACTGAGCCGCTTCATGCAGGCGCTGGTGACGGGCGCGATCCGGGTCGTCGATCTGAGCCAGCCGCTCGATCCGACTACCCCTGTCATCCAGTTGCCACCGGACTTCGGCCCCTCCTGGCCATTCCGCTTGGAGGAGATTTCCCACTACGACAGCCGCGGACCGGCGTGGTATTGGAACAACTTTTCCTGCGGCGAGCACACGGGTACGCACTTCGATGCGCCGGTACACTGGGTGACCGGTAAGGACTACCCGAAGAACGCCACGGATAGCATCCCCGCCGAGAAGCTCCTGGCGCCGGCCTGCGTCATTGACGTCTCCCGCGAAGCGGCCGCCGATAGCGACTTCTTGCTGACCCCCGCGCACGTCGAGGCGTGGGAAAAGAAGCACGGGCGCATCGAGGCGGGATCCTGGGTTCTCATGCGGACCGACTGGTCCAAGCGGCGCGCCCCGGCGGCGTTCTTGAACATGACCGATACGGGCGCCCACGTCCCGGGGCCTGACCCATCCCTCGTTCCATTCCTGGCGAAAGAGCGGGATGTCATCGGCTGGGGGTCCGAGGGCGTGGGCACCGACGCCGGCCAGGCGTTTCGGTTCGACCCTCCGTTCCCCTGCCACAGCATCATGCACGGCAGCAACAAATTCGGACTGGCCAGCCTGACCAACCTCGATCAGCTGCCACCCAAAGGCGCGATCCTGATCACGCCTCCGCTCAAGATCGTCAACGGCTCCGGAAGCCCCTGCCGCGTGCTCGCGCTGGTGACGGCATGATACATTAAGCGTATGGCGGAACGGAGTTTCGCGAAGGAGGTCCGCAAGCTCAGCTTGGGCGCCGGCGAGGAATTTCGCGGCGAAGGCATCCTCGCCGTCACCAAAGCCCTCCTGCAGTCCGGCGTCTCGTACGTCGCGGGATATCAGGGGGCGCCGATCTCGCACTTGATGGACGTGCTGACCGACGCCAACGCGATCCTCGAGTCGCTCGGCGTCCACTTCGAGCACAGCGCGTCCGAGGCGACCGCCGCCGCGACCCTCGCCGCGTCCGTCAACTATCCGCTCCGTGGCGCCGTCACGTTCAAGTCGACGGTCGGAACGAATGTCGCGTCGGATGCCCTGGCCAATCTGGCATCGGGCGGTGTGTGTGGCGGAGCACTGATCATCGTCGGCGAGGACTATGGCGACGGCTCCAGTATCATGCAGGAGCGGTCGCACGCGTTCGCGATGAAATCACAGATGTGGCTCCTCGATCCCCGGCCCAATCTCCCATCCATCGTGCGCGCGGTCGAACAAGGGTTCGCGCTGTCCGAGGCGAGCCATACGCCCGTCATGCTGGAGCTGCGCATCCGGGCGTGTCACGTGCACGGGCGGTTCATCGCCAAAGACAACGTTCGGCCCGCGTTCACGCTCAAAGACGCCATCGAGCACCCGGTCCGCGACACCAGCCGCATCGTGCTCCCGCCGTCGAGTTTTCTCCACGAGCAAGAGAAGATTCGCACCCGGTGGCCCGCCGCGCAGAAGTTCATCGTCGAAAACAGTCTCAACGAATTCTTCGCCGAAGATGCCCAGGACATCGGGATAATCCTGCAAGGTGGCATGTACAACACCACCGTGCGGTCCCTGGAGTTGCTCGGCCTCGCCGATGCGTTTGGCGACACCAAGATCCCGCTCTATGTCCTCAACGTCACGTATCCGCTCGTCGATGACGAAGTAAAGCAATTTTGCGCCGGGAAGCGGGCCGTTTTGATCATCGAAGAAGGCCAGCCCGATTTCATCGAGCAAGCGTTGAACGCGATGCTCCGCAAAATGGGGAGTGACACGCGGGTGGATGGGAAGGACGTGCTTCCCATGGCCGGTGAATACACGGCGGCCGTTGTCATGGCCGGCGTTCGCGCTTTCATCGAGCGCCATACACCGAGCCTGCTGCAACCCCGCGCGAGACCAGTTTCCGTGAGCGCGAAGCGCGAGCTGCCAGTGCATTCCCGGCCGCCGTCGTTTTGTACAGGCTGTCCCGAACGCCCGATCTTCACGGCCATGAAGCTCGTCGAGCGCGAGCTCGGCCAGCACCACGTGAGCTGCGACATCGGCTGTCACTTGTTCTCGATCCTGCCGCCATTCAACATCGGCGCCACGACGATGGGTTATGGCCTCGGCTGGGCCGGGGCAGCCGCGTTCAATACCAAGGAGACAGCCAAGCGCACGGTCTCGTTCATGGGCGACGGCGGCTTCTGGCACAACGGCCTGACGAGCGGCGTCGGCAATGCTGTGTTCAACCAGAGCGACAGCGTATTGATCGTCGTCGACAACAGCTATACCGCCGCGACTGGTGGACAGGATATTCTATCGTCCAAGGCCGATAACCCTATTCGGCAAACGAAGCTGTCGATTGCTGACGCCGTTCGGGGTGTTGGCGTGAAGTGGGTGCGCACAGTCACCCGGACCTACGATGTCGCGCACATGCGCGATATCCTCCGGGAGGCGCTCACCACGAAGGAGAAGGGGCCAAAGGTCATCGTGGCCCAGAGCGAGTGCACGCTGAACAAACAACGGCGCGTCAAGCCGCTGATGCTCCAGCGCGCGAAGGAAGGGCATCGGGTCGTGCGCGAGAAATTCGGCGTCGACTCCGACACCTGCACGGGCGACCATTCGTGCATCCGCCTCTCGGGTTGTCCATCGCTCACCGTGACCGACAACCCCGATCCCCTGCGCCCGGATCCGGTGGCGACGGTGCTCGATAGCTGCGTCGGGTGTGGCCTGTGCGGCGAAGTCGCCCACGCGGCCAAATTGTGCCCATCGTTCTATCGAGCCGACATCGTCTCGAATCCCGGTTGGTGGGAGCGCACGGTCGCCCGGGTTCGCCAGGCCATCATCGGGATCGTGCAACGACGCACTGACCGGCGCCTCGCCGGCATCTACGGATGAGAGCGACGAGCATCGCCATCCTGGCGATGGGCGGCGAAGGCGGCGGCGTCCTCGCCGACTGGATCGTCGACGTAGCCGAGCACGCGGGGTATCAGGCGCAGACCACCTCGGTCCCGGGCGTGGCACAGCGGACCGGCGCGACGATCTACTACGTGGAGATCTTTCCGGCGTCGGACCGCGAGCCGGTGCTGGCGCTCATGCCGGTACCCGGCGAGGTCGATGTCGTGATCGCGTCCGAGCTCATGGAAGCTGGGCGCGCGGTGCAACGTGGATTGGTCACGAGCGACCGGACGACGCTCATCATGTCGACGCACCGCGTCTATTCGATGACCGAGCGCACGGCGCCATCGGACGGGCGCGTCGACTCCGCCACTCTGCTCGAGGGGGCGAAGCAGGCGGCGCGCCTGTGCGTGAGCCGCGACTTCTCCAGAATCGCCGAAGACAACAAGAGCGTCATCAGCGCGGCCTTGCTCGGCGCGCTCGCGGCAACACACGCGCTGCCGTTCGAGCGCCGGCAGTTCGAGGAGGCCATTGACCGGGGCGGTGTTGGTGTGGCATCGAGTCGCGCCGCATTTGCCGCGGGCCTCGCCGCCGCGAAAAACGGCGACCGGCCGACTGCGGCCCCCGCCCCTGCGACGTCGAGCGTAGGACCACGGCTCGCTGCGCTCGCGACCCGGGTCCAGCAGTCCTATCCGGCTGTATCCCATGAGATCTTGATCGCCGGGATCCAGCGGCTCGCCGACTACCAGGACGAACGATATGCGGCCGAGTACCTGGATCGGCTGGAACCGGTTCGCGACGTCGATTCGGGCGATTATCTCGTACTCAAAGAGACGGCGCGCTATCTGGCGCTGTGGATGTCGTACGAGGACGCCATCCGCGTGGCCGACCTCAAGATTCGCGGCGGTCGTTTCGCGCGCGTCGTGCGGGAGTCTCGAGCCACCGACGGGCAGGTCGTGCACATCAGCGAGTTCCTGCATCCGCAGATCGGAGAGCTGGCCGACATCGCGCCAGCGTGGCTCGGCCGGTGGATGCTGAAGAGCTCGACCGTCCGATGGGTTGTCGGAGCACTCACCAAGAAAGGGACCGTGCTCCAGACCACATCGCTCAGCGGGTTCGCGCGGCTGTATATACTCGCGGCGCTCCGTCCCACGCGGCGTGGCTCGCTGCGCTTCCGCCACGAGCACGCGAAGATCGTCGAGTGGATCGAGCGCATCCCGGCGTTGGCGGAGACCGATTATGCGCTTGCCGTCGAGGTCGCGCAGTGTCCGCGCCTCGTCAAAGGCTATGGGGAGACGCACGAGCGCGGCAGCCAACGGTTCGACGCGGTCATGCGGGCGGTGCCGGAGTTGCGGACGCACGACGATGCCGCGGTCCGGCTGCGCGCGCTGCGCGAGGCGGCGCTGGCCGAGGTATGAGAATCGCGTGCCTGGGCGGCGGGCCGGCTGGACTCTACTTCTCGATTCTGGCGAAGAAGGCCAATCCATCCTGGGACATCACGGTCGTCGAGCGCAACCGGGCCGACGATACGTTCGGGTGGGGCGTCGTGTTCTCCGACAAGACGATGGATGGATTTCGCTCCATCGATCCCGAGACGCACGACGCGATCGTCCGGGCGTTCCGCCATTGGGATGACATCGACGTCCACTTCAAAGGCCGAGTGGTCACCTCCGGTGGTCACGGGTTTTGCGGTATCGCGCGGATAACGCTGTTGCGGATCCTGCAGGAGCGGGCTGCTGGTCTCGGTGTCGATCTGCGCTTTCAGACGGAAGTGACCGACCCAACGCCGTACGCGAGAGAATTCGATTTCGTGGTGGCGTCGGACGGGGCGAATTCGGTTACCAGGCGTACGTTTGATGGCATTTTTCGGCCGAACATCGATGTCCGGCGAAATCGTTTTATCTGGCTGGGCAGCCGTGCCAAGCTCGATGCCTTCACGTTCGACTTCCGCGAGACCGAGTGGGGCTGGTTCAACCTCCACGCGTACCGGTTCGCCGATGACTGGTCGACCTTCATCGTCGAGACGCCGGAGAAGAACTGGCGCGCGGCCGGCATCGACCGGATGCCGCTGGCCGAGTCGATCCACTTGTGCGAAGCGCTGTTCGCCGACCGGCTCCAGGGTCAGCCGCTCATCTCCAACGCGCACCACAAGCAGGGCGCCGACGCCTGGCTCGTATTTCAGCGTATCCTCTGCGAGCGGTGGTACCACGAGAACATCGTGCTGATCGGCGACGCGGCGCACACGGCGCATTTCAGCATCGGCTCGGGCACCAAGCTGGCGATGGAGGACGCGATCGCCCTCGCGCGCGTGCTCTCGAGCGGCGGCGCGCTGGCGCAGTACCAGAGCGAGCGCGAGGTCGAGGCGCTCAAGCTGCAGAGCGCCGCCCGCAATCGGATGGAGTGGTTCGAGCAGATCGAGCGCTACGTGCACTTGGAGCCGGAGCAGTTCGCCTACAGCCTGCTCACCGGCAGCCAGCGGATCGGCCACGAGAATCTGAAGGTGCGGGACAAGCGGTACGTGGCGAGCGTGGAGCGATGGTTCGGCGAGCGGTGCGGCGTGACCGATGTCCGCCCCCCCATGTTCACGCCGTTCACCGTCCGCGGCGTGTCCCTCAAGAATCGAGTGCTGGTCTCGCCAATGGCGACGTACCGCGCGATCGACGGCATGCCGAACGACTTTCATCTCGTTCATTTCGGCGCCCGGGCGATGGGTGGCGCCGCCATGGTCTTCACCGAGATGACCTGCGTGTCACCCGAAGGGCGAATCACCCCTGGATGCCTCGGCTTGTGGACCGACGCACAGCGGGACGCATGGGCGCGGATTGTCCAATACGTCCACGGTGAGACCGATGCCAAGATCGCGCTGCAACTCGGCCACTCGGGACGCAAAGGGTCTACCCGCCGCGGGTGGGAGGGCATCGACCAACCGCTCGAAAGTGACAACTGGCCGCTCGTCTCGGCATCGGCCATCCCGTACATCGAGGGCGTCTCGGACACCCCGCGCGAGGCAACACACGCCGACCTGGCGTGCATCCGCGAGCAGTTCGTCGCCGCGGCGCGACGGGGAGCGATCGCGGGGTTCGACTGGCTCGAGCTGCACTGTGCCCATGGCTATTTTCTGTCCAGCTTTATTTCGCCGCTCACGAACCGGCGCACCGACGAATACGGCGGTTCGCTCGCCAATCGCTGCCGCTATCCGCTGGAAGTGTTCCGGGCCATGCGCGATGTCTGGCCGGAGGATCGCCCCATCAGCGTCCGTATCTCGGCCCACGACTGGGTGCCCGGTGGGCTGACGCCCGATGACGCGATCGAGGTCGCTCGCCTATTCAAGGACGCCGGTGCCGACGTGATCGACTGCTCGTCTGGCCAGGTCAGCAAGGCCGAGCGACCGGTGTACGGCCGGATGTTCCAGGTGCCGTTCGCTGATCGGATCCGGAACGAAGTCGGCATCCCGACGATCGCCGTCGGCAATATCTTCGAGGGCGACCACGTGAACACGATCATCGCGGCCGGCCGCGCCGACCTCTGCGCGGTCGCCCGGCCGCACCTCGCCGATCCGGCGTGGACGCTGCACGAAGCCGCGAAGCAGGGGTATGCGGATCTCTGGTGGCCCGATCCCTATCTCAACGGAAAGCAGCAATTGGAACGCAACCTGGCGCGCGCCGCGCTCCTCGCATTGCAAGCATGACACTCACCGGCAAGCACGCCGTCGTGACCGGCGGCAATCGCGGCATTGGAGCGGCGATCGTCCGCGCATTGCAAGAGCACGGTGCGCGGGTCACCGTCGTCCACCGGGCGACCGTCGACGTGGCGGATGGCGGCGCCGTCGCGCGCGCATTCGCCGCGATGGGTCGGGTCGACATCCTGGTCAACAACGCTGGCCAGGCGGCCTCGGCGCCTTTCGTCACAACGGACCACGAGCTGTGGCGCCGGATGCTGAGCGTGAACCTCGATGGCACCTACTACTGTATGCAGGCCGTGCTGCCGGGCATGCGAGAGGCAGGGTGGGGGCGGATCGTCAACATCGCCAGCACCGCGGGCTTGGTTGGATACCGGTACGTCTCGGCCTACTGCGCCGCGAAACACGCCGTGGTCGGCCTCACGCGCGCGGTGGCGCTGGAAGTCGCGACCGTAGGAATTACTGTCAATGCCGTGTGCCCGGGATACACGGAGACCGATATGGCCAGCGATGCCATCGCCAAGATCGCCGAGCGCACGAAGCGCACGCGCGAGGAGGCGCGGGCCGAGCTCGAGGCCCACAACCCACAACACCGACTCGTACGGCCCGAGGAGGTCGCCAATGCCGTCGCCTGGCTCTGCCTGCCGGGCAGCGAGGCCATCACGGGGCAGACGATCGCCGTCGCCGGCGGTGAGGTCATGACATAATGGACATCGAGTACGTCACCGAGAAAGGCGTCGCGACGATCACGCTCAATCGGCCCGAGCGCAAGAATCCGCTCACGTTCGAGATGTACGCCGAACTGCGGGATCATTTTCGCGGGCTCAACACAGCCGGAGATGTCAAAGTCGTTGTCGTCACCGGCGCCGGTGAGAATTTCTGTTCGGGTGGTGATGTGCATGAGATCATCGGGCCGCTGACGAAGCGCGATATGCCGGGTTTGTTGGAGTTCACCCGGCTCACCGGCGACCTGGTCAAAGCCATGCGCGCGTGCCCACAACCCATCGTCTCGGCCATTGACGGGATCTGCGTCGGAGCCGGGGCGATCATTGCGCTCGCGTCGGATTTTCGCTTCGGTACGGCGCGGAGCAAGACCGCGTTCTTATTCACGCGCGTGGGACTGGCTGGTTGCGATATGGGCGCGTGCGCCATGTTGCCACGCGTGATCGGTCAGGGTCGCGCGGCCGAGCTCCTCTACACGGGACGCAGCATGGGTGGCGAGGAGGCCGAACGATGGGGATTCTTCAATCGCCTGTGCGATCCAGCGAGCGTACTGGCCGAGGCGAGAACATTGGCGGCTGAGTTGGCTGCCGGGCCGACCTTCGCGCACGGCATGACAAAGAAGATGCTCCAGCAAGAGTGGAACATGGGCGTCGAGGAGGCGATCGAGGCCGAGGCGCAGGCGCAAGCCATCTGCATGGCGACGAAGGATTTTGATCGCGCGTATCGCGCGTTCGTCGCGAAAACGAAACCTGTGTTCGAGGGCAACTGACGGATGGCCGATCGCGCATTCCTCGATTGGCCCTTCTTCGAGCCTCGTCATCGCACCCTGGCGGCCGAGATCGACGCCTGGGCTGCCGAACACATAAGCGCCGTCGATGAGACAGATGTCGATGCGCAATGTCGATCGTTCGTGCAGGCCTTGGGCCAGGCCGGGTGGCTCAAGTACGCGATAGGGGATATCGACACGCGTGCGGTGTGTCTCATTCGCGAGACGCTCGCCCGACACGAGGGCTTGGCGGATTTCGCCTTCGCCATGCAGGGGTTGGGATCGGGCCCCATTTCATTGTTCGGCAATGCCGACCAGAAACAGCGATACGTGGCGCGGGCTGGCGAAGGGGCCAGCATCGCCGCATTTGCGTTGTCGGAGCCGTCGACCGGGTCCGATGCCGCCGCGCTGACCTGTGCCGCGCGGCGCGATGGCGATAGTTATGTGCTGGACGGCGAGAAGACGTGGATCTCGAATGGCGGGATAGCCGATTTCTACGTCGTCTTCGCCCGCACCGGCGAAGCCCCTGGGGCCAAGGGTATCACGGCGTTCGTGGTGGAGCCGGGTACACCGGGCTTCGACTGCTCCGAGCGCATCGAGGTGATCGCCCCGCACCCACTCGGGCGTCTCACGTTCGCGAGCTGTCGCGTACCGTTCAGGGCGGTGATCGGAGAAGAGGGGCAGGGCTTCAAGATC
>Ga0210383_10004528_pt1 | contig 12308 bp, 9 predicted proteins | sample IncBWC14OmetaG_FD_160072 | JGI IMG/M metagenome (GOLD analysis project Ga0210383, IMG submission 160072) | Forest soil microbial communities from Barre Woods Harvard Forest LTER site, Petersham, Massachusetts, United States - Inc-BW-C-14-O ...
GGTCCCTTGACACCGCGGCGGCCATCCGGGCCGCGGTCTCCGGATCGGCGCCGTAGCCGAGGAACGTATCCGCCAGCTCGGCCTGCTCGGCGTCCGGGAACCGGGCGTGCATCGTGCGCTCGGTGGCGACCTCGGCGTGCACCAGCTCGTTCTGGTTGGTCACCGACACGTACTCCCCGGTGCCCATCGAGAACGCCCCGGCGACCAGCGCGGCCACGCCGGTCAGGATCACGGTGTGCGGCGAGACCCCGCCGCCGCCCAGCCCGGCGATCAGCGAGGCGTTGGTCACCAGCCCGTCCACCGCACCGAAAACCGTCGGCCGCAGCCAGCCCCCGGACACGTCGCGATGCCGGTGCGACCACCCGGCCGCGAGCGCCGCCTGACGGTGCTCATGCATCTCCTCGCCCATCCGCAGGATTATCCCCTAGCGGCGGGAGTGCAGGACCACGGGCAGGCCGCCGGGCGGGTGCGGGGTGACCGGTGGTGAGCATGTTCATATGCCGACCTCCCCTGCCTCCGCGCGCCCGTGCGCGGGCTTGGGGCCTCCGCAAAGCCGCGTGATGATCGCCTGGGCGGGGGTTCGACGTTGTACGGCGTCGTCAAAGGTTTGCCTGGCTCGTTTGGTCACCTGGCCACCGCAGAGGTCCCGGGTAACTGGCCCTGTGACACTGGCCGTCTCGTGCACCTCCAAGAGGATTCAGTCTCCACCCGGGCTACGGTGCCAGGTCCGCGACAAGCACCCGGCCCCCTCCCTGCTCTCAGTTGCGGCACCCGAAGAAACCGGACGGCACGACGGTGCTGGCTAGCGGGACGTGGTGCTGTCCGGCGTGCATATCCCGGTCGTGCAGGCTGCCCTGCACGACCGGGCGGGGGAACGACACCTTGATCACGTGCAGGTCCGGGATGCGGTAGATCTGCAGCGACGCGGGCGGGACGTGGTAGAGCTCGCTGATCAGCTCGGTGGTGATAAGCGCGTCCGCGATGCGGTAGGCCTGCTCGTCGGGCATGAAGGCCTCAAGCGTCATCCAGAACGGCCCGGCGTTCTTCGACCGCACTTCAAGCGCGAGGTCGCCTAGTGTACGAGGCGCGTCAGTCATGGCTCGGACCCTTCATCTCCATCTCCAGGCGGAACATGCGGGTCGGGGAGTCGACGTCGACGACGTGGTTGAGCACGAACTCGTAGGCCGGGCCGCGGTCGATGTGGGCGGGGGAGGTGGCGAACGCGAAACTGGGCAGGTAGTTCATCGTCGGCAGGGGCAGGTGCAGCAGCAGCGGGTTGGCCAGCTTGGAAATCGCCGTCGCCGTCTGCTGGTTCTCCGCGCTGACCAGCAGCATCACCCCTACTTCGTTAGGGGTGGCCGGCGCTTGCTCCAGGTCGCCGAGGATAGCGTTGTAGCCGTACAGGCGCAGATCGGCTCCCCACGAATCGGCGGTCAGCTCAAGCACGCTCGCCACCCGTTCGGTCAATGTCTTGTCGAAAAACTCGGCCCAGACGTCGATCGACCGGAGGATCTGCGGGTCCCGGATGCCAGCGAAGGACACCGTCTCGTACCCGGTGACCGCCGCACCCTCGAGCTTGACCGTGTACTGGCCGGCAGGCTCGAACCGCGACCCCTCGACGCGTACGGTGCGCTCGTCGATGGCGGTGTAGCGGGCGCCGGCCACCTCGATGGTGCCGCCTGGTTCGCGCATCGTGTAGGGGTTGACCGTCTCGTTCCGCGTGTGCGCGGCCACCGAGGCCGGGGTGCAGGCCGCGTCGGGGTCGAGCGGCTCGACGGTGAAGCCCGCCTGGTCGATCCGGGCGAACACGCCGCCCGACCCCGGGTGGGTGGTGCACTGGCCGCCGCACTCGATGATTTTCGCCGCGTGCCAGGTCGGCCCGGGTGGCATCCCGCGCATCAGGGGGAAGGCGGCGGAGACCGCGGTGTCGGTCGCCCGCCCGGCGAGCACGACGTCCGCGCCCGCGCGCAGTGCCTGTTCGATGGGCTCGTGACCCATCATGGCGACGATGTGCGCGCACCGGCGCAGCGTGGCCGCGTCCAGCGGTTCGCTGGGCGGCAGCGCATGAATGCGTCCGCGCTCAAGTTGCGCGATCAGTTGGCCGGCGTGCTGCTCGCTGAAGATCTTCGCCACCTTCAGGTCGAATCTGTCCTCGACGCAGATCGTGTTCACGATCTCGGCGACCCAGTTCACGCCGGAGTCCGTACCGCTGGTGCCGCAGGAGCCGACGACCAGCGGGATACGGGCGCGGCTCGCGGCCGCGAGGAGCAGGCGGAGGTCGCGGCGCACGGCGCCCTCGGCCGTCTTGGCCACGTCGGCCCCGAGGTAGTAGGGCCCTGAATCGGTCGACCCGCCGTCGACGGCGATGACGTCGGCGCCGAGGGAGATGCCGCGGATAATGGTCTCGGGGCTGAAGCCAGCGCCGAGCATGCCGCTCGGCACCAGGATGCCCACGCTGTCTGGCGGGCCGGATCGGTGGGGCATGTGCCGCCTTCCTGGACGGGATGAGATGGCTGGCTGGGCCGGCCAAGCCGACCAAGAGTGTTTGGGCCTCACGACGGGAGGACCCGGCAAGCAGAGGGTGGTATCCGCACGGTGACCGCCGGCCCGGCGAAGGACCGGGTATCGGTGACGGTCAAGGCCAGGCCGTCGAGGTCCAGCTCGTAGACGTAGTGGTCACCGAGGAACGAGACGGCGCGCACCTCGGCCGGGTAGCTGTTATCCCCGGCCGCGTGCCCGCGGCCGGGGAGTTCGATCGCCTCGGGCCGGACGGCCAGCTGCACATGGTCGCCGGCGGCCAGGTCTTCGCCCGAGACGGTGATCCGCCTGCCGTTCGCGCGCAGGGCCAGCTCGGTGGTGTCCGCCGAGGTGGCGGCGACGGCAAGGGCGTCCAGGATGTTGCAGTGGCCGAGGAATTCGGCGACGAACCTCGTCTTAGGGCGATGGTAGATGTCCTCGGGACCGCCGACCTGGAGAACCTCGCCCGCGTTCATGACCACGATCCGGTCGCTGAGGCTGAGCGCCTCGTCTTGGTCGTGGGTGACGAACAGCGTCGTCAGTCCGAGCTCGCCCTGCAGGTGCTTGAGCCAGGACCTGGCGCGCTCCCGCAGTTTGGCGTCCAGGTTGGAGAATGGCTCATCGAGCAGGAGAACCGCCGGTGAGTACACCAGCGCCCGGGCCAGGGCCACCCGCTGCTGCTGGCCGCCGGACAATTCATGCGGATACCGCCCGGCGTAGCCGGCCATCTCGACCAGCTCCAGAGTCTGGAAAACCTGGCGGCGCAGGGCGTCCTTTTTCATTCTCCGGATCTTGAGCGGGAAGGCGACGTTGCCGAACACCGTCAGGTGCGGCCAGATCGCGTAGGACTGGAAGACCATCCCCAGGTTCCGGTCCTCGGCCGCCAGATTGACCTTCCTGGCGCTGTCGAAGAAGATCCGGTCCCCGCAGGAGATCGTGCCCTCATCGGGACGCTGGAAGCCGGCGATCGACATCAGCGTCGTCGTTTTCCCGCACCCGCTGGGTCCCAGCAGGGTCAGGAACTCTTTATCGCGCACGCTGAAGCTGACGTCGTTCAGCGCACGTCCCCGGCCGAAAGCCTTGCTCAGGCCAGCCACGGTGATTTCAGGCATAACGGTTTCCCCTGATCCTGGTGGCCAACAGCCGGCCTCCGACCGCGATGGCGACCACCGTTATCGCGACTTGCACCATGGCCAGCGCCGCGACCGGTCCGTTCGTGCCCTGCTGCAGGGCGTCCAGCATCGAGACGCCCATGATCTCGTGGCCGGGAGTGACGAGAAACAGGGCCGGGTCGTAGTCGTTCAGGATCGAGATGAACAGCAGGATGAACGACACGAACACGGCGGGCCGCAGGATCGGGAGGGTGATCCTGGTCATCGCCGTCCACCAGCTCGCGCCACCGGAACGGGCGGCATCGTCCAGCGACTCGCTGACCGTCGCGAAAGCGGAAGACATCACGAAATACGCGATCGTGAGCGAGCGGACGCTGAGCGCCAGCGTGATCCCCCAGATGCTGTTCCGCAGCGCGCTGCCTGGGGGGTTAACGAGCAGGAACGTCCAGAAGAACCCGATCCCGATGATGATCCCAGGGATGGCTCTGGGGAAAAGCATCAGGAACGGCAGCGAGTGGCGCAGCCTGAATCTCGACCGGTGCGCCACGGCGGTGGCGAGCGCGACGACCACGGCGGTGACGACGGCGCCGACGAGCGCGATCTCGACCGTGTTCAGGATCGAGTGGGCCATCGTGCCGCGCCCGATCGTCTGCCAGTTGCTGAGCGTGAACAGGTGCCAGGGAGCGATCATCGGCGTCAGCTCGGTTACCACTGAGGACAGCGCGAGCGCCGCGATCGGGGCGAACGTCGTGGCCACGAGATACAGGGCGAACAGCGCGCCGAGCACCCACCTGGGCACCGTCCCGAGCCGCACGCTTCCGGCGGCCGTGGCGCCCCGCGCCCCGGTCGAGGAGAAGCGGGCCTGGGCTCCCAGCAGCCTGGTACGCAGCAGCAACAGCAGGCACGCGACCGCGAGCATGACCGTCGCCCCGGCGCTGACCACGGGCGGATCCGGGGTGAGCGCGCTGGACCAGGTGTTGTACAGGTAGCTGGCCATCAGGTCGTGGCCCTCGGGGGAACCGAGCACCAGGGGAATACCCAGCGACTCGAGGGAGAGCGTGAAGACCAGCAGCCCCGAGTTGAGCAGCGCCGGCCGCAGCATCGGCACGGTGACCCGGCCCAGCACCCGCAGTGGCGACGCGCCGACGCTGCGGGCAGAGTTCTCCAGCACGGAGTCGGTGCCGGCCAGCGCGGCCTGGCAGATGAGGAACACGACCGGTACGGCGACCGCCGTGCCCAGCACGGCCATGCCGGGGACAGTGGTCAGGTTCAGCGGTATGTGCAGGGTCGCGGTGACGAAGTCGTGCGCGTACCCGCCGGGACCGTACAGCGCGTTCCAGCCGAGGATGAGGCCGAGCGGGGGAAGCAGGATCGGCGCGATGAACAAGCCCGAGTACAGCCGGCGGCCGGGCACGTCGGTGCGGCTGCACAGCACCGCGAACCCCCCGCCGAGGACCAGCGAGAACGCGGTGGTGATGGCCGCGAACTCCAGCGTGTTCAGCGCGGCCGCCCGGAACGCGGGATCGGTAAACAGCTGCCGGTAGGCCGCAAGCGTGAACACGCGCCCGGGCGTATAGAGGGGCTGGCTCTGCACCGACGCGTACACGAGCGGGACGACCGGCGCCAGGACGCAGACAGCGACGAGCGCCCAGATGGCCGCCTGGAGCCCCGTCTCGGGAACCAGGCGGCGCACCCGGCCCCGCTCAGCCGGCGGGTAGCCCGCCTGGCCGAGCGTCGCGACAGTGCCGACTCCCGGGCCGGGGCCGGGCTCGGCCAGCGGATTCACTGGTGGAACGCCTGGCGGAAGCGTGCGGTGAACGAGACCTGACCGGTCGCCACTTGCTGGCTGAACGGAGTCACGTAGGTGTGCTGCGCGCCGCCGACGGCCGCGTACAGGGCCTGCAGCGTGTTAGGGCAGCCGTTGCCCGGCGTGAACGTGTTGCTGCTCGCCTCGAAGCCGGCGTCGCACAACGCCTGCTGGCCGGGGTTGCTGAACACGAAGTCCAGGAACAGTTTGGCTGAGTCGGGGCTGGCCGCTCCTGCGGTGATCCCGATACCCCGGGGGATCAAAGGAGTGAAGTCCTTGGTGTACTCCCATCCCAGCAGCTTGCGGTCGGCGGGAACGGTTTCGATCGGCCCGCGGACGAGCCCGGATTCGAACACGGCCACCGCGAAGCCGCCCTGGGCCACATCCTGCGCCAGCGTGTCACCGTCCCCCGGCGTCTGCGCCGTCTGGCCGAGGTTCTCCAGCGCCGCCCAGCCCTCATGATGTGCGTACCCCCAGAACGCCGAGTAGCCGTAGTCGTTGTTGATCGTGTAGGTCGCTACCTTGTACTTCCCGCTGATCCCGTCCTGGGCGATCTGCGCGACCGTAGTCGGCGGCGCCTGCCCCTTCAGCAGGATCTTGTTATAGATCGTGACCGCCGGATCGGGCGAGAAGACGTACAGGCCCTTACCCTGGGAGGTGAAGGCCGGGAAATCCGAGATCCCGGTGGGAGTGAACGGCTGCAGGTAGCCGTGGGCGACCGCTCCCACCCACAGGCCCGGGGCGCTGGCAATCAGGATGTCCGCCGTCCGCGCGCCGGTGCCGTGCTCAGCGGCGTACTTGGAGAATATGACCGGGTCTTCGTCGTCGGTGGCCGTGACGTGGATCCACGGGTATGTCGCCTCGAACGCCTTGGTGACCTCGCCCATCTGACTGGACAGCGCATTGCTGTAGATCACCAGCCCTTTTTCGTGCTTGGAACCCGCGATCAGCGCGGCCCGGCTGAGCGGTGCCGCGGATGCCGTGGACGCCGCTGACGACGAGGATCCGCCGCCGGTGGAACAACTGGTCACGGCGGCCGTCAGAGCGACCGTGGCGACTAGCGCACTGATTTTCACTGAAGTGCCCACTTGATGCCTCCTGTTCGCTACAGCATGTTTGCTATAGCATAAATAATCGCGGCGAGCCTGGTGCGTGTGCCTGAGCGCTGGCCTACGTCCTGAACGGGTCAGCGGCGTGGCCTGTTAGCCGCGCGCGGTTGTTAGCCGGCACCACGCCGTCCGTGTGCCGGTATCGGGGTGAGTTTAGGCTGTTCGATCAAGCTGTATGCTATAGTAAACATGCACTCGGCGTATCGGCAAGATGTCATCGGGGGATTAATCTTCCTAGCTCGCTCAAGATGCAACTTGCCATAGCAGCTGGTAGGTTGCATCTATCTGAATGTGGTCCGGCCGACTCTTCGGGGAGCAGCATGACTACGGCATCGGAACTGCCTTCCCTGTTTCGCGCGGACTCGCTGGCTGAGCAGGCGTACCGGGCGATCCGGGAGGGCATTGCGACCGGCCTGTTCAGCGCCGGCGAACGTGTCACCGAACGCGGCCTGGCGGCCAGGCTGAACGTCAGTGCGACCCCCGTGCGGGAGGCGCTTAGACGGCTGGAGCAGGAAGGCCTGATCGAGCGGGTCTCGGCCCGCCAGCTTCGCGTCGTCGATCACTCCTCTGGCACGCTCCGGGAGCTTCTGCTGGCGGGTGCGGCGCTCCGGGCTCTGGAAGCCCGGTTCGCGACCCACAAGATCACCGAGGCGGCGCTCGACCGGATGGCGGCCATCGTGGAAGCCCAGTCCGGCGAACAGGGCATCGAGATTCCCGAACGGCTCCGGATCGCCCGCGAGTTCGACATGGAGATCGAGCGTGCGGCCGATAATCCCACCCTGCGGAGCATGATCCTCAGCCTGTCCATCATCGGCCAGGAGCGCCGGGCGCGATCGGTGGAATCCCTGCTCCTGCACCCGGAGGTGGGCCTGCGCCGGATCCAGGATCACCGCGACCTGCTAGCGGCGTTCCGCCGCCGCGATCCGGATCTGGTAGAGCAGGTCTTCCGCCGCCACGCCACCGCGGGCGTCGAGCTTCTCCTCGACGACCTCGATTAGCCCGGCTCGCGGCGGTTGAGGCCGCACCGGGCCGGCGTCGTCGGTCAGTCGCGCGTTCGCCTCGCCCGGGCGCGGCGCGCCCCCGGGGCGTCGCGCTCATCGCGGGCCGCCGCGGACCGGCGCGGCCTTGGTCAGCGCGGTATAGGTGATCACCGCGATGGCCAGGTGCATGAGCATGAGGACCACCACCGGGCCGGTGGGGTTGCCCGGAGTTCCCAGCAGCAGGAAGTCGGGGATGAGGAACAGCGCGGTGACAAGCGCCGCCAGCCGCGTGAGCAGCCACTTTGGCCGCCAGCTCAGCCTGGTCACGGCCGCCCACGTCGCCGTGGCTCCGGCTACTCCCAGCACCGTAAGCAAAGCGTAGGTCCCGAAGCTGAATTTGCCGAAGGACGCGGGAACGGTGAATGCCGCCTGGCCGATGGTGGCGAGTGCCACGTCGGCCGCCAGCGAGACGGCCGCGGCGGCCAGGCCCGCAGCCAGCACACGCCGGTGCGCTGGCGGGGTCGCGTCGGGTCCGGGTCCAGGGCCGGTTCTGGTGAGCCGGGACGCCCGCTGGGCGAGGGAACTTCGCTGGGTGGACATGAACACTCCTCGTTGACGGAGAACCAGATGGATATACCGAACGGGTGCCGGCTCGGCGTCGGCGTTCAGTGCGTGCGCCAGCGGGGTGCGGCGGAGGCCCGGTACGGGCCGGGCCTCCACCGCACGTTTACGGCGCTGCGGCGGGATCGAGGGGTTGGCTCGTCATGGTCTCGTCGGCCTGTTCGCCTTCGCCGCCTTCGAGGCTGAGGCGCGGCAGCCGCCGGTCGAGGAAGGCGGGCAGGGCCCAGTTGGCCTTGCCGAACGTGTGCATGACGGCCGGGACCAGCACGGTGCGTATGAGCAGGGCGTCGATGAGGATCGCGACGGCCATGCCCAGGCCGATCATCTTGACGGTGCGGTCGGTGGTGATCACGAACGAGGAGAAGACCACGACCATGATGGCCGCCGCGGCCGTGATGGTCCGGCCGGTGATCGCCTGGCCGATCCGGACGGCGGCGTCGTTATCCCGCAGCTTCAGCCATTCCTCGTGCATGCGGCTGACCAGGAACACCTCGTAGTCCATGGAGAGCCCGAACAGCACCGCGAACATCAGGATCGGCACCAGCGGGGTTATCGGCCCGGTGTGGGTCACCCCGACCAGCCTGTCCAGCCAGCCGAACTGGAACACCGCGACGATCACCCCGAACGCGGCGGCCGCCGAGAACAGGTTCATGATCGCCGCTGTCGCCGGGATGACCAGGCTGCGGAACAAGATCATCAGCAAGATGAATGACAGGGCCACCACCACGGCGACGAACATCGGGAGCTTGGCCGAGAGCTGCCCGGCGAAGTCGGTGGACAGCGCGGTCTGGCCGCCGACGAGCACGTTGAGATGGCTGCCGCTGCCGTGCAGGGCGCCGGGGATGACGGTGTCTCGCATCGTGCCGATCAGGGCCGAGGTCGAGGCGTCCTGCGGAGAGCCGGCTGCGTATACGTTGGCGACATCGACGGCCGGATGTCCTGGCCCGGCGGGCAGTAGCCGCGGGCCGGCCGTGGCCGCTACCCCGGGCGTGTGCGCTGCGGCCATGACGACGTTGGCGAAGGCCGCCTGGTCGGCGGGTCCATTGACGGTCGCTACCAGCTGCAGCGGCCCGCTGAAGCCGGGCCCGAAGCCCTGGACGAGCATCTCGTAGCCCCGGTAGGTGGTGGTCGTGGTGCTGGTGGGGTCGGTGCTGTAGTCGGCTGATCCCTGCCGCATCGAGAAGAACGGCACGCCGAGCGCGACCAGGGCGGCGAGCACGCCTAGGGCGTACATGACGCGATGCGCCTCGACCCGCTTGGCCCAGCTCAGCCATCGGCGGGATGCCTCGGGGATGTCAGTCTCGCCCCGGGTGAGCGCGGCGCGTTGCCTGCGGGTCAGCGTCCGCGTGCCGACGATCCGGACCAACGCGGGCAGCAGCGTCTGGGCGGCCATCATCGGGAACAGCACCGCGATCGACGCGGCGATGGCCGCGCCGGACAGCACGCTGACGCCGACGGTGACCATCCCGAGCAAGGCGACGCAGACGGTGATCCCGGCGAACATGACCGCTCGTCCCGCGGTGCCCGCGGCCGTGACGACGGCGTGCTCAACACTGAACCCGCGGCGGATGCCGCTGCGGACCCGGGTCAGGATGAACAGCGAGTAGTCGATGCCGACGCCCAGGCCGATGAGCGTGCAGAGCTGGGGCGTGAACGACGCCATGCTGAGCGAGTTGGACAGCATGCCGACCACGGACAGCCCGGCGAACAGCGCGATCCCGGTGCTGATCAGCGGGAGCAGGGCCGGCAGCACCGCACCGAACACGATCAGCAGCACGATGAACGCGGCGCCGATGCCGATGAAGGTGCCGTTGTTCGAGGACGGGTTCGTCGAGGCTGCGACGCTGCCGACCACATCGACCTGCAGCTGCTGCGAATTGGGCGCCCGGGCCAGGTTGACCAGCTGGGTGGCCTCGGCTGCCGGGATGGCGCTGCTGTCCTTAGTGAAGTTCACCTGGGCGAACGCGATCGTGCCTGCGGGGCTGATCTGCTTCGCGCCGGCCGTGGTGTAGGGCGAGGTGACGCCGCTGACGTACTGCAGGTGCGCGACCTTGGCCAGCATGTCCTGGATCTGCGTCTTGACTGCGGGGTCGGTGACGTGGCCGGTCTTGGCCTGGAAGACGATCTGCTCGGTGTCGCCGGCGACCGATGGGGCGGCGCGCTGCAGCAGGGCCGCGGCCTGCGCGCTGGGGGTGCCGGACAGCTGGGTGCCGGCCGAGTAGTTGGAACCGGTGCTCGAGGCGCCGAAGAACGTGGCGGTAAGGATCAGGATCCACGCCCCGAGCACAACGAAACGATGCTGGTAACACCAGCGGGCAACCGATTTCACGAGGGGCCTCCGGTGGTGGTCCCCGCTTGCCGGGAACCTCACCACCGACGCTAAGAAGCGCACCCCCGGTCCCGCGTCGGCCGCCAGATGCCTGTTCCGCGCCGGGTTAGTCCGCGGGAAGTACGCCCGGAGCATGCGGCTGGCCGGGCACGACCAGACCGCTCTCATAGGCGATGACGACCAGCTGGGTCCGGTCCCGGGCATCCAGCTTGGTCAAGATCCTGGACACGTGCGACTTGCAGGTCAGCGGGCTGATGAACAGCCGGGCGGCGATCTCGGCGTTGGTCAGGCCGTCGGCGATCAGCGCCAGGATCTCCAGCTCCCGTGCGGTGAGCGAGGACGGCAGCGCAAGCCCGGCGGCCGGCGGGTTTGGGTCCGGATCGGCGTGCTGCTGACCGAGGTAGGCCTCGATCAGGCGTCGGGTGGCCCCCGGCTCCAGCAGCGCGTCCCCCCGGGCGACGGTCCGCACTGCCTCGATCAGGACCGGCGGTTCGGCCCCCTTGAGCAGGAAGCCGCTCGCTCCGGCCTGCAGCGCGCCGAAGACGTACTCGTCCAGGTCGAACGTGGTGAGAACCACGACCCGGGTCTGTCGTAGCCGCGGATCGGACGTGATCAGCCGGGTTGCTTCCAGGCCGTCCAGCTCTGGCATCCGGATATCCATCAGGACGACATCAGGTACTGCTTCCCGGGTAAGGGTGACGGCCTCGGTGCCGTTCCTGGCTTCACCGACGACGGTGATGTCGTCTTCGATGCTCAGGACCGACTGGAATCCGGCCCGGATGAGTGAATGGTCGTCCGCGATGAATACCCTGATCAGGTCGGTCAATGATGCTCCCCTTGGATCGGTATCCGGGCCCGGACCCGCCAGCCGCCGCCCGGTACCCGTCCGGCCTCGCAGGTGCCGCCGAACGCGGTGGCGCGCTCGCGCATGCCCAGCAGACCGTGGCCGCCGCCGGTGCTGATGCCCGGCTTGGCCTGCCCGTCGTCGAGGACCTCGACCAGGAGAGCACCCTCGTCTCGGCCAATCAGGACGCTGGCGTCCGCGGCTGTCGAGTGGCGCAGCACGTTGGTCAGGCCCTCCTGCACGATCCGGTACCCAGCGTGGCCGATCGCCGCCGGTATCGCCTGCAGCGCCGCCGCCATATCCAGCTTGACGGTCAGGCCGGCGCCCTTGACGCCGACGATCAGGTCATCCAGGTCCGCGAGCCCGGCCCCCGGCGGCCGCAGCAGCACGCCTTCGGCGTCGTCGCTGCGCAGGCCCTTCAGCGCGGCGCGCAGCTCACCCAGCGCCTCGGCTGAGCTGGACGCGATCTCGTCGAGCGCGGCGACCGGGCTGGCTGGCTGCTCTCGACGCGCGAGGTGAGCGCCGGCGGAGGCCCGCACGTTGATCGCCACCAGGGCGTGCCCGACGATGTCGTGCAGCTCGTGGGCGTAACGCAGCCGCTGCTCGTCGAACCGATGCCGCGCCAGTGCCGCGCGTTCGCGTTCCTCCTCCTGCGCTAGCACCCGCACCAGGTCCTGGCGTGCTCGCACCGCGTCGCCCGCCGCCAGCGCCCCCAGGACGAGTGCCAGGTACGCGACCGTCTTGGCCGCGGAATCGCTGTCGAGGTGGCGGCTGGTGATCAGCACTCCCCCCGCCACCACCGGCGCCATCAGCGCCCCGACGACCAGCGCGCGGGCCCGGTGACCGTGCAGGCCGACGGTGAAAACGACCACCATCACGATGCCGGCGGCGGCGTGATCGGGATGGAAGACGGCCAGGCACACCAGCAGCAACGGCACGATCGTGACCAGCACGCCGACCGGGTACCGGCGCCGCAGCGCCAGCGGCAC
>Ga0210383_10004529_pt1 | contig 12301 bp, 8 predicted proteins | sample IncBWC14OmetaG_FD_160072 | JGI IMG/M metagenome (GOLD analysis project Ga0210383, IMG submission 160072) | Forest soil microbial communities from Barre Woods Harvard Forest LTER site, Petersham, Massachusetts, United States - Inc-BW-C-14-O ...
CTGGGCCGGAATACTTTTCTCGCAGGGCCGGTTCGCAGCGGGCGGCGGCATGATGATTCTTGCCGGGCTTTGCGATCTACTCGACGGGCCGGTTGCGCGCCTTCAGAATCGCGTTTCAGTTTTCGGCGGATTTCTCGATTCGATCCTCGACCGATATGCTGACCTGATTCTCTTCCTCGGATTGCTCGTCTACTACGCGAGCGTGAACCGCTTCATCTATGCGTTTCTTGCGGGCGCGGCGATGGCTGGCGCAGTGATGGTCAGCTACGCAAAAGCGCGCGCGGAATCGCTTGTTCCAAACGAAGATGTCGGCTTCTGGGACCGGCCCGAACGCCTCGTGCTGATGATTCTGGGTGCGCTGGCAAATCGCATGCCTCCCGTGCTGTGGATTCTCGCGATTGGTCCGAATATCACCGTGATCCATCGAATCGTGCACACGTGGAAGCAGACGAAAGAAGTTGCGCCTGCGCCGGCGTCTATTTCGCATCCTGCGCCCTCTCCGTCGCCGTCCCAACTCCCCGCGAATCTTGCCCATGAAGCCCGGCCCGCATCATCGAGTTTTCTTTCGCGCACCGCGGGACGGGGACGGTAGCAATGCCCAAGCTTCTCGGCATCATCGGCGCGCTGGTGATTTGCGCGGGAATCGATCTACTATGGCAATCACGCAATGAAATCAAGTTCTGGCTCGCAGCGTACATCAAAGTTTTCCGCTCGACTCTTCATCGCCAGCAGGAACCGATCCGGGCACTTCCCGCCGCCGTTCCGGCTGCAAAGCGCAAACATGCAGTTCGCTTTCTACTCGGTGTTGGCTTTGCCTTCCTACTAGGCCCAATGCTGATCGCTCTCAGCGTCACTCTAATGTTGTACGGGAATCTCTGACGGCCCAGCGAACGTGAAACCATCCCTTATCGTTCACGGCGGCGCGTGGAATATTCCGGATGAAGCAGTGGACGATTGCCATGAAGGAATCCGGCGCGCTCTGGAAGCCGGTTGGAAAATTCTAGAAAAGGGCGGCGCGGCAATCGACGCGGTGGAAGCTTCCATCGTAATCCTTGAAGACGACCCCACCTTTGACGCCGGAATCGGCTCGCATTTGAATCGCGACGGCCGAGTTCAGCTTGACGCGATCGTGATGGATGGCGCGACACTGAAAGCTGGCGCCGTCGCAGCCGTCGAGCGCGTGCGCAATCCGATTCGCCTGGCTCGACGCATCCTCGAGAAGAGCGAGCATATGATGCTCGTGGGAGCTGGCGCGGAAAAATTCGCAGCCGAAAATGGCATACAGCTTTGCGCGCCGGAAGATCTCATAATCGACCGTGAACGTTCCGCCTGGGGTCGCTGCCGAGAGGATTCGCACGCAGCGGAGCATCACGTCGATCATGAATTTGGCACGGTTGGTGCCGTAGCTCTCGATTTGAGCGGCCATTTGATCGCCGCTACTTCCACTGGGGGCACCTGCTGCAAGTTTCCCGGACGCGTCGGCGATTCCCCACTCATCGGATGCGGGTGTTATGCCGACGCAGAAGCTGGTGGTGTTTCCTGCACTGGGCATGGCGAAGGCATCATGAAAATCGTAATGGCGAAAATGGCAGTGGATCTACTCGCCGTCGCGGACAATCCTGCGCGTTCAGAACCTGCGGCCTGCACTGAAATCGGTTGGGGCAAACCTTTGATAAACCAATCTCGCGCGAACGACGCGAACTCCATCGCCAAGGCTTGCGTCAAGAAGCTCGCCCGTCGTGCGCACACCACAGGTGGACTGATACTTCTCGACCGCGACGGCAACCCTGGCGCAGCGTTCAACACCGCACGAATGGCCTATGGCTTCGTTAATCCCGACGATTCATTCACCATAGCGCCGTAGTCGGGTTTCGTCTTGCGGGCGGATCTTCCGCATCCTTCTTTGTCTGCCCGAACCGGGCCATTAGAAGTACAATCCCGTCTCATCTCAACCTGGAGGAGCTTCGATGGCAATTCGTGACGCATTTCTCCCTGAGTTCGATCATGAAATGGCGGTTACTCGGAAAACACTCGAGCGTGTGCCGGAAGGAAATCCAGACTGGAAACCTCACGATAAGTCCATGACGATGGGCCGGCTCGCTGGACACCTGGCCGAGCTAAATAGCCTGGTGCCACTCGCGCTGGAGCGCGAGTCGATGGATTTTCGCCCTCCCGGCGCGCCTCCGCGCCAACCCAACGTAATGTCTTCTCGCGCGAAACTTCTTGAGGATTTTGACAAGAACGTCGCCGCAGCTCGATCCGCGATATCCCAAGCAAGCGACGAGCAATTAACGAAAACGTTCACGCTGCGGTCCGGCGGAAAAACGATATTCTCACTTCCACGTACCGCGGTTCTACGCGCTTTCATTCTGAACCACATTGTTCACCATCGAGGTCAGCTGAGCGTCTACTTGCGCCTCAACAATGTTTCCGTGCCGTCTATCTATGGCCCGTCGGCAGACGAGCAAAGCTAACTGAACGCATTAGGCACAAAAAAACGGCTGGCAGGTTTGATCTGCCAGCCGTTCCGAACCGATCCTCGCTAATTGCGATTACCGGTGGCCGCCACCATGACCTCCACCGCCACCGTGGAAGCCGCCGCCACCGCTGCGAACTGCGCCACCACTGTGGAAGTTGCCGCCTCCGCGAACCGCGCTGCCGCGAACTACGTTCGTGCTGCGGAATCCGTTACCGCCATGTACTGCGACGCCGCCATGATTCCATCCGCCGGGCCGGCCGTAGCCGGGATGACCCCAGCCGTAGCCTGGGCGTCCGCCGTAGAAACCGTGGAACCAAGGCCCTGCGCCAATGAAGGCTCCGCCGACAAAGTACTGCGGGCCCCAATAGCCGTAAGGCGCGCACGCGTACGGTGCATATGGATAGTAGCCGTAAGAGCAAACCGGCGCGGGACCAATACCGATCCCGACGGGACCAATTCCAATTCCGACTCGAACCTGCGCCTGAGCGGCGCTCCCGGCCAAAGCGATTAAGAGTCCTAGCAAAGCTGCATATTTTAGATAACGCATCTGAGACCTCCCGCTGGCTCGCTTCGTCTAGTTTTGACTTGGCTGCCAGCCCCGAACTGCATTTGAAACTATGTACGCAGCCTAATAGTGCAAGGGCGCTGCCAAACTTGAGCCGCGGTTAATCTTCATCTAAACCATTTATAATCAGCATATTATGGGTGGCGTGACAATGACGCCCTGCAGCGAACTCGATCTGCACCCGGCCGCCAGCCACCACCGCTGCTGATTTTCAACCACCCCATCCACGTCACTTCAGAGCCTCGTTTCGACGCCGGCGCTTTGTTCACGAAAACAGTCATGCCGTCGCGGCTTGCCCGATTTGTCCCGATCTCGCTGCTTCGACTGTTGAATAAAAACCGAGCCGTGTGCTAGCATCCCGCTTTCCGCAGGGTCACGCGCAACCGCCGGGGGCGGCGCTGTGAGGTTACAAGCTTCTAAAAACTCGGATTCGCGCTTCAGATTTCCCTCCCACGAAATGCCTGTTCCGAAACTGATTGAGCTCTGGAATGCCGTCGCGCGTTCAGCCCCCAAGGTTTGTCTCAGCTACCAGCGGATCGCCAGTCTGATCGAAGCGTTTCAAAGTTCCGTTTTGCATCTGCAAATCCCAACGAGGTGAAACATGAAATCCTACAACACCGAATGGATACGCAACGTGGGCATTGTCGGCCACGGCGACACGGGGAAAACCCAGCTCGCGTCGTCGTTGTTATTTACCGCGGGAATGACGCCGCGACTGGGTAAAGTTTCAGAAGGATCGACAATTACCGATTGGGACGAGGAAGAAATCGCGCGGAAAATCTCGATCAACTCGGGCCTCGCTTATGCTGAGTGGCAGTCGCCCGGCGCCGCAGAAAAAACTAAGATCAATCTCCTCGATACACCCGGGTATTCCACCTTTATCAACGAAACGAAGTCCTCACTGATCGCTGCGGATGCTTCCCTAATTCTCGTCGACGCAGCTGCGGGCGTTCAGGTGGTCACTGAAAAAACCTGGGATTACGCCACCGAATACGATCAGCCGCGCGCGTTCGTTCTAAATTGGATGGACCGCGAGCTTGCGAGTTACGAGCGCGCCCTTGAATCGCTGCAACACGTGTTCGGGCGCGGCGTGGTTCCTATCGAGCTGCCCATCGGCTCTGAGAAGAATTTTCACGGCGTGATCGATTTAATCACGATGAAGGCGCTGATTTACAAGCCTGACGGCGACGGCAAAGCTTCCGTGGAAGAAATTCCTACCGAACTCGCCGAAGAAGCGAAGGCGGCGCACGAAGCGCTGGTTGAACTGGTCGCCGAAGGCGACGATGCGCTGATGCAGGAATTTTTCGACCAGGGAACGCTCCCAGTCGACGATCTGAAAAAGGGACTGCGCGAGGCGGTCCTCGCGAAGCGGATTTTCCCCGTGCTGCTCAGTTCCGCGCTCCACAACATCGGCGACGATGCGATCTTGAATTTCGTCGTCGAAATTTTCCCGTCGCCTTCAGCGCGCGGGAAAGTAGCGTGCCACAAGACGCCGGATCACAAGGGTGAAACCATCGAGCGTAAGATTGCCGATTCAGAGCCGCTTTCGATTTTTGTTTTCAAAACGCTTGCCGATCCATTCGCCGGACGAATTACGTATTTCAAGGTGATGTCGGGCGTGTTGAAAAACGATGCCACCATTACGAACTTCAATCGCGGCACTCAGGAGCGCTTGCAACACGTGCAGGTGATGCAGGGAAAGACGGCGGTCGCTGTAAACGATCTGCACGCTGGTGATGTGGGCGCAATCGCCAAGTTGAAAGAAACTACCACGGGCGAAACGCTTGGGGACAAGAACGCTGCCGTGTTCTACCCACCCGCTCGGATTCCCGAACCTTCGATCACCTTCGCGGTCGAGCCGAAAACACGCGCGGACGAGGATCGCATCGGCGTAGCAATCCATCGCATCCTCGAAGAGGACCTTGCATTGCGATTCGGCCGCGACCCCCAAACGAAAGAGTTTCTGCTCTCAGGAGCAGGCCAGCAGCACATCGAGGTGGTGGTTGCGAAACTTCGCAAACGCTACCATGTGGATCTGACTCTCCATCCGCCGAAAGTTCCCTACCGCGAGACGATTCGCGCCAAAGCCGATGCCGAAGGCAAACACAAGAAACAAACCGGCGGCCACGGACAGTTCGGTCTTTGCCGCGTCAAGCTAGAGCCGCTTCCGCGCGGAAAAGGGATTGAGTTTGTGGACGATGTTTTTGGGGGAGCGATTCCGAAGAACTGGATTCCCTCAGTGGAACGAGGCATTCGCGAATCCGCCGAACGCGGCTATCTCGCAGGGTTTCCAGTCACTGATTTCCGCGCGGTTCTTTACGACGGTAAGTACCACGACGTGGACTCGAGCGACATGGCCTTCCGCATTGCCGGTTCACTCGCCTTCAAGGAAGCGATGAAGCAAGCGCGGCCGGCGCTGCTCGAGCCCATCATGCACGTGGAGATCTACGCGCCCGATCATTATTCGGGCGACTTGATGGGACATCTGAGCGGGAGACGCGGGAAAATCAGCGGCAGCGAAACCCGCACCGGTAACGTCGTGATAAAAGCGCAGGTTCCGCTCTCAGAAATGCTCAGTTACGCGAATGAATTAACTTCGATGACGCAAGGTCGCGGAAGTTACTCGATGGAATTTTCCCATTACGATTATGTGCCGGGCGAGCTCGCGGACAAGGTGATCGCGGCGCACAAGCCACATCACGTTGGAGAGGAAAGCGAAGCCGCGAGTGCGTAGAAATCACACGATTACATTTCGACGGGAGCGTTTTGCACTGTCATTCGGCCGGCTGGCTACTGCCCGTGCGTAATGTGAAGCCGGTTCGCAAGGCTTCGATGTTGCGAGGGCGCATCGGTGTTTTTCGCTTGAGTCGTGGAATCGGGAGCAGGCGTATTTGCCGCATTTACAGTCGTAGGGAGTTGCCCGCTGGCTCCAGCCGGGCAGGAATTGCCCACGCAGGGAGGACCTGCGACCCGCAAGAGCGAACAGCCGCCAACGAAGAGAGCTGACGACAACAGTATGAGCGCGAATAGGGCCTGTTTCTTCATTTTAAGCTCCCTTCAGGTACTCGCCTGACGCCAGGGACGCGCCGATTCCTAATTCTATGTTGGCACACAAATGAAAAAGCGTATGGGCGATTGTCGGGAAGGCCTCCGCATGAGTAACAGGGAATAGAAAGCGAAGCGGTACCGCTAGAACGGAAGGAAAAATCCCGTATGCTGGCGATGGTCGTCGAAGGCCGGACCGAACTGCGTCTCGAGCAGAGACTCTTCCCTCTTCGCCTTCAAGGTGAAACCTACCAGAATAATGGCCAGTGCCAAAAGACCCCGGTATTCGCCAATCTGAATCGCAGTGCCAGCCACAGCCAGCAGTAGCCCCGTGTAAATCGGATGACGAATATGCGCGTAGGGGCCAGTTCGTATCAGTTCGTGATCCTTGCGGATCGTTACTTGTCCGCTCCAATTTTTACCGATGTGGACCCGCGCCCAAATTGCAAACGCGACTCCTATCACCGTTAGCAGCGCCCCGAGCAACGCGATCCACCGCAGGTCGGGAAGAAATCGACGATTGAGACCTTCGAGGCGCGGATCGCTCGAATAGAGAAGCATGAATCCGGCGACCATGTACGCCACGTGAAGTAGTCGTGCGAGTACCGATTCCCTTCGCTGCACTCTCTTCTGGTTGCGCGCGGCCCAGATCCAGTAGACGCAAAATGCGATCCAGGCTGCGTTGTTGATCTCCACAGGCGAAATTGCCATCGTGCGCTCCTCTATTTCATTTCGATCGTGCTGTTGTCACGGAATCAATTCGGCGAACGCGTGCAATCCATTCCAGTTCGGCTTCCGCTCGTTCTCGCAGAAAGCGAACCACCTCTTTGGGATAACGGCTCAGCGGTATTTCTGTTTCCAGCCTCGCAAATTTTGCAGTGGTTTCTTTCAGATGCGCTTCGCGTTTGTCGAGGATCTCGTGTCGAGTCTGGAGTTCAAGTAGATCCAGGAGCCCGACGCGCAAATGGAAAGCTTCGGCAGAGTGCGCATCCGAGCCATCAAATTTAGAAAGACGCTCGACGAGGACGCGGCGGCCCAGTGGGGTGAGCGAGTACATCTGCCGCGTTTGCCCGCGCTCGCCGGCCGCTACTTTCTGTTTCACCCACTTGTTTTCGACGAAACGGCGCAGCAACGGGTACACCAGATTGTTGTGCATGGCGGGCTGCCCGCTGATGAGCCCTGAGCGCTTTTTGAGCGCGTAACCGTGCTGCGAACCTGAAAGAAGGAGCGAGAGAAGTAATAGGTCATTCATGACTATGTCAGTATTGTACTATAGATGCTGGAAGTCAAACAGATATTTGGGGGATTGGAAGGTCAGTGGAAGCCGTTCGCCTCGACAATAAATTGGCTCTCGGCGAATAGCCAATTTGGTGCTTGCGATTCTCGGCTCCGATGCCTGAAGCTGTTTCCCACATGAAAAAAGCCGCGAAGCGGAAGAAGTGGGGTGATTCGACACTCGCCATTCACACCGGTCAAGATCATTTTCACGTCGGCGCGTCTGTAGGCACCACAGTTGCGCGTACCGCGAACTTCACATTCAAGAGCACAGAGGAAATGAAGCTCTGGGCCGAGGGGAAAAGCTCGGCATACATCTACACGCGCTATGGGAACCCCACACTCGCCGTCGCGGAAGCAAAGTTGGCCGCGCTCGAAGGCGCGGAAGCTGCGATTGTTACGGCGTCTGGAATGGCGGCGATTTCCAGCGCGCTCCTGGCCGTGTTAAAAGCCGGTGACGAAGTGATTTCCACGCGTCAAACCTACGGCGGAACGTATCGATTGATGCGCGATAACTTTCCGCGCTTCGGCATCGTCGTCCGACATGTGGAATCGGATCTCGCGGGCATCCAGCAGCTTGTGAATCCGCGTACAAAGGCTCTTTACATCGAGACGCCCACGAACCCAACTCTTCGTCTCGTCGACTTGCAGAAAGCGGTGGGGTTTGCGAAGGAGTGGGGCCTGATTTCGCTTATCGACAATACTTTTGCGAGCCCTGTGTTGCAAAAGCCGATCCAGCTCGGCTTCAATATTGTGCTGCACAGCGCCACGAAATATCTCTCGGGCCATTCGGACTTGATTGCAGGTGCAGCCGCGGGCAGTCGCGCGATCATCGATGAAGTCCGCCACAACATCATCAATCTGGGCGGGTCGATGGATCCTGAAGCGGCATACCTCCTGATCCGCGGGATGAAAACTCTGGAGCTCCGAATGCTGCACCAGTGCAAAACGGCAATGATCGTCGCTAAATATCTTGAAAAGCATCCGAAGGTTTCGCGAGTACATTATCCCGGCCTGGCATCACATCCTGACCACAAACTCGCGCGGCGCCAGATGAAGGGATTCGGCGCCATGCTCGCGTTCGATTTGAAAGGTGGACTTCCCGCCGCGCGGCGCTTCTGCGACCGCGTGAGAATTTTCCTTCTTGCGGCGAGCCTTGGCGCTGCTGAATCACTCGTCGTTCTGCCGATTTATACCTCGCATTACAATATGTCGGTCCCCGAACTTCGTGGCGCGGGTGTAGAACCTGGGACGGTGCGCGTCTCGGTGGGGCTCGAAGATCCTTCTGACCTCATCGAGGATCTGCGACAAGCTCTTCGGTAGAATGCTTTTAACCAAAGGCCAGCCGGACATCAACCCGCGACGCCTCTAACCTCATTGAACTATCCGAATTTCAGTAGAAAACATTTCTAGAATCCGAACAGTTGCGTTCAGAACTGCATCCGTCTTGCTGCCTCGTTCGTTTTGCTCCACTCCCGCCCTGAAAGAGGTATGACCGCAAGCCATAGATCACTCTTAAGTGCCGAAGACCGAGAGGAATTGCGCCATGTCACGTTCTCGACATCGCCGCAGATGTTAGCGCGTGCGATTGCCCTGAGTGGCAAACGTCGTGCAGCTAGGTTCTGCAGCGATTCTTAAATTCTGTCTTATCAAAACGGGGAACCGTTTGGTGTGTCCGCGAGTGGGATAGCAGGCAGCGCCAAATCCTTCTCGATGAGGATTCAGTCGCTCACATGAAGAAAAATTCGAGGCGAGGAGCAATCGGAATGATAGAGAGCCGTGTTGCATTGCGGGCGTTGGTGTTTTTTGCGGCGGCGTTACTTTTCTTGAGCGGCACGCGCACGATGGCGCAAGCGACATCCAGCGTTACTGGCGTGGTGACCGATCCTTCTGGAGCGGTCGTCGCGGGAGCGAATGTAAATCTCGCAGATTCCTCGACCGGCTTTACTGCGTCGACCACGACGAACAGCGCGGGCATTTATCAATTCCAGCAGATACCTCCCGGGGCGCACTACGTTCTAACTTTTTCGAAGGCCAATTTCCGGACCGTCATAATCGCTGATGTAGCCCTGGCCGTAGGAACGAAAGAGACGAAGGACGCGAAACTCGATCTCGGCGACACAAAAACGACAATCGAAGTAAAAAGCGAGGGCGAAGTAAGCCTGAATACCACCGACGCCAGCATCGGTACCGTGATCGACGGCGATCGTGTCCAGGACCTTCCGAGTCTTTTTGTCAGCAATGCTGCGGCGCTGTTGCAGTTAGCGCCCGGGGTTGTCACTGGAACAAACGACGATTCCCAAGCCGGCGTAGTGACAGGGACGCGCGGCGATCAAGCGAATATCACGCTCGATGGCCTTGATATCAACGACAACCGTATCGGGCAGGCATTCGTAACCGTCATCAACACTCCGCTGGATTCCATTCAGGAGCTCAAGACGACGGTGGGCGGCAACGACGCTTCCTATGGGCACAGCGCGGGCGGCCAGGTGGAACTCGTCACAAAGAGCGGAACAAACAGTTTTCACGGGCAGGCTTACGATTTCAATCGCGTTTCCGCGCTTGCGGCGAATAACTTCTTCAACAATCTGAATGGAATACCGCGCCCTCAGCTAATCCGGAATCAGTTCGGAGGCGATATTGGCGGCCCAATCGTGAAGGACAAATTGTTCTTTTTCTTCACTTACAATGGACTTCGCGCCATACAGAGCCAAGAGATCAACGACGTCGTGCCGATGGCCCAAGTTTTGAACGGCCAATTGAACTACGTTAACGACAATGCCGGTTGCGGAGCGGCTTCAAATACCGTAAGCGCGCCCCAATGCATCAGCACCACTCCGCTCACTGGCCCTAATTCGCTTACGGCGCTCGACCCTCAAGGGATGGGCGCAAACCAAGCGCTCTTGAGTTTCTTTAAGAGTCGCCCCTATCCAGCGCCGAACAACAACACGGTCGGCGACCTGGTAAATACTGCCGGATTCCAATTCACGGCGCCGGTCCACAGCAAGGACAACACATTTCTTGGCAAGGTCGATTACCAGCTCAGCAAGAACCACCGCCTATTTGCTCGAGGCACGTGGGATCGCAGCAACGACGACGATTTTACCAATCACGTGATTCAGGTATTCCCAGGTGACTCAGCTCCCCTGGCGTCGATCATCGATCACTCGCGGTCGTGGGTGGTGGGAGATACATGGACAGTTTCACCGACGATGAGTAACGTAGTGTCGTTCGGAGAAACGAATCAAGTTCTCGTGTTTCCGCTGAATCAGAAACCGAACTTTCCAAACCTGCTGGGGTTTTTCTTTAACGGAAATATCATCACGGCACCGTTCGTCGACGGGGCGCCCACAGGCCCTGTTCCGGGATCCACGTCTTTCAACGAGCAGTTCCCGATCGTTCCTGTGTACCAGCTGCGGGATACCTACACCTGGGTACGGAACCGGCACACACTCCAATTCGGCGGCGTGATCAAGCCCACCATCTTCAAGTCGGGAAATCTAACGGACTTCAACAACTACAACGTCGGTCTGGGGGGAGGGCTCCAGTCGCTGACTGCTAACCTTCGCCCGTCCGACATCAACGGTTCGAGCGTGGCTCTTGGCGAATGGGATACGCTCTTTCCGCTAGCGTTGGGCAGGATTTCGTCGTTCACAGCAGGCTTCAATTTCGACAAAGCGGGCAATCCGATTCCGCAAGGAACGATTCCGATCCGTGATTACCACGCTACCGAGTACGAGTTCTTCGCGCAAGATACCTGGAATATCCGCTCCGATCTCACCGTGACCTACGGCTTGCGATGGGAATTTCATAATCCGCTTACAGAGGTGAATGGCTTTGAAGCCATTCCGAACCAGAGCGCCGAAAGCGTTTTCAGCGTGCGAATGGCGAACGCAGCGGCTGGAATTGAGGGAGCCGATGCAGCGCCGTTGATCTCCTACGGACTGGGCGGCTCGGCGAATCACGCGCCAGGCTACTACCAGCCGTCGTACAAGAATTTTGCGCCGCGCCTCGGAATTGCTTACTCACCATCAAAAACGCAGGGAATTCTTGGCCATTTGCTGGGAGATCGGAAGTCGAGCATTCGGGCGGGATTCGGAATCAACTATGACGTGAACCTGATCGGGCAAGGATTCGAGTTGGACGAGACGAGCTTTCTCTTCAGCAACTCGTTTGGCGTGCAAGGCAACAGCCTCGCGACCGATCCACGATTTACGGGATACGCAACGCTACCGCCCCCGCCGGCGCCAGGTCAATCACCGAGGCCCACCTTCACTCCGAATCTGGATGCCAACGGAATACCGATTGGCTTCAATACAGGCGGTTTCGGCCCGGGCAATGTCACACTGTTCAACTTTGATCCCCACTACAAGACGCCGTACGAAATGAGTTTCAATTTGAGCGTGCAACGCGAGCTGCCAGGCAACTGGCTGCTCGACGTGGGCTATTTCGGAAAATTGGGGCGAAGGCTCACTGCGGTGGGTGACGTGGCTCAAACCCTCAACGTGAAGGACGCGACGTCCGGACAATTCCTGTACACGGCGTTCGGTAACGTTCAACAGCAACTTCAGGCGGGAGTGCAACCCGGTGCACTAACCGCACAGCCGTGGTTCGAAAACCAGATGAGCGCTTCCGCGGCGGCGTTTGGATTTACTTGCCCCGCGCTCTCGAATTTCTTCTTTGGACCAGGGACCAATCTTAATTGCACCAACCTAGCGGCTGGACTCGAACAGGGCGTCTGGACGAACGGAGATGTATCGTCAACCCTTCTCGGAATTGCCAATATCAACGCAGGAAACCCGGCGCAAGGGCTGCTTCCCTTGAACTCAGGGCTCCTTGCCCAGAACGGCGCGGCGGCGTTTATCGGCAACTTTTCCTCGTCCAACTACAACGCCCTGCTTCTTCGATTGAATCACCGGCTGTCCCACGGTCTCGCG
>Ga0210383_10004531_pt1 | contig 12300 bp, 13 predicted proteins | sample IncBWC14OmetaG_FD_160072 | JGI IMG/M metagenome (GOLD analysis project Ga0210383, IMG submission 160072) | Forest soil microbial communities from Barre Woods Harvard Forest LTER site, Petersham, Massachusetts, United States - Inc-BW-C-14-O ...
GCATCTATTGGTTATAAATGTTCCAACTCTGTGAAAATAAGCCATTAGAACGAACGTATTATGTGTAGACTTCAAAGAAAACCTTACTTTACGCCACAGTAAGCCCTTATGATCGGCAATGGGTCCGTCCATACCAAACGCCAAGCCCTTGAACAACCAAAAAGTGCCCACAATTGCGGACGAACATATGCCAAAGACAATCCATTTTGTTTTTGTTTTCAAGCGCCGTGACGAGAAGATGAAGTGATCCAGAAGGTGGGCGGCCATAAGCACAGAGAAATAAAGTGTAGGCAGCTATTAATCAGAGACGTTAGGGTTATCGGTAGAAAGAATGCTTCACCGACGCACATAGTGATGGACGTAGGTTACACGACCCATGATTAAGAACGGTACTACACGATAGTTAGCACATTTTTAGTCACAAATTGGAAGAACCTAGTTACAGTAATGAAGCGCCCAGCCAAAGAAGGCAATTTTTCCGACGTAGAGGAAGTGATCCCATTCTCCTACACAGAAGATTAAGATCATGGTGGGCGCATATAAGACAGGCGATTAAACTTACGCGGCTCCATATCAACGTACTTTCGCTGCATACGGAGAATATACACCCCACAGACGAGGAGTGCAAGACCCAGACTAATTGAGCCTCCCCACCAAATGATAGGCGTGCCGAGGAGATAGTACTTCGTTTGGGTGTCGCCCCAGCCACACATCCGCAAGCCGAGGTGAAGGAATGGCCAATCAAAAGGCTTAGATGCAAGAATATCTTCCTTGTCGGGGTCAGGGATCAGTGCATTATTAGATGTCATCATGGCGACATTAAGATGCCAGAAGTCCCGGAGGAACGGAGAGCGATAAAATTTTGTGTCAGCGGAGGGCACTGTGAAAGCACCAAATCAGCTTCCGGAGTTTGGCTTTGGAAATAATGACGCACATCGATCATTCCAGTGGCTTTCGACGTTCCAGTACGTGTGAATATCCTTCGGATCGTTCTCCTTCTCGCAGCTGACCTCGATCTGCTTGAAACCCCACTGGGGTAGAATGGCATTGGCAGCACGGAGGTAACATCCAAGAGCATGATGGCGGAACCGCAGACGTGTCGTCAATGAGTGAATCCTATCGACTTTATCCCTGCTGCCTTGCTTGATATCATCAACGACTTCCACCACCCAATAGTCGTGGATGTCTCCAATAGTTGCATTGCCATAACATGAAACTTCGTTGCTGAGCTTTGAAACTGGGGCTGGGACAGTGTGGGAATGGAGATTGCGAGTGGTTGCGCCGTGGGTTAACCGGATGACGTCCCCGTCAGCAAGGAATTCAAGGGGATCGTTGGGATTGTATTCAGGTTCATCCCAGCGAGGGTGAACGATCCATTCATTGTTCTCATCCTTGTAGTGGTAACATGTCACTTGTTGCTGAGTCGATCCAATTGGGTAGGTTTGGACGTGAGAATGCAAGAGACCGCCACCCCAACCCATGTTCTTGAGAGTAATTTTAGATCCAAAAGCGACCTCTACACAAGCAAGACATTGAGAAACGTGCTTGACGAAATAAAGAGGTCTTTTACCTAAAGGATTCTTTGAAAAGTCGTTTCCCACAAGATTGGCCTGGAACAGTGAGCTCATTTGCGCATCACCAGGACCGGAATGATTAAGGACCATGAAGTGTATCTTGAAGGACGCCATGAAAACCAGGATGGGAAGAACGATAAGACATGCTATTCGGGCACCCCAATGTTTTACTTGATCGCGCTTCGTGAATGGTCAACACTCGAAGACTCGATATAGGATATCATGGACATACCACAGGCATTTTCAGATCCCCAAACTTCTCCCAAAGGTCTTCAATGGTATAGAGACCCACCAAGGCCGTAACGAACAAGCCAACCAACTTGACACTACAAAACTCCTTTAGACCGTGTCAAGTATATGAGGTCTGAAACCTACCTTGTTACGCAGCCGATAGAAAAGCCAGTCATTGCAAGCCATAACCACCAGTCAATAGAGAAGGATCTGGGAACACTACTCAGAGTTTGGGTCTCAGAGTCATGAAATAAACACCTACTGGTATTGCTGGTTGTGAAATTTAGTTAAGCAAAAGACCGTGGTAAATGTGAAGAACAGCAGCATGGAGTCCAGGAGGATGAATCGAGATATACATAGCCAACCAACATCTAAGACGCATACCCATGAGTAATTCATCTGGATATTATGAGGTGCGCAGCTTGCCGAGAAGGACCATTAAAGCGACTAGATGACAAGCCCACTCGCTCATGCCAAGTTCCACAGCTGTGTACCAGCCCAGGGGAACCATGCCCACACCAAAAGTAGCCATCATTACCCGCATAGCGACGTACGGAACAGTTTCAGGATATTCTGCCCCGCTTTTGAATTCAAAGCTGCCATCGTAGCCCGCCAGCAGGCCTGCGAAACCAACCAACATCTTTCCCAGAGGCGGATGAACGTCAAAGTAAAACTCGCGTTTCAGGTAATGTGATCCGAATTTTCCAAAGTGAGCTTCGTCCCAAACGACGACATTCGAGTGCCCGATCTTGTGGAACCGAGTCCAGCAAGAGAGAAGAGTATAGACAACAGGAGGTACGTGCTCGAGATTCTGCAAAAGGAATTCTCTCTGAGGAATCGTCAATTTGGGTACATGTACATAATGAATGGATAAGATACATACGATTGATGTAGGCGGAAGCGGAGGACCTTGTCTGGGACGTCCACTCCCCACACGGCTCACATTAGGCTTCGCTTTGTTATACACATCCTTCCCCTCATCGTCATATTCCGTCTCATGGCCCTTGGCGATGCTGTCGAAGCCTCCAGCACTCCCCGGACCTTTACCGCCTCTCCGTCGGGCCTTGTCTTCGTTCATGTAGTGTAGTGGTAGCTCCTCCTCTTGGCGAGACGATGCCCAGTGAGTTGGAGGGTAAGGTATTTCCTCGAAATCAGATGAAGTACGTGGAGGCGAATCGGGTGGTGTGCCAGTGCCAAAGTCAACTGCGACTGCAGGCGGTCTCATCAGCTAGGTTAATGAGCAGGCTGGGCTCTCGAGCTTCAATTTGGGACAGCAGTTTAATGGGATTGGTGGTGTAGTCGAGCCAGCAGAGGCGATGAGTTTGCCGAAAAAAGTTGTCGCAATGAGACACGTAGTAGTTGGTGCTATTACATAATAACTGAGCGCTTAGTTTTTGGCGCCTCCCAAGTAGTGAAAATATTATGCAAAAATATTGTGTAAAGGAGATCACACCGGCAAACAAAGAATGGAACTATGTACGATCATTTTTACAGGGGAGAAAATATATAAGACTCCAACAGCAGAAAAGACGCTTCTCCACCAACCAAAGGAATTGATTCCTTGAATCAGTTCTGCTTTTGGTGCCGCTGGTAGACGGCTTTTGTGGAATGGATATCTTTTCAGTTGTGGGTTTAAATCATTCGAAGAATTGGCTTACCAGAAACCATAGCATGGTCGCGCTCATATGGTTCTAGAGTCACTTGTTCGAGAGGTTTAAATTGGTTCTCCTTCAATTTTGTTACCTCGGACGCGAATATTGTTTCAGGAGGTGCTGTCGAATCGATACAGCTCGCCTTAATGGAAATGATAACGTGCCCTCCATCCTTGAGGAAACTTTGTGCGTTGTGGATGACGATACGAGCTTGGTCTGGCTGGGCAACATCTGCAAATATAACATCCACTGTTGATAGTAGCATGCGATATCTGTTTGGAAGCCGTGCATCCTCAACGATAGCTAGTAAAGATGTCACATGAAGTAAGAAATCCGAAAAGAAACTGACACTTACGAATAACATTTGTCCGTTTTTTTGCCATGTTGATCAAATCACGACCAGACCGGGGTGAGAATTCCACAGCATACACGACGCCCTCCTATATGAGGGAAACAAATTTGAGAATTCAAAATTTCACTAGTCTAAAAACTCACAGGTCCCACGATATCCGCAACATGGCTGACACTTGTTCCACTGGCAGCGCCGAGGTATAGCACTTTTTTACCAGGCTTGATGTAGATGTCGTCCAACCCACCCAGAACACCGGCAGCGAGCTTGCTACGGAACGGATTCCACACGCGGTATTCCACCTTGGTACCGTCGACACCACCTTCCACCGATATCCGTTTCTCACCATATACAGACTCTCCAGGAACCAAATTTTTCGTCACCAACATATGGTCCTTGCCCTTCGCAATAAAAACGCCGGGATGTCGGTGAGGCTCCAGGACTGTGTTTGAACCCCCTCTCGCACCGCCACGGCCACCGCGCCCGCCACCACGGGCTCCACGACTGCCGCGATCCCCTCCTCTCCCACCACGGGAAGCACCACGACCTCCTCCTATGCCTCCGCCCCTCACACCTCCACCTTGGTAAAAAAGAAAATCAATAAATAACCATATTTTCGACGTCAAAAAATTCGCACCACGCCCACCTCTTCCACCACGGTCTCCCCCTCTGAATCCTCCGCGATCACCCCCTCTGAATCCGCCTCTTCCTCCTCGATCACCCGCACCTCGTCCTCCAAATCCGCCACGACCTCCAGATGCTCCTGCGTACATTTTCAAAGCGTCAGGGAACCAGAATATCACACGTGCAACATATTATCGCTATCTGAACACTTACCGAATGCCATTTATTGTTTTTTGAGGTATTTTTGAGGGGCTTGTGGTTTGGCTATCTTGAAAACAAAATTTTTTGAGAATGTTGAGCAAACATGTACAACGTTAGGATCTTATCTTATCACTGGCAACTATTTTGACTCATGAACAAGCGGAATCGAACTTCTCTCAATTTCTGGTGTTTCTCGCTACATTTACAGAGTTGATACCTCCGTTTATTTTCCAGGAGCCTGGCCAAGGCTACATATCGGCCATATCGCTTGATGTTGCCCGCTCCGAGTCTTCAAGCTTTTCCAATGACGTTAACTAGAGGAAAGTTAAGGAATTTGTAATTAATATCGGCAAGTTCGTTGCTGCTATGGCAGCAGCAGCTATGCTACTGCTTGACAAGCTGTCAGAAACTGCTCAGTGCTCAGGTTCTTAGTACGGGTTGCAACCCCTATTACGATGGATAAGCGGCTTCTACTCTAACTTGAACACTCTTGAATATTGCCGTGAAATTCTTCCTTCTTGGGCTACTGATGCTTTCCCGCAGCACTGGCAGTGGATCGCAGGTGACACGTTGACTGTATTGTGCGTTGAATCCCCTTTGGCTTTTGATGGTGAGTATTTCCTACCAAGTCTTCATATCCGTGCAAAGCATATCCTTGATGATGCCATGCATCCCTTCGTGCTCCGCATTCTCTCACCGGCTATGACTGATAGATCCTCAAAAGTAACTTCAGCGTTTCTCAGTTGTCTTCGATCAGCTTGTTATCATACCTATAGAGAGGATCTATGCATAAGAAATCCATTGTTCCTACTGGTGACGCATTTCTGGTAAAATGACTGCCAACAGGTAGATTCCGAGAAGCCACGCGTTATATAAGTCTAATGGATTACCTTTTTCTGCAGGGAATCGAGCTCAATTAATTCCGCTGCACATAAGTTCCGATCCTGAGCGCAGGATGCTTGGTAAACCCATCCTCCCATCCTCTTCCCTTTGGCTACCACTGATCAGATTTTTAACTCACCATGTCCGTTGAGAATAGCCTGGACACTCCTACGCAACACCATTGGAAATCTTCTGACGATGTCACCGTCATTGGTTCCAACGATGGTGATATTTTGGAGAAGGCAAGACGCTTGAGCTCTCAAGAACGAGTCATTCTCCCAAAGGCAACGCACGAGGATTTCCCAGACGGCGGCCTTACGGCGTGGTTGGTTGTTTTTGGAGTGAGTGAACTTGAAGCTCACTCGACTTTAGTACAAGTCCCTCATGCTGCCCAACTATAGGCAATGTGCAACACATTTGCAACGTAGGCATCCCCATAAGCTCGGATCTCCGGATTGAGTCTTCCGATGACCTCGACCGCCCCGTACACGCGCGGCATCGTTATCTGCTTTATCATTGGTCGCCTCCTGACAACGTCTGATTTACATGTTTATAAACAGATTTGGCTACGTCAATACCTGGGGTGTGAGTATATTCCATTTGAACACTGAACGATTGTCGCTTACATTGGAACAGGTCTTCCAAGCTTATTATCAACAATACATTTTGCATGATTGTTCACCATCCAGCATGTAAGTTCTTCGCAAAAATATGTTACATTCGCAATTCACCTTTACTCTCAGTGCCTGGATCGGGTCCATCCAGGTGCATATTATTCGGAAAGCGAGACTTCTCGTGACACTCACTTATTTACGTTATAGTATTCACTGATATTTCTTCCCGGCTTACTCGTCGGTCGCTTGTTTGATATCGGGTCCTTCAGAACTCTGTTCTTGGCTTCCAGTGCGTTACTAATCACAGCTACATTCCTTGTGGCACAATGCACGAAATATTGGCATTTCCTCTTATGTCATGGGCTGGCCGTTGGGGTAACCTCTGTGAATTACTTTTGCTTCCCATTATAACCAACCACATTAGCTAGCATGCGGGGGTATATTTGGCCCTACTGCAGCGATCATTGCTCATTGGTTTAAGCAACGACGAGGGTTAGCCATGGGTTTCGTAGCGGTCGGTTCTTCAATTGGTGGGACTGTCCTCCCCATCACGGCTCAAAAGTTGATTCCGCTTGTTGGGTGCGATTATCCTAAGCCTGTTGTACATTGGATGCTATTTATTCTTACTCAGGTTTCAATGGACAATGCGAATAATCGGGTTCGTTCTACTCCTTAGTCTTGGTCTCGCAAATTTGGTAAATTGCTTTAATATAGTGCTGCTGTTCACACCATTGACATGTGAGAGCTTCCACAGACTTTAAAGCGGCGTTTACCGCCCACCAATGTTGCTGGTGGCCTTTTCAATTTGCGCGCCTTCAGTTCAGCGACATTCACGATCTACTGCATATCTGCCTTCTTCACATTTCTCGGACTCTACACTGGTGTGATGACTTCTCTTATGTCACGCATTCCCTTGACTTATACTTCGCTGTTGCCGTCTAGTATTAACATACATAGATATCAGTGCAACATTGTTGGGCGTTTCTCCAAAATTTTCATTCTACCTCGTCGCAATCGCCAATGCGTGTTCAGGTATTGGTCGGTATAGTTCTGGCGTGGTCGCGGATCGTGTTGGTGTGGAGCTTTCCGGCAACGTTATGTACTACGTAAACTAAATTTTCTTTTGTCATATAGGACCGATGAACGTCATGATCCCACTTACAGCTGTAGCGGGAATGTTAACATACGCGTGGCCCTATGCTCGATGCAAAGCTTCGCTGACAGTCATCGCTGTGCTCTATGGGTTACATTATTCCACTTAGACGGCTTTCATTGCATTGATGATCTTCGAAAAATGTAGATTTTCCTGCGGATCATATGTCTCTTTACTTTCTAACCCCATAATGGCACTGGGGGAAACGGGGGATGTTGGTCGTCGACTCGGAATGTTCATGAGCATCGTTGGGCTAGGCGCTCTAGTTGGACCACCCATATCTGGTGCCATAAACGCCGCAACCGGGGGATTCGAGATTGTAGGGTATTTCGCAGGTAAATATCGTTGCGTATTCCTCATGGACATGATTCATTGCTTCTTTTTCAGGCAGCATGGTCCTTGTCGGCGTTGGTCTCATGTGTGTCACTAGACACCTAGTATTGGGGGGGTTGTGGGGAAATTTCTAGATCTGTACGGGAGGAGGTTCTCTTTGACTTGCTAAATTTCTTGATCTCACTTGTCAACAAACTATATCTATCGGATGACTCAAATCTACGCGTGTATTCAGCTCGTCTATTTGTATCACTTTTTCTCTCGTTTACTTATGTAAAGGATGCGACATTGCAAAGCAATGGCTCTTGCTCCGAGTCGGCACCCAGAACGACATTACCCCACATGCATATGGTCATCAGGTCCACCTGGCAAAACCATTAATCATCTGGCGGCCGCATGTTCCTAGATTACTGGACATCGAAAGGGACATGCATCAGCCTGATATCATGATATGCCTGAATACATGTTGTTCGTAGTATGTCTTGTGACGGATTTTATATCGTGATGGGGCATAGCCAATTTTGAACCCAACATATTGAACAATGTGGTCTCTGCTATTATTCAAATTTCTATTTTAGGGAGGCGAACAGTTGGCCGAGCGGAGTCAAAAAAGAGGAACAAAACCCAGAACCTTATACTATATGTCTTTTCGCCCCGATACCCGGTAGTACCGGGTCTTCTATCTGCGATGCGCCGTGGATGAGAAGATAACGAGATTGTCGTCATGATATATTTATCCGTCAGCACCTGGTTTGTAATGGGAAACCTCTAATATTAACGAGACGACCGATGCAGCTACGCCTCTGTGACATGTACAGTTCTCCATTTACTGACACTCTCCTGCTAATACAATGCCACTGTCTGCAACAGTAGCTAGGGTCGTTTCTGCTGAGGACCCAACCATACCCATAAACGACTCAAAGGAGATTAATGGCGAGCAGGGAATTAGCCCTGAAGTCGAGTCGGATTTCCCGGACGGCGGACTAAGAGCCTGGCTTATAGTATTTGGAGTGAGTGCGAAAGCTCCATTACATCTTTCTTATTCTCATGAAAGTTTACTACAGACGATGTGCAGTACGTGTGCGACGTGAGTGGTACCTCAATGACTTTATTTATCCGCGGGAATTTAACACCAGGAATAGGTTTGGTTATGTCAACTCATGGGGTGTGAGTCAACTCTTTTTCTGGAATCCAGTTTTCTCAATCTCAACTTTATTCCAGGTCTTCCAAGCGTATTACGAACAAAACACATTGAATAATTCTACACCGTCCAACATGTAAAGCTCTGCTTTTGGCACTCACTTGCATCCACTTACTTTATTGCCCCGTTTCTAGCGCTTGGATAGGATCCGTTCAGGTATGCTCAACATATCTGATTTGCCTAATGAAATCTGAAAGTTCTTCAGTATTCCTTGGTTTTCTTACCTGGATTGATAACAGGACGGTTATTTGATCTCGGATATTTCAAGGTTCCCTTCTTCATTGCCAGTATACTTCTCGTCCTGGCAACCTTCCTTGTCGCGCAATGCACCGAGTACTGGCAATTTCTTCTCTGTCAGGGCTTTGCCATTGGAGTTCGTAGCCTTCGTTTACTTACTTCTGAGTCTGTGGTCGTTGATGAGTATAGTTAGCTCGCCTGTGGAATGATATTTGGCCCAACCTTGGGTATCCTTGGTCACTGGTTTAAGAAGAAACGAGGACTCGCACTTGGGCTTTGCGCTGTTGGATCCTCAATAGGTGGAACTGTTTTCCCGATTGCATCTCGGACTTTAATAAAGCGTGTAGGGTATGGTCATCATTTCCTTTGATTTATTTACGCTGATGCTCGTTGCACAAGGTTTCCCTGGACGATGCGAATACTCGGGTTCATCCTCATCTTGGTTCTCGGCCTTGCAAACATCGTTCTCGACCGACGCCTTCCTCCCAAGAACGTCTCAGGCGGTCTATTCAACCTACGCGCTTTCAAGTCCGCGCCTTTCTCAATCTATTGTCTCTCGGGCTTCGTTGCCTTCCTCGGACTGTATACAGGTAATGTGCTATCCTTCCAAATTGCTTTATTCACACTGACATCCTACAACATATGATTCAGTATTAACCTACCTTGACATCAGCGCGGTATCAGTAGGCATTTCCCCTGATTTTTCGTTCTACCTCTTGTCTATCGCGAACGCAAGTTCAGGGTTTGGTCGATATGCTACGGGCTTTACGACTGACAGATTTGGTATGCTTCAATTAACTGACGTTCCTGCGTTCATTTGTTAAATTCGTTGTCCCCATTAGGTGCCGTGAATGTCATTGCTCCAATGACCATCATCGCGGCAGTGATGACCTATGCTTGGCCATTTGCTCGGACAAAAGCCTCGCTGATTGCCATCGCCGTCTTATACGGGTAATTTATTCTGCTCCCGACTATAATTCCTCGTACCTAATATGTCGCTGTGTGCAGCTTTTCCTCAGGAGCATATATCTCTTCGTTCGTCACACCTTTATTCGAACTCGGAGAGATAGGGGATGTTGGCCGTCGCACCGGGATGGCCTTGACCATCGCTGCAGCCGGAGCACTTGCTGGACCACCAATATCTGGTGCAATCTATTGTGGAACGGGAGGATACCAAGTTGTTGGCTACTATGCAGGTAAGTGTCCACAACATTTTCTCTCCCTCAATAGCGACAATGCTTTCCTTAGGGAGCATGATTCTAGTTTCTGTGATGCTCATGCTGCTTACGCGTCACCTTGTGCTACGACGGTTACTCGGCAAGTTCTAGTCATGGTTGAATGAAGAATATGAAACAACTTTGAGTGGCTTTCAAATCAATTTCAAAGTCTGGATCCAAAAGAAGCTGTGTAAGTGTGACTGGTGACCTATCTATTAGACGATAGACTGGTCAATCTGGGTTTGAATTCAGATGATCCGCGGATTGTGCTTGTCATGTTACACAATAAATAATAGAAACATGTTTGATATGTTGTATAGAATTGCACTTCCCTTGGTTGTGTCAAGGCCCAAGGTATATAAAATGAAACACATCTTCACTGGGGAGTCTTGTTGTGCAAAGTATGTATTCTGGGCACTTCATTGTTTACAATGCCTTGGAATGTGAAAATGGGGTTGCTCAATCATGGTTTGGGTCGCGTGATAACTCATAATAAGTCTATTTCTTATAATTAACAGTGGAATTAATTGCCATCAAAATTCTCACCCACTCTCAAAGTCCACTGACATGTATTGATCAAAAATAAACACTGAAATTGTCTGGAGGAGTGCAGGAAAGTGAAATTCAATGCAAAAAGTGCCCAAAATCCTGATTTGGAAATGCCTTCAAACTTGAATTGCATGTTCTGTAGGTACCACTACAGGTTTCCTTAGTCAATTTGGTGGATACTTTTTGGGGACAAATTCACTCCTTTCCTATTAAAGAAAAGATCGTTCTGACCAAAAAGATATTTATGTCTCTTGTTTCACCGAAATTCAACAGATGACAGAAATAACTGGGTTTTGACAAATATATTTCAATATCTCAGCTGTAGTCCAATAGGGAGGCCAAAAACATGAAATCTGTTCAGAACAAATTTTAGATAGGTCATTTATAAACATATTCTACACTCATACTTTTGCATTAATGTTCTGTGGAAGCCAGAAAATGTACCGACATCCACTGAGTCACTATTTTCTTGTTTTACTTACAGTTAGCCATCACATGGATTTTGCCTTATTTGGCTGTGATTGCACGCACCCAGTGAAAAAGCAGCCAACATATTGTGTATTGTGTTGTTGGTCACACAGTAAAAAAAAAAAAAGTCAAGTAAGTCATGTGAGAGTAAGTTTTGGATTAACTGGAAGTCAACATGCAGTCAATGTGTGATCAAACAATAGACCCCATCAATCTCCACCATCATCCTTCTCAATGTATGGTCAGCACTGAGTCAACAAGACTCCAACTTGTGGGGTGGGCCACTGCTTCACGTGGCGGGAACAAGTCCTCATGTCCTTAATTAGTTAGTATGTACTTTTTTAAATAGTTATGTAGGGGTGTCTCACACATATAGTACAGCAGAGCACCAGACTAATGTGTAAGAGTTAGACCCAATAGCAAGGCTGTTAGATACATATGCCAAGGACTCACCATCACTGGACTTGGGACAGAGGCTTTCAAGGATGCAAATGACAGCATAGCAAAAATATATGCACTATTCCGCCACAATCTTTCACTGAAGAATCCATTACAATGTGCAAGTCTGACCAGTTTTGGTGAAGATGGGACCATGGATGCATTCAACAGGTACTTTGCGCCAAAGAAAGATGGCATCCAGGAGCAAGACATATCATTCAGCTGTGAGGTTGATTTGATGGGCACACTGATGAAGATGGTGAACAACAGATACATCCAGGGAGAGGACAATGTTGTGCACTACTACAAAGGGCTAACTGCCTCTAACAGGGATAACAGGTGCTACATGTCAGGGGACACCCATCCCCAACCTTCTCTCCATCAAGTTCCATTGCCAGACATCACTTTCTGGTGTCAGACCTGCATCACGTACCGCTCTCTGACCTTGGAGCACACCACGCATACCATGGACTCTACTGCGTTTGTAATGGATTCCTGGGTTATGTCGCTCAGTACTTAGATCACAACTCCCAATGCACACAACCAATGTATATAGCAAAGGGATGCAGGAGTAGTG
>Ga0210383_10004532_pt1 | contig 12298 bp, 7 predicted proteins | sample IncBWC14OmetaG_FD_160072 | JGI IMG/M metagenome (GOLD analysis project Ga0210383, IMG submission 160072) | Forest soil microbial communities from Barre Woods Harvard Forest LTER site, Petersham, Massachusetts, United States - Inc-BW-C-14-O ...
ATCTGTTCTGACTAGGGTTTGGCGTTGCCGGTGATTTCTCGAGAGTGAGTCATCGGGGGAAATTCGGCGCATGTCCAGTGTGCTGGTGCCCAGGCTTTGCGGCCTCCTCAGAAATCCTTCTTCCAAGAGGGATGGAAGCGCCGGATCCTGATCCTGAAGCGCAAGCCTCAGGTGAGCGTCGATGCGTGGCACTTTTCGGAGTGCAGTTGCACGACGATCTTTCGCCCATGGTGAAAGATGACAATCAGAACCTCCGCGATAACAATGCGGCTTGGGTGGCTGGCCCGGGCCGCATTTGTTTTTCTTCGGCCCTTTCGTCCCCCCATGAGTTTCACCTGCTGAAGAGATGCTTGTCATAACAATTAATCCTGTGAGCTACGGCTGCGGTGCGAGTTTACGGATCAGGTTGCTCCAGTAAAATCCTGATAATTAAAGATATTAACCAGGATTACATCTATCCCCTAGTTGGAGGATAGGTGTATGGTATAATGTCTTCCAACTGGGGGACAGAAGGTGAGCACGTCGGCACGCCTAACACGTCAGAAGATTTCGACCACAATCTCGCCCAGGGCGCTCTCGTATCTGGAGAGACTCATCGATAAGCGCGAAGTCCAGACTCTCGCTGCGGCGATTGATCTCGCAATCGACCGGCTTCTCGATTTCGAGAACCGGGAACGGCTCGAAGACGACACGGCTGCGTATTTCGCGAACCTCTCGGAGAAAGAAGCGGCCGAGGAACGATCTCTGGAGGCAGCCTTGTCACAGAGTGCTGTGCAGATTGACGTTGACCGCTAGTGTGTTTCCCAGACGCGGCGAAATTTGGACGGCGAATCTTGGAAACCCGCCGATCCGTCACTGGGTGCTGGTGATTTCGCTGGACGGAAGAAATCTCAGCGATCGAACAGACACGGTACTGATCGTTCCTCTTAGCAGCAGCGGCCCAGAAGGAGCGACCGTGGTGCAGCTACCTCCCGGTGAAACCGGACTTCCGGGCCCATCCTTCGTTAAAGGACATTTCATCCAAACGTTCCCCAAGCGAGCGCTGCTTGACCGCGAACGACGCGTCCTTTCAAATACCAGAATGCGCGAAGTGGTCATGGCGGTCCGGCGCAGCTTTGATCCAGATGCACCATGGCCGGAGCAGCTACAAGCTAGATGACGGCGATCACCAGCTTTTCCTCATCCATCAACGCCCGAGGCCCGATATCCACAGCTTTTCCGGATCGAGACCCTCCCATCGCTATTCCCTCCGGCCCCTTCCACCTTCATAATCACCACGGGATCCGTGTGCGCCCCTGATGACCTCGCCCTCAAACGACAACTTCAAAGAGACGCTCAAGCAGCAGGCGGACATCGTCCGCATCGTCGGCGACTACGTCAAGCTGAAGAAAGCTGGGGCGCAGAACTTCTCCGGGCTTTGTCCCTTTCATGCGGAGAAGACGCCGTCGTTCTCAGTTCATGCCACACGCCAGTTTTTTCACTGCTTTGGCTGCGGCGAGTCTGGAGACGTCTTTACCTTCGTCCAAAAAGCAGAGAACATCACCTTCCCGGAGGCCGTCCGGCTGATCGCGCAGAAGCTCGGCGTGGCCATGCCCAAGGTGAGCTTTTCCAGTCCGGCGGAGGCGCGCGATGCCCAGGTGCGCATGGCTTTGCTCGATGTGCACACACGCGCCACCCAGTTTTTCCAGGAATGCCTGCGCCGTCCCGAAGGAGCGATTGCGCGCGAGTACCTCAAGCGACGCGGCCTTGACGATGAGACGGTCGCCCGCTTCCGCATCGGCTACGCTCCCGACTCGGGTTTTCTGCTGCGCGACGCCCTGCGGCGGGAATTCGATGAAGAGCTGCTGCGAGAGAGCGGCCTATTTTCGTGGAAGGAAGACAGCCGTCAGCACTCAGCACTCAGCACTCAGCCAAAGCAGGTCCTTCGCTCCGCTCAGGATGACAATCCTCTCGAGGGGGCAAATGCGAGCAGCGAACAGCGAACGGCGAATCGCGCGTCCGTCGAGCCGAAAGCCAAGAGCCAAGAGCTAAGAGCAGCCATCTATTCCAAATTCCGCAATCGCGTAATGTTCCCGATCTCCAACGAGCAGGGCAAAGTAATAGCCTTCACCGGACGCACCCTCTCGACCGACGAGAAAGCCGGCCCGAAGTATCTGAACTCTCCGGAGACGCCGATTTACTCGAAGTCGCGCGTGCTCTTCAATCTCGACAACGCGAAAGAGGCGATTCGCAAGCTCGAGTACGCCATCCTGGTCGAAGGCCAGATGGATTGCATCTCGGTGTACGCGGCTGGCTTCCACAACGTGATTGCCAGCTCGGGCACGGCGTTCACCGAACTGCAGGCGAAATTACTTGGCCGATTCTCGAAGAAAGTCGTGGTCAACTTCGATCCTGACACCGCCGGAGCGAAGGCCACCGAGCGCACTCTCGCTTTGCTGGTCGAAGAAGAGTTCGAAATCAAGGTTCTAACACTGGAGACGGGATTCGATCCCGACCTTTTCCTCCGCCGCAAGGGTAAAGACGCTTATGGCGTGGCGCTCAGAAACTCGCAGAAGTATTTCGATTATCTGATTGATCGGGCGCGCGCCATGTTTCCAGTGCGCAACTCGGAGAGCAAGGTCAAGGCCGTCAACCATCTTCTTCCGCACATTCAACGCGTGCCGAGCCGTATCGTGCGAGATGAACTGGCGCTCGAGATCTCGCAGAAGCTGGGAATTGATTCCGTCGTGCTCCGCCAGGAATTGAAACATGCCGCGACGAATCGCTCCGCGACCCAGGTCAAGGCCACGGCTGAGGCGCAGATCACTGGCGCGGAACGGGTTCTGATCCGCGCACTGGCGTCAGCGACGCAGATGCAATCCGCCGAAACTCGGACTTCAGCCAGAGAAGGGACGGACGAGGAATTCGATCCCGCTCGGCAGGCGCAATACGCGCTGCAATCGGAACATCTGTACGAGGGCCTGGCGTCCCAGTCATTGATCGAGGCGCTGCTCGAGGCCGGGACCGAGACAGCCGACGTTATGGCGCTGCCGAAGACAGAAGACGACCGTCGCCTGTTGGCCTCGATCCTGATGTCCGAAGAAGAGGAATTGACGCCGGAGACGGTAGAAGGCGCAGTGCGGGCTTTGCGGCGGATTTACTATCGGCGGCGTCTGGAGGAAGTGCAGCGCGCGCTCCAGCGCCCCGGGCTCCCGTCGGAGGAAAGGCTAGCGCTTTTACAGGAAAAGGTGCGTCTAAAGCGGGCTTTGATGGATCCCGGACTGGAGAATCCGGACAGGAAAGCGTCGTAAGTCTTGGCAAAACGTTGGAACGAAATGGCTCCCTACGACATCTAAATATCAAGCGGAGAAAGAGATACGGGCGGTAAGCGGGCGCGGCGTGCTATACTTTTAAGGTTTGTGCGCCACGCGCACAACTCCGTAACGACTCCCACCGCTGAATAGTTCGGCGTCCGCGTACCGGCGAACGTCTAGAGGATAATCTGGTTTGGCACTTGATGACAAGTACGACGACATAAAAAAGCTGATCGACGCAGGCAAAGAGAAGGGATATCTGACCTATGATCAGGTCAACGACCTTATCCCGCACGATGTGCACTCTCCTGAAGACCTGGAAGATCTGCTAACCACGATCGGAACCCAAGGTATTGATGTACTCGAAAGCTCGAAAGGGCCGACGACCGATCTGGAAAAAAAATTCGAAGAAGTTGATGAGGCCTCCGAGGACGTCGAACTCGACCTAACCCCGGGTGCTCTGGAAAAAACCAATGACCCCGTCCGCATGTATCTGCGCGAGATGGGGACTGTTCCCCTGCTCACTCGCGAAGGCGAAGTTGAAATCGCTAAGAGGATTGAGCGGGGCCAGAACCGCGTTCTGAAGGCGCTTTCGCGCTCGCCGATCGTAATTCGTGAACTCCTCGCCCTGGGCGAGGACCTCGAGAAGGGCGTCCGCTCCATCAAGGAGCTGGTGACGTTCGACGAAGAGGAAATCACGGAAGAGATCGTCGACAATCGCCTGAAAGAATTTCTCGCCAAGATCAACACGCTCGACAAGCTTTACAAGAAGGTCGCTCCGCTCCAGGAAAAACTGGCGGCGGTCAACCTGAAGAAGCGTCCGCGCGACCATCGCCGATACCGCTTTGGACTGGCGCACGCAATTGTGCGCACGTCGATCGCGGTACGCAAGCTTGGCTTCACCAACAACGAACGCAAACGCCTGATCGACCGTGTAAACCGAACGGTTGACGGCATGCGCTCGCTCGACCGCCAAATCCAGAACCTGGAAAAGCGGGCCGAGGCAACGCGCAGCGAAGAGCAGAAAAAGGAATACAAAAAGCAGTCGCGCGCGGTCCGCGGAGAGCTCGAAAAGCTTGAAGTGGAAGCGGGCCTGTTGTTCCAGGAACTCAAGCGCACGCAGCGCGAGATCATCCAGGGCGACATGGACGCCGAGCACGCCAAGCGTGAGCTCATCGAAGCCAACTTGCGTCTGGTGGTCTCGATTGCGAAGAAGTACACCAATCGCGGCCTGCAGTTCCTCGACCTGATTCAGGAAGGCAACATCGGCCTGATGAAGGCTGTTGACAAATTCGAATACCGCCGCGGGTATAAGTTTTCAACTTATGCCACGTGGTGGATTCGGCAGGCAATTACTCGTGCAATTGCTGATCAAGCGCGTACGATTCGCATCCCCGTCCACATGATCGAGACGATCAACAAGCTGATCCGCACGTCGCGGCAGCTGGTGCAGGAACTGGGACGCGAGCCAACGTCAGAAGAAATTGCCAAGCGGATGGACATTCCGGTAGCGAAAGTCCGCAAGGTCCTGAAGATTGCGCAGGAACCGATCTCCCTTGAAACGCCAATCGGCGAAGAGGAAGATTCGCATCTAGGCGATTTCATCGAAGACCGCGCGGTGGTTTCTCCGGCGGAAGCGGTGATCAACGTCAACCTCAAAGACCAGACTTCGCAGGTGCTGCGTACGCTGACACCGCGCGAAGAAAAAGTCATCAAGATGCGCTTCGGCCTGGAAGACGGCTCGGAGCACACGCTTGAAGAAGTTGGCCAGTCGTTCGCGGTAACCCGCGAACGTATCCGGCAGATTGAGGCCAAGGCGCTGCGGAAACTGCGGCATCCATCGCGCTCGCGCAAGCTGCGGGCATTTATGGATGGGGTTAGAGACTAGATTGCTGAGGGTAGATTGAATCGGGGCGCGAGAATATCGCGCCCTACTTTTTGCCGCGGGGAAAAAGCCAGATCGAGTCGGTATAGCTGTGTTCCGACTAGATTTGATGGGTCGATCAGTGCGGTTACGTCTTGCCTTGGCGACGAGCTCGATTTTTGTGCGGGCTTATTTTGTTCGAGCTCACCCAATCGCGGTAGCCGCGAGCGGTAGCGGCTGCACCGGTGGATGCTTGAGTATTGCTGGAACGCATCGCCTCGGCGATATCGCGCGCCCCCACTCCCAACTGCCCCCTTATCTTCGTCGCGGCGCGCGACTTGGATATTGGTCCCTCGGCCAAAAGGGCCAGGAGTGACGCATCCCGTCCAGAAATCTTCGTCATACTCTAAATTTAGATGCCGGGTCTAGCTATGTCAAGATAACCAAATGCATCTCTATGTATGGTAAGCACTTAGACAAAGCTGTACCGCTTGAGTAGAGGGTAGCCCGTTGCTCCATAGTCATTACGCCCGTCCGCCGTGTATTCCCGTTTCTCTTTAACATCGATATCAAGAATTATGCCTTCCCGCTTGTTGGGGAGCCGAATTGTTTGGGTCTTGCCGCCTCCGCCATCCCTCCATAGAGCTACGAGACGATCGCCGGGATCCTTCCGTCCTCGTGGGCAACCGAGATCGGCCATTCCCAGGCTGGTTAGCGTGAGTACGGAACACCCTGGATCGTCCGATAGAGCAGCAGCATAACGTGCAGACCAGCGGAAGGGGAGTTGTGGACCATCTAAGAGCAGCGAAACGACAAGGTTTGGGCCCACTGCTCTGACCAGGTCACCGACCGGATCGGGCCGAGCTAGGTCTTCACAAATTAGTACTGTGATAGTCAGCCAAGGGCGCAGCGTCACAAAGTACAGCCGTCTATTTTCTATCTCTATGTGCTCCCAAAAGTACTCTTCCTTGCCGGATAGATTCTTGAGACCGTAATGTTTTATCTGTCCGCGATCTAGACGCCAGCGGTGATGTTTCGCTTGCCGTAGTTGCACGTTGTGGTATCTGTTTGGTAGCGGGAGGTCAAAGTGCACGCAATTCCCCCCCCGTCCTGCGGTGAGGCCCGTGGGGTAAACTCCGGCGATTAGGAATGCGGACTGCAACAATACAATCTGTCGGACCTGAACATATTCGGATTGGCCAATAGAGAGTTCAGGCAACACTACCCCGTCGACGTGGCCGACCTTTTTTCGAGCACGTTCTAGCAGGGAGGCGACCTTCCCGCGAATGTCGTTGCCGTAACTGTCGGGTGTGTATTCGAAGAAACCGAAGTCGGAGGGCATTTTGATCTCGCCAGCCACCTTCCGAAATCCACGTTTGTTGATCACATAAGGCCAAGGAATCAGGAGCAGGGTGAGCTTGTGTTTCTTGGGACTGCTGGGTATCGTGACCCATTCGGGCCGCATTTCGCTGCTCGGGTAGAGAGCGAGGTGAAGTGAAAATGACCGGAAGGTCAGTCCGCTTTGCGGAGTGTGCATCTTTGGCAGCACACGGGTTTTGGACGGGTGAACTTGCTCACATAGAGTGGCACCGTGCTCTTCATTGGTCAGAAGCTGCGCGGCATGAATGAAGTAATTGTCAAGCTCATTTGAAGTAGTAGGGGGTATACCCAAGGAAAAGGAAGTCTCATCTGCGATAGCGCATAGTTCAAGCATTGCCACGCAGAGCTCTCTGTAGCCAGAAATTTCACCGAGGTCAATGTCAAGGTTGGCGAGCACTTTTTTCCAAAGTGCGCGCACCTCCGACGGTACGCGCTTGCCCTGATTCCAATTCTTGCGCCATTTTCGGGCGATCCTTCCAACGCTTATTTCCCAAGATGATGAGGGCGGCCAACTGAGCATCGCGTGCCGATACGCTCCCGTACTTAACAGGAGGGATCCACACAGAGCGAACAGGTCGGGCGGCCACGAAGGCGGCGCTGCCAGCGACGCATTATCGTAAAGGTAAAGCAGGTACTCACCCACGGTATTTCGTTTGGTCGAGGTCTTCATTTCTGAGTTTGCCGGATAGCAAATGATTGTATTGGCGCATATGCGACATAAGCAAAAGACCGGAGCCTGACAAAATTTGGGGCCAGCGCCCCCTTACTACTTCGCTGGGGCAGATCCGCGCTAGACGCTCCCTTTCCGATCGCTTCTCCCCACCCTGCTAGAATCGACTTATCCTCATGGATGCCGCTCACATCCGCAATTTCGCGATTATCGCGCATATTGACCATGGAAAATCCACGCTGGCCGACCGCCTGCTGGAACTCACCGGGTCGCTAGCCATGCGCGAAATGCAGGAGCAGGTCCTAGACTCGATGGACCTGGAGCGCGAGCGCGGCATTACCATCAAGGCCCACGCCGTCCGCATGCTCTACCCGGCGCAGGATGGCCAGATTTACCAGCTCAACCTGATCGATACTCCCGGACACGTCGATTTTTCCTATGAGGTCTCGCGGTCGCTGGCCGCTTGCGAAGGCGCGTTACTCGTGGTCGATGCCTCGCAAGGCGTCGAAGCGCAGACGCTTGCGAACTCCTATCTCGCGATCAATCACGGCCTCGAAATTATTCCCGTCATCAACAAGATTGATTTGCAAAGTGCCGACATCGCGCGCACCAAGGAGATGATCGAGAGCGCGGTCGGCCTCGACGCCTCCGATGCCTTGCTGATCAGCGCCAAGACCGGCGTGGGCGTCCCCGATGTTCTCGAAGCGATCGTGAAGCGAGTACCGCCGCCAAAAGGCTCGCCGGAGCGCCATCTTCAAGCCTTGCTCTTCGATTCCTGGTTCGACCCCTATCGCGGAGTAGTCGTGCTGGCGCGCGTTTTTGAAGGCAGGCTGCGAAAGGGCCAGCACATCCGGCTATGGTCGAACGGGCACGTTTACCAGGTGGAAACTCTGGGCGTGCTCACGCCGAAGCCGGCGGAGATCGAAGAGCTGGTAGCCGGCGAAGTTGGATTCATCATCGCGGGCATCAAGAACGTAGCCGACACCAAGATCGGCGACACCATCACCGATGATGATCGTCCCTCGCTCCAGGCATTGCCGGGGTTTGAAGAAATCAAGCCAATGGTTTTCGCCGGACTGTACACGGTGGACGCGCACGAACACACGCAACTGCGCGAGGCGCTCGAAAAATTGAAGCTGAACGACTCGTCGTTCTTCTTCGAGCCAGAAAGTTCAGTGGCGCTCGGATTCGGCTTCCGTTGCGGCTTTCTCGGCCTGCTGCACATGGAGATCATTCAGGAACGCCTGGAGCGGGAATACAATCTCGACCTGATCACGACCGCGCCGGGAGTCCGCTACCAGATCACCAAGACCGACGGCCAGGTGATCGAAGTAGATAATCCGTCGCGCTGGCCCGACGTGAGCGAGATCGCGAAAGTGGAAGAGCCGGTGATCCTCGCGGTGATTTTGACCAACGAAGAATATGTCGGCGGCATTCTGAAGCTCGTCGAAGAGAAGCGTGGCAAGCAGAAGAGTTTCGAGTATGTCAGCTCGTCGCGCGTGATGCTGCAATACGAGCTGCCGCTGAACGAAATCGTCCTCGATTTTTACGATCGCCTGAAGTCGGTATCTCGCGGATACGCTTCCCTCGACTATCACCTCTCCGGCAACTGGGTTTCACCGATGGCGAAGCTCGACATTATGGTCGCCGGCGAGCCGGTAGACGCACTGTCGACCATCATTCATCGCGACTTCGCTTACGACCGCGGACGGCTGCTGGCGGCGAAGATGAAGGAACTGATTCCCCGCCAGATGTTCGAAGTAGCGATTCAGGCCGCGATTGGAGCCAAGATCATTGCGCGCGAAACCGTGCCCGCGATCCGCAAGAACGTAATCGCCAAGTGCTACGGCGGCGACATTTCCCGTAAACGCAAGCTGCTCGAAAAGCAGAAGGAAGGCAAGAAGCGGATGAAGCGCATCGGCCGCGTGGACATTCCGCAGGAAGCGTTTCTGGCGGTTCTCAAGGTCGGCGAAGGCAGTAGCTAGACGGACTCATCGCTGCGTACGGTTCATAAAAGGGGACGCGACTAACCGCGCCTCCCGATAGTTGGCAGGAGGTGGCATGTCACGAGTTCGGACGATCATCACATTACTCACAATTTGCGTCGCAGGTGCGTTCGCACAAAATGGTGTTCTGACCACAGAGGCTTCATCCACTCCGCCACGGGCGGTCCGGGTTTCGATGGGCGTAATGCTTGGAATGGTAGAACGCAAAACACTGCCGGTATACCCCGACGAGGCCATGAGAAAGAGGATTCAAGGTGATGTGGCTTTCAAGGTCGATATCGATGAAACTGGAAAGGTCGTACTAGCCGTGCCCATCGGCGACGGCGACCCGCTGCTTGTAGCCGCCAGCGTGGATGCCCTGCGCAGTTTCCGTTTCCACCCCTACCTGCTCAATGGAACTCCAACCAGTATGGAGGGCGTGTTGGCGTTTCACTTTTCAGTGGAAAAAACTGCTGATGGTGTTAACGGGCATGTGGAGTGCGTGACGCCGACCTCGGCCCCGACGTCGAAGTGGGATCAAACGCAGTTTCGCACTGCGGTGGCCAATGATAAGGGCGTGCTTGTTGTCGATCCACATAAGGTGTCGGGCCCGGAGCCACAATTGCCACCAGAACTAGCCGGAAAAGCGGGGTCAGTTTATCTAACCATCACCATCGGAGCCGACGGCAAAGTTCAGGATGTGAAAGTTATAAGTGGCGATGAACCGTTCATCGGTCCCGTCGTCGCGGCCGTGAAACAGAACGTTTACGAACCCCGACTGGTCGACGGGAAGCCGTCTATTGTAACAACCGACGCTAGTTATCACTTTGGACCTCGGCATTAGACGCGCAGCTGATCTTTGCTCGACGCGAAGACCTCCAATCCGTCCTTATCCGCACAAAAGGCGTATCTTGCCAGAGCATCCGCCAAAAGGCCGGTTACATGCTGGTTGTAACGAAATAGCGTGAAGTTGCCGCTTTCTCGAATTTCATTTGACTCGCCCAGCTCTTAGGTATATCTGTATTGCCTCATTGTTATGTGCACAACTGTTATGCGGAAACTTACTGTTCTTCTTCTGGTCTTACTTGCGTCTGCGCTGGCCGCGGCGGGCGACAAACCCGAGAACTGGCTGGAAGTGCGCAGTCCGAATTTCACCGTGATCACGAACGCCAACGAGAAGGCAGGGCGCCGAGTTACGGACCAGTTTGAACGGATGCGCTCCGTATTTCAATCGGCATTTCCGCACGTCTCCCTCGATAACGGGTCGCCGATCGTCGTCTTGGCGATTAAAGACGAGAAAGACTTCCGCGCCCTCGAACCCCAAGCCTATCTAGCCAAAGGACAACTTAAGCTAGGCGGCCTATTTCTGTCAGGTCAGGACAAGAATTACGTTCTTATGCGGATGGATGCCGAGGGCGATCATCCCTACGCCGTGATTTATCACGAATATACCCACTTTCGTCTCCGCAAGGCCGCGGAGTGGATGCCCTTATGGATGAACGAGGGTCTGGCGGAGTTTTATGAGAACACAGACATCCACGAAAAGAATACTTCCTTGGGAGAGCCGAGCTGGGACAACCTGCATTGGCTCCGTGAAAACCGGTTACTGCCGCTGACGACCCTGTTCACCGTCGACGCCAACTCACCGTATTACCACGAGGAGAATAAAGGCTCCATCTTTTATGCGGAATCCTGGGCGCTGATCCACTACTTGACCATAAAGGACTATCAGGAAAAGACACAGCGCCTCCGCGACTATGCGGAACTGCTGGTGAAGAAGGTAGACGCGGTCAGCGCGGCTACCCGTGCCTTCGGCGATCTCACGCAGCTGCAATCGAATCTGGAAAAGTACGTTACTCAAGGAAGCTACCACTATCTTACGTTGGCCGCTTCGACGACCGTGGACGATACGGCTTTCAAGGTGCGAGCGCTCACCGCGGCACAGGCCGATACAATACGCGCGGATTTCCTGGCCTACAACGATCGGGTTGCCGATGCCCGGCCGTTGCTGACGCGCTTACTGCAGGAGGACCCGAACAATGTTTCAGCACACGAAACCATGGGGTATATCGAGTTTCGAGCGGGACATTTGGAGGAGGCCCGCAAATGGTACGAACAGGCAGTAAAGCTCGACTCCCAGAGTTACCTCGCACATTATTACTTTGCCGCGTTCTCGATGAGCGCTGCGGCCAATGCCGGCGACGACGCCCAGATAGAGAGCAGTTTACGAGCCGCCATCAAACTTAATCCCTCCTTTGCACCCGCCTTCGAAAGATTGGCCGCCTTCGATGCGATGCGGCGCCGAAACCTCGACGAAGCCTACCTGATGGCACTCAAAGCGGTGGAGTTGGATCCGGCCAATGTCGGTTACCGCATCACTGGGGCCAACGTCTTGATGCAGTCGGCGCGGCCCACCGACGCTGTTTTGGTTCTCCGCAACGCTTTGAAGTTGGCTAAGTCGCCCCAGGAAACGGAGATGGTCCAGAACTTTCTTGCGCAAGCCGAAGCGTACACCACCGCACGGCAACGTCAGGCCGAAGAAGTGAAAGCCGACGCTCAGGCAACTGCTACGTTTCAACGCGAAGAGAATGTCAATGCCGAGGCAGCCAATGAAGAAATCCCCAAGGGGCCACACCGCTTCCTGACCGGCACGCTCAGTGATGTGCAGTGCCAGGGATCCGGCATCAAAATGACGGTCTCTGCCAAAGGGAAGACCACGGCGTTGCGTAGCGGCAACTACTACAAGATTGAGTTTTCTGCTCTCGGCTTTGCCCCGAAGGGAGACCTCAATCCGTGCAAGGATTTGGATGGTAAGCCCGCGAAAGTCGAGTACATTGAGTCATCGGCTGAGCCGGGAACCGCTCATGTCGTCGCGATTGAGCTCCACAAGTAAGGGCAGCGCGTGCCCAGCCATTTTTTGCAAGAAATAGCCGCAAGAAATGTTCATTTCCCGCGTCTTCACCGGCGTTTGCGTTGCCTCACGCGAGCTCCAGCCGCTAGGGATGCGGGCTACAGCCTTTTGGATTATGTGCAAATCTCACATTTTGTGACGAAAGTACTGATTCGCAAGCGGTTCCGCCAATCGCCGTTCCAACGACAGTTAACC
>Ga0210383_10004533_pt1 | contig 12296 bp, 8 predicted proteins | sample IncBWC14OmetaG_FD_160072 | JGI IMG/M metagenome (GOLD analysis project Ga0210383, IMG submission 160072) | Forest soil microbial communities from Barre Woods Harvard Forest LTER site, Petersham, Massachusetts, United States - Inc-BW-C-14-O ...
CGTACGCGAGGGCCGGGGGGACCTCGATGAGGACGGCTTCCAGGCCGAGCACGGCGACCGACTCGGTGTACGAGCGGACGAACAGGCCCGGGTCGGCCAGCAGCTCGGCGGAGTCACGCTGTGCCAGCCGCGCCGTGTACTCGGTCGCCATGACCAGGAACGGCGGCCGGTCCGCGGTACCGCGGGCCAGGAACTGCCGGACTCGCGTCCGGGCGTCCATGGGCGGGCTCAGATCCTGATCACCTCGCGGTTCTTGCGCGCATCGGGCCAGGTGCCGTAGTACTTCAGCGCTTCGTCGGGCGGCCTGAGCTGGTTCCAGTCCCGGTGGAACTCGTCCCAGGTCTGGCCGCGGGCCAGCCGCCGGGCCCGTTCGGCCGCGCGGAGCCGCTCGGTCTGCCCGCCGTCCACGGCGAGGCCGTCGTCGGCGACCGCCACGCAGTACACGTGCTCGGCCACCCACCGCGTGATCACCCCGCCGCGCAGGTCGGCCAGCACCCGCTCGGGCTCGCGTTCCAGCACATCGCCGTACCCGCCGCCGCCCTGGGTGCTGGCGCACAGCAACTCGCCCCGGTGCATGATGGTGGCCGGCCGGGTCTGGTGCTCTAGGTGCAGCTCGCCGCCCAGGGTGTTGTGCGTGATCAGCTCGATGTCATCGGACGGGATATCGGGGTCCCCGCTGGCCAGCCTGGCCAGGACATCGGTACCGGTGACCCGGATGCCCGGTACGACGCTCTCGGCGTATCCGCCGAACAGGCCGGCGTGCGTGGGCAGCTTGGCCTCCTTCTGGGTGGAGGTCCAGATCACGTACGGGACGTGATGGGTGACGTAGCCGATCGCGGCGCCCGCCCCGCCGCGCCACCGGCCGAACCCGCACGTGTTCGGCAGCATCTTCTGGTACAGGTGCAGGACCGGGAACTCGCTCTCGGTGTCCTCGACGTCCGGCTGCTTGCCCCACGGGCAGTGCGGGAAGCCGAACACGTCGACCCCGTCGGAGTCGGACCGGGCCGACAGCCCCCACGCGTTCAGCGGATAGCCCATGAAGTCGGTGATCCGGACGCCGTGCTGATTCACCGCCGAGATCATCGGAGCGGATGAGTTCGAGGAGGCGAACCCGCACACTTGGGACCGCTGGTCGCTGTCGAACATGATCTTCGAGAACGTCACGGCCAGCAGCGGGAACACCGCCGATGCGGCCAGCGGCGAGCACGAGATGGCCGCCTCGGTATCGGGGTCGAGAATCGTGCCGTGCGGAATGATGAAGTCGACCGGCTCGAGCATCCCGGCCGAGACCGGGAAGTCATGGAAGGGGAACGAGTAGAGGTTCACCGCGCAGTGCGCCCGGGTGGACGCGGCCAGCGCCTGGAAGCTGCCCTCGTGCTCGGGCGAGGTACCCGATAGGTCGATGGTGAGGTGATCGCCCTCCTTGACCAGGGCCAGGCATACCCGGATGAGCCCGGCCTCGGCCCCGGTGGTGTCCAGGAACACGGTGTGCCGGTAGACGCCGTCGTTCCAGGAACGGATCCGGGACCTGGCCCCCTCGGCGGTCTCGGTGATCATCGTCCGGAACAGGCCGGACAGGAAGGTGACGCCGCGCTTGGCGGCGAGTTCCTCCAGCCGCATCCGCACCCGGTCGGCGCCCGACACCCGGGCCCGCACGTCCGTCACCTGCATGCGCGGGGCGCGGGAGATGAAGTTCTCCATCATCTTGAGCAGGTCGTCGCGCAGCTGGTACCGCTCGCCGATCTTGATCGGGGTGAGCTTCATGCCCTCGTCATGGCGTGACCTGGCGGTGGTGATCTCACCGCCCGGCTCGCTGCCGCCGGTCTCGGCCTGATGCGCGCCCACCACCGTCCAGGCGATCAGCTCGCCGTCGAGGAACGCGGGGACCACGGCGAACTGGTCCGGGTTGTGGATGCCGCCGTAGATGGCCTCGTTGCAGTAGAAGACGTCCCCCGGCCGGACCCCGACGGTCGGGTTGTCCTTCCAGTACTTCAGGATGAACTTGATCGGGATCTGCCCGGTCACGCAGTGCAGGTAGGTCCCGAGGATGGCGGTGACCAGGTCTCCGGACGCCGTGTAGATCGCGGCCACGGAATCCCCGGAGTGCAGCATGGCGGAGATGCCCATCTTCGTCATGATGTCCTTGCCCTCCTGGCAGATGATGGAGAGCATCTCGCTGTAGATCTCGTAGTCGGCCGGGCCGAGCGCGGCCATCGCGGCCAGTTCGGCCGGCGTGGCCGGCAGCGGCTTGATCCCCTGCTCGATCAGGTCCAGGTCAACGGCCATCGGGGTTCCTCTCGATCACGGCGTCCAGGTACTCGCCGATGCGCAGCGTCCAGCCCGGCTCGATCACGATCGTGGTGTCCTCGGCCTCGACGAGGGCCGGCCCGGCCAGGACATGACCGGGCCGCAGCAGCGCCTGCCGGTAGACCGGGGTCTCCAGCCATCCGGTCTCGCCCCAGTACGCGCGCCGCTGGCCGCTGCGAGCGGCCGACGCGTCGGCCGGGCCGAGTTCGTGCCGTTCCAGCTGGGGCTTGGGCTGCGGCACCCGGCCGCGCAGCGCGAAGTTCTGGATCTCGATGCCGGCCTCGGGGTTGAGCCCGAGCGGGCTGTAGGCCTGCGCGTACTCCTGCTCGAAGGCGTGCCGGATGGCGAGCACGTCGGCCTGGCCGGCGACCCGCAGGACCGGCGAGGTGGCTCGCTTCACGTTCAGCTGGCCGCCGAACTTCATGTCCAGCTCCAGCACGTACTCGATCTGCCCGGGCTGGTAGCCCTCGCCCTCGAAGTCACGGCGGGCGGCCTCCTGCAGTCCCGCGACGATCTCGTTGAAGGCCTGGTAGTCGGTCAGGTACTCACCGCTGACCGGGTCGAGCAGGTGGAAATGGCGGGAACGCTCGTACAGGTGCACCACGTCCATGGTCGCGGAGCCGAACGCGCAGAACGTCGGCGCGAACGGGTAGATGACGACTTTGTCCATTTCCGCCGCGCCGGCGTAGCCGCAGCAGTGGGTCGGCCCGGCCCCGCCGAAGGCGAACAAGATGAAGTCACGCGGGTCGAAGCCCTTCAGCACGGTTTCCCGCCAGATGGCCTGGCCCATGTTGGCGTCCACGACCCGCCGGATCATCAGCGCCGCTTCCTCGGTGCTGACGCCGAGCGGCTCGGCGATCTTGCGGCGGATGGCCCGCTCGGCCCGCTGCCGGTCCAGGCGGATCGCGCCGCCGTGGAAGTAGTCCGGGTTGAGGTAGCCCAGCACGATGTCGGCGTCGGTCACGGTCGGCTCGGTGCCGCCCTGATTGTAGGCGGCGGGACCGGGCATCGACCCGGCGCTCTCCGGGCCGACCTCCAGCCGGTTCGCGATCAGCTCGTTGACCCGGGCGATGGATCCGCCGCCGGCCCCGATCGAGTGCGTGTCGACCATGGTCGCATCCACCAGCCACCGGTCGATGACCGGCATGAACTGGTAGAAGCGGGGGCTGCCCTCGGCCACCATGCCGATGTCGAAGCTGGTGCCGCCCATGTCGGTGGTCACCACATTGCGGTAGCCGTACAGCCGGCCGAGGTACGAGCTGCCCATCAGCCCGGCCACCGGCCCGCCGTTGTAGGTGCTGACGGCGGCCGTCCGCAGCACCGTGGCCATGCCGCCGGTGTTGTGGATCATCATCATGGGCCTGCGGTAGCGCCGCTCGCGCAGCTCGTCGCCGATCCCGGACAGCTCTTCGTACATCGACTGATGCAGGTAGGCGTTCAGCACCGTCATCATCGTGCGCGGGTACTCGTAGATGCGCGGCGCCACGTCGCTGGACAGGAAGACCGGCATCGCACCCAGGTAGGCCGGGTGATACTCCTGCTCGATCAGCTCACGGATCCGCTGCTCGTGAGCCGGGTTGAGGAAGCTCCACAGCAGCGACACCACGAAGCCGCGAACGCCCTGGTCCACCAGGTAATGGATCTTGTCGATCAGGCTGTCCTCGTGCAGCGGCCGCACGATGGTACCGGTGGAGTCGACCCGCTCCTTGACGCCGACGATCAGGTCCTTGCCGATCAGCGGCACAGGCCTGCTGATGCGGGCGATATTGCGCTGGTGCTTGACCGGGATGCCGTCCGCCCACTGGGTTCCGCGGCCGATCAGCGTGGTGTCCTCGAACCCCGCGGTGACCAGCAGGCCGAGGCGCGGGCCGGTGCGCTCGATCAGCCGGTTCATGGCCAGTGTGGTGGAGTAACGGATGATGTCGGTCTCGGCGAGCAGCGCATCGATCTCCACGCCGAGCCGTCCGGCCGCTTCCGCGATGGCCTCGTTCATCCCGACGGACAGGTTGAACGCGGTCGTCCTGGTCTTGCACCAGACCCGGCGGTCCCGAAAGGTCACGTAGCAGTCGGTGAATGTGCCGCCGATGTCGATGTCGATGGCGGCGGTCATCCTGTGTACCTGGCCTTTATGGTGTCGATGTCGAGCTCGATGTCATGAGTGAGGGGATGACCGGGCGGCAGGTACTCGACCTCGACCAGGACGGCGCACTGGGGACAGTAGAACTCGACGATCCGGCACCAGTCGCGGTCCGGCGCGAAGCTGTAGGCGGAGCCTTCCACCAGCGGCGGGTGCACCTCGGCGGGGTCGCGCGCCGCGATCAGGCAGCCCTTCTTGTAGGTGTCACGGGCGTCGCCCAGGTCGGCGCCGCACCGGTTGCACCGCCAGCGTTCGGCCGCCAGGTCGAGGTCGAGGTACTCGGTGATGCGGCGCGTGGACTCCATGGCTCCTCCATCTACATCAGGCTCCATCTACGTCAGGACCGCCGTGCCGAAGTGATCGATCCGGGCGTCCATCCCGGCCGGGATCAGGTAGGTACTGCCGCTCGACTCGATCAGGCAGGGCCCGCTAAGCGCATGCCCGGCGCGCAGCCGGTCCCGCGCGTAGACGGGCACGTCGCGGCGGCCGCCGGGCAGCAGCACGGAGCGCTGGCCGGTCTGCGCGCTGGCTAGCGGCGGCCCGGACCCGTCCGCCTCGGCCTGGCCGTCCGCCTCGGCCTGGCCGTCCGCCTCGGCCTGGCCGTCCGCTTCGGCCTGGCCGTCCGCTTCGGCCTGGCTGGGCAGCCCGGGCTGATGTACGGCGCAGGTCGCCCGCAGCCGGGCCAGGACCTGCTGGTCCGGGGGCAGGCCCATCCGCAGTGCGGCGGCGGTCACCTGGTCCGGTTCCAGGCCGTCGGCCAGCATCGTCCCGTCGCCGCCCAGCACGCTGATGGCCAGCCGGGCCTGCCGGGGATCGAAGCCCTCACCGCGCGCGTCCCGGCGGGCCGCAGCGACCAGGGCGGCCACGGGCCCGCCGCCGGATGAGGTCACAGCTAGGTGGCCGGCCGGCATCCGGGCCTCGTAGACGTGCTGGACGTCGAACGTGCTGACCCCGAAGGCCGAGAAGACGGGGCTGAGCGCAGGCAGGTAGACCGAACCCAGCCCGGCCCGGGCCGCGACCGCGGGGAGCAGGCATCCGCCGCCGCCGCCGTAGGAGATCAGCGCGAGGCCGGCCGCTGTCCCGCGGCCGAGCCCGGCCTGGACGGCCGGGCGGGCCAGCATCTGCGCGACGCCGTCGGCGGCGGCCCGCACCGCCGCCTCGGCGACGGCCAGGGCCGCTTCCTCGGCCGACAGGCCCAGCGGACTGCCGACCGCCCGGGTCAAAGCCTCGGCGGCCAGGTCGGGGAACAGCCGGCGCCGCCCGCCGAGGTAGTTCGCCGGATCCAGGTAGCCCAGGACCAGCCACGCGTCGGTCGGGGTCGGATCGGATCCGCCCAGGCCGAAGCAGGCCGGCCCGGGCGCGGCCCCGGCACTGTCCGGCCCGACGCTGATCGCGCCATCTCGGACCGCGACCACCGAGCCGCCGCCCAGCGCGATCGAGTGCAGTTCGACCGACGGCTGCGCGATCTCTAGCCCGCCGACGTCGACGCGCGGCCGCCGGACCGGCTGCCCGGCCACGACCAGGCCGAAGTCGGTACTGGTCCCGCCCACGTCCGCGGTCAGCGCGGAGCCCAGCCCGTAGGTACGGGCCAGCAGCGCCGCGCCGTGCACCCCGGCGGCCGGGCCGGACTGGTAGGTGTCCAGCGCTCGCGTCTTGGCCACCCTGGCCACCGAGCCGTCCGCGGTCACGATGAGCAGCGGCCGGGCCAGCCCCGCCGTGCGCAGGTCGTCCTCGGCCTTGTACAGCGAGGTAGCCAGGCGCCGGTGCAGGTAGCCGTTGATCACCGCGGCGACCATCCGGTCCGCGTCGTCGGCGATGATGCTCACGTCCGTGGACAGCAAGGCGGGGACCGCGCCCAGGTAGTGGCGGGGATAGCTGGCGTTGATGATCCGTCCCACCGCCGCCTCGTGGACCGGGTTGACGGCACTGCGACGCAGGCAGACCACGAGCAGGCGGGCGCCGCGCTCGAGCAGGTCACGGACGGCGCCGATGACCTCCTCCGGCGACGGGCTGACCAGCACTTCGCCGTCCGGCGAGAGCTCCTCGGCGATGCCGGTGATCATGTCCGGCTCGATGAACTCCGCGAGCGTCGCCCCGGCGGCGGTCCCGGCCAGGCCGTACAGCTCTTCCCGGCCGACGGCGGTGACCAGCAGGCCCAGCTTAGGCCCGGACCGGGTCAGGGCGGTGTTGGTCGCGATCGTGGAGGAGAACCGGATCACCGCGGTCCGGCGCAGCAGGTCGTGCCGGGCCAGGCCGACCGCCTGGGCGCAGGCCTGCACCGCGTCGGAGAAGCACACGGTGAGATCGTGCGGCGTGGTCGGTACCTTCGCCGTCCAGCTGCCGCCGGCATCGTCGGCGATGAAGGCGTCGGTGAACGTGCCGCCGGTGTCGACACCGATGTTGAAGGTGGCCTGCGTAGTGTCCACCACACCCCTTCCGGTCGCGTCGGTCAGGCGGGATGCCCCGGGCCCGGCAGCATGGGGGCGGCGAGGCCGTTCTCGGCCACCGCGGCGAGCGAGGCGGGGTAGCCGGCGTCCGCGTGCCGGATCACGCCGAGGCCGGGATCGGTGCGTAGCACCCGGTCCAGCCGGGCCTGCGTGCGGTCGGTCCCGTCGATGATGATCGTCAGGCCGGCCGAGACCGATCCGCCCATGCCGCTGCCCCCGCCCTGGTGCAGGGCCACCAGGTCACCGCCGGCCGCGGTGTTGACCAGGGCATTCAGCACCGGCCAGTCTGCCACGGCATCGCTGCCGTCCAGCATGTTCTCGGTCTCGCGGGTCGGCTGGGCGACCGAGCCGGCGTCTAGGTGATCCCGGCTCATCGCTACCGGGGCGGCCAGCGCGCCCGCGGCGACCAGCCCGTTGACCATGGTCGCGAACTCCAGTCGCTGCCGGTAGTCCAGCCACGAGGTCCGGGCGGGCAGGCCCTGGTGCGGCACCCGGGCCATGGCGATGCCGATCCAGTCGGTGACCGAGGCGTCCCCGGCGAAGCGCTCCAGCATGGCCCGGTCGATCGTCTCGATGTCGGCGGGATCGCCGGACAGCGCCAGCCAGCGGCAGGCGCCGCGGGCCACGCAGAGGTTCGGCCGGATGTAGAGCGGCACGAACCCGGAGAAGCCGAAGGCGCCGTCGTGGCCGGCCCGCGCCGCCTGCTCCCTGATCGCGTTCCCGTACTCGAACACCACGCTGCCCGTGTCCTGGTAGGCCAGCATGGCCGCCAGGTGAGTGCGGATCGAAGCGAGGGCCTCCCGCTGGTAGCGGTCCGGATCCCGGCTGCGCAGCGCAGTCGCCTCGCCGACCGTGTACCCGGCCGGGATGTAGCCATCCAGCGCGTCATGCGCCGCGGTCTGGTCGGTCACGACGTCAGGCCGGAGACCCGTCTCGTGCAGTCTGGGCAGGGCGTCGGCGGCGTTCGCGTGCAGCGCCACCGACAGCGCGTCACCGGACGTGGCCGCGGCGTTGACCAGCCGGACGGCCTCGCCGATGTCCGCAGTGGCGGTACGCAGGTAACCGGCGTCCAGGCTCTTGCGCACCTTGGCCTCGTCGACCTCGCAGATCAGCGACACGCCGCCCAGGAACTCCACGGCCAGCGGCTGGGCGCTGCCCATGGCGCCGAGACCGGCGGTCAGGACGATGCGGTGGCGCAGGGTGCCGCCGAAGTGCTGCCGGGCGCACTCGGCCAGCGTCTCGTAGGTGCTCTGCAGGATGCCCTGCCTGCCGATGTACTGCCACGCGCCGGCGGTGTACTGGCCGTACATCATCAGGCCGCGGGCCTGCAGGTCGTGGAAGACGTCCCAGGTGGCCCAGCGCGGGACGAGCTGAGTGGAGGAGGTGAGCACCCGCGGGCTGTCCGGGGTGGTCCGGAACCGGGCCACCGGCTTGCCCGACTGCATCAGCAGGGTCTCGTCGTCGCCCAGATCACGCAGCGTGGCCACGATCGTGTCGTAGCAGTCCCAGTTCCTGGCCGCCTGGGCCGCGCCGCCGTAGATGACCAGGTCGGCGGGCCGCTCCCCGATCGCGACCGTGTTCTCGAGCATGCGCAGCAGGCCTTCCTGCCGCCAGCCCCGGCAGCGCAGCGCAGGCCCGGTGGCCGGACGCACGGTCCGCGCCGCGCCGACCGTCACGCCAGCGCCCTCGGCGAGCGCTTCGGACTCATGTATCCAATATTCGACACCGGTGCGTACGTGCGTCAAGAGCGTGGGATCGAAATCGTGCGCCGCAGCTAAAGCAAATATCGGATCCATGTATATGCTGATCGGGTGAGCATGGCCTCCGAGCCGATCGTCACCACCAGCCTGGCGGACGAGATCGCGTTCCGGCTAGAGACCGCCATCCTCGACGGCCGCTACCCGCCCGGGTCGCGGTTGCCGCAGGAGGAGCTGTGTGAGCGGTTCGCGGTCAGCCGCACACCCGTCCGGGAGGCGCTGCGCAAGCTGCAGGCCAAGAACCTGGTGGTCGTGGTGCCGAACAAGGGCGCGACCGTGCGGCTGCTGAGCCGCAAGGAACTGCTCGACATCTATGCCGTGCGCGCCGAGCTGGAAGGCTTCTCCTGCGAGCTGGCCGCGGCGCGGATCACCGACGCCTGCATCACCGACCTGGATCGGGCGCAGGGCGAGCTCGAGGACGCGGTAGGCCTGCTCGACCCGGCGGCGCCCGACGATGCCTCCGCGGCCGGCCCGCAACTGCGGATGAAGCACGCCAACGACTGGTTCCACACCGCGATCCACCAGACCGCCGAGAACGCCCCGCTGCTGCAGATGATCAAGGACCTGGGTGACCGGTGCCCGAAGGACTACATTTCCCGGGCGCTGCGCGTCTCGCCCGAGGTGCGCGACCTCAACATCGACGAGCACCGGCGGATCCGCGCCGCGCTCGGCGCGGGTGACGGCCAGGCGGCCCGGCAGGCCATGCGAGAACACATCCTGCACGCCCGCACCGTGATCGCCGCGTACCTGGACGAGCAGGGCTTCTGGGGCGAACGATGAGCGAGGCCGGCGGGGCTTCCGGCACGTGTGGGGCTAATGGGTCGGATGGGACTACTGAGGCGGGCGTTGAGGCGGGTGGGGCTGCTGAGGCTTTCGCGGCCCGGCCGCCGGGCTCGGTGGCCTGCATCGGCGCGGGCACCATGGGCGCCGGGATCGCGCTGGCGTTCGCGATCGGCGGGTCGGCGGCCACGATGGTGGCGCGGCGCCAGAGCACGCTGGACGCCGCCTGGCGGCGGATCGAGGCCTCGGTCGGCCTGCTCACCACGGCGGGCCGACTGCCCGGCGCCGAACCCGAGGCCGTCCTCGGGCGGATCGCGGGAACCACGGACCTGGACGGCGCCGACCTGGGCGCCGACCTCGTGGTCGAGTCGGTCGCGGAAGACGTCGCGGCCAAGCGCCGGCTCTACCGGGCGATCGAGCCGCGGCTGGGACCGTCGACGATCCTGGGCACCTGCACGTCGTCGCTGTCGCTGGCCGAACTGGCCGCCGGGCTGACCCATCCCGAGCGGTTCCTCGGCTACCACTGGTTCAACCCGGCGGAACTGATCGCCCTGGTGGAGATCGTGCCCGCCGAGGCGACCGCGGCCGCGGTGACGGACCGGGTGGAGGCGTTCTCGCGGGCGATCGGCAAGCAACCGGTGCGGGTGGCGGCGGACCTGCCGGGGTTCGTGGCCAACCGGCTGCAGTACGCGCTGATCCGGGAGGCTTACCACCTGGTCGCGGCCGGCGTGTGCACGCCCGCCGACGTGGACCGGGTGGTCACCGCGGGCCTGGGCCCGCGGTGGGCCGCCATCGGCCCGTTCCTGTCCATGGACCTGGCCGGCCTGGACGTGCACCGGGCCGTGGTCGAGCAGCTGTTCCCGCGGCTGTCGGCGGGCACGGCCGTCCCGCCGTTGCTGGCGGCCCTGACCGACGAAGGCGCGCTCGGCGTCAAGTCCGGGCGGGGGCTGCTGGGCCGCTACGACGAAGGCCAGGTGCGGGAGGTCATCGAGTTGCGGGCGCGTGCCCTGCTCATGCTCGACAGGCTGTTGCGGTAGCACGCACCAGGGTCCGTTCGGATAAATGAATTTGATCTTTTTCTCTTGGGGCCGGACACATGGACCGCGGGGGTCGCGGCGGCGGATGATGGTCGGCGGACGTGACGCGGGAGGTTGGCATGAAGACCAGAGCAGCGGTGCTCAGGGACATGGGCAAGGACTGGGAGATCATCGAGCTGGAGCTCGACCCGCCCAAGGAGGGCGAGGTGCTGATCCGGTTCGTGGCAGCGGGTCTGTGCCACTCCGATGACCACCTGCGCACCGGCGACATCCCGGTCCGTTACCCGATCGTGGGCGGGCACGAGGGTGCCGGGATCGTGGAGGAGGTTGGCGCGGGGGTGAGCCGGCTCAAGCCCGGCGACCACGTGGTCTGCTCGTTCCTGCCGACCTGCGGGCACTGCCGGTTCTGCGCCAGCGGCATGACCAACCTGTGTGACATGGGCGCGCTGTTCGTGGACAACTGCCTGCCGGACGGGACGTTCCGGTTCCATGCCGACGGCGAGGACTTCGGCCAGATGTGCCTGCTCGGCACGTTCTCGCAGCGGTCGGTGGTGTCGGAGCATTCCTGCGTCAAGATCGACGACGACCTGCCGCTGGAGACGGTGGCGCTGGTCGGCTGCGGGGTGCCGACCGGATGGGGGACCGCGGTGAACGCGGGCGCGGTGCGGCCCGGCGACACGACCGTGATCTACGGGATCGGCGGCGTCGGGATCAACGCGGTCCAGGGCGCGGCGTTCGCGGGCGCCCGCAATGTCATTGCGGTCGACCCGCTGGAGTTCAAGCGGGAGAACGCGATGGAGTTCGGGGCCACGCACGTCGCGGCTTCCGCGGAAGAGGCGGCGTCTCTCGTTTCTTCCGTGACCCGGGGCGTCGGCGCGGATCAGGCGCTGATCACCGTGGGCGTGGTGACCGAGGAGGTCATCTCGGCGGCGTTCGCCGCGGTCCGCAAGCGCGGCACGGTGGTGATCACCGGGCTGGCCGGCCCGGGAAAGAAGACCATCCAGATACCGTCGTTCGAGCTCACCTTGTTCGAGAAGCGGATCCAGGGCGCACTGTTCGGCAGCGGCAACCCGTTCGACACGATCCCGCGGCTGCTCGAGCTGTACCAGGCGGGGCAGCTCAAGCTGGACGAGCTGGTCACGAACCGGTACACACTCGATGAGGTCAACCAGGGCTACCGGGACATGCTGGACGGCCGCAACATCCGTGGCCTGCTCATCCACGAGTCCTGACCGCGCTTCCCGGCACGGTGTCACCCCTCAGCTGTCATTCGCAGACGTCGGGCTGCGGTTCACCTGGGGCGTATCGCGTCCAATCTGCCTTTGTTGGCGGCCCGACATCGGCGCAAAGTGCTGCATACGGATCAGTGAAGAGCGGCATTTGCCACGTTCGCACAGTGCCGTCCGCGTCGGCACTGGCCAGCAGCTTGCCATCCGGGCTGAACGCTACCCCGGACACGCTCTCTCCCGGGCTGGTACCGGCCGGGAGAGGAACACCGACGGCCTGCCCAGTGACCGGATTCCATAGCCGCACGGTCCCGTCGCCGTAGGCGGCGGCCAGCAGCTTGCCGTCCGGGCTAAACGCCAGCCCGTTCACGCCGCCCCCAGCGTCAGCTTCGAGGGCAGCGCCGCCAGGCTGCCCGGTGACCGGGTTCCATAGCCGCACGGTGCCGTCCGTGCCAGCGGTGGCGAGCAGCTTGCCATCCGGGCTGAACGCCAGCCCGTTCACGCTGCCCCCAGCGTCAGCTTCGAGGGCAGCGGCGGCGGGCTGCCCGGTGACCAGATCCCATAGCCGCACGGTACCGTCGCTGTCGGCGACGGCCAGCAGCTTG
>Ga0210383_10004534_pt1 | contig 12293 bp, 10 predicted proteins | sample IncBWC14OmetaG_FD_160072 | JGI IMG/M metagenome (GOLD analysis project Ga0210383, IMG submission 160072) | Forest soil microbial communities from Barre Woods Harvard Forest LTER site, Petersham, Massachusetts, United States - Inc-BW-C-14-O ...
CCTCAGCGTGCGCGAGCGAGTAGAAGAATTCGCCAAGGCACAAGCAAAATAAGAAAGTCAGCCACGGATTTTCACCGATCGGCACAGATATAACTTTAGACTTCAAGAATTATCCGTGTTAATCCGTGGCCGCCTCTTAGCTTTTCAGAATACTCTCCAGTGCCCCTCTCAGGTTCGGCTTGCGAAACAGATAACCACCCGCCGCCAGCTTTGCCGGTTCTACCTTTTGACTGCCCAGTAGAAGTTCCTCTCCCATTTGCCCGAAAACCAGGCGAGCCGCGAAAGCAGGCATAGGGAAAATCGCCGGCCGCGACAGCACTGAAGCCAGCGTCTTGGTGAACTCCGCATTCGTCACTGGATGCGGAGAGACGCTGTTCACCGGGCCGCGGAGAGATTCATTCGCAAGTATGTGGCGGATTGCCCCGATCTCATCCTCTACATCGATCCAACTCATCCACTGACGGCCACTGCCGATCCTTCCGCCCAATGCCATTCGAAACGGCGGCAGCATTTGCTTCAACGCGCCACCGTTCGCGCTCAAGACGATGCCGGTACGCAAAAAGGCCGTGCGGATGCCTGCGTTGATAGCGGGCTCGGCGGCCGCTTCCCATTCGCGACAAACCTCCGGCAGAAACCCCGTTCCGCCAGAAGCGCTGTCCTCGCGCAATATCTCATCGTCGCGATCCCCGTAAAAGCCGATGGCAGAGGCCGAGATCAAGACACGCGGAGGCGATGCCGCCCGAGCAAGCGCTTCGGCAAGATATCGTGTTCCAAGAACCCGGCTGTCCCGGATTGCCTTTTTCTTCGACTCCGTCCAACGACTGGCGATTGATTCTCCCGCAAGATGAATCACTGCGTCGAAGCCTGACACCGATTGGGGCGCGAGAGGCTGAGCAAAATCCCAGGCAATTTGTCCGGCTGCGGAGGTAGGTCTACGGATCAGGCGAGTGATTTCGTAGCCATTGGCGCCCAGGTTTTGTATCAGCGCCCTGCCCAGGAATCCGGAAGACCCGCTTATAAGAACTTTCGCAGGCATGAAATCAACTGTAACAGTTCGCCGATCCCCGGGACAGACGTAGCGAGCTACATCGTCACTGCACCGTAGAGACGTTGCTTGCAACGTCTGGTTCCCGGCTATAATTCTTCATGGCGACGCTGCGCGAACAGATCGCGACCACCGCCCTCACGGTGACCAAGTTCCGGGAGTTGCTGCGCACCATGCGCGCCAACCGGCCTGGCGACGATCTGGAGTTGGTGCGCAAAGCCTACGAATTCTCCCAGAAAAATCATGCCGGTCAGACGCGAGCCTCCGGCGAGCCCTACCTCGTCCATCCGCTAGGAGTTGCCCAAGTCTTAGCCGAAATGAAGATGGACGCGGTGGCCATCGCTGCTGGCCTCCTGCACGATTCCGTCGAGGACACCTCCGTCACCATCGTCGATATTCGCAAAGAATTTGGCGAGCAAGTCGCCCACATCGTCGAGGGCGTCACCAAGATCAGCCAGATTGATTTCGCCACACGCGAAGAACAGCAGGCTGAGAACCTTCGCAAAATGATGCTGGCCATGGTCGATGACATCCGCGTCGTGCTGATCAAGCTCGCCGACCGCCTGCACAACATGCGCACGCTCGAACATCTCACGCCGGAACGTCAGCAGAAAATCGCCAAGGAGACGCTCGAGATTTATGGCCCCATCGCCCACCGGCTCGGAATGGGTAAGATTCGCGGCGAACTCGAAGACCTCGGATTCCGCTACCTCGATCCCCTCACTCACCAGCAAGTGCACGACGCGGTCGAATCCCGCCGCAAAAAGGGCGAGCAATTCCTGGCGAAAGTCGAGCAAACCCTCCGCGACAAACTGAAAGAGGCTGCCATCACCGCCGAAGTGGAAAGCCGCATCAAGCGCCTGTTCAGCATCCACAAGAAACTGGTGCGGCAGAAAATCAGCGTGGAGCAGGTCTACGACCTCTACGCCATGCGAGTGATCACAAAGTCTTTGCAAGATTGTTACGCCGTGCTTGGGATCGTGCACAACGTTTGGCGGCCAGTGCCCGGACGAATCAAGGATTTCATTGCCATGCCTCGCCCGAATTTTTATCAGTCGCTACACACCTCGGTAATCACCGAGGACGGCACGCCGTTTGAAGTGCAGATCCGCACCGAGGAAATGCACCGCATGGCGGAAGAGGGCATCGCGGCGCACTGGAAGTACAAGGATGGCCCAGTCTCAGCCCAGGACGAGCAAAGACTGGCCTGGCTGCGGCAGGTGGTCGAGTGGCAGCGTGACGTGTCCGATCCCACCGAGTTCCTTTCCACGCTAAAGATCGACCTGTATCCCGAAGAGGTTTACACTTTCACGCCCAAAGGCAAAGTTGTGGTGCTGCCGCGGGAGTCCACGCCTATCGATTTTGCCTATACCATTCACACCGAAGTTGGCCACAGTTGCGTAGGCGCCAAGGTCAACGGGCGCATGGTCCCATTGCGTCACAAGCTGCACAGCGGCGACATCGTCGAGATCATTACCCAGCCTGGCCATAAGCCGAGCCGCGATTGGCTGGCCGCCGTTAAGTCGTCGCGCGCCCGCAACAAGATCAAACATTGGCTCAACATTCATCAGCGCGAGCGCGCGGTCGAAATCGGCCGCAAGCTGATCGAAAAAGAGGCGCGCAAGTATCGTGTCGCATTCAAGGAGATCAAGGACGAAGAACTCCGCAAGATCGCCTCCGACTACGGCCTGGGCCAGATTGAAGATTTGATGGCCGGAATTGGATACGGCAAGTATTCGGCACGGCAGATCCTGGCTCGTCTGGCGCCGGCCTCCGCTGCGCCCGTCGCTGACAATGACGCAGACAGATCTGGTGGCATCGCCAGCGTGGTGCGCCGGGTTTTCGGCGGAGACAGCGGCAACAACGCCATCCGCGTAAAGGGCCATGGCGATCTTCTCGTGTACCGTGCCCGCTGCTGTAACCCGATCCGTGGCGAGGATGTTGTAGGTTATGTGACTCGCGGCAAAGGCGTCGCTGTCCACGCTGTAAACTGCCCCAACGTGGTCAACCTGCTGTACGAGCCGGAACGTCGCATCGATGTGGAGTGGGCTCGCGATGAGGGAACCCCGAGTTCCTATCCGGTAAAACTTACGGTTTTCTGCGACGATCGTTTTGGCATGCTGAAGCAGATCACCGCCGTGATCAGCGACGCGAAAACCAACATCCGCGATGTTCAGGTGCGCACTTCGAACACCCAAGCCAACGTGGATGTCGTTCTCGATATTGCCGACTTGAAGCACCTGGAAAATATCATCGCCGGGGTTCGCAAAATCCCCGGCGTGCACGACGTACAAAGACTGCAGAAGGTCTAGTCGTTAGCCGTTCGTCGTCGGTTGTTGGTCGTTGGCCAAACCCACTGAGAACCGCGAACCAGCAACTGACAATTGATTTTTGCAGTGACGTTATCCTTTGTCAGTTTGACATCTCCAGCGGTGATCTGCGTTAATCTGCACCGGTAACACTTTTTGGAGGATGGATGCGAGAGGTAATTTCTACCAAAGAAGGCCCGCAGGCGATTGGGCCGTATTCACAGGCGATCCGGGCTAATGGATTCGTCTTCGTTTCTGGACAGGTAGCGATTGATCCGGCCACGCAGCAGGTCATCGGCGGCGATGTTGCGGTCCAAACCGATCGCGTACTCAAGAACCTGTCTGCGATTTTGAAAGCCGCGGGAAGCGGGCTGGAAAAAGTCGTGCGCTCTACTGTGTTCCTGAAAAACATGGTCGACTTCACCGCCATGAACGAAGTCTACGGGCGCTATTTCTCAGTCGCGCCACCGGCCAGATCGACGGTCGAGGTCGCGAGATTGCCCAAGGATGTGCTGGTCGAAATTGATGTAATCGCGATGGCATAGGATTTGGCAATTTGTTATTTTCGGCGGCCGATTTAGAATCCAAAAGGTTTCAGTCTAAATTCAAAATACTCGGGGAGAAAACTTGATGCTGAAGAGTGCTCTTTTGATTGCCATTGTTACATTCGTAGCCACAGCCCTATTTGCGCAGGCGGGAAGCAAGAAACCCGACAATAGTGCGCCCACAAAGGTTACCGGAGATGGCACCAAGACCGCCGACGGGCTACAGTACTGGGACATCAAAGTCGGTACTGGCCCCACCGCTACTGCCGGGCAGTCCGCCAAGGTTCACTACACCGGATGGCTGACCAGCGGCAAGAAGTTCGATAGTTCGCTGGACCGCGGCGAGCCGTTTTCGGTCGAGCCTCTGGGCAGTGCGCCGGTCATCAAGGGATGGAATGAAGGCATCATCGGAATGAAAGTGGGAGGCAAACGCCAACTCCGGATTCCGCCGCAGCTAGGCTATGGCGAACGCGGCTACCCCGGGGTGATTCCAGCAAATGCAACTCTGATCTTCGACGTGGAACTGTTGAGCTTGAAGTAAAGGCATCAACCACAAAGGACACTAAGGTTCACAAAGAAAGGCAGCAGATCTTCCTTTGTGAACCTTTGTGAACCTTAGTGTCCTTGGTGGTTATTGGGTTTAAGCTTTGACGATCTTGCCGCTGCGCAGGCAGGACGTGCAGACGCGCATTCGCTTGGCGCCGCCCTTCACTTTGGCGCGCACGGGGCGCAGGTTGACGTTCCACCGCCGCCGCGACACGTTGTGGGCGTGGCTGATCGTATTTCCGAATTGCGGACCTTTGCCGCAGACATCACAAACTTGTGCCATGACAACTCCAGATAGTTTCAGAACGTGGTGTGCAAAACATCGATTTTACCGGAGTTGAGGTGGTTTCAGCAACTCGCGACGGGCGTGGTCGCCCGTTCTCCATTAAAACCGGAACCGCTTCAGCGCTCCAGAATCCACTGCCCAACCACATCCAGGATGTCAGCCGTCTCCGGGTCCCAGAGCGTCGTGTGCGGCACGTCGGGATAGATTTTGAAACACTTGTCCGTCGAAGCGGAGAGCTTATCAAACGCGACGCACTCCCGGTGGCTCACTACCAGATCTTTCCCGCCTTTGATCAGCAGTGTTGGAGCATGCACGCGAGGTGCGATTTTCCACCTCCAGCCAAAGACAAGCCGCTGCACGTCAAGCAAGTATCCGAAGCTGACATTCTTGTAAGCCAGCGGGTCAACTCGACGGCGGGCAATGAACTCCGGATCGCGGGAACTTTCCTCAAGGCGCTTCCCTACCAGACTTATAACGGGTTCGCGGTGTGCGAGCACGAAATACGGCATCAGGCTCAAACTCTCCAGACTGAGGAACTGCCTGAAATCCAGATTCAAAGCCAGCGCCAGAAGGATCAGGCCGGCGAGTTCGCAGCTATTTCGCTTTGCGTAGTTGAGGGCGAAATCGGCCCCCATGCTGTCGCCGAGCAGAAAAATATTTGCCGTGGGCCGCTGCTGTCGAACAAACCGGATCATGCATTCGACGTCGGCTCCGACTTCAATCGAAGTGCCCACGAATCCGCGGCGTCCCTGGGACAGTCCATGCCCTCGGGCATCCAACCCGTAAACGTCTGTGCCGTGAGGATTCAGCGCATCGGCGATGACCTTGTAAGGGGCGCTGTGATATCCGATGCCGTGCAGAACCACGACCGTCCGGCCATTCCAGGCCTTGCTGCTAGGCCAGTGGCGAAAGAAAAGGCGAGTCTGGTCGACGGAGGTAACAAATCCGTGCCGGTCGACAATATCGCCGGAAAGATGAGATACATCTTCTGGCGAACTGACCTCGGGCGGCATTGGCGTCTCTATCTGAGCGGTATCAAGCATTCAGGATTTTGAACGGAGGCTTACCACGCGCTTCCGGGTCTCTATATTGATAGCACGTCGCGAGTGTTTCGGTCATGCCTACTCAGTTACTTTCGATAGCTCACGGGTAAATCGGGTTGCTGCTCGGAGAACGTCTTCAAGCTCTGGATGCAAACGCTCCAGTCCCCTGTGCGATACTGAAGTCATGGCGCCAGTGGCGGACCCGAAGTCGGTAAAAGTGAACTTGAGCACCGGCACAGGCCTCGATATTGAGTGGAAAGACGGTCACCGGTCGCATTATTCCTTTCCGTTTCTGCGGGACGCCTGTCCCTGCGCTCTGTGCGACGAATCGCGAGGCAAGACGCACCAGCAGCCAGGGGAACCTCCGAAACCGGCGCCGGGGACGCTGCCCATGTTCAAGCCCGCCGTCAAAGCGACTTCAGCGGAAGGCGTGGGCAAATACGCGATCAAGTTTCATTTCAACGATGACCACGAGTTGGGGATTTATTCGTGGCAGTTTCTGAGGGACTGGTGCCCGTGCGAGGAGTGCAAGTCGGCGCGGAATAGCCCGGCTGGCGCCCATCGCTAGAAAAATGCGATGGCCCCGATTTCTCGGGGCCAAGGATACTCTGGGTACTTACAGCACCCTGCGACCTTTCAGTATAGCCCGGGACAGCTCTCAATCAAGTTACTTTTGGAGGGAAGCTATCCCTGCGTTTGCTTCCCACAGAACCCGCGCTCAGGACACTGAGCGTGGACTCGACGGGATTCAAACCCGCATCTGCTACCGTCGCAGGGTGCTGTGTTCCCGTTACACCACGGGCCCGGAGAGATTTACTCACGTTTTGCGCGAATTATAACGGTTAAACGTCACAATCGAACCCACGTGCGTCTCAAAAGGGAAACTGTGGCGGCGAATCACGGTAAAATCTAAGAAGCTGATTTTGGAGCTTTCCCAGACTTTGTCTTTCCTCGACCAACTCAACCCGCAGCAGCGTGAGGCCGTCGAAACCATCGACGGGCCGGTGCTCATTCTGGCTGGCGCCGGGAGCGGGAAGACTCGCGTTATCACGTACCGGATCGCATATTTGATCGAGAACATGGGGGTTATGCCGGAGTCCATCCTGGCCATGACGTTCACCAACAAAGCGGCTTCCGAGATGGTAGAGCGCGTGGACAAGTTGGTGGGAGGGTTATCTATCGCGAAGCCGGTTATCTCTACATTTCATTCGTTCTGCGTACGGGTGTTGCGGCGGGACATCGAAGCGCTTCGCATTCATTCGAGCGTTCCCGGCGCGCCGCCGATCGGCCACACCAAGTCCTTTGTGATTTACGACGAAAACGACCAGCAGCAGTTGGTGAAGTCTGTCATGCGACGGTTGGGAATTGACGACAAGCAGACTACGCCGCGCTCCGTGCTAGCGCATATTTCGTGGGCCAAGAATCACATGCTAGATCCGCAAGAAGTGTATCTGCAATCGGCGGATCCCAAGACCGAACGCGTGGCGCAGATTTACGCCGAGTACAAAAAAGAATTGGCGAAGGCGAACGCTCTGGATTTCGACGACCTGCTGCTCGAAACCGTGCGCCTCTTGAAGGCCGCGTCCTCTGTGCGCGAATACTATAACCGGCGATTCCAGTACATTCTCGTCGACGAGTATCAGGATACGAATCGTCCGCAGTACGAACTGATGCGGCTGCTGGCCGGAGCCCGGCACAACGTCTGCGCGGTCGGTGACGAAGATCAGTCGATCTACTCCTGGCGCGGAGCGGATATCCGTAACATTCTTGAATTTGAGAAGGATTTCCCCGAGGCCAAGATCATTCGCCTGGAACAGAACTATCGTTCAACCCAGAACATCCTGCAAGCGGCGTCGGCGGTGGTAGCGAATAATCTCAAGCGCAAGGGAAAAAACCTGTGGACGTCGCGGCAAGGCGGCACCAAGCTTGGCTATTACGAAGCGCCGGACGGCGAGAACGAAGCCCTGTTCGCCGCCGACTACATTTCGAAGTACCTGCGGGAGGCCGTGGACCAGGGCGAGAATGCGCGGGCGGCCGTGCTTTATCGGACCAACTCTCAGTCGCGCCTGTTTGAAGAGGCCATGCGCCGCTATCAGTTGAAGTATCACGTGGTCGGTGGATTCTCGTTCTACGAGCGCGCTGAAATCAAGGACATGATTTCGTATCTGAAAGTCATCCACAACGTGGACGACTCGATCTCGCTGCTGCGAGTGATCAACACGCCAGTGCGCGGGATTGGCAAAACCACGATTGAGACTCTGGAGCGAGTTGCGCTGGAGACGGGAGTTTCGTTGTGGGGCGCGTTAAGCGAAACCATCAAGCGCCAGTTGCTACCGCAGCGCGCGCTGGCAGCGCTTAAGAGTTTCAAAAGGCTCATTGTAGACGGTCGCGCGATGTTGGCCGGGGCTTTTGTGGAGCGGTTGGAAGAAAGTGCGGAGCGGGAGCCCTCGTCCGCTTCGGATGAAGCCGTCCCGCAGAATGAAATACCGGAGCCAGACGCAGATGTTTCCTTCGATTTCACCGATGGTGAAAACATCTCATTTGATTTTGGAACTCCTGATCTGGATGCTCACGCTCAGACTCTCGACGCACCCGAAACGGGCGAGGGCGCCCGCTCCACACAACCACAACAGGCAGAAGCTGAGCCTGGGTTCCGCGCTCCCGGAGAAGCGGCGAACACTGCGGAAATTCTGAAGTTCCTGATCGATCGCACTGGCTACATCAAACAACTTGAAGAGGAAGACACGCCCGAGGCTTACTCGCGGATTGAGAACCTGCGCGAACTGGTGAATGCCGCCATGGACTCGCGCGATCGGGGCGAAACTCTGGATCAGTTCCTCGATCACGCCGCGCTAGTGAGCGATGCCGACGCCTACGACGAGCGCGCTCAGATCACGCTTATGACTCTCCACGCGGCCAAGGGCCTGGAATTTTCCCTGGTGTTTTTGTGTGGCCTGGAAGAAGGATTGTTTCCACACTCCCGAACATTCCTGCAGCCGGACGACATCGAAGAAGAACGCCGGTTGTGCTATGTCGGAATGACCCGGGCGATGGATACCTTAGTTCTGACCCGCGCCGTCTACCGCCGGCGTTACGGCACAGATTTGCCCGAGGCCAGCGTCCCGTCAAGATTTCTCGAGGAAGTCCCGGCAGGTTTAGTAGAAGAACTTGGAGGTTCTCGGCGGAAGAGAGAGTCTTCACGGACAAGAGTGTCCGTGCCACACGAGCCTGAGAAACAGTCGCACTATGCCTACGAAGACGAGGATCAGAGCAATGCCAACTGGACCGCCCCCAACCAGCCACGAACTCCAGCCAGTACGTATTCCGGGCGCAGCTACAATTCCATTGACAACATTGGCGAGTTCTTCGCCTCGCGGGGAAAGAAATTCAGCGTCCCGAAAACGCTGGTGGAGGAACCCAAAGGCAAGAAGGGCTTCCGCCCGGGGCAAAAGGTGCGCCATCCCAAATATGGCGAAGGCACGGTGTACCATCGAGAAGGAGAGGGTGAAGAAGCCAAGATTACGGTACAATTCCCTCGCTTCGGTTTGAAGAAGCTGGTAGAGAAGTATGCCCAGTTGGAACGGGCTTAGGAGGATTTCGCAATTTTGTAATCGGGTCATTGAGTAATTGTCTGGTTTCAAATTACTCAATTACGCAATTACCAAATTACAAATCACGCACTCAGGATGCATTCATGGCAAATACAAAGAAGCTAACCAAGGAAGAACGCAAGAAGTCGAAGCGCACAGCCCGCAAGAAAGTGAAAGTGGAAAAGCCGCTGAAGCCGCGGGAATACGCCCGTGGTTCGAAAAAGCGCAAAGTGAAGAAGATGGTTCGCGGCGCAGCGAAGCGCTAAAAGCCAGCACTTAGCGATTGGCGCTTAGCCCGGAACGTTCGCGGCCAAATGCCAATTGCTAAGTGCCAAGTGCCGCTCTTCAGGAGACAACTCCCTTTGGCTCAAATCCCGACGACTAACCAGACCACGGAGGGCAGTCCTCGAACTTCGGAGAATCAGCTTTTCTGTTGCAAGTCCATCGACAAGCTGATCTCCGACTCGGAGGAGCCTGACCGAAAACTGAAGAAGACGCTGGGGCCGGTCTCGCTCACCGCTCTTGGAATTGGCGCGGTTATCGGCTCGGGTATTTTCACCGTCATCGGCACCGCCATTGGAGGGCAGAAGTTCGACACTTCTTCCATTCTCAATGCTCCCCTGCTCGACTTTCTGATCACCCACCATGCCACGCTCGGTCGGCCCGGTGCCGGTCCTGCGCTGGCTCTTTCGTTGGTTCTGGTGGCCATCGTCTGCGCCTTTACCGGCCTCTGTTACGCCGAACTAGCCTCGATGATTCCAATCGCCGGCAGCGCCTACACCTACACCTACGCGACCATGGGCGAACTGATCGCATGGATTATTGGCTGGGACCTGATTCTGGAATACGCCGTGAGCAACATGGCGGTCAGCGTAGGTTTCTCAGCTCACCTGGTCGGCATGTTCGACTGGTTCGGATTTCACCCCGCCCTGCGCTGGATTTCGCCGGCCTATCTGCCTGGCGGTCTCACCGATCTGAAGGGCGACGTACTTTATACTCCGGGGCTCCACTTCGGTTTCAACTTTCCGGCATTTCTCGTGGTCATGATTTTGACCGTGATCCTGGTGCGCGGCATTCGCGAGTCGGCGGAAGCCAACAATGTTATGGTTCTGCTGAAGATTGCAGCCATCCTCGCGTTCGTTATCGTCGGCGCACAGTATGTGCATCCCGGCAACTGGCATCCCTTCGCTCCCATGGGATGGTCTGGCATCCTGACCGGCGGATCGATAATTTTTTTCACCTATATAGGATTTGATTCGGTCTCAACCGCTGCCGAAGAGGCCCGCAACCCGCAACGTGACCTGCCGATTGGTATCATCGCCACGCTCGTCGTCTGCACTGTCCTCTATATCGGGGTCGCAGTTGTGCTTACCGGGATCGTGCCCTGGGCGTCCGTTCGTGACGATGCCGCGCCGGTGGTCAACGCCATGAAGCTGTTGACGGTTCAAACTGGCTCGCACACCTTGAACTGGATTCATCTCGGCGTCCTCTTCGGCGCGATGATGGGCATGATTTCGTCGCTGCTGGTCTTCCAGCTTGGACAAGCGCGAGTGTGGTTTTCTATGTCGCGCGACGGCCTGTTGCCCCGGCTGTTCGGGCGCGTCCACCCGCGTTTTCGCACCCCAGCGACGGCCACGTGGATCGCCGGTTTTCTGGTTGGCATTCCCGCAGGCTTTCTGGATATTGGCACGCTTTCTGATTTGTCGAACATCGGAACGCTCTTCGCTTTCGTACTGGTCTCGATTGGCGTCATCATCCTGCGCTATCGCGATCCCGGCCGCCATCGCGGATTCCGCGCCCCGGGCGGCATTGCAGCGCCGGTGCTCAGCGTGTTCTTTTGCATTCTGCTCATGTCGGGTCTGCCCATTCTGACTTGGCTGCGATTCTTTGCCTGGCTGGCCATCGGGTTGACCGTCTACGCGCTCTATAGTCGGCACCACAGCGAGTTCTGCAAGAAAGCATAGCGCCCGCGACTGCAACCGGCCTGCGTGTTCACCCACCGCGACAGATCCAGAGAGCCGCTCCGTGTCACCACGAATAGACCTGAATGCGACAGAAAGGTGACATCTTGCATTCTTCATTCTCATACTCTGACATCGTCACGCAGCGAGCCTCCGTCTAGCGCGGACAATCTCAATAAATGCTAAGGGAAAAAATAAACATGACTTCTCAAAAGTCTCGTGCAGTTACCGCCCTGATGTCTTTTGCCGCAGCATTGGTGCTTTTCTTGCCAATTCCTGGCACAGCTCAACCCCTGGAATCCACAAATCCGACCGCGTTCGCGATAACTCCACAGAAATTTCGCTTCGCGAAGCCCTTCGATGACCGTTCTGCTCGTATGACCACGGATGCTGCGGGCAACTTTTACATTGCCGCGGGGCTCGACGACACTCACCATCTGAACGGGTTCGCCGTTATCAAATACAGCGCTCAGGGAAAGTTGTTAGGAGCCTTCCATTTCCAACCCAAGTCCCTGTCCGCCGGTTTCGCAAACGACGTCAAGGTGGACGCAAACGGCAATATCTACGCTGGCGGCTATACGTTGTTTGGGGCGTTAGTCATGAGTTTCGACCCATCGGGGAAAACGCGCTGGACGCACCTTCTTGGTAGCGCTTTCACGATCGACCAGGTAAACGCATTGGCCCTTGACCAATCCGGCAATGTCTACGCCGGAGGTATGCAGGGTGGATCCATGATGGTCGCCAAGTTCACGGCGGACGGGAAGCTTCTCTGGCAGAAGCTGCACCAGGGCACCGCTCCCGGCTCCGGGGTAACCGATGTCCAGCTCGATAGCAAAGGAAATCTCATCGTATTCGGCGATACTACAAACGCTGGACCGGGCCTGGACACGACCATCCTGAAAATCAATCCTCAAGGCAGTCTTCTCTGGGCGCGGAACTTCACCCAATCACCCGACTTCAACAAAGTT
>Ga0210383_10004537_pt1 | contig 12291 bp, 7 predicted proteins | sample IncBWC14OmetaG_FD_160072 | JGI IMG/M metagenome (GOLD analysis project Ga0210383, IMG submission 160072) | Forest soil microbial communities from Barre Woods Harvard Forest LTER site, Petersham, Massachusetts, United States - Inc-BW-C-14-O ...
GCTTCAGGATGTTGAGGCCTTCGGCGTATGCGGCCATGAGGCCGTATTCGATGCCGTTGTGGACCATTTTCACGAAATGGCCGGCACCGGACGGGCCGCAGTGGAGATAGCCTTCTTCGGCAGTGCCGCCGGCTTTTTCGCGGCCAGGAGTGCGATCGGCGTTTCCGCGGCCTGGGGCGAGCGTTTTGAAGATGGGATCGAGTTGTTTCACGATGTCCTGTTCGCCACCGATCATTTGGCAGTAGCCGCGTTCTAGGCCCCAGACACCACCGCTGGTGCCAACGTCGCAATAATGAAGGCCTTTGGCGGAAAGTTCCTTGGCGCGGCGGATGTCGTCGATGTAGTAGGAATTGCCGCCGTCGATGACGATGTCGCCAGATTCGAGCTTGCTGGTTAGATCGTGGAGAGTCGCATCGACGACCGCTGCGGGAACCATCAGCCAGACGGCGCGGGGCTTTTGGAGTTTTTTGACGAAATCGTCAAGCGAGGTGGCTCCCGTCGCGCCTTCCCCGGCGAGTTGTTTCACGGAGTCCGCGCTGCGGTCATAGACGACGCAAGTGTGGCCGTTTTTTTGCAGGCGCCGGACCATGTTGGCGCCCATTCTCCCAAGACCGATCATGCCAAGTTGCATCGCGATTGCTCCTGTGCCTTTGTTTTAAAGAGCTTGCCTGCCGTAAAGTCTTTGCAATTTATTTTTTATGCGAGCGCTTCATGGACCGCGTTCGTCAACGTCGCCAGCCCTTGGGCGACATCCTTGCCGAGATGGACGCGCAACGTGCGCCGGCCACGCTCCGCCAGCACAGCAAAATCGCCGCGCGCCTGCGCTGCTTTCACGACGCCAAAGGTGTACTTTTGCCCAGGAACGAGGATGTCCACCGCGTCGTCGCAAGTGATCTGCAGAAAAACGCCGGAGTTGGGACCGCCTTTGTAGGCTTGTCCCGTGGAGTGAAGGAAACGCGGGCCGAAGCCCAGGACCGTGGCGACTTTTTTGTTGTCACGCACAGCCAGGCGGATGGCTTCGAGCGCCTGTTCATGCGCTTCGTTCATGGTGATGTAGCCGAGCACGGCAAAATAGTCCCCGGCGCCGATGCGCGAGAGATGTTTCTTCAAAAAGCCAGTCAGAGTGCCGCCGCCCTTAAGTTCGGCGGCGTTTTTCAGATCGGCGTAGAGCTTCGCGCCGTCGCCCGTAAAGAAGGGCGATTCGGGGGGAAGCTTGCCGCTGGATTCATATTCGGTGGTCAACTTGCGCGTTTCCACCTTGCTGGCCTCGACATCGGGCTGATTGAAGGCATTGATGCCGATCAGAGCGCCGGCCACCGCTGTGGCGATTTCCCAGCGGAAGAACTCCTGGCCGAGGCTGTAGATGTCGGGTAGTACAATGCGGACGACCGGATTCCCAGCCTCTGCCAGGGCATCGACTTTCGCGGATTGCTCCTTGTCCGGATCCGACGCCAGGCGCAGATAGGCGAAAACGCGGTCAGCGCCGTAGACGTCTGGTTTGGCGAGCCGTTCGCGGTCGACGGGAATGATGCCCTTGCCGGATTTTCCGGTGGATTCGGCAAGCAACTGCTCGAGCCAAGCGCCAAGATCAAAAATTCCCGGCGAAGTGATGATGGTGATCTTGTCGCGGCCCTGATTGGCGGCGATGCCGAGAATGGTTCCGAGGATGACGCCTGGATTCGCGTCGGCAGCGATGTCTGCGCCGCAAGCTTCCACCATTTTTTGGGTGTTTTTGAGGAACTTCAAGACGTCGATGCCCATCACCGCGGCGGGTACCATTCCGAAATTGGAAAGCGCCGAGTAACGGCCGCCGATGCTGGGCACGCCCATGAAAATTTTTCGGAACTTGTCCTTCTCGGCGACACGCTGCATTTTTGAGCCAGGATCAGTGATGGCGATGAACCGGTTGCCGACTTCTTTTTCGCCTACTTTCGCTTTGACGCGATCAAAAAAGTATTGCTTATAGATGTTCGGCTCGAGCGTACTGCCGGATTTGCTGGAAACGATCGAGACGGTGCTGGCGAGGTCCACGCTCTCTTCGATGGATTTGATTTGCGCCGGATCGGTGGAATCCAAAACGTGAAGGTCGGGATACCCGGAGGCCTTGCCGAAGGTCAAGCGGAGCACTTCGGGACAGAGGCTGGAGCCGCCCATTCCGAGCAGCAGTGCGTCTTTAAAGCCTGCTTTTTGGATGTCCTCAGCCATCTCTTTCAGCGCGTCAAATTTCTCGATCTGTTGTTCGGTGATATCCAGCCAGCCGAGCCACTTATCCTCGTCGGCGCCGGTCCAAAGTGAGGCATCTTTTTGCCAGAGCCGTTTTGCCTTGCCGCCCTTCTTCCAATTCTGAAGCGAGGCATTTACATCACTTTCGAGTTTTTCCGGGAGTGTGTAGGTCTGGCGATTCACGCTCACGCACTCACCCCTGCGCTTTTTCCCGTCGCGTCCAGAAGCTGCTTAAACGCATCGGCGAAGAGTGTGACGCCGTCCACCAGGAGTTTGTCGGTCACTTCTTTCATGGAAATGCCAGCCTTGGCAAGGTTGTCCATGATCGTGCGCGCTCCGTTGATATCTTCCGTCAAACTGTTGCGGAGTTTGCCGTGATCGCGGAAGGCGTCGAAGGTGGCCGGGGGAATGGTGTCTACGGTGTCAGTGCCAATCAGTTCCTCGACGTAGATGACGTCGCGATACTTGGGGTTCTTCGTGCTTGTGCTGGCCCACAGCAGCCGTTGCGTTTGCGCGCCTTTGGCCGCCAAGGCATTCCAACGAGCGCCGCTGAACAGTTCCTGATATTTCTTGTAGGTGAGCTTGGCATTGGCAATGGCGATTTTGCCGTGGAGACCTTCGAGCAAGCCCTTTTGTGCCGGGTCCGAGGTAGTTTTCAGTTTTTCGTCAACCTTGCTGTCGACCAGGGTATCGATGCGGCTGACAAAGAAGCTGGCTACGCTGGCGATATGACTGACGTCTTGGCCCTTGGCCGAGCGAGCCTCCAGAGCGGCAAGGAAAGCTTCAGCGACCTTCTCGTAGGCGGATTGCGCGAAGAGCAGGGTGATATTGATGTTCAGACCCTCTTCGAGCGTTTGGCGAATCGCGGGAATGCCTTCAGGCGTGGCTGGAATCTTGATCATCACATTGGGGCGATTGACAGACTTCCAGAGGCGGAGCGCTTCGGCGATGGTGCCTTGGGTGTCGTTGGCGAGATAGGGAGAGACTTCCAGGCTGACGTAGCCGTCACGGCGCTTGGACTCGGCGTAAACCGTTTTGAAAATGTCGCAGGCATCCTGAACGTCGCGGATGGCGATTTTTTCGAAAAGACCTTTGGCGTCGAGTTTTTTTGCATCCGGCGAATTGAGGATGTCCGAGTAGAGGTTACTGCCCATAATGGCTTTCTCGAAAATCGCTGGATTGGATGTCATGCCGCGGAGTCCGTCGTCATCGATATATTTTTTCAGGCCGCCGCTGCTGAGCAGGTCTCTGCGAATGTAGTCCATCCACGGGGACTGCCCGAAACCCAGCAGCGCCTTCAAGGGATTGGCGCCTTGGGCTGTGCCCATATTGGGGACTGTGGTGGTCGTCGTCATGATAGTTCTCCTCTAGCGTTGGAAACCGGTTGAACGTCTATTGTACTCCTTGGGAGTCTGGCCGCGCCGGTCACTTGTTCTTTGCGCGACCCAGGCTAGTGCCAACCAGGGTTCAGGAGCCTGTGCAGTACTTGATCTCCAGGGCCTTCACTTTGGCGAGCCGCCGCACATGCCGCTCTTCGTTTGAAAACCTCGCGCCCATAAACGCCGCCACCAGATCATGCGCTAGGGCCACGCCAACGACGCGGGAGCCGAGCACGAGCACATTGATGTTGTCGTGCTCAACGCCTTGATGAGCCGAATAGGTGTCATGGCACATGCCTGCACGAATGCCGGGGAGCTTGTTGGCGGCAACGCTGGCGCCTACACCGCTGCCGCAGATGAGCACGCCGCGTTCGGCCTTGCCATCGAGGACGGCTCGGCCAACGGCCTCCGCGAAATCGGGATAGTCTGACGGATTTTCGTTGAAAGCGCCGACGTCGAGAACGTCGTTGGCCATCGAGCGCAACACGTCGCCCATGGCGTTCTTCAGTTGAAAGCCGGCGTGGTCGGAACCAATCACAACTTTCATGTAAGGCTCACTTTCCCAAGACTTCCTTGGCTGCTGCGACAACATTCTCCAACTCGAAGCCAAATTTCTTGAGCAAGTCTTTCAGCGGGGCGGACGCTCCAAAAGAGCGCATGCCGATGATCTTGCCCTTGGGGCCGACGTAGCGGTCCCAACCGAAAACGGATTCCATTTCGACGGAAACACGCGCGGTTACGTTGGCTGGCAAGACACTCTCCTTATAGCCAGCGTCTTGCTTTTCGAAAAGTTCCCAGCTCGGCATGCTGACGACGCGGGTTTTAACGCTGTCGGCAGTCAACTTTTCATAAGCCGCAACGCAGAGGCCGACTTCGCTCCCGCTGGCGAGCAGGATGACGTCCGGCTTTCCGCCCGCGGCGTCGGCGAGCACGTAGCCGCCCTTGGCCACCCCTGACGCGGGGGCATACTTCGTGCGATCGAAAGTGGGCATGGCCTGACGAGTGAGGACAAGCGTAGAGGGGCCGTGGGTTTGCTGGAAAGCAAGTTTGTAAGCTTCGACGACTTCGTTGGCGTCGCCGGGGCGAAAGACGAGCATGTTGGGCATGGCGCGGTAAGCGGCAAGCTGTTCGACAGGCTGGTGTGTTGGCCCGTCTTCGCCGACGCCGATGGAGTCGTGAGTGAAAATATACAAAGCAGGAATTTCCATCAAAGCGCCAAGGCGCATGCTGGGGCGCATGTAGTCGCTGAAATTGAAAAAGGTGGCGCTGAAGGCGCGCAGCTTGGAAAGCGTCATGCCGTTGACAATGGCGCCCATGGCGTGTTCCCGCACGCCGAAGTGGATGTTGCGGCCGTGATAAGCGTCGGGGAAAAAATCGCCTGCGCCTTCAAAGGTGAGATTCGTCTTATTGGATTTCGCCAAGTCAGCCGACCCGCCGATGAGCCAGGGAATATTCGCCGCGAGCGCGTTCAGCGTTTTGCCAGAACTCTCGCGCGTAGCCATCCCCTTGGGATCGGCAGGGAAGGACGGAAGATTTTTGTCCCAGCCATCGGGGAGCTGGCCGCTTTGCATGCGGTTGATCTGGTCAGCCAGCTGCGGAAACTGTTTTTTGTACTCGGCGAATTTCGCGTTCCAGGCGGAATGGGCTTCGGCGCCACGTTTGCCGACGCCGTTCTTGAATTGATCGTAAACGCCGTCCGGCACGAGGAATTTTGCGTCTTCCGGCCAACCGTAGTTTTTCTTGACCAATTTCACTTCGGCTTCGCCGAGCGGCTCGCCGTGCGCTTCGTAGGTGTCTTGTTTGTGCGGGGAGCCGTAGCCGATGTGGCTATCCACGACGACCAGCGTAGGACGATCTTTCGTTTTCAAGAAGGTGTCGAATCCGCGAGCGAGCATGCCCAGATCGTTGGCGTCGCCGACACGCGTCACGTTCCATCCATAGGCGATAAAGCGCGTCATGACGTCTTCGTTGAAGGACCAATCCGCGGGACCGTCGAGCGTGACGTGATTGTTGTCGTAAATCCAGCAGAGGTTGGAAAGCTGCAAATGTCCGGCGAGCGAAGCGGCCTCGCTGGACACGCCTTCCATGAGATCGCCGTCTCCGCAAACGGTATATACGTTGAAGTCAAAGATCTCGAAGCCGGGCTTGTTGAAATTGGCTCCCAGCCACTTGCTGGCGATCGCCATTCCGACGCTATTGCCTGCGCCCTGTCCGAGAGGTCCGGTGGTCGTTTCTACGCCAGTGGTGATGTGCGATTCAGGATGGCCGGGAGTTTTGCTACCGATTTGGCGGAATCGCTTGATTTCGTCCAGCGAAACGGCGAGCGAGTCCAGGATTTTGCCGTCTTTGGTGACTTCTTTGACGCCTGCCAAGTGAAGCGTGGCGTAGAGCAGCATGGATGCGTGGCCCGCGGAGAGAACAAAGCGGTCGCGATTGGGCCAGGTAGGGTCGGCGGGATCGTAGCGCAGATAGTTTTGCCACAATTCATAGGCCACCGGCGCCAAACCCATGGGCGCGCCGGGGTGGCCGGAATTCGCCTGTTGCACGGCGTCAATCGCCAGAGTGCGGATAGTATTGATGCTCAACAGGTCGAGATTCGGCTGGCTCACATGGTCTCCTGTGGCGGGCAGGAAGGGCTCCCGCGGACCTCTCGTCAAAAATTTGATGCACCAGGCTACAGAACGGATGAATTGATTTTACGTCCAAACGAAAGCAGGCGCCTGTTCGCGCGTTGAATAGTCGTTTGAGAACTCCTGCGCGATCGCGCTTGGTCCTCCTCAGAGGCGGGCGGCCATCCGGGGAGAGAAAGAAAAATTACCGCGCCACCCTCAGGTTGTCAATCCGGTTACAAAAGGTTACAAAACATTCATGAAAACGGAGTTCGCCTTTCGAAGTCAAAGCCTCAGGCCGGAACAACGACCTCTTTGGATGCGCCGCATTTCTCGCAATACGCCAGCAGGGAATGCCTCACTCCGCCGCAGACGGGACATTTCTCGTATAGCATCACGCCGCACGCCGGACACGTATAAGGGTCATCATTGGTGGCGTGACCTGATGGTTCTAGAAGAATTGAATATTGACCTATATATGACCTACTAGGGAGCTGAGGGAGGAGGTGGAGGAAGCGGCCGGGCAGGCAGGACGAACTCAAAATCGACATCCGCTGGGTCCGTCTTCGCATCAGCGTCCGCCTGTCTTGCCACGTACGCTTTGTTCAAAAAATCATCTGCTGTGTTCACGTCCGCAGCCCTAGCCGCACGGTCTCGCTCCAGCCAAGCCTTCTGTCGATACATGAGGTTCAGGTAAACCAAGGTAGTGCTGTCGTTCGGCCTGATCTCGAGGGACTTGGACAGCGCCTTCAGGCCCTCCTCAACCAGCGGACCGTTTTGCTTTTCCAGTTCCGCGCGAGCCTTCTCGGGAAAAGTAGCGAAGGGATTATCAATAACACCGAGCTTCAGCCGTAGCTCCTTAGTACGGTTCCAGCAAATTGTCCAGTCCGCAACACCAATCCAGGTATAAGACGTGGGGTTAGTCGGATCAAGCCCCACCAGTTGTCGGAATTGCTCTTTGGCCTTCTCGAAATCATTCATCGCAGCATTCATGCTCCCGATTGCGGCTAAGGCGAGCTTGTTATTTGGGTCGATTCTCAAAGCTTCCTCAAAGGCCTCCTTCGCACGTGTGCACATTTGCAGGTTCGACATTTGTCGGTACGACGCCTGTCGGTCCTGCCGCTCTGCGTAGCATTGTTGCACATAGGAGGCCCCGAGGTAGAGCCAACCTTTAACCAGTTTGGCGTCGTCGTGGACAGCTGCTTGAAACAAATTCGTCGCTACCGAGAACTGAGAATTGCGGTAGAGTTTGATACCTTGATTCAGTTGGTCGATGGCTTTTGCCTGAGGCCGATTGGCCAAGTACCACCACGACCCTCCACTCAGTAATGCCACGGCGATCCCCACCAAGGTCGCAAGGCTCCAGGTGCCGCGACTACGGGAGGGCGCCTCAGGGAGAGGTTTCGACAAGAGTGAGGGGAGAACCGCAGGCTCTTCGCGGTCTGTAGGCGGCGCTACCCCGCCTGTTGCGGCCTCATTGGATGGGATCACGATTTCTGGCGGCGCTAAGTGCGGAGCAACCAGGACGGTCGCGGCGCTAGACTCGACTGCTGTGCGCATTGCCTCCACCCGCGCACGCTCCAGCTCCTCAGTTTCCTTTCGCGCCCGGTCTGTTTTCTGTGCCAGGAAGGCCCCGTTAGGAAACAGCGGTACGCTGGCCACGTCTACCTCTCTTCGATCGGGAGTGAGCACTTGTGGTGCTCCTGCTTCTCGTGGCTTGCGCTCTTCATCCACCCGTTGTGGCGCCTCAGTTCGGTGTCGTGAACGGTCTGTTTCACTCTGCTGTTCTTCTTCCAGTGAGACTTTGTTGAGGGGGGCATCATTTGGCCGTGATTGCTGCGCCTCGGTTTGGGCCTCGATCGCCTCCCGAATTTCTGCTTGGACCTGGCCCCGAGGCTCGGAGACCATGGGGGGCCTCGGCTCTGCATTTGGCTGAGCGAGCAACGCTTTCAGAAGATTCTGGAGTCCGCGGGCGTAATCCTGCGTGAAGTCTACGTGTTGCAGTCGGCGCAACCGAAAAGGAATTTTGCAATTCTTATAGATGATTGGGACTACAGTTTTTGCTTCCTCTAACGCGAAAGAGACTTCATCCATGACATTCGGGGATTCAACAGAAGCAGGGGAAAGAATCACCAGCATGCGTGGGGAGCGGGTCAACTCCTCTTCAATCGCCCTATCCCACTGCTGGCCCGGAACGATGTCCAGTTGGTCAAGCCAGACGGGTTGGCCAGCGGCTTTCAAGTCTTCAGCCAGCCGAAGAGCAAACTCGGAATCGTTCCTGCTATAGCTGAAAAACGCTGTTGCCATTTTTGCGGGAACTTTCCAAAACGTCGTGCGATGTTGGAACTTGGCCCGTATTCTAGTCAAATTTGGCAAGGATGACGACGATTCTTTTTATTCTTCTTGCACCAGAGGTGTCCGAAAGCGCTGCCCTCTTCTCGATCCTCGCCCGGATGCCCTCATCGCATGCGGGTCTACCACCCAGTATCACCCAGTCCCCAAGTTCGCCATCATGATGCCTTCTCCGCGATCATCGCGCCAAGGCGCCGTTTTTCAACGTTCTGCTCGCGCGCGGCAAACACGCTCTGGTGGTTCTCAAAGAGGAACGCTGCACTGTGCGAGACGTTTCGGGACGCCCGCCATAAGGCGACACGAGACCTGTTGGCCGAGGGTAGGAAGCATGACGCAACGAATATTTTGTGACTGTCTGGCGAATGGTTGTTTCGACAACCGGAATGTAACAACATTACATTGCATCGAAAACTCGCCGCCGTATCAATTCGCCAAAGACAGGATCGAGCAAGAAACGCCGAACGAGGAAAAAAAAACGGTCAGAACGTGAAACATTTTTCTTTGAAACATTTTGCCGGTTTCTTGCCTCAAGAGATGAAGAAGCGCACTCTACCGTGATCTCGCGAAGCGTGGTCCTGGCAGGAATCACAGTGCGAAATAACAATTCGCCACAGCTCGGCCGGTCCAGGAAACACGCTGCGAACTAACCTGGAACGCCGAGACTTGAATATGAAACCTGGCCTTATTTTCAGCCATTTTACGGTATATACCGTACAATGTCGGGCATCTACCGGGATTCGCGCCCTGGTGAAAGAATCTCCGCTTCTTAAGAGTCTCTGGTGCAAGGAGTTGAGTTGTGGCACAAAGCGCGCCAACAGCGTTTTTCAGCTATAGCCGTGAGGATTCCGACTTCGCCCTTAAGCTGGCCGGAGACTTGAAGGAGGCCGGGGCGAGCGTGTGGTTGGATCAGCTGGACATCCATCCGGGTGACCGGTGGGACCGTACGGTCGAAGATGCCTTGACGAATTGCCCGCGCATGTTGGTGATTCTCTCCCCCGTCTCTGTCAGTTCCACGAATGTCATGGACGAGGTTTCCTTCGCACTGGAAGAAAAGAAAACCGTCATCCCCGTCATGTATCGAGACTGCACGGTTCCCTTTCGCTTGCGCCGCGTGCAACACGTCGATTTCAGACAGGATTACGCGCGCGGACTTCAGGAGCTCCTCAAGATATTGGCTCCTGAGCAAACGGCGGGACAAACAAGTTCAGTGAACTCAGATGTTGCGAGACAGAGCCAGTCACCAGTTTCCGACGCGGCTGAGCGTAAACATGCAGGCGAGCGAGCGAGGCTTGAAGACGAGCGGCGAAAGGCGGCAGAGCAGACACGGCTGGAGGAGGAACGCAAGCAATCCGCTGAGCGGGCACGAGTGGAGGAAGAGCAAAGGCGCGCAGCAGAACAGGCGCGGCTTGAAGATGAGCGTCGCAAGTCCGCAGAACAAGTGGAACGCACGAAGAGGGAACGCGAAAAACCTGAGCATGCGACCCAGTCCGATCTACGTGTAAAGGTCGGCATTTTGATAGCAGTCCTCGCGGTCGCCTTGGCGATTACGGGTTATTACATCATTACCGCGCCACACCGGAAGATCGAGGCTGCGCGAAGTCACTTCATAAATGGCAAAGCCCTTTACGATCAGCGTAAACTGGATGATGCCGTCATCGAGTATCGCCAGGCTATAATGCTCAACCCCAGCTTCCCCGAAGCTCACAGTGCTCTGTGCTTGCTCCTAACGCTGCAAGACAATCTCGATGGCGCCGTTGCGGAGTGTCGCGAAGCAGTTCGATTGAGACCCGAATACGCTGAGGCGCACTACAACCTGGGGATGGTGCTCCTCAAAAAACAAGACGAAGAGGGTGCCAAGGCTGAATTACGTGAAGTCGTGACACCTGAGACTCCTCAGGGATTTTACTTTCTCTCTAGGAAAGAACCTAAACCAATACGCGGTAATTCAAGTTCTGATATTAGAGTTTATCTGTCTATAGCCCACGAGCGGGTCCCGGAAGAAAAGTTTCGGTTCTATCTCAACGGCGGGGAAGCCATGACTTTGGAAGCTCTCGGGCCGCGACTGGAGGCTATATTCAAGTTGCGGGCAGAGAGAGTTCTCTGGATAGGCATCAACGCGTCGGAACCGGAACCGTTTAGTTCAACCATGCAAGTAGTAAAAATTGTGAGGGAGGCAGGAGTTGACAAAATCATCCTTTATTCTGCGGTACCGCCGCCACCTCCGCCTACTTAGCGAACTCCGCACAAAACGCATTATGCACTCAAGTTTGGCATCCTCGTTTCACTGAATGAGCCTGTATTGAGTGATGATGTTCTGGCCCGCGTCACCGAGCTTCGATAGCGGGTGACGATGACTGCTCAATTCCTCTTCCGGAGCATTTGCAGTGAAGACCCCCGCATCTGTCAGAAAGTAAAAGATGACTTGTGCATGCCGGGGCAGCGGACAAGTTGTCGTGGCGAGCGCCTTCGGCTGAAAGTCGGCGGCGATGGCGACCATCTTCTGGGCGGCCTTTCGGATGGTCTCGTGTGATGAACCGTCGATAAACCCTCCGCCACTGCTTAAGTAAACGCTGGCGTTTCCGTCGGAAAAGGCAACGACCGTGGAGGTGCCCTCTGTAAGACCCGAATCCATAATTACACCCCACAGTTGCGTCGGCGTGGACGTAGAAGGAAGACCAAGTTTTGCGCGCGAGCTTTGGAAAACCAAATTGCGAAGACCTTGATACGTATCCTTGGGTGCTGGCTTCGATTCTGCTTACTTCTGGGAACGCCCATGCAGGAGGCGCGACAACCCAAAGCTCACGAGAATCGCACAGATGATGATGGCGATATTCTTTATGGCGTCGTCCGGCCTGCTCGATTGATAAGCTCGATTAACCACTGGGCATACTAGCATGCCTATCGCGCCGGGTCGTGGGGCATGACCCCAACCGCTATCCCTCTGCAATCCGACGCAGCACTTCTGGTCCTCGGGCGCTTGCGCTCATCTGAGAAACCTGAAGCCCGTGGGCTGCACATCGGAAAGCGCTCTGAATTCAACGGCGTGCTTCCGGCAAATTGCGTTCCGGCGCCGATGCGCTCGCACCTCGGCAACCGCCTGCTTTCGGCACCTGTGGTGAGGCCCAACTGCCTTTCTGCATTTCTTGTCGTTTGATCTAAAGCATCTGAGCCGTTTCTCATAACGAATAAATAACCGACACGGTGATGCCGAGCTTCCGTGCAATCTTCTTCCGAGCAAAAACATCTCGTTGCCGAACGTAGCGCGGGCACTAAAACCAATTGCATGACCAACCGTCGGGCGAAAGGGCTTGCTTACAACGATTAGGCGACAGGTTCAAGTGGGGAGAACAAAGCGATGAGCACGACATCAAAGCCTCTCCCCGTTGGGCCGAGCTCGAATTTAATCAGATCTTCCCCAACGCGACGTGTAACCGTGAAGGCCCTTCGCTCCCCCCCAAAAGCAAACTCAAGAAGCCCTGTTTTCGATGTACAACGATTTCTCGAATCGGCCGGTTTGGGCAGAACGCTAGCCAAGTTTCGAGGAAAAGAAACCGTCTTCACACAGGGCGATCTAGCGAAGAACGTCATCTACATCCAGGAAGGCGGTGTGAAGCTCACAGTCGTTAATGAGACCGGCAAAGAGGCCGTTGTAGCGATTCTTGGACCTGGTGATTTTCTTGGGGAAGGGTGCCTGGCGGGCCAGTCCAGTCGCATGGGCACAGCGACCG
>Ga0210383_10004539_pt1 | contig 12287 bp, 6 predicted proteins | sample IncBWC14OmetaG_FD_160072 | JGI IMG/M metagenome (GOLD analysis project Ga0210383, IMG submission 160072) | Forest soil microbial communities from Barre Woods Harvard Forest LTER site, Petersham, Massachusetts, United States - Inc-BW-C-14-O ...
GCGCTTTGCGGCTGCCTGCGCCAAGGCTGGTGCGGAATTGATTGCGGTGGATACCAATCCCCTCGATGCGGTCTGGACCGAGCGTCCCGCCCCGCCGCTGGCGCCCGTCACCCTTCACGGCGAGCAATTCTCGGGGGAAGCCGAGGCTGAGAAGCTGAAGCGGATTACCGGCGAAATCGAGCGGCTCGGCGTCGAGGCGCTGGTCTTGTCGGATTCGCACGCGGTGGCCTGGACCTTCAACATCCGCGGCGGCGATGTCTCGCACACGCCGTTGCCGCTTTCCTACGCGCTCTTGCCGAAAGGCGGTCGTCCGACCCTGTTCATCGATCATCGCAAACTGTCGAACAGCGTGCGTGACCATCTGGAAAAGGTGGCCAACGTCGCCGATCCCGGCGCGTTGACGCAAAAGCTCACCGAGCTTGGGCGCGGGGGAACGGCCATCGCGCTCGACAGCGCTACGGCTGCCGATGCCCTGAGCCGCCTGGTATCGGCCGCCGGCGGCAAGCCGGTGCGCGGCAGCGATCCGGTCAGCTTGCTGAAAGCGATCAAGAATCCAATCGAGATCAAGGGCACTCGCGCGGCGCATCGGCGCGATGCGGCGGCGCTCGCGCGCTTCCTCGCCTGGATCGACCGCGAGGCGCCGAGCGGCGCGTTGACCGAAATTGACGCGGTGGAAGCGCTGGAGACCTTTCGCCGGGAGACCGGCGCATTGAAGGATGTGTCGTTCCCGACCATCTCGGGCACGGGTCCCAATGGCGCGATCGTGCATTACCGCGTCACCCGCAAGAGCAACCGCCGCATCGTGGCTGGAGATCTTCTGCTGATCGATTCCGGCGCTCAATACGAGGACGGCACCACCGACGTAACCCGCACGATCGCGATCGGTCCGCCGACCCTGGAGATGTGCGACCGCTTCACGCGCGTTCTGCGCGGCCATATCGCGATCGCGCGCGCGCTGTTCCCCGACGGCACGACCGGCGCGCAACTCGACACGCTGGCGCGGCAATTCCTCTGGCAGGCCGGTATCGATTTCGAACATGGTACCGGGCACGGCGTCGGCAGCTATCTTTCCGTGCACGAGGGACCGGCGCGAATATCGAAGCTCGGCACCACGCCGCTCAAACGCGGCATGATCCTTTCCAACGAGCCGGGCTATTACAAGACCGACGCGTTCGGCATCAGGATCGAAAATCTGGTGCTGGTAGTCGGCGCCGAGGTCGCAGGCGCCGAGAAACCTGTCAACGCGTTCGAGACACTGACGCTGGCGCCGATCGATCGCCGCCTGGTCGATCTCAACATGCTGACCGGCGACGAGTTGAGCTGGCTCAACGAATACCACGAGCGGGTTCGCCACGAGGTGCGTCCGCACGTGGACGAGGCCACCAAAGTTTGGCTCGACGCCGCAACCGCACCGCTGTCGCTGTAGGGCGGAGCTCGCCTTCGCGCGTCAACTTGCTACCGCGAGAGCCGTCATGCCCGCGCTCGTCGCCGGCATCCACGTCTTGGCCTCCGCGGAGAACCAAGGCGTGGATGGCCGGGTCAAGCCCGGCCATGACAGATGCCGAGAGCCTACTCCCCGACCATCTTTAGCCACTCGTCCTCGGTCAGAACCTCGACGCCGTGCTTCCTGGCCTCCGCCAGTTTCGAGCCGGCACCGGGACCGGCGACAACATAGTCGGTTTTCTTCGACACCGAGCTTGCGGCCTTGGCCCCCAAGCGCTCGGCCATCGCCTTGGCCTCGTCGCGCGTCATTTTCTCCAACGCGCCGGTGAAAACGACGGTCTTGCCGGCGATCGCCGAATTGCTCTTCGGCTTCTCAACATCGAGGATGGTCACCTCTTCGGTCAGCCGCTCGACGATGCCGCGGTTATGGCTCTCGCCGAAATAGGTTCCGATGCTGGCGATCACGGTATCGCCGATCTGGTCCAGCGCATCCATCTCCGCGATCGCCTCATCGTCCCTTTTGACGACCTTGAGGCAGGCGTCGTGAAAAGCCTGCCATGAACCGTAGCCGCGGGCGAGCGCGAGCGCGGTAGTCTCGCCGACGTGGCGCATGCCGAGCGCGTAGATGAATCGCTCCAGCGAAATGCGTCGCCGCTCTTCGATGGCAGCGAACAGATTGCGCACGGACGTCTCGCCGTAGCCCTCGATCTCCTCGAGCCTGATCCTGCTGTTGCGGCGATGGAGCGTGAAGATATCGGCCGGTTCTTTCACAAAACCCTGCTCGAAAAAATATTCGATCTGCTTTTCGCCGAGCCCCTCGATGTCGAAGGCGCGGCGGGAGGCGAACAATTTCAGGTGCTCGATCTTCTGGTAGGGACAGGCGAACTCGCCGGTGCAGCGCGCGCGCGAGCCTTCCTCGCCGGTTGCGGTCTCCTCGCGCACGACATCGGTGTGGAGAGAGCACGGGCATTTCTTCGGAAAGTGGTAGGGCCTCGCATCCTTCGGCCGCTTGTCGATCACGACGTCGACGATCTGCGGGATGACGTCGCCGGCGCGCTGGACGACGACCGTGTCGCCGATCCTGATGTCGCGGCCCTCGCGCAGGACTTCGCCCTTGTTGCCGACACCGTGGATGTAGTCCTCGTTGTGCAGCGTGACGTTCTGCACGATGACGCCGCCGACGTTGATAGGCATCAATTTACCTACCGGTGTCAGCGAGCCGGTGCGTCCGACTTGAATCTCGATGTCGCGCAACACGGTCATGGCGCGTTCGGCAGCAAACTTGTGAGCGATCGCCCAGCGCGGCGAACGCGAGACAAAACCAAGACGTTCCTGCCAGTCCAGACGGTCCACCTTGTAAACGACACCGTCAATGTCGTAGTTCAGATCAGAACGCCGATCATATATGTGCTTATGGAAATCTAGGAGTTCATTTACGGAGCTGCAAATCCTTGCCAGTGGATTGGTGTCGAAACCGGCCGCCTTGAACCAATTCAACATGCCCGATTGCGTCTCCGATGGAAGTTCGCTCATTTCTCCATGGGAATACGCAAAGAATCCGAGAGGACGTGAGGCAGTAATCCTAGGGTCCTTCTGCCGCAATGAACCTGCTGCCGAGTTTCGCGGATTAGCAAAGACCTGCGCGCCTGACTTGGCTTGCCTCTCGTTCAGCGCAATAAAGGCGCTCTTGGTCATGTATATCTCACCCCGAATTTCGCAATGTTCGGGAACTTTGTTGACTCGTAACGTCTTCGGTATGTCCTTGACCGCGCGAACATTCGCGGTCACGTCTTCACCTTCGTACCCATCACCACGAGTCGCAGCCCTAGCAAGTCGACCGTTTTCGTACTTGATTGTAAGCGAAAGCCCATCAATCTTTGGTTCGGCTGAAAAGTCGATTTTGTCGGAAGATTTGAGCCTCAAAAAACGTCGAATGCGTTCAACGAATTCGACGACGTCATCGTCAGAAAAGGCATTTTGTAGAGAAAGCATAGGCACTACGTGCCGCGCCTTTGCAAATTTGGAACTGGGGGCAGACCCTACGCTTTTGAGGTACCGATCCTGTTCCGAAGCTCGAGGATCAAGCTGGACTACATATTCATAGAGACGTTTAAGAACGTCATATGTTGCGTCCGGCACATTTGGCTCGTCCGCTACGTAGTAGTCCTTGTCCCACTGGATCAGTCTCATGCGCAGGCGCGTGACAAAATCATCCGTGAAGGGCGAATGCGCTATTTGATTGCGCAGCTTTTTTAGATTCGCGACAATCTTTTCCGAATCCTCTCTAGAGTACTCCTTCCAAAACGTCTTACCGATGATTGAATAGAGCTCATTCTTGAGCCGGGGATTTAACTTTTTTAGTGAATTAGCGACGGTCGCGCGGTCAAACGCCTTCAGCGTTAATGCAACAATTAATGCGACGTACTTAAGCTCCTCTTCCGTTCTAAGATGAAGAAGGGGTTGGTTTTCGCTCGCGTCGGGCAACAACGAAGCCGAGCTTTTGTTGGACTTTGCTTTCGCCAAGTCGTCCTCGCCTTTTTTGATGATCTAGCCTCGACCATGAATACGACGAAGATCGACTGTTGAAAAGCGGCCCCTATCCTCGCGTACCCCGGATGCTGCGCGGCGCGCCCGGGAACGACGGATGGAATCACGCGGTGCCGGCCTTGAGCAGCCGTTCGGCGGCCGCCCTCGCTTCCGCGGTAATTTCGGCGCCGGCCAGCATGCGGGCAATTTCCTCGCGGCGGTGATCGGCGGCAAGCGCGTTGACGCGGGTGGCGACGCGCTTGCCCTTGTCGAGCGCGTCCTTCGAAATCAGCAGATGCTGGCCGGCGCGTGCGGCGACCTGCGGCGCGTGCGTCACTGCCATCACCTGCACCCTGGAGGCCAGGCGCAGCAGCCGCGCCCCGATCGCATCCGCCACCGCACCGCCGACGCCGGTATCGATCTCGTCGAACACCAGCGTCGGCGCGGAGCCGCGGTCGGACAGCACGACCTTGAGCGCAAGCAGGAACCGTGACAACTCGCCGCCGGAAGCGACCTTCATCAATGGGCCAGGCCTGGTGCCGGGATTGGTCTGGACCCAGAACTCGACGCGGTCGAAACCCTGCGGCCCCGGCGATTGTGCATCCGAATCGATTTGGGTGGTGAACTTCGCGCGCTCGAGTTTGAGCGGCGCAAGCTCGGCGTTGACCGCCTTGTTGAGTTTCTCGGCAGCCTTTGCACGCGCGGCGGAGAGTCTTGTCGCGGCCGCGCCGAAGCGCCTGTCGACTTCCGCCGCCTGCTCCTCCAGTTTCTTCAACCGATCGGCACCGGCGTCGATCAGCGCCACGTCGGCAAAATATTTCCGAGCCTGCTCAGCGAGGCCATCGACCGGTGTCGAATATTTGCGCGAGGCGGCACGCAGCGCGAACAGCCGTTCCTCGATCCGCTCCAGCTCGGCAGGGTCGAAATCGGCCGCGATCAGCGCAGCCGCAAGGTGTTGATCGGCCTCCTCCAGCGCGTTGATCGCGGCGTCGATCGCCTTGACCGCGGGCTCAATCAATGCCGGTGCATTCGCCGCCCGCCGTTCCAGCCGCCGCACTGCCGCCGACAAGGCCCCAACTGGTGAATGATCGCCGCTGACGGCCTCGCGCGCCTCGCGCAGATCGGCTGCGATCTTTTCACCGTGCATCATGGTGGCGCGGCGTTCGGCCAGCGCCCTCTCCTCGCCTTCCCCGGGCGCGAGCTTTTTCAACTCGTCGGAGGCGTGGCGCAGATAGTCGGCTTCGCGCGCGGCGCGTTCCATGCCGGCGCGATGCTCGTCGAGCACCGCATTGGCTGTACGCCTCGCGTCCCAGAGCTGCTCCAGCGCTGCGACGTCCTTCTCAAGCCCAGCGAAGGCATCGAGCAAGTGCCGATGGGTGGAGGCATCGACCAGCGCGCGCTCATCGTGCTGGCCGTGAATTTCGACCAGCGCCGAGCCGACCGCTTTCAGAGTTTGCACGCTGATCGACTGGTCATTGATGAACGCGCGGGTGCGACCGTCGGCAAGTTGAACGCGGCGCAGGATCATCTCGCCGGAATTTTCGGAGCTGGCGTCGTCGAGCCCATTGTCGGAAAGGATCGCCGAAGCTGGATGCCCCTTCGGGACATCGAACACGGCCGTCACCTGTCCCTGCTCCGCGCCATGCCGGACCAGTCCGGCGTCGCCGCGGCCGCCGAGCGCGAGCGCGAATGCGTCGAGAAGGATGGACTTGCCCGCCCCGGTCTCACCCGTCAGCACGGCAAGTCCGCGGGAAAATTCGATATCGAGCCGTTCGATCAGGACGATGTCACGGATCGACAGACGCGCCAGCATGCGAAGATATTTCCCAGTGTCCCGATTTCTAGCCGAGGCCCAGTTTCTTGAAGGCCTTGGAGATATAGGAGCCTTGATTCTCAGCCGGCTCCAGCCCGCCGGACTTTACTAGATTATAGGCGTCCTTGTACCAGGGGCTGTCGGGAAAATTATGCCCGAGGACGGCGGCGGCGGTTTGCGCTTCGCTGACGATGCCGATGGCCATGTAGGCTTCGGTGAGCCGGGCCAGCGCCTCCTCGACATGACGCGTGGTTTGATACTGGGTGACGACCATCTTGAAGCGGTTGATCGCAGCGGTGTAGTTGCGCTTCTGCATGTAATAACGGCCGACATTCATTTCGCGGCCCGCGAGCTGGTCGCGCGCGGCTTCAAGCTTGGCCTTGGCGGTGACCGCATATTCCGAGGTCGGGTATTTGCGGATCACCTCTTCGAGGGCGGCGATCGCCTTTTCCGTGCGGCCCTGGTCGCGAGTGATGTCGGGAATCTGGTCATAATGCGAGGCCGCGATCAGAAACTGCGCGTAGGCCGCATCCGGACTTCCCGGGTGCAGGGTCACGTAACGCGTCGCAGCGCCAATGCAGCTGTCGTAGTCGCTGGCCTTGTAGAAGGCATAGGCCGACATCAGAAGCGATTTGCGCGCCCAGTCGGAATAAGGATGCTGACGGTCGACTTCCTCGAATTTCTTGGATGCGCCCTTGGGATCGCGCTTCTCGTTAATCATGTACAGGCCTTCGTTGTAGAGCTTTTCAGCGGGCTCTTCGACGAAGGTGTCGTCCTTGGAGAAGATTTTGGTGGCCGAGTCCCACGCCTCCGATGCGGAACTGCATCCGTTCAGCGGGATCGCCAGCATCGCAAGCCCTGCAGCCAGGCGTAGCGGTCGCGACAGCCGGTCAATTCCCGAACGAACCGAAAGCCGGCGGGTTGCTAGCGTCATGCGCTTTGTCGACATGGCATTGAGACCTAAGCGAATTGTGACCTGACGTAGTCGATGCAGTTTCCGCCGCGCCATCAGCCTGACCATGGACGCGAATAAAGCAGGGCGGCGGCCCATCCTCCGGGCCGGCCCTGTTTATCCAAAATTAGTCCCTTAACCAACCCGATACGCAGGCATTTCGCCCGGATTAAGGCGGGTCGAACCACCGGGTGGCTGTGAACGACCGGGAAAAACTCTTCCTCGGCAAGCGCTTACGACGCGGGGAAGCTGGCGCGCGAACTCAGGATATTTCGGGGCCGTAGGCGGGGGCGACCATGCCGCCCATCATGCCGCTGCCGACCTCGACATGGGTTCGCGGACGACGCAGGGTTTCGGCTTCAACCACCCGATAGGCGGTGCGGTCGGCCAACAGGGCCGTCAGCACGGCATGATTGAGCTTATGACCACCGCGAACCGAGCGATAAGCGCCGAGCAACGGCAGACCAGCAAGGGCGAGGTCGCCGATGACGTCGAGCACCTTGTGACGTACGCACTCGTCACTGTAGCGAAGGCCTTCCGTGTTGAGCAGGCGCTCTTCGTCGAACACCACTGAATTTTCGAAAGAAGCACCGAGGGCAAAACCCGCGCTCCACAGCCGGGCGACGTCGTTCATGCATCCGAAGGTGCGGGCGCGGCAGATCTCGCGGCGAAACCGCTCCGGGCTCAAATCGAAAACGTATTTCTGGCGACCGATCACCGCATTGGCGAAGTCGATCTCCACCTCGGCGCGGAAGCCGGCCGCATGGGGCCGCAATTCGCCGAAGGAATCGCCCATCGCCACCTGGACCGGCTTGACGATCTGGATGATGCGGCGTGAAGCCGACTGCGTGACGATTCCGGCCTGATCGATCGCTGCGACAAAGGCTGCGGCGCTGCCGTCCATGATCGGAACTTCAGGGCCATCGATCTCGATGGTGGCGTTGTCGACGCCCATGCCGCGCAGCGCTGCCAAAACGTGCTCGGCCGTGGAAACCAGCGGACCCTGATGATCGCCCAGCACGGTCGCAAACTCGGTGGCGATCACGGACTCTGCCGTCGCCTGCACTTCGCGATCACAGCCATCGAGGGCGGAACGGACAAAAATAAAGCCAGCATCGACAGATGCCGGCCCGACCGTCAGGCTTACCGGTAATCCAGAATGAACACCGACGCCCATTACGGTGGCTTGCGAGCGAAGCGTTGTCTGCCGGCCCAACTTCATTCGAAAATGCCCACACCGACTTACCAAGAGAGCGGGATCGAGCGCACCCCTGCGCTGATTCGTCTCAAAGGTTCCCCAAGTCACGGCGGACAATACCATTGCCCCAAAGCGCGCCAACTCACGCTTTTTTACCGATTGTTACCCTATCTCTGCCGTATTGGCGCCCCGGCGCGACCTGAATCCGACATTCGCAGGGCTGGTTCCCGAGCTTCGCACCACACCAAGGATAATAAATTAATACTTTAGAATCAGTTACTTGAACAAATACTGGCGATCCGATCATCGCCGCAAAGCAAAAAGGTCCCGGCGGACAGACCGGGACCTTTTTGCACGCTTGTGATTGTAACAAATTTCAGTTGACCTGGCGGCGCAGGAAAGCCGGAATATCAAGATGATCGTCGCCCTGTGGCGCCGGCGCAACAGGTATCGGCCGTCCATGGGGGTCGAGTCCCTGGTGAGCCGATCGCGGCGCATATTCAGATACCGGCAACTGATTCGCGATTTGCTGGCCGCCCGACTTTTGCGGCTTGCGTTCGGCAAGCGGCGGCATCTGCGGCGTGACGGGACCCGAGGCGCGCGCAGCGATCGGCGGCTCGGTCTCCTCGTCGCGACGGCCAAGACCGACGTTGGCGAGGCGCTGCAACAGGGACATCCGGGTTTTCTGCGGATGTTCCTCTTCTCCTTCCCCGCGTGCCTGCCGGATTTCGTTTTGGGCCGGCATCGGCAGGTCTTCGAATTTCGGCATCCTTGGTGCGCGGGCCGGCGGGCGCTCGGCCGCTTGCGGGATGAATTTCTCAGGTGGCGCTGCTTCCACGGCCGTAGCCTTGGCGACCTCCGGGTCCGGGAACAGCGACGGCTTCTGCGCGATCGGACGCACCATGACATCGCCGTAGGAAGCCGGTTGCAGCTGCGCCGATGGCGCTTCCGGCGCGACCGCCGCGGCAATCGCCGCCAGCGCCGCCCGCTCGACGGTATTGGAGGGACGGTGCGGCAACGCCGGAGCGGCGTGCGGTGTTGCACCCTCGAGCTTCTGGGCACGTTCGGCGAGCCGCGCATTGTCGGCGCGAAGGCGCGCTGTCAGCTCCGCAAGCCTTGAGTCCGGTGCCGGATTCGCGACCGGGCTGCTGGCATGGGTGTTGCTATTGGTACTGGTGACAGGCGCGGTCGTTCCATTGACCGCGCGGGAGATTAGCGCCTGTTCGATACCGGTTGCCACCACCGAGACGCGGATGATGCCGTCGAGTGTCTCGTCGAAGGTGGCGCCGACGATGATATTGGCGTCCTGGTCAACCTCCTCCCGTATCCGGGTTGCAGCTTCGTCGACCTCGAACAGCGTCAGGTCCCTGCCGCCGGTGATCGAGATCAGAAGGCCGCGGGCGCCCTTCATCGAGGAATCATCGATCAGGGGATTGGCGATCGCAGCTTCGGCCGCCGTCAGCGCACGCTTGTCACCGGACGCTTCGCCGGTTCCCATCATGGCCTTGCCCATCTCACGCATCACGGCGCGGACGTCGGCAAAGTCGAGATTGATCAGGCCTTCCTTGACCATCAGGTCGGTGATGCAGGCGACACCTGAATAGAGTACCTGGTCGGCCATCGCGAAGGCATCGGCGAAGGTGGTCTTTTCGTTGGCGACCCGGAACAGGTTCTGGTTCGGAATGATCAGAAGCGTATCGACCACCTTGTGAAGCTCGGTGATCCCTGTTTCGGCTGTGCGCATGCGGCGCTGGCCTTCGAAGTGGAATGGCTTGGTGACGACGCCCACGGTGAGGATGCCCATGTCGCGCGCGGTCTTGGCGATGACCGGGGCTGCGCCCGTGCCGGTGCCGCCGCCCATGCCGGCGGTGACGAACACCATATTGGCGCCGGAAAGGTGATCGCGGATCTCATCGATCACTTCCTGCGCGGCCGCCGCGCCGACGTCTGGCTGCGAGCCGGCCCCGAGGCCCTGGGTGACCTGGGTGCCCATCTGGATGATGCGCTCAGCCTTGGACATGGTGAGCGCCTGCGCGTCGGTGTTGGCGACGACGAAATCGACGCCCTGCAGTCCGGCAGTGATCATGTTGTTGACGGCGTTGCCGCCCGCTCCGCCTACGCCGAATACGGTGATCCGCGGCTTCAGCTCGCGAATGTCGGGGACGTTGAGATTGATAGTCATGGTTGCCTCTCGATTACGCGCGCGTTGGATCGCCCGGGCCGGCGGCCGCGGGAGTTGGTGAAAGTCGAATGGGCCGGAAAAGATTCATCAGAAGCCCTCGCGTAGCCATCGTCCGACTTTCCCGAAATAGCCGTCAGTCCCTGTCCTGAGCAGCCGCGTATGCCGCGGTTCGACATGTTCAAGATGAGCGTATTGCGGATAGACCAGCAGCCCCGTGGGAACCGCGAAGGATGCGCTCTTCGCCTCGTTGGGCAGTCGGGAAAAACCCAGCGGGCGGCCGATCCGAACCGGCCGGTTGAGGATCCGGGTCGCGAGCTCGAGGGTCCCAGCGAGCTGGGAGGCACCGCCGCTCAATACAACTCGCGCCTTTGGTTCCGCCGCAAAGGGAGAATCCGCGAGCCGGTCCCTGACCATTTCAAAAATCTCCTCGGCACGAGGCCGGACGATGTTCGCGATCGTGGCACGTGACACCACCTGCGGAACGTCCAGTTCATCGTCGCCGGCAGACGGCACGGACATCAACTCACGCGTGTCCGACCCGCCGGTCAGCACCGTGCCATATAACGTCTTGATTCGCTCGGCATCTGCAATGCATGCCCTCAAGCCGCGCGCCAGATCCGTCGTGATGTGATGTCCCCCGAGCGCAAATCCGCTCGCATGGACGAAGCGGCCGCCGGAATAGGTCGCGATCGTGGTGGTTCCCGCCCCCATTTCCACCACCGCAGCGCCGAGATCGGCCTCGTCGTCGGTCAGGACCGAAAGGCCGGCCACATAGGGGCTCGCCGCCATGGCTTCGACATTGAGGTGGCACCGCTCGACAACCAGCATGAGATTCTTGGCGACCGTGGCGTCCCCCGTGACCACGTTCATGTCGACGCCAAATTGACGTGCCAGCATGCCCTTCGGGTCGCGAATGCCCTTCCCCCCGTCGATCGAATAGCCGACCGGCAGCGTGTGCAGCACGGTGCGGCCCTCGCCCGCGGCATGGTGCATGCCGGCGGAGGTGACACGCGCCATATCGGCTGCCGTGATCGCGCCGCCTCTGATGTCGGCCGCCGCCTCGATCAGCTGCCCCTGCAGCCGTCCGGCCGAGACGGAAAGCAGCACCGATTCGACCCGGACCTTGGCCATCTCCTCGGCGAGCGCCACCGCCTGGCGCACGGCCTGTTCGCATTCGGCAAGATCGACGACCGCGCCTGCCTTGACGCCGCGCGACTGGATCTGGCTGTAGCCGATCAGCTCGATCGCGTGGCTGCGTCCGCGCAAGGCTTCATTCGCCGGGGAGGGCTTGAGCCGCGCGATCATGCAGGCGATCTTGCTGGTGCCGATGTCGAGCGAAGCCACCAGCGCGGTGCGGTTCTGCGGCATCGGGCGCGTCTTCGGCGCCTGTTTACGATCGAAGGTCATGCGTCGCCGACCTTCTTCTTGGGCTTCTTGTCCTTGAACTGTTCCTCGCGGGCCTTGGCGGCGTCTTCCGACAATTGCACGGTCAACCGGTCGGGCAGGCGCATGTCGACGGCAACGATGTCGCGGGAGAACAGGTGTTCGTCGCGATCGAGCGTGCTCAAGGTAGCGAGCGCATTGCCGACATCGTTTTCCGGCAGCTTGATGTCGAGACCGTCCTTGAGCCTGAGATTCCAGCGCCGTTCGCCAACGTAGACGGCGGCCCTGGTTAGCGAATTTACTCTCGGGTAGCGCGCCAGCAGCGCCAGGAATTCCCTGGCATGGGCTTGCGCACCTTTGCCCACCACCAGCGGCAGCGACAGGAAGCGCTGCGACACATAGGATTCAAGGACCGCGCCGTCATCGGAGATCACCGACAGGCGGCCGTCGAGCTGCCAGATCGCGAAGGCCGAGCGTTCGACGATGTCGATCCGAAGTTGCCCGGGATAAAGCTTGAGCACGGTGGCTTCGCTGATCCAGGGGTTGGCTTTCAGCCTTTCGCGCACCGCACCCGCATCGAGGAACAACAGGGAGGAGCGGCCATTGACGCCGCCGATGGCCAGCACCTCGTCCTGGGAGAGCTGCCGGCGGCCGTTGACCGCAACCGTCGTGATGCGGAACCCGGCCGAGTTCGCCAGCGAGTTGCGCGCGTCGCTCAGGCTCGTGATGAATTGTTCCGCATGGCCGCCCCTGACGATGCCAAGACCCGTGCTTGCAAGCAGCAGCAGCG
>Ga0210383_10004541_pt1 | contig 12286 bp, 10 predicted proteins | sample IncBWC14OmetaG_FD_160072 | JGI IMG/M metagenome (GOLD analysis project Ga0210383, IMG submission 160072) | Forest soil microbial communities from Barre Woods Harvard Forest LTER site, Petersham, Massachusetts, United States - Inc-BW-C-14-O ...
TCATCGTCGCGCACTTCCACTACATCATGGTCGGCGGCGCCCTGATGGCTTACTTCGGCGGCATCCACTATTGGTGGCCGAAGATTACCGGACGCATGTATCCAGACTACTGGGCGCGCATCGCCGCGGGTCTCGTCTTCATCGGTTTCAACCTCACCTTTTTCCCGCAATTTGTGATGGGCTATCTCGGTATGCCGCGCCGCTATGCGGTTTACCCGGCGGAGTTCCACGTGCTCAACGTGCTCTCGTCCGCCGGCGCATCGATCCTTGCGATCGGCTACGTCATTCCGATGGTTTACCTCATCTGGTCCATGCGCTACGGCCCGATCGCCGGGCCGAACCCGTGGGGCGCCAAGGGCCTTGAGTGGACGATTCCGTCTCCGCCGCCCACCGAGAATTTCGAGGAAACTCCGATCATCACCGAGGAAGCTTGTGACTACGCGGGCAACGGGGGGCACCATGTCTGACATGGCCGTGCACGACGCCCACGCCCGCCGCGCCGATGGACTGGTCCACCAGTTCGTTGATATCGAGCAGCAGCGCGACGCCGGCCGCCTCGGTATGTGGCTCTTCCTCGCCACGGAAATTCTTTTCTTCGGCGGGATGTTCACGGCTTATATCGTCTACCGCCTGCTGCACTATCAATCCTTCATGGACGGCAGCCACTACCTCATCGTTCGCTATGGCGCCACGAACACGGCTGTCCTGATTTGCAGCAGCTTGACAATGGCGATGGCCATCCGCTCCGCGCAGACGGGCAAGAGCAAAGGCAACACGGTCGCCTGGCTCATCGCTACGATGATCCTCGGACTCACTTTTATAGGCATCAAGCTCTATTTCGAGTGGTATCGCGATTGGATGGAGGGCCTGATTCCGGTCTTCCACTGGGTTCCCGTCGCCGGGCACACACCCGGCGTCGAGCAGTTCTTCTGCTTCTACTTTTTTATGACCGGCCTGCACGCGCTGCACATGGTCGTCGGCGTGGGCATCCTCACCGTGCTGGTGATTATGACGGCCCGCGGCCGCTTCTCTTCGCAATACTACGCGCCGCTCGAGATCAGCGGCCTTTACTGGCACTTCGTTGATATCGTTTGGATTTTCCTTTTCCCGCTGCTCTATTTGATCGGCGGGCGCTACCCGGGGAGCTGACGCTAAGATGTCCGATCACGCGGAACACGCCGAGCACGCCGAACATGTAGTGCCGGTCTCCACCTACGTCACGATCTTTTTTGCGCTGCTGGTCGGCACCGCGCTCACCACGTGGGTGGCTTACATTGACCTGGGCGTCTTCAATACGGTGGTCGCACTGCTGATCGCCGTCATCAAGATGTCGCTCGTCGTGCTCTTCTTCATGCATGTGAAATACAATAAGGGCCTCAGCCGCATCGTCATCGTCGCCGCCTTCTTTTGGCTCTGCATCATGATTTCGATCACGCTGGCAGACGAGCTCTCGCGCGGCCTCACGCCTCCCGGAAACGGCTGGAACCCCGTCATCCCGCTCATCACCCGCCTTTTTTAGTCGCCATCTGACACTGTCGCAAATTTCGTCTTCGTGGTCGCCAGCCGTCGATGGACACGCTTTCGCTCGAGAACTTTCCAGCGCCGAAGGCGCGGCAGAATCTAGCCCGGCCCGGTCGCGCCGGGAACTAGGGCAAAAGAACCCGAGCCCCGTAGGAGCGGCAGAGCGCTTTTGGTTCTTGGCGAGCGAGTTCAACATTAACTGCGGTGCCTTTCATCGGCGCCGCACCGGTTGGGCCTATCCCGCCCGCGAAAACCCCGATCGCCGTTCATCCGTCTAACCCAGCGATGTAGACTATCCCTTCGGAATTCGCGTGAGAAAAAAGGGGAACGAATCCCTACGCCGGCCGTATCAACTGTGAAGGCACCTACGCCATGAGGACGATCAAGAGGCGCGAATGGTTTCTGATGATTTGTTTCGCCGCGCTGCTTTGCGCCGCGGCCTCGTTCGCGCCCGCTCGCCCGATCCGGCAAAATGCCGCCGCTTCATCCTCGCCGCAAGAATCGCAGAAAACCATCACCAACGAATCCTTGCTCGTCCTCGTTCCGGTCTTCGTCTACGACCCCTCGCGCATGGAGAACGCGCCGAAAGAGGAATTGCCGTGCGCGCGTGCGGATGTGATCTCGTTCTTCAAGCTTCCGCCATCAGAGCCCTATCTGCCGCCGGACTGCGACGTCACCGAAATCCACGGACTCTCGGCGAAAGATTTTCGCCTCTTTCAGGACGGCGCCGAGCAGACCATCCTTCGCATGGACTCGGGTTCCTGGTGGACTCTCGTGCGCGATAATCTCGGCTGGCATATCCAGTCGTCGGACGCGCCGCGCGGTATCTGGGACTTGAGCGAGCTCGCCGCCGCGAAGAAGGTCCCGGTGATCAACCGCGAATTTCAGGTACTTGCCTACGAGCCGAAGAACGACACCCTGGGCTGCCATCACATTCGCGTCGAAGTGGACCGTCCGAACCTGCTCGTCTTCGCGCGCAATCAGTACTGCACCGGACAGACGCCGTCCGACCTGCTGAACGGCACCGAGGAAGGGAAGCAGCTCGAGCGCGACTCGGCTTCACAGAAGCACGGAAAGATTCCGCTGTCTTTACAAGCCGCCGCTTTTCAGACGAGCAGCCCGGATTCACGGGTGAATGTCACCGTCGAGTTCCCATGGAAGGATCTCTACCGCAAGTGGGACACATCTAACTGGACGCTCTACGCCCGCATCGCCGTTCTGGGCGTCGTCCGCCGGCCAGACGGCACCATCGCCGCGCGCTTCAGCGACCTGCTCTATCCTTCCTACTGGCCCACCTTCGACCAAGGCGGGACGAAATACATAGCGTGGGAAAAAGGCACTTCGAGTTTATCGGGCGGAATTCCGCATCAGGTGAGCGGTTCGGGCGCGAATCTCGGCTCGAGCGACAGCGCCTATGGCAACGACACGCTCGCCCTCACCTTCCGCAACGCCGCCGGCATCATCAAGCCGGATACCACCGCCATCAACATCGCGCTCGATAGCTCGGATCCGCTCTGGATTCCCACGCGCTATAAGACGCAACTCGATCTTCCGCCGGGTGATTACAAGCTCCAGGTGGTTCTGAGCGATGCATGGAGCATCGGCCGCGCCGAAATCCCGCTCACCATCGATGCCTTCGACGGCAAGCAACTCGCGCTCAGCTCTCTCGCTCTCTGCAAGCGCCTGCGCGATGCGACGGTCGCCTCGAAGGAAACCACCACCGCAAATTTCGCGCTGCAATATGTCCCGCTCGTGAGCAAAGGCATCGAGTTCACGCCGGCCGGCGGCGCCAGCTTCATCCAGTCCGAGCCGCTCTACGCGTATTTTGAAGTGTACGACCCGCTGCTCACGCAAACTCCCGTGCCGCCGGTCACGGTAAATATGCAAGTTCTCGACGCGGCCTCGGGACAGGTGAAAGCCGTCCTCGCGCCAGTGAACGCCGCGCCCTACATGCAGCCGGGAAGCACCACGCTCCGCATCGCCCGCACCATCCCCATCGCGCAGTTGCCCAAGGGCCGCTACATCCTCCAAGTCCGCGCCTCCGACTCCGCCGCCACCACCCCCTGGCGCACCACCGCCTTCACCGTCGAGTAACCGCGACGGCCCGCTGTCTGCGCTTTGCGAAGTTCCGTGCTCGCAGGTGCCACGAGCGACCGACGGATCACAATTCACTGCTCACCAGTCGCGTTTTTGCGTTTTTCTAGTCGATACAAAATACGATTAAAAAACGCCGTAAGTCTAGCTATATCAGAGACATGCACAATTTCTAGTCGATACAAAAAGGCCGTTTCAAAATGTGTATCGACTAGAGCTATCGAGGGACCGCGCGGAAGGCAACGACGGCGTTTAAACCGCCAAAAGCGAAGGAATTTGAGAGCGCCGCGCCAACTTGCTGCGTTCGCGCCTTCAGAGGAATGTAATCCAGGTCGCATTCCGGATCCGGTTCGTTGTAATTCGCCGTTGGCGGCAAAATGCCGTTGTGCAGAGCGAGAACCGTCGCGACTGCTTCGAGCGCGCCCGCCGCGCCGAGCGCGTGGCCGTGCATGGATTTCGTCGAACTCACGCCGAGTTTGTTCGCATGCGCGCCAAAGATCTCCCGGATCGCGCGGCTCTCGACTGGATCGTTTCCCGGCGTTCCAGTTCCGTGCGCGTTGATGTAGCCGATTTCTTCCGGCTCAAGTCCCGCCTCGCGCAGTGCGCCACGCATCGCGCGCGCCGGTCCGCTAATGGTCGGCTGCGTCAGATGATGCGCGTCGGAAGTCATGCCGAAGCCGCAAATCTCACCGTAGATTTTCGCGCCGCGCGCTTTCGCCGAGTCCATCGGTTCGAGAACAAGCATCGCGCCGCCTTCGCCCAAAATCATTCCGCGGCGATCCTTGCTGAATGGACGGCAAGTATCCGGAGCAATCACGCGCATCGCTTCCCACGCCTTCAGCATGCCGATGGTGAACATCGCTTCCGCTCCGCCCGTCACAGCCAAGTCCACTTCGCCATCGCGCACCAGTCGAAACGCTTGACCAATTGCGTGATTCGCGGAAGAGCACGCCGTGGAAACCGTGTACGCCGGTCCGCTCAAGCCAAGGTCCATCGAAATGTGGCTCGCGCCGGCATTCGACATCGTCTTCGGAATCGTCAGCGGATGCACGCGGCCGCGGTCCGTGACGTAGAGGTCCTCGAAGCCAACTTCGATCGCGGATTGCCCGCCCACAGCCGACCCGCACACGATTGCGGAGCGCTCGGCAAGCTCCGGCGTCAGTTTGATTCCGGAATCCTTGAAAGCGTCGCGCGCCGCCACGACGGAGAACTGCGCGAAGCGGTCAATGTAATCTTCCTTGCCCGGCTCGAAGTGCTTGGTGGGATCGAAGCCGCGTACCTGCGCGGCGTTGGGAAATCGCAAAACCAGCGAATGGTAATCCACACCCTGAATCGGCCCGATCGCGGACTTGCCCTGGCACATCGCGTCCCACGTTTCCGCCACAGTCAATCCCAGCGGACAGATGATTCCCATTCCCGTGATGGCCACGCGGCGCGGCGCCATATTCTAGTTTCTGCCTTTCGTTCCGGATTCGAAAAGTGATTGGCGCGCGATTCCTTGCCTCGCCGCGATAGAATTCGCGGCCGCGCGCGCAGCGCAAGAGATATCAGTAGTGAGGGAGATTGGCAAGCGCGGAAGCGGAATCAACTTGCCGGAGTGGGCGAGCCCACCGAAGAGCTGGGCGGCGCGGCGGCGATGAGTTTTTTGATGCCGTCCACGACGTCGTTGACGGTGCGGATCGAGCGCACATCGTCGTCCGGAATCGAAATTTTGAAAGCGTTCTCGAGCTCGAAGAGCAGGGTGAACACGTCGAGCGAATCGATACCGAGTTCCTGAAGATTCGTCTCGAGCGTGATTTTATCCGCTGGAATCCGCTTCACCGACGCCAGCGTCGCGATCACTTTCTCCGCAACTGCATCTGCCATTGACTGCACCCCCGCTCGATCGAATGCACTCGCACGTCCAGACTACTACGCTGCACGTCCCGCTTCATAACCCTAACTGGATGAAAAGGTTGCACGCAAACTGCCGCTCAAAACGTAGCGCAACCCACAGAAGAAATCAAATGCCCCGCGGCGTGCGCGTTCCTAGCGAAGTTGTTGCGGCTGCTGCGGCACGGCAGGCTCGAAAGCCTTCAAGGCCGCCGGCGGCAATTTCTGGATGTTGCTTAGGAATGTGACGACCTGCCAGACTTGCGCGTCGCTCAGCGTCTGGTTCCATGCAGGCATGCCGCTCCAGCGGATTCCATGCTGAATGATGTAGAAATTCTGGTTCTCGGGCATGTCTGGCGTGTCTTCGAAGAATCCCGGCGCCTGCGGGTAGAACGACCTCGAGAACTGGCTCTCCTTGTTGGAGGGCACTCCGTGGCATCCCGCACAATGATTCACGTAGAGCTGCGCACCTGCGACGAGATTTTCCTCGGTGGGCGAAACTGGATTCTTCACGTCCGGTGCGTGCTTATCGATGGAGGCATCCAGGGCAGACATTCCCAGCTTGCGCTCGAAGAAGCCCGGCGGCTGGTCGGCGCGCATGTCCATTGCGCCGCTTTTCGCAGCCCAAACCAGCACTACGAGCAGAACCAGAAAAGTGAAAGCGATTCCGGATAGAAATTTCCCCATCGCGAAGGTTCCTCCTGACGGTAAAGCGCGTGCCGCAGCTCAGTGAGTGTGCGTTTCGACGAGCCGATTCTATTTCTTCGGCACGGCTAGCAGTTTATCGTGAGGGAGCGCTTCGATGCTATGGCCATCGATTCCGGTCATCGTCTTCGCGGTGGCTGAACGCGGACAACACGCAATCGGATTTCATTGCGGACTATCCATTTCGGACATTGAATCGATATCCTGCCGAGTCTGCCGCAGGAGTTGCGTGTTCTTCTTCAATTCTTCGGTGATGATGTGCGCTTGCTCGCCCGCGCGCTTCCAATCGCCCGCTTCGGCTGCTTCGGTGAGGCCGGGAAGCTCCAGATGCGCGTAGGTGTAGCGAGTGCCATAGAGTGAATGTTTGAACCACGGCCGGCCGGGAATTCCGTCGGGATTCAGCCAGTTTCTTTCGACCTGCATGAGAGCGTGGTTCACGCGATCCGCGCCGGCCGCATGCATGCGGCGCGTGGCGATCGAGGCAGCGATGCTCTGGTTCAGTTCCTGACCAGCCGTGCGGAATTCGCTGACGGCCTGATCGAACGAGGCGGATTCGATGTGCGAAGCGACGTGCGTCTGCTGATCGAGAGTGCGAAAGAAGACCCGAATGCTGTCGCCATAGGCAGCGAAATCGTAGGGCAGCACTTCCGCGTTCGCCAGACGCATACCGAGCACGCCCCAGAGCTGCGTCATCACGCCATGATAGCGATAGCCGGGATCGCCGAAGTGATTCATCCAGAAAAAGTCGTCGTACATCGAGTGGTATACGCCATAAGGACCAACGAACGTGAGGCCCATCACCGGAACGCCGAGATAGTTCAAAAAAACGGTGTGGTCGGAGCCGCTGCCGATGCGCGTGTCCGGCATTTCGGAGTCTCCGATCTCCTGCGACGCATCGAGCTCTTTCTGGCGCGACGATTTCCATTCGTCGTAGAGCGTCTTGCCGGAGGGCGCGGGCAGAGTGCGGCTCACGGACACCAGCAGCGGAGCGAGCGAGCCGACAACTTCGCCCTGAAAAATATTTCCGGACGTGGCTTCATCGACGTTCAAGTACGCCACGGCTTTTTGCTTCAGCTCGTCGGCGTATTGCTCGCCCCATTCCGTGGAGCCGGTGAGCGCGTATTCTTCCCCATCCCAACTGCAGAAAACCAGGGTGCGCTTGGGACGATATCCGTCGTGTAGCATCGCTCCGAGGTTGCGCGTCATTTCGAGCATGGCGGCCGTACCGCTCGAGGGATCGACGCCGCCGAAAGCCCATGCATCGCGATGATTGCCGAGCACCACCCACTCATCGGGATTTTCCGAGCCGCGAATACGGGCCTCCGTGACGTAATACGGCTGGACGCTCGTATCCATCTCTATTTTCAAGTGCACGCGCACGCGCTTGCCGCCGAGGCGATATTTCAGCGGAAGGCCGCCTAGCCAGCCATCGGGTGCGGAGGGCCCATCGAGATTTTCGAGCAACGGCTTCGCGTCATGCCAGGAAAGCGGCACGGCCATAATCTTCGGCAGCGAAACGGCTTCGCTGGGTGCGATTCGCTTTGCGCCGGGGACCGAGGCCCAGCCAGGAGTAAGCGGATCACCCGGCTCGATGAAGTCATACGTGATCGCGCCGCGCTGAATGTGACTCTCGGGTCCCCAAGGGCCTTCGGGGAAAACTTTGCCCTTCGTGTAGCCGTCTTCGGCTGGGTCGGAGTAAATCAAAAGCGCGGCGGCGCCTTCGCGCTGTGCCGTGAGCGCCTTGAAGCCGCGGTAGCTATACGGATTCGAATAGCGCACCAGCACAACCTTGCCGCGGACATCGATTCCTTGCTTGCGCAAGTAATCGTAGTCTTCCGGATTGCCGCTGTGCGCGTAGACCACCGGCGCAGTGACTTCGCCCGACGCGGAATAGCCAAGATAGGCGCCCGAGACGCGAGGATTCTTTGTGTCGGGGTCTGCATCGTAAGGATCCTCGCGCAGGCTCGCACGATATTGCTCGGGATGGATCATTTCGAGCGAGATCTCGCGCGGCGAGGAATTCAGCACGTCGTATTCGTGGATCGTTACATCTTCCAGGCCTTGCCCGCGCCACTGATCGGCGACCCACTTTGCCAGTTCGTTGTTTCGCGGCGAGCCGGCCGGATGGGGCTCCGCCGTGAGATAGCGGTGGAATTCGCGGATGCGATCGGTGGACATCAGCGAACGATATTGTTTCTCCGCCGACGCTTCGTCCGCCGCAGCCTGAGCGGAGTAACCCATCATGGGGACTTCGTCCGCGCGATCCCCCGCCAGTGCCATGGCGGCGCCGGAAAAAATGACACCTGCGAAAATTGCGAAAGCGAGCCGTACGCGACTAGGCGAGAGCAGATGCGCCTCCTGTGCCGGCGACTCGCGCGCGTTCGAGATCCGCAACGGCGTGGTCCAAAGCCAAAGCGATCATCTGGATCATTCCGGAAGTGATGGTGAAGGGAGGAGCGAGCAGGATGTGGTCGCCGCGCTGGCCGTCGGCACAGCCCTGAATCGGGTAGGTCATCACGCCGGATTCAAGCGCGTCTTCCTGAATGCGATAGGCCACGCGCGCATCGGCGGGATACGGCTCGCGCGTTTTTGGATCGCGGATGAACTCGACGCCGCAGAGCAGGCCAAGTCCGCGGACGTCACCGACCACGGAATAGCGCTTCAGCGGTTCGAGCGCGGTGCGCAATTCACGGCCTGCCGATTCCACCCGCGTGAAGAGGTTGCCCTGCTCGATGAAGTCGAGCACGGCATTGCCCGCGGCGGTCGCGACGGGATGCGCGTTGTAAGTGTATCCGTGCAGTAGAGTGCCTGAGCCGCGTGCAATCGCTTGCACGACTTCTCCCGATGCAATCACAGCTCCTAGCGGCGCGTAACCGCTGGCGATGCCTTTGCCGACGAGAATCATGTCTGGCGAAACGCCCCAATGCTCGATCGCGAAGGGCTTTCCCGTGCGCCCCATGCCGGACATTACTTCATCGGCGATGAGGAGAATTCCGTGGCGCTTGCAAATATCCGCGATGCGTTGCACGTAACCTTCGGGCGGCGGGAAGGCGCCGAGCGTGGCGCCGGAAACGGGCTCAAAGATGAAAGCGGCGACGTCGACGGAACCGTCGCGCATGAGAAGGCGCTCAAGCTCGTCGGCGCAATCCACATTGCATTCGGGATATTGCAGCCCGAGCGGGCAGCGATAGCAAAAGCAGGGCACGACATGGCCCCACTCTGTGACCATTGGGGCGAACGGCTCGCGACGCCGGACATTGCCCGAGACGTTGAGGGCGCCGAGCGTGGCGCCGTGATAGCTCTGGTGGCGGCCGATGACACGCACGCGTTTCTTTTCGCCGCGTTCGAGCCAATATTGGCGCGCGAGCTTGATCGCAGTTTCCGTCGCTTCCGAGCCGCCCGAGGTGAAAAATACGCGGCCGCCCTCGCGCATGCCTTCCGGCGCGAGAGCAAGGAGTCGTTCGGCGAGCTTTTCCGCGGTCGCGGTGTGGAATTGTGAGGAGTGAACGAAAGCGAGGCGCGCGGCCTGATCCGCCATGGCGCGCGCGACTTCTTCGACACCGTGGCCGATTGTGACCACCGCCGCGCCGCCCGATGCATCAAGATAGCGGCGGCCTTCCGCCGTAAAAACAAAACAGCCTTCGCCCCGCACCGCCTGGGGGTAGCTCTTCAAAAAATTTCGCGGGAAGATGGCTTCTTCCATCGAGTGTGGCCGGAAGGCGGAAAGCGGATTGCGGGGCACGTCGTCCCAACCCCGCGCTGGGCGCCCGGCGCCGCCGATTCTAACAGAAACCGCGAGGAAGTAACGAAAGACTCAGCGCCATTTGAGTTTTTTGACATCCACGGTGGGCGGCGGGAATTTCATGTGCAAATCATCGAGTGCTTCCACGATGATGCGCGAGACGGCGAGGTTACGGAACCACTTCTTGTTCGACGGAATGACGAACCACGGGGCGCAATCCGTGCTGCAGCACGTGAGCGCTTCTTCATAGGCTTGTGTGTATTCGTCCCAGTATTTGCGTTCGTGGAAATCAGACTCGGAAATCTTCCAGCGCTTGTCGGGATCGTCGATGCGTTCTTGAAAGCGCTTACGCTGCTCTTCCTTGCTGATGTGCAGGAAGAATTTGAGGATTTGGATGTTGTCCTCAGCGAGCATCTGTTCGAAGCTGTTGATCTGATCGTAGCGCGCGGACCAGACCTTTTTCGGGACGAGATCGTGAACACGAACGACGAGAACGTCTTCGTATTGGGAGCGATTGAATATGCCGATGTCGCCGATTTTCGGAACGGCTTTGTGAATCCGCCACAGGAAATCGTGCGCGGCCTCTTCGGCCGTCGGAACCTTGAACGACGTGACGTGCGTGCCTTGCGGGTTGACGCCGTTCATGACGTGGCGGATCGTGCCGTCTTTGCCGGCGGCATCGAGGCCCTGGAGCACGATTAGCAGGGCATGCTTGTGTTCGGCGTAGAGGAGGTATTGGAGCTTGTCGAGCTTCTCAATGGTCTTGTCGAGTGCCTCGGTGGTTTCTTTGCATTTGTCCCAGCCGAGCGTATCGTCCGCATCGAAATGCTTGAGCTTCACTTTCTTGCCCGGCTTGATGCGCAGTTCCTTGGTGAAATTGGTGGACACGGCACTCCTCACGCCTGCCGCTCGTTGCCTTCCGCGGCTCGCTCGTAAGGCACCAGAATACCGCGTTCGCGCGCGCTGTGGCGAACGGCAATCGCGCGAGGGGCGCGGCTGCTGGCTTTGTGTCACTCGCGGGTAACACATTTTTCATGTCGCATTCAATGTTCGGAAGTATGATAATTTGCTGTGTCTTAGCGTGCGCTCAATGGCCACGATCACCCCTGACATCCTAGCCACATCGAATCCGGAGCCTGAAAAGGCGGCTGCGCCCAAGCGCGCCTATCCGGGCGCGCTGGTAGTGGTAGAAGGCATCGACGGGTCAGGGAAGAGCACGCAGCTTTACCTGCTCAAGCGCTGGCTCGAAATTCACGGCTATCGCATTCATTTCACGGAGTGGAACTCTTCGCCGCTGGTGAAATCCGCCACACGCCGCGGCAAGCAGCGGCGCCTGCTGACTCCCGTCACATTTTCGTTGCTGCACGCCGCTGATTTCGCGGATCGGTGCGAGCGGCAGATCATGCCGTTGCTGCATGGCGGTTACCTGGTGCTGGCGGACCGCTACATCTACACCGCCTTCGCGCGCGATGCGGCGCGAGGGTGTTCGCCGCGGTGGCTGCGAAATCTCTATAGCTTCGCGCCGACGCCAGACATTACGTTTTATTTCCGCGCGCCGCTCGATGTAGCCGTGAACCGGATTGTCGCCGGGCGGCCGAAGTTGAAGTATTACGAAGCGGGCATGGATTTGGGGATTTCGCTCGACCGGTCAGAAAGCTTCCGCATTTTTCAGGAGCGGATTCTTGGGAACTACGACCAGATGATCGAGACCGATCACTTCGTCCTGATGGACGGCACGGTGCGGGTGAACAAGTTGCAGAAATTGATGCGGCAGATCGTCGGGGAGAAAATCCAGCTCGCGAAATTCGCGCCCAAGAAGAAATGACGCCATCGGATAAAAAATCGGCCTCAGACGCCACTCCGGGCAACGGCACGGGCGCTTCAGCTTCGAGCGGCCGCGCGCGCAAGAAGTCGAAGAAGAAGGCGGCACCGGCGAAAGACACAACTTCGCGTTTCTATGGGATTCCGCTTCCGGGCGTGAATCTGGAGGAGCTTGGCGGCTCGCTCATCGTGCTGGAGGGGTCGGACGGCTCGGGGCGTTCGACGCAGATTGCGCTGCTCACGGAATGGCTCGAGTCCGAGGGCTTCGCGGTGCAGACGATGGGGCTGCGGCGGTCGTTCCTGGTGGGCGAAGATATCGACACGCTGATGGCGGAGAACTCCGTCACGCGAACGACGCTGGCATTGATGTACAGCACCGATTTCTTCGACCAGCTTGAGCGACGCATTCTGCCCGCGTTGCGGTCGGGGCTTGTGGTGCTCGCGGATCGCTACATTTTCACGCTGATCGCGCGCTCGGCCGTACGCGGGATGAGCCGCGATTACCTGCAGGAATCTACGAAATGGCGCTGC
>Ga0210383_10004543_pt1 | contig 12281 bp, 11 predicted proteins | sample IncBWC14OmetaG_FD_160072 | JGI IMG/M metagenome (GOLD analysis project Ga0210383, IMG submission 160072) | Forest soil microbial communities from Barre Woods Harvard Forest LTER site, Petersham, Massachusetts, United States - Inc-BW-C-14-O ...
CGGACCTGGCCGGTCGGCTGCCGATCACTCGTCAGGCGATCGCCAAGCACCTGGCGCTGCTGGCCGAGGCCGGCCTGGTGACGGCCGAACCGGGGGAGCGGCGCCGGGTACGGTACCGGCTGCGCTCCGCGCCGATGCGAGTGGCGCAGCAGTTCCTGGCCGCCCTGGCGCGCGACTGGGACGGCCCGCTCGACGCACTGAAAGATCACCTCGACCAGCATGTTGCGGATCCGCGTGACGCAGATCCCGGCCTGAATACATCGCGGAGACAGGACTGATGGTGAACGTGGAATCCCGGCGCGCGGATGCGCCGCCGATTGTCCTGGCGGCGACGCTCGCGGTCGCCGGCGCATGCTGGGCCGCCACGGCCTGGCTGATGCACGGCATGGATATGGGGGTCGCGACCCGGCCCGGAGCGTTCGGGTTCTTCGTCGCGGCGTGGGTGACGATGATGGCGGCGATGATGCTGCCCGGCGCGGCCCCGGCGGTCGCCAGGCACGCCAGGATGACCGGCAAGGTGCGTGCCGCGCTTCCGTTCGCCGGGTCCTACCTGGCCATCTGGGCGCTCGCAGGCGTCGTGGCGTACGCGCTGGACCGGCCGCACGGGTCGCTGGCGGCCGGCGCGGTGGTGATCGCCGCGGGTGCCTACGAATTCACACCGGTCAAGCGGCACTTCCGCCGGCGCTGCCGTGAGGGTGCCGGCTCCGGGCTGGGGTTCGGGCTCTGCTGCGTCGGCTCGACCGTCGGGCTGATGGCGATGCTGGTAGCGCTGGACGTGATGAGCCTGTTCTGGATGTCGGTAGTCGCCGTCCTCACCTGCGCCCAGAAGCTGCTACCCGCGCACGCCGCGATCGACGTTCCGCTGGCGCTGGCGCTCATCGGGTTCGGGTTCGTGATCGTTCTCGCGCCCTCGCTGGTCCCGGGCCTCATGCCACCAGCGATGTGACGGCTGACCTGTTCCGGGGACGCTAGCCGCCGGGCGCCTGCGAGAGGTCGGTGCGAGCAGGCCGAGGGCTCGGGCCTGTTCCACGGCCTGGGTGCGGCTGCGCGCGCCGAGTTTTTGGTACAGGTGCCGCTGGTGCGTCTTGACCGTGTTCACCGATAGGTACAGCTCCTCGGCGATCTCCCGCGCGGACAGGTTGGTCGGCAGGTAATGCAGCACCCGGGTCTCGCCGTTCGTAAGCGCCTCGAGGCGGCGCGCGTCGGCGGCGTTCGCGTCTATGAGCGTGTCACGGGCGATCGCCCCAAGCAAGAACGCCGTGACCCAGACCCGATACGCTCCCTGGAGGTCAAGGAGAGGCACGAGCCCGGCCGTCGTCGGCCGGTCTTCCTGGGCCAGCCGTGGCTCCGCGATGACATCGCGAAGCTCTCCGCTTGCGTAGCCGCCGACGGATCGCTTCGACGCCCTGGCTCTCGCGTGTGCACCCAGGGAGCAATCGCTGATCGGGCTCCGTGCTTCATGCCGGGTGAGTGACCTGATCATTGCTTACTCCTTTGCTGCCTGGATGGCGCCGGGTGCCCCGCGCCAGGCGACGCTGACGGGCCCAGGGGGGCGAAACTAACGATGCCGCGCCACCGGTCTGGTCGCATCAGCGCCAGCCCCCAGGCCAGCCCCCCAGCCAGCTTCAAGTGCGGGCTGCATGCTAGCCAGAAGCCGGGCGCCCGCCGGGGCTGACCGAATCGTCCGCCGCGGGTGATCCTGGCCGGCCTGTACGAAGGAAACAATCACCAAGAGACGCGCCCCGGACCCGGACGGGAGCCATGAAGGAACTCGAATCGCTGGACGCCGCGTTCGTCATCGACACCTTCCTGCTGCTCCTAATCGGCATCGGACCCAAAATCGCGCTGGTGCCGTTTCTGGAGACGACCAGGCAGATGCCGCAGGCCACCCAACGCCGCGTCCTGCGCAAGATGCTCACCACCGCCGCCACGGTGGCCGTGCTTCTGCTGATCCTCGGCGGCCTGCTGACCAGGCTGCTGCACTTCTCCCCGGGCGCGCTGGGCGTAGCCAGCGGGATCATCTTGCTCATTATCGCGGTCACCATGGTCCTCGGGCCGCGCGACGGGGACAGCGGCAGCCACCCGGTCGAAGACCAGGACCCGATGCGGGTTGCCGTCTTCCCGCTGGCCGTGCCCTACCTGCTCAACCCGGCCGGGATCGTCGTCCTGGTCACTGGCTCGGCCGAAGCCGCCTCGATCTCGGTGATCGCCGTCTTCGTCGGCATCCTCATCGTGATACTCGCGCTCGACGTCCTCGTGTTCCGCTGGGCCGTGCAGGTCAGCAGCCACCTGGATCCCGGCCGGATGCTGGTGACCGAGAAGATATTCGGGTTCCTGCTCGCCGCCCTCGCGGTGCAACTGGCGCTCAACGGATTGTCTGACGTCGGAGTGATCCACCTGACCGGCCACTGAAGACTCCTACCACCCAAGATCACCCGCTGGTGATGGCCGCAATGATGCAGAACGGGTGCCCCGCGGGGTCGGCGTAGACCCGCAGCTGCTCCTCCGGATCACTCGAGCGGTCCTCGAGCAGCCGGGCGCCGAGCGCAACCGCCCGCTCATGCTGGACGTCGAGGTCAGCCACGGTGGGCACCGTGGTATCCAGGTGCAACTGCTGCGGGACCGGGCCGTCCGGCCAGGTTGCCCCGGGCAGCTCCCCGACCTTCTGGAACGCCAGCGTTGCACCGCCGGCCGGGCTGGTCAGGATCAGCCAGTCTTGTCCTCTGGGATCTGGCTGGCCGGGTCCGGGCGGCTCATCGCCCGGGCGGTACCGCAGGCCGAACAGCTGCCGGTAGAACTCGGCCAGGCGCCGCGGGTCGGTGGTGTCCAGCACCGTCTGCCGGATAACCGGGAACGCCCGCTCATTGTCCATACCGCCACAGTAGGCGCGGGTTCGGTCAATCAAGCTCCGCCCCGGCCCGCCAGCCTCACCGGCAACACCCCGGCCACGGAGCCGCCGGGATTGTCAGCGCAATACGCGGCTGTGCCCGGGAATCAGCCCTGCAGGGCGAGCGGTAGTGCTGCGACTTGCCGGGCGGGAAGCGCGGGAGCGAGCTGGCTGCGGGAGCTGACGCCGAGTTTGGTGAAGACCTTGCGCAGGTGATAGGCGACGGTAGCGGGGCTGATGAACAGCTGCGCGGCGATCTCCGGGTTGGAGGCACCGTCCCCGGCCAGCCGGGCGATCAGCGCTTCCTGCGCGGTCAGGGTGTCCCGCGTCTCGACCGCGCCTTGCCGGGCCTGCCCGCCGGTGGCCCGCAGCTCGGAACGGGCCCGTTCGGCAAACGCCGCGGCGCCGGCCGAATCGAAGATCTCATGGGCGCTGGCGAGCTGGTCGCGGGCGTCACGCCGGCGCCGCTGGCGGCGCAGCCACTCGCCGTAGACCAGGTGGGCGCGCCCTAGTTCCATGCGCAGGCGGGTGCGGCCGAAACGGTCGATCGCCTCGCGGTAGAGGTCCTCGGCGGCTGCGCCGTCGCTGACCAGCGCCCGCGAGCGGGCCTCGGCACCAAGCGCCCAGTCGGTCCCGCAGGCGCGGGCGATATCGGAGAGCCGCTGCACGGCGCCGGCCGCACGCTCGGGCACCCCGCTGCGCACCGCCGCCTCGACCAGTTCGACGAACGCCCAGCTGGCGAAGTGCATCGCGGGAGAGTCCTCACTCGCCCGCTGGGCTGCGGTCAGCGCCTCCTCATAGCGGCCCACGCTGTTGTACAGCACGGCGGCCGCCCACCCGATGAAGCTGAGCGCTCGGCCTTCACCCCGGCGCCCCACATCGTCGGTGGCGATCTGGATCAGGTGAGCGGCTTGGGCTTCCTGGCCGCGGAAGGCAGCCAGGGCCACGGCGCCGTAGGGCGCGATGCTGCTCCCGGTCGCCCCGATTGCCGACTCGGCCTGCCCCACCATCGACGCGGCCTCGGTGAACTCCCCGGCGTACAGGTGCGCTGTCGAGCGCGTGCTCAAGGCGAGGGGAAGTGCGATACGCGCGCCAGCGTCCCGGGCGAGCGTGACCTGACGGCTGGACAGCACGTCCCAGCTGTCGTAGTCCCACACAATCAGCGCGGCGCGGCAGGCCAGCCAGAGCCAGCGCAGCTCCTCTTCGGCGGAGACGTCCGTCCCGCGGAAGGCGCTTACCGCCCGGCGGAGCATCGGCGCCCCCGCCGGATAGCCTTCCGTGACTAGCAGCGCCAGGCCATCCAGCAGCAGATCGGGCCCGCGCGGGGGGTTCGGCGGCGGCGGCGCGGCAAGCGCGGCCTCGGCGACCTCTCGCACACCGCCGCCCAGAGCCAGCCGGCCGGCGAATTGCGCGGCGGCCAGCGCGTCCAGGTACGTCTCGCGGGCCAGCCGCGGGTCCAGCTGTTCGAACTGCCGGGCCGCTTTCAGCAGCAGCGGGGGTGCGTCACTGCCGCGGCTGGAGGAAAACGCGATCTGGCCGCGCAGCAGGTCCGCCCGGGCGCGTTGCAGCTCATCGAGCGGCCCGGCCTCCGCCGTGGCCAGCAGGGCCAGAGTGGCATCGAACGCGCCAGCCTGGTACGTGGCCTGCGCCGCGGCCAGCGCCCGCTCGGCCCGGCGTGCCGGGTCGATGGTCAGGGCGGCCGCGCGTTCCAGGAAGGCGGCTGCCGCGGCCAGCCCGCCGCGCGCCTGGGCCCGGCCGGCCGACCGCTCCAGCTCGGACGCGACGTCCTCATCGGGGCCCGGACTCGCCTGCGCGCGGTGCCAGGCCCGCTGATCGGGGTCGGCCTGGGGATCGGTCGCGTCGGCCAGCGCCTGGTGCGCGGCCCGCCGGTCCGGCGGCGACGCGGCCCGGTACACCGCCGACCGCACCAGCGGATGCCGGAATACCACCCGCTCCCCGATCGTCAGCAACCCCGCGTCGGCCGCGGGCGCGATCGCCCCGGCGCCGATCCCGAGGCGCTCCGCCGCCCGCCACACCAGCGCCGGATCGCCGGCCGGCTCCGCCGCGGCGACCAGCATCAGCCGCTGGGTGACGGCCGGCAGAACCTCCAGCCGCCGCCGGAAACTATCCTCGATCCGTCCCGACGACCCCGGCACACCGTCCACACCAGCCACACCGGGCAGCCCCGGCACGCCCGGGAACCCGAACCCGCCAGCCAGTTCCGTCGGCGTTACGCCCCGCGGCAGCTCAAGCAACGCCAGCGGATTGCCCCGCGTCTCCGCCACGATACGGTCCCGCACCCGCTCATCCAACGGCCCCCCGACCACCGAACCGAGCAGCTCGCGCGCATCACCATCACGCAGACCGCCGACCGCCAGCTCCGGCAGTCCCCGGAACTCCTCACCGGGCTCACGGGCGGCGAACACCAGCGCGATCGGGTCGGCCAGCAGCCGCCGCGCCACAAACGCCAGCGCCTGCGCCGAGGCCCGGTCCAGCCACTGCGCATCATCGATCACGCACAACAGCGGCTGCTGCTCCGCCACCTCCGACAGCAAACTGAGCACCGCCAGCCCCACCAAGAACCGGTCCGGCACCGCCCCCGTCTCCAGGCCGAACGCGAGACCCAGCGCGGCACGCTGCGGATCAGGCAGGCTCCCCAGCTTGTCCAGCATCGGCGCGCATAGCTGCTGCAGAGCCGCGAAGGCCAGCTCCATCTCCGACTCGACCCCGGCCACCCGCGCCACGCGCAGCCCCGCTGCCGACTCGACCGCCCAGTCCAGCAGCGCGGTCTTGCCGACCCCCCGCTCACCGCGCATGACCAGCACACCGCTGCGCCCCGCCCGCGCCCCATCCAGCAGCTGGCTGAGCGCCGCGCGCTCCGGCAGACGACCTAGCAGCATCACAGGGCCTCGAGCAGACAGCGCATCGCCGGCCTGGCCTTCTGAGCCGGGCGGCGCCGGGGCAGCGGGGCCTGGCCGGTGGGCCAGCCGCCCCGCGACCTTGCGGTGGGCGCCCGCCTCAGGCAGGCCGACCTCGTGCGGGTTCAGCTGGGCACGGCGGGCCTCGAGGAGGTCGCCCGGCCCGTCTGGGCGGCGCTGGACAGGACTCATAGCGTCCAGCGTCGACGCGCAGGGCCATCGTCGTCGGCCACATCGGGTCTACCCATGCTGGCCCGTCTCCCGGTCACGCGATGATTTTGGATCGCTCTGGCGGGCTCGACTCACTCCGGTCCGCCAGAGCACTGATAAAAGCATCGCTTCGGCGGTCAGACTGCGCATTACGGCCAGCCGCCATCAGCCTTGGGTGCTGGCGCTACCTTTCTTGTATGGGTTAGCCGGTAGCGATCGCGGACGTGGCCGGCGTCAAGGAGGCGTCTCGGACTCCAGCGCGCTAGCTGCGGCCCGGCGGATCGTCCCGGCGCCGCCCACCAGGGCCCGCCGCCACGGCGCGACGCCCTCGATCTCGGTTTCCAGCGAGAAGCTCAGGAACGTCCTGATCACCACGATTAGCCCGAGCACGTAAACATTCTCGAGGGTGGGCGCGACCGCGACGGTGCGAAGCAGGTCCGCGGCGACCAGGACCTCCAGCCCGAGCAGCAGGGTCCCGCCGAATGCCTGGCGCAGGACCAGGTAAGTCATGGCCGACCACCCCGACCGCCGCGCGGTTGCCGCCGCGAGCACGAAGGACCAGACCACGCCGACCACCAGGATGGCGGCTCCCAGGGCCTCGAAACCTTGGGCCACGTGATCCATCAGCCCGGTGAACGTCTCACCCGATGCCTCAGCAACGGTCGCAACGGAGATCATGTGCCGACGCCGCCGCGGTTACTCTGCTGGGCAGAGATTGAGAAACCTGAGATTGGCCGCGCTGCAGTGGTTGGACATGGTGACTCCTTCGTGGCGTCCCTGCATTCAGGGTCGCGCCCGGGGACAGCTGGTCGCGCCTGGGTAGACCCTGGCCGGTACCCTGGTCCGCCAGCCAGCCGGTTCCTCTGGCCCAGACTAGGGCACCGGCCAGGGATTCCACCGGCGCAACGGGGCCGCCCGCGGCGCGATCCTGAAGCCATGACTAGGCCGTGCCCGCTCGAAGGTCGTGATAGGAGCCACCCATCATGAACCGCGAGTCGCGGCCTACCAACGCAGTGCGCCGGAGCCGGAACGGCCCGACGGGACCATCCCCGGGTCCTCGGGTTCCTCGCGTGAAGCAATCGCTGGCGGTGATCCCGACCGCATCATGGACGGTCGTCATGGGCTCGGGCATCGTCTCCATCGATCTCTACTCAGACCACCAGCTGGTTCTCTCGGCGATCATGCTCTGGTTCGCCGCGGGTGCCTGGCTGCTGCTGGCCGTCGTGCTGGGCGCGCGACTGGCGGACCAGCGTGATCGGTTCGCGCGCGAGGCCCGCTCGCCAGCCTCGTTGACGGGAGTAGCTGGCACCGCGGTGCTCGGCACCCGGCTTGCCATGCAGGATTACCACGTGGCTGCCGTGGCCCTGCTCGCAGTGTCGGGCCTCGGCTGGGCACTGCTCTTGATGCCGGTCCTGCGGCACTGGAAAACCCCGACGCTCGGGATATCCTTCGTCCTTTGCGTCGCTACCGAAGGCCTCGCCGTGCTGGGCGCCACGTTGGCCATCACGTACCGCGCGGGGTGGCTGGTCAGCGCTGCTGTCCCCGCGCTGGTTCTGGGGCTTGCTTTCTACGTCTTCACCGCCGCCCGGTTCGACCTGGGCGAACTGCTCACCGGCCATGGCGACCACTGGGTCGCTGGTGGCGCGCTGGCCATCTCCGCCCTCGCCGCCGGCAAGATCACCGAGGCCGCCGGCGCGCTGGGCCAATTCCGCGAGCAGCACCAGATCCTCACCGACACCACTTTGGTGCTCTGGTGCCTGGCCATGGTGTGGCTCTTTCCCCTCATCGCCGGCGAAGTCCTCAGGCCCCGGCTCAGCTACGATCTGAGCCGCTGGGCCACTGTCTTTCCACTCGGCATGTACGCCGCCTGCAGCTTCGCCACTGGCCAGGTCACCGGCATCACCGGGATCGCCGGCTTCGGCCACGCATGGACTTGGGTCGCCTTTCCCGTCAGCCTGCTCGTGCTCGCCGGGCTGTTCCGTCACGGCTGGCCGGTGCTGCGTGGTCAGCACCGCCCCCCCGCTGGCTAGGTCAGCTCGTCGTCGCGCCCGAGTCCGCGAGGGGGTAGGTCCATATGCGGACCGTAAGACCACGGCCCGTTCGGGATAATTGAAATTCTTTTTTACCGAACGGACCGTGGTGTCAGCCTCCGCCCAGGCGGTCGTAGACGTCGATCATTTCTAGCGCCGCGAGTCTGCCGGGACGCCGAAATGGCGAAGATCCCTTTCATAACCACGCGCCGACCCGCCGTTATACGCCATAAGTTGTGGCCTTCGGCGAGGACGCGTTGGGCAGTGTCGCGGTGACGGGCAGCCGGTCATGCGGTGTCAGCAAGCTGACAGGGATTGTGTCAGGCAGGTTGCTGAAGGCCGCCCGGGAGCTGGGGCAAGCTTGCAGGCGTCCGGTCATTCCGAAGACCGGGAAACTGCAAAAGAAATCACGGGCAGCAGGAGGAAGACCATGTTCGCATATACGCCCCGCCGGGGAACTGATCCGAAGAGGATTCATCCGCGTACCGCATCGCCTAAGGCGGGCACCCGCATTCGCCGGCTTGCCGCAGTCCTGGCCGTCACCACCGCCGCGTTGATGTCGTCTGTCGCGGCCATCCCCGCGGCGTTTGCAAGGGTCATCCCGCCGCCTGGCGGGTCCTTCGGGCCCAGCTCCGTGGCGCCGGTGCAGACGTCCGCTGTCCGGGTGGTCACCAGCGGCACACCGGGCTGGCAGATCGCCTTGATCGCTCTGGGCGCTGCCCTGCTCGGGGCCGCAGCCGCTGTCCTGCTGGGGCACGTCCTGGCCGGCCGCCGGGCCGCGTCCGCACTGGCCGCCTGACGCGAGCCGGTCAGAAGGCACAGAGACTATCAATGGCCAGCATGTCTCACGGCAGCTCGTCGGGCACGCGAGCTGCGCCGCGTGGCAGGGCCTGTGCGCACCGCCCGGACTGGCGTAAGCCAGCGGCACCGGCTTCGCAGGCCCTGCCCGCGGCCACCGCATGTAGGGACGATGGACCCGGTGCTGAGGAACTCTCCTGGACCGTGGTGATGCGCTGGCCGGTGGCCGGATCCCACAACTGCACCGTGCGTTTCAGAGAACTCCGAGCATGAGCCGGACGGCCCGGTCGACTTCTCCTGTCTCCATGGCGTCAAGGCGACCGGCGAAGTCGCCCAGCCGGCTGGCGTCGACCGCGCGCATCTGGTCGACGAGTACGCGGGTCCGGGTTCCGTCCAACTCGATCTCCGGCCGGAAGATCGCTGCCTGCGCGCTGGTGGAAGTCGGGGCGACGATCAGCGTGGAGAGCAGGATTCCGTCACTTTGGATCGCAACTGCGTACAGGGGGCCGCGCTGCTCGTGCCCGGCGGATTCCTTGCCGGGGCGCAGCCGGAACAGGTCACCACGCACTGATCTCGTCTAGCTCCTCGTTCACGGCCTTGATCTCAGCGAGGTCGGCCTTGTCATTGCGAAGCCGTTCGGCGTCACGGGCAGCTTGCGCGTATAGCCGGGCTGTGTACTGCGCGTGGATGAGCTCGCGAATCGCATCCGACAGGTTGCCGTCGCCAGCGAGCTGGCGGAGTTCGGCCATCGTCTGCTCATCGGCGCGGAAGCTGATGGTCGTAGCTGTCATACGACCACCATAAGACAAGCACAAAACACGAACCAGGGCAATCCTGCCTTGAATGTCTGGGTCCATGATTTCCGGCGCTCGCATTGCCTGATCGGAACTCGGTCAGGCCAGGTCCGCGAGCAGGATGTCGAGGGAAAGTTCCTCCTCGATGCGAACATCGTGGCTCGCCATGGCGACTGCCAGACCCGGATCCCAGGGGGTCGCGACCGGCTCGCCGGCCAGCCGGGGCAGCCGCGTGGCGGAACGCACGGCCAACACTGCCGTTGCCGCGGCCTCATAAGCGCTCCTGTCGTACCGCCACGGCTGCCAGTGCGACTGTCCCTGGCCCACTCGCTGACGAACCGCGCAGGCGATCCGGATACCACCCCAGTCGAAATCGCCGTGGTAGCGGAATTCCGCGCCGCCCGCCGCCAGCAAGTCGAGCAGTCGCCATCCGGCGGCCGACGGCTGGCCGCCAACGCAGACCAGTGGCGGGCAACGGCTGCCGAGCTCGTCTGCGGCGGCCGCGATCACCACGGGATTTTCGCAGATCCGCACCAGTCCCGCTGATAGCGCCTCATCGTGGCAGCGCAGCTGCCTGAGGGTAAGCACCGCCGGCTGTCCGGTTTCCCGGTGCAGGGTCAGCACCTGGCCAAGAGCGGTATGGCTGTCACCGGGCAGGCCGAGGCAGAGCACCAGCGAGGATAGGTCGTCAAGGTGAACGCCCACGAAGGCCCATGCCGTACGGCGCGAGTCTGCGCTCACGTCAGCCGCGAACGGCAGCCCGGCCAGCGCGCGGACCGCGGACAGGGCGAGCGTCCCGGCTGGGCGACCATCATCGAGGGCATGCGCGTCGCCGCAGCATTCGGCGGCGAGCCGCCCGATCGGGATTCCCCGCGACGGCAGTCGTCGCAGCACCGCCGCCACCTGATCAAGCAGCAGCAGCGCCTCATTAGGAGACGGGACCAGGCGGCGCGCGACGCCGGTTGCGTCGAGCCACCCCCGCCAGGCGGCTAGCTCGGTGCGGCCCGCCACGGCCTCATCTAGCGGCGCGAACGCGGCCGCCCAGGCGGACGCCGTATCCGCCCGGTCGCGGTTGCGGTCCCGGAGCGGACCGCTCAGAAGCGCTACGGCCTCGGCCAGTCCGCCCGGCGCGGCACCGCTCTCGCGCAGGACCCGGTCTACCTCGGGCAGCGACACCGACAGCGACGTGCCAGAACGGGGCTGCCTGCCGGTCAGCCGTTCGACCGCCCGCCGCTGCTCTACGGTCGCCCCGGTCAGGGTCACGGTCCCGGTCAGCGGGCGCCCGGCCTCCAGCCGGTCTCGCGCCCGCTGGATTAGCCAAGCGGTGGGCTCGCCGCCGAGCAGGCGGTACAGCCTGGTGCCGTCCTCTGCGGTGCCGGTCACACCGCCGCCCGGTCGGCCCTGCGGCGTTCCTGGCCGTCCCACCGCCACGGCGTGACCAGGACCGCGTCGACGCCGTCCTGGCGGGCGAGATGGGAGATGCCAAGTCCGGGTACCTGCGGGTAGCAGCCCCATTCCCGCTCGCTGGTCATGACCACGTCCATGTCGAAGGTGGCGAGCAGGCCCAGGCACTTGGCGCGGGAGTCGTCGTCCACCCCGGCGAATGCCTCGTCGAGGGCGATCAGCCTCGGGGCGTGCGGGTTGCCGGCGGACTTGTAGTGCGACGAAGCCGCCGCGAACAGCGGAACCGATACCACCAGCGCGCGCTCGCCTCCCGAGGCGGGGCCGGTAGCGGGCCGCCACTGCCCGTCCTGATAGCGCTGGATCACGAACTCATGCCAGCCCCGGTAGTCAAGCGCAGAAGTCAGCGCCTCGGCCCAGCCGGCCGCGGGATTGTCCGCGTGCTCGGCGGCGATCCGCTGCTGTAGGAACGCCCCCACGAGCCCCCGGTCAGCGGCGGACCACGCGTCGATCGTCTGCCGGAGCTTGAGCCTGACCCGGTCGAGTCCTTCGGGCGCGTTCCTGGCCTGCTGCCAGATCAGCCGCAGCTTCATGCCGGTCGACGTCGGCCGCGATTCCAGTTCGTCGTTCATCTGCCTGACCTCGGCCTCGGCCCCTGAGATCAGCTCGTGCAGCGTTCCCGCCACCTCGTTGAGGAGGTGATTCTCCAGAATCTCCCGCTCTCGCGCCGACAACAACGTGGTCCGCTGATCCACCTCCGCCGCCAGCGCCTCGGCCAGCCCTGGCAGATCGTGGCTACGGCCCTGGAAGATCACGTCGATCACGATGACGCCTTCGCTCAGCGTCAGCCCCGCCGAGTGCCCATGCCTGGCCATCGCGTCCGCCAGGAGCTTATGCTCCTCGGTCACCCGCTTCTGGATCCGGTCCCACGGCCCGTCTGCGTCGTCCACGGAGTCGAGTTCGGCGTTGACCGCGCGGGCCAGGATCACCGTCGGCGTCGCTGCCCATGGCTGATCGGTGTCCGGGATCTCCACCGAGGTCACCGCGACGCGCAGCATCCCGGTGACGGCGAACGCTCGGAACTCGCGTACCGCCTCGTCCCGCAGCCGCGCCGCGTCCTCGACCTGCGTCCGCAGTTCGCCCTGTTTCCCGTCCGCCTTGCCCCGCGCCTCAAGCGCTCCTTGTTCCCGCTGGCGGGCATCGTGCTCCGAAACCTTCAGTCCGCCCAGAGCAGCGCTCACCG
>Ga0210383_10004544_pt1 | contig 12280 bp, 5 predicted proteins | sample IncBWC14OmetaG_FD_160072 | JGI IMG/M metagenome (GOLD analysis project Ga0210383, IMG submission 160072) | Forest soil microbial communities from Barre Woods Harvard Forest LTER site, Petersham, Massachusetts, United States - Inc-BW-C-14-O ...
TTTATCTCCTTGATGGGCGTAAATGGGAATTACATCCTTCCACGTGTCGGGAACGCCGGTGCGGTTCACGGTCATGTTTAGAATCGTTTTCCCGTCGGGGGTAGCCGTGGTTGTGGCGTGAATGTTGTATTGCGGAACCAGCGTTCCGTAAACGTATTCGTCAAAAAACCAATCCATTTTGTGATTGCCATCGGCATCCATATTTCGCGTCATGTGCCTGTCGACGATGGCCTTGAAATCATCGGTGGATGCGGCCTGATTGTTAAACGTTCTGCAATAGTCCTGCATCATCTCTTTGAATAGATGATCGGGATCCGGGCTATGCGAATCCCACAACTGCATACGGAGCATGTGCAGGACGAAGCCGCCTTTGGAGTAGATCAAATCCTGGTAGGAACCACGCCCGGTTTCCGAGGAGGCGATGCGCCGCCCCATCCAGATGGGCCCGAGTGATTCCACCGTGTGACCCTTCACGTCCGGGCGCTTCAGCAATTCCTTCTCACGCTTCCAGGTGTTCACGTACTCCTTTACATTTTCGCGGTACTGCACATAGAGGTTCCCGGAAAATTCCGCGAAGCCTTCGGAAAGCCATTGATCGTGATAGCTCTTCCAGCCGACGCGATGGCCCCACCATTGGTGCGAGCTTTCATGGCCGCGGAAAAAGTCGGTAAGTTCGACGCCGTCCTTGAAGCCGATGGCATGGCGCTGCGTGGCGTCCAGGAACGACCCGGACCAGAGATAGATCAGGCCGGGCCAGCCTTGTCCGTAGGAATAATTGATCGGCAAGCTGGTAACTGAGAGGTGCTTGTAGGGATAGGGTCCATAGTAATTGGAGAACAGGCGAATGGTGTTGGCCATTTCGATGCCCATGGTTTTCGCCATGCCCGCCGGCGACAGATTGCCGATGGCACCTTCCGAGGAATGGGCTTCGAAGTACATCTGCACCTGGGTCATGACATCGTCTGGCTCGCGGTTGGCGTAGATGTCCACGGCGGTCTCACCCGCTTTATCGTTGTAGATCTTGTAGTCTCCGTAAGCGAAGCCGGCTACGGCCAGAGGGATTTCGCTTTTCCAGGTCGTTACGCGCGTATTTCCATCCGTGGTGTCGCTGGTTTTCTCTCCAGTTGCGACCAGTACGGTGCTTTTAGGATTGCGAAAGGTAATGTCAAAATCGGAGCGCGCGGAAAAACTATCGGGGCGCGCGGGGTACCAGCCGGAGCTTTCGCAGAAATAGTTTCCATTGCCCACTTTGCGAATCGCGCGCTTGCCCGCGTAGTGATACTCCAGTGTTTGCGAGGTCCCGGACTTGAGCGCTTCGTCGAGTATCACGACAACGTAATCTCCGTAGGACTGCGACCTGTCCTTGTCTTCGCGCGCCTGGAAAAATGCAAGAGGGTGGCCCTGTCCGTTTTTGACGGAATCGACGCGCAAATTGGAATCCAGACTAAAAACCAGCGCGCGCTGGCCGTCCAGTCGCGGATCAATCACCAGCTTTGCGGAGGCGGACAGGTCGGCATTGGAGCTGACCGCGGCGTCAATCTTGTAGCTGCGAATCGAAAAATCATCTTTGGTGTGAGGATCTTTCCACACTTGCGTCGCGGTGATTCCGCCTGCGGGAAAACTCATCCAGGTATCCAGAGTGCGGTAACCGCCCATATCCACCCAGTGGGTAACTTCAATTTCTTCCGGTTCAAGCGCATCGTAAGTGAATTGCACCCAATTTTTTTCAGAGGTCTTCAGATCCGCGAAGAAGAACGCGGTTCGTTTATGGTCCGTCGATAGAACACCCTGCAAAAGGCGCGGCAGTACTGCGAGTCCGAGATCTTCCCGCGCGATCTGGCGCTGATTGTAAAGGTCGTCCGCTGGCGGGCCGGATTCTTTCCATTTCACCTGCTTGGCCACCTGGTCGATCAGGCCGTCCGTGGAGTTAAAAGTAGCTTCGCTGAAATTCATTTCCAGCTTGTCCTGCTTGGTGAAAAGGCGGAGTTGTTGCGCTTCGACGGGATTGGGCGGATCAACCTTGACTTTACCCTGACCATGGAAGACGGCACCGAAAGCCACGCCGTTTAGGGGCTTCGTGAACTCGATCGAGCCGTTGACGAGGGTGATGTGGATGCAGTCGCGAACGATTTCGACATTCTCCGTGAGGGCAAATTTTGTCGCGTCCATGGCGGGCAGGGAGAGCATGTTCCACACGCCTGCACCGTCCACGGATTGAGCGGCAGCCTGGCCGGCGCCGACGGAGACAAGAAGGCAGAGGAACAGGGCGAACGAGAACATGCGGGTCATGAGGCTCCCAGGAATGCGGACGAATTTTCGGGTAAGAGTTCACCATGCCATACGGACATCTAGCTAAGTTATAACATCGCCACTTTATTGGAAAAACTAAGGGGATCGACTGCAGCCGATTAATAAATATTATAGGCTAGGGCCATGGTTCTTCCGCGGGGAGTACAATTCGGTGCTCAAGAAAAAAAACGCGCGGCGCTTTTGAGCATCGGCTCAGCGGGAGTATTGCTGTGCCTGAAGACCTTTCTGGTAGCCACCACGGGAAGCCTTGGCGTACTCTCCGAGGCGCTGCACTCCGGGCTGGATTTGATTGCGGCTATCATCACGTTTCTTTCCGTGCGTGTTTCGGACGAACCTGCGGACGAGAAGCACCCTTACGGGCACGGCAAGTTTGAGAATTTTTCCGCGTTCGTGGAGACCGGCCTGCTGCTGCTGACCGCGCTGTTCATCATTTACGAGGCATTTTCCCGCCTGTTCTTCCATCATGTGCACATCGAGCCGAGCCTGACGGCAATCGTGATTCTTTTGGTCGCTCTGGCAATAGACCTGACACGCGCGCGAACTTTGAATAAGGTTGCCAAGAAATACGAAAGTGAAGCTTTGGAAGCGGATGCACTGCACTTTTCGACCGATGTCTGGAGCACCGTGGTTGTGATCCTGGGAATTGCGCTGGTATGGGCGGGAAACGTGTGGAATGTGCCGTGGCTGGGTTATGCCGATGCGTTGGCAGGCTTGGCGGTGGCTGGCGTCATTCTGTGGGTCGGCTCGCAACTTGGCAGGCGGACTCTGGATGCGCTTCTGGATGCGGCTCCCCAAGGGTTGCAGAACGAAATTACCAACGCGGTACGCCGGATGGATGGAGTGCTGGACGTGGAACGCGTTCGGGTGCGACGGGCTGGGAACCGGCACTTCGTGGATGCGACGGTTTCCGTCGCGCGAACAGCGAGCCTGGAGCAGGTACATACGTTGACGGACGCGATTGAAAAGCGCGTGGGCGAAATTGTGCCTTCGGATGTGGTTGTCCACGCGGAGCCACGCGCTCCGCGAAACGAACACCTGTTCGAAGCGATCCGCGCGGTGGCGCAAAAGCTGGGGCTGGCAATTCATGACGTGACCGCCTGGCAAGACGACGCAAACCTGTTCGTGGAGCTTCATCTGGAGGTCGATGAGAATTTGAGTCTGCGCGCGGCGCACCGGCGGGCCACGGAACTCGAAGAAGGCATCCAGCAACTTCGCACCGGGAACGTGCAGGTAAATATTCACATCGAACCGCTTGGGAAGCACATCGCCACGCCGGATACGCGCGAAGGCGAGATGCGGCAATTGGAGCTGACGGTAGAGAACTTTCTGAACAAGCTTCCCATCGAGTATGACGAGCTGCTGAATTGCCACGATGTGCGCGTGCGGCAGGTCGAGCAGCACATTCTGGTGTCGTGCCACTGTACGATGAAAAGCGATCTACCTATTACGCGCATTCACGACGTGACGGCCGCACTCGAAGATCGCGTGAAAGAGGCTTTCCCTCAGATTTTCCGGGTGACTATTCATCCCGAACCCGCGGAAGAGGCGTAGTCCGGCGAAGGTGCATTTCGCTCAGCACTCCGCTGGGCGTTGTTCTGGGTATTGCCCCGAAAGAGTTGCGCGGCAAACGCGATGACCGCGGGAAAGCACACCAGAACGTAGCGCGGCTCCGGCGTTTCCAAGCTGGCGAGGAACGCGGTACGCGCCAGAATATATAAAACGATAAAGACGACCGCCGGTTGCACCACCGGATAGCGCCACAGTTTCCAGGCGCCCGCAATTCCGAGCGCGACGTAAATGACATTCAAGAAAAAATAGGAGATGGTGACACGCTGGTCCACGGGATCTTCTTCGTGCATGTACGCAAGCGGGAAGACGTTGCCGGACACTGGGAGAAGTTCGATGCGCGGAGTGAACCAGATGCGCACTACGCGTCGGAGTGGAATCCAGAGGTAGGTGCGCAAGGGATGACGCGCGGTACGCTCGTGAGCGAGTTGCGCGAAAACAGCGTCTTCGTCCGCGGTCCAGGTAGTCTCATCGTTGTATTTTTCGAGAACGCCTTCCACGCGCTCGCGTTCCTCTGGCGTGTCAAAGGCCGACGGCGGGATATCCTCGAGGCGAATTTCTTCGTCGTTCAGCTTCCAGGAAACGAGATAGACGTCTCGAAAACGATAGAGCCAGGTACGTTCCCAGGCCATGAAGCCTTTCGGGTCCAGTTCGCCGGGAAGCATGGTGTCTTTGGGAGCAAGTGGCTGGAACTCGTGTAGGGTGACCGCGTTTCGCAAGACCCACGGCAAAAGTGGGACGGCAAATCCACACAGCAAGACCACGCAAATGAGAATCAACCGGCGGATTTCACCGGCGCGCAGCAGCAAAAAGGCAAGCACGAGGAAGGCGACCATCAGGAGCATAGGTGTTTCCGGCCGGAAGAGGGTGCCCAGCCCCACCACGAAGCCACTCAGCGCGGCGAGCGGACGAAAATTCCAGGAAGCAGCCCATCGGCTGCTCGCCAATTCACCTTGGGGAAAGCTGGCGCGAACTACAAGCAGCGACAACAGCAGAAAAGCAAGCGCGGCGAAAAAGGTGGCCCAAGTTTCCGTGAGCGGAACGGCCACGTAGTGTGCCGTAAAGGGACAGAGCGCAGCCAGCCATAGCGCAGCCATAAAGACATGCCGGTAGACGGGACGGGGGCGGACCAATAGCGCCAGGAGGGCCGCAAGCGCGCCGATTATGGCGCACGTCGCTACATCCACGAGTATTTGCGCCACGCCCACGTAGAAGCGGGCGGCTGGGCCGGTGCGCCGGGTGATCGCGTAGACGAGCGCCAGGAACGCGGGGTACCCGGGCATGCGGAGGTCCACAGGAACGATAGAATCTCCGATGTTCATGGCAAAAACGTGGTGCTGGAGCCAATTAGTCGCAATCTGCTCGTACACCACGGCATCCCCGGAACTGGCGGGAAATTTGAGTAGAAAAAACACGCGCACACAAACCGCGACCAAAAGCGCCGCAATGGGATTCCAGAAAATTCGCCTCATAGTTGCTTGGCATCTTACAATAGAGAGGTTGAGGTTCTCCTGACGGAGTGAATCCCGCTGCCGGCACCCCACCCTTGGGCCGGGGCAACCATGCTGCATGAAAGAACGTAAACCGATTTTTTATGATTCGGAAAAGGTCCGCTGGCGGCGAACGCGGCGGGTCCTGGAAGTCAGCGGAGCGCTGCTGACGCTGCTGCTGGTGTATTTCTTTTTCACCATCGCGGGCAGCGTGGAGCTTCCTTCGGCGCTGCTTCCAGACACGCGCCCGGGCTACCATTCGGTCAAAAGAAAACTGCTGAAGCCGGTTGCGTATCGCGAAGGGCGAAAAGCGCGCGTCGCAAATATCGGGCAGGTGCCTTCCACCTATGATCCGTTGCGGGCTGCGTTCTTTGTCAGTTGGGATCCGAACAGCCTGGCTTCGCTGAAGAAGCATTACAAAGACATCGACCTCCTGATGCCGGAGCAGTTACACGCCGTCACGCCAGATGGTGCGCTGACGGTAGTGGATTACGAGCGAAATGGAGTACAGGTCAAGGTTTCGCCGGAGGAGGCGTTAAACCGGCTGAGGCAGGACAAACTTCACCAGTGGATGCGCTCGCTCAATCCGCCTGTGGACTTGCCGATGATGGGGTCGCTGAACAACTACGATGGCTTGGTCTGGAAAGTAAAAGAACTGGTGGGGCTACTCGGCAACGCGGCCGCGCGGCAGCATCTGGTTGCGGACGCCGTGAAATTTGCTGTCGAGTCGCATGAAGTCGGAATCATCGTGGACTTCGAAGAGATTCCCACCAAGAGCCAAGCGCACTTTCGAGAGTTTATCCGGGAATTTGCACCGGCGCTGCATTCGGTGGGACTGAAGCTGATGGTGGCGCTACCGGCACGAGACGACGAATACGATTACGCTTTCTTCGGCAAAGAGACCGATGCCATCGTGTTGATGAATTACGACCAGCACTGGCTAACGTCTCCTCCGGGACCCATCGCGGCGCAGGATTGGTTTATGGAAAATCTGCGGCAGGTGCGTGAGGTGGTTCCGGCGCAAAAGATTGTGGTGGGCATTGCAAACTATGCGTACGACTGGACGGAAACCGGCAAGAACGAAAAGCCGCATTCTGAGGAGTTCAGCGTCCAGGAAGCGCTGCTGCATGCTTACGAATCGGAAACCGATGTGGAGTTCGATTCGGCTTCGCTGAATCCGCACTATTCCTATTCCGATGATCAGAATCACACGCACCAGGTATGGCTTCTGGACGCGGTGACGGCTTACAACGAACTGCGTGCCAGCGAGCGGCTGGGCGTGCAGGGCACCGCGTTGTGGCGATTTGGTTCCGCGGATACCTCTCTTTGGCCCATCTGGGATGCGACTCGTCCAGATAATGCACAGCGCGAAAAACTTGAAGACGTGCCGCCAGGTCCGGATTTAATCCTTGAGGGCGACGGCGACATATGGCACATCGTGGACACGCCCAAGCATGGCAAGCGCAGCTTTACGTATGACGCCGCGACGGATCTGATTACCAGCGAAAAATACGACTCCTATCCGCTTTCCTACGACATCGATCAGCTGGGCGGCCAGAAGAAACAGGTTGTGATTTCATTCGACGATGGGCCGGACCCGCGCTGGACTCCAAAAATCCTGGATATCCTGAAAGAAAAAGAAGTGCCAGGGGCTTTTTTTGTGATTGGGGATGAAGCCAATCGTGCACCGGACATCCTGAAACGCGAATATGCCGAGGGGCACGAAATCGGGAATCACACGTTCACGCATCCGAAGTTCGACGAGATTTCGAAAACGCAGATAAAGTGGGAATTGAACCTTACGCAGCGCCTGATCGAGAGCACCATAGGCGCAAAATCGATCCTGTTCCGGCCGCCGTACGGGATCGATCACCAGCCGGAATATGCGGAAGAAGTGGCGCAACTTCCCTACCCGCAGGAACTAGGTTACATCATCGTGGGCCAGCGAATCGATCCGAACGACTGGCGCATGCCTGACGAAAAGCATCAGATTCCGGCGGATGAAATTGTAGCCAATGTAATGAATCAAGCGGACAGGGGAAACATTATCCTGCTGCATGACGGAGGAGGCGACCGCAGCCAGACGTTAGCGGCTTTGCCAAAAATTATCGATCAATTGCGCGAGCAGGGTTACCGGTTTGTTTCGGTGTCCGACCTGATCGGAAAAACGCGCGCGGACGTAATGGTGCCGCTGTCAACCCGGGAGAGATTGGCGGCGCAAGCGGATGGCCTGATTTTTGGAATATTCCAGTGGCTGCGCTTCGCGATTGCAACGGTGTTCATCCTGGGCATCGTGCTGGTAAGCGCGCGAGCGTTGATCATCGGAATTCTGGCGGTCATCGAGAAAATGCGGCCGGATCGTGTGTCGATGCCGGATCCGCCGCCGGGTGTGACGGTGCTGATACCGGCGCACAACGAAGAGGTCGACATCGTACAAACGGTGGACTCCGTGCTGGCCTCGGATCTGGAAGATATTCGAGTAATTGTGGTGGATGACGGGTCGGCGGACCGCACGCTGGAATTGCTGCAAACCAATTTTGGCGGCAATCCACGCGTGCAGATCTTGCACCAGGTAAATCGCGGCAAGGCGGCGGCGCTGAACAACGCTCTTTCCCAGGCGCAGACGGAGCTTGTGGTCACCATCGACGCGGACACGGAAATTGAGCCGGATGCGATTAGCAAATTAGTGCGGCATTTTTCGCACGCGGATGTGGGCGCGGTGGCGGGAAACGTGAAGGTGGGCAACAGGTCCCGTTGGCTGACGCGCTGGCAGGCGTTGGAATACATCACCAGCCAGAACATGGAGAAGCGCGCGTTTGATTTGCTGAACTGCATCACGGTGGTGCCCGGTGCGCTGGGTGCGTGGCGCCGGGAAGCGATTGAAGCGGCCGGCGGAATTACCGCGGACACGGTGGCAGAAGACGCGGACTTGACGATTGCGATCCGAAGGCTTGGTTGGCGGGTCGCCTATGATGAAGAGGCTATCGCCTGGACTGAAGCGCCGGAAACTCCGAGGCAGTTGATTCGCCAGCGATTCCGGTGGACCTTCGGAACCTTGCAGTCTTTCTGGAAGCACAGCGACACGCTTTTCCGGCCGAAATATGGCACGTTGGGCTGGATTGCGCTGCCCAATATTTTTGTTTTCCAGATTGTATTGCCGCTGATTTCGCCGGTCATCGATCTTCTATTTCTTGGCAGCCTTATTTTGTGGGGACTCGCGCAATTGCACATCACGCAGATTCCGCAACTGTGGACCACAGCGGACGTGCAGCGGTCGGTGGTGTTCTTCCTCGGCTTTGTGATTATTGACGTGTTTACCTGCGTCGTCGCGTTCGCTCTGGAACGAAAAGAGGATTGGACGCTGCTAATTCCAGTGCTGTTGCAACGGTTTTACTACCGACAACTCATGTACATCGTGTTGTTCCGCTCGGTGAAGGAAGCCGTTAGCGGGCGGCCGGTTGGGTGGAGGGGTGTTGAGCCGGAACCACCGCGGCCCGCGCCGGAGCCTGCCACGCTGTAGTTTCTTTTTTCCTGCTGCAATCACAATAAACAAAATAGGAAAGGCGCGCGCATCAGAAGGCGGCCGCTACACGTGCGAATAGGAACGATTCGTGGAGTGCGGTCAGTGCGAAGGGCTGATTTCTGTGGTTGGCGTGGGGTCGTCGGCTGGGGGAAGAAAGAATTCGCGCGGCGAGGAGCGGAACTGACGAAATAGAGAACGAAGAATGTGCAAATGATCGTCGCGGGAAACGTCCTGGGCGCCGAGAGCGAGACGCAACGCGAGATAGAAGCTTACGCTGAGATTGAGTACGAAGATAACGGCGATCCCCAGCGCAGCCCAGATAAGCGCGTTGGGACCGAAGGCGTTGGGTCCGAGGGAACTTATACCCAGTGCGACCATGCCGGTGGAAAGCGTCACGTGGCGGACATCGAGAGGCAAGCCGAAGAAATGGCCGAAGATCGGCGTCATCCCCAGCATGAACCCAAGCACGATCGAACCGCCCCAGCCTGCGATATTTCGCGAGAAGGAATCGGCGATTTCCGCAAGGCGCTCCGGTTTAATGAGCGAACCCAGGCGATGCTCGGCGATGGCGCGCGGCAATTGGTGATAAACAGCCCAGTTTTCAATCCAGCCACCGGCGAGACTGGACAGCCAGAGAATCACACCGGTCACGATTGCGTAGAAAATTGTGCCGCTGCGAATCGGATTCAGCGAGTTCACGGTGTAGTGTGCGACGTCCTCGGATAGGAATGGCGAACCGAGTACGGCGTGCCAAATCATGCAAAACACAAGTGCGCCCGCGCTAACGGCAATGATGTTCCCTAGTGCAGCGGCAAGTTGCGTTCGGAAAATGCGCGCGGAGTAGGTGACCAATTCGTCGCTGCGGTAATCCTCAGGCATGTCGCCGATGATGCGCGCCAGGGTCGCGCCGGTCATCGAAGGCTGCTTTGTCGCCAACGCGAGATGGAAGTTCTGCATCAGGACGAAACTCACGGCGTAGTTCAGGCCCGCCAAGAAGCCTTCGACGAACGGTGGCCAGCCGTTGTGCGTAACCATCAGTTTAATCGCCGCGGTGCCCACGGTCAGCAGTCCGCCACCGAGCGCCGCCTTCCACATGCCCAGATATTCCGCGCGGTTGGAGGAGATGTAATGCTCACCGGTGCGGCCGGCCCATTCCACGATCTTGCGGGCCAGCAAATGGAAACTGGTCCTGGCGAGATTTACCAGGCTGCGGTCATTCAGCCGGCCGCGGATAACGTCGCGGACCAGGCGCTGGGCGGTAATCAGTTTCGGGGGACCCGGCTGAGCGACAAGGACGCCGACGATAATTTCCATGCGCGCAAGACTCTTTTCGATGACGTCCAGCGCGTAGACCACATCGAGGTTAACTCCTCGCGCGTCGAGGTGCGCAACGATGGTTTCGAGTTCCGCGCGGCATTCGCCGACATTTGCTTTCCAGGCCTGGGCAGCCGCGGCGATATCCGCGTGACTTCGGATGGCGTCCATCAAGAGCTGAATGGCAATGCCGAGGCGATAAAAGGGCGACTGGCGCACCGGACCGGGCTGGCTGCGGATGCGAAGTTTCTCGGATAGTCCCAGGCCCTGAATTCTTGCGCCCAGCAAACAGATGGCGTCCAGCAAGGACTCCACGGGCTTTTCCCAAGCTTCCGAATTATCGGCAGGCGTCGAAAGTGTTGCGATGCGCCCCAGCATTTGTGACGGAAGCGAGAAGAAGCGGGTTACTTCACGTTGGGAGGGAAAAAGGCGGAGGAAGAGCTTGGCGAGGTCGTGTTCTTCGCGCGGTGAGGGAAGAACGATGCGGAAGAACCGGTCGAAGGTTTCGGGAAGAAGCCCACGGTCATTAGGAAGGCCCGCATCGGCAAAAAGCGAGACGCCATCGGTTTCGTCCAGGATGGCCGCGATACCGGCGTGATAGCGATCGCGAAGTTCTGGTGACGCGTCCAGCGCGGAAAGCCAAACCGCTTCACGCTTCCACTCCGGACGTTGCCATTCGAGTGCGGTACCCGGGGAGTGCAGCGGTTCGACGATGCCATGGTCTGGCTCGCGGAGCCAGTTAAATAAAGCCACGAAGGCATCGAGTCGTCCGTGTAGAGTGCCCGCGCGGGTGAAGACTTCGGCGTAATCCGCGAGACGCTGCAAGGGCAGATTGCCCTGTTGGTTGGCCGGGAAAAGGGAGAGCACGAGATTGCGGGTCGATTCCAACGAGGCGCTCCGGGATTGGCATATTAACAGGTCGGGCGTCCTGGTGGCATATGTTTGCCTAGGTCAGAAAAGTTCACTCGGGATGGGGTAAGCAAGGGAATCGAATATTTTCATCAGGCCATCGACCTCGATCCGAACTATGCCCTGGCGTATGAAGCATTCACGGTCCGCCAGGAGGCCGTTCCTGCTGCATGGCAGTGCTGGAGCGGCTTATGCGGGTCCGTCTGCGCCAGCCCAGAGGTTCATTGTATTTAGCTGTTCGGAGCCGCAGGACTTGAGGTAGCAGAACAATTGCGTACGGTAGGCAGCGTAACCGCAGAGCACCAGGTTCACCAATAGCGAGCCGCGAGTGGCTTTAGTTCCGAACATGTCGATTTCGCCGCGGAAATCGGCTTCGGTCCATCCGCTGAAGAGACGGGCATATTCGTCAGATTGCTTTTGAATGGCGGAAACAGCCTGATCGAAGCTCATCGCTTTCGCCGCGGCTTCCGCCGGCCCCCAGGCGGCGGTCAAGGTGATTCGATTGAAGACGCCGGCCTTGATTACGGCAACCTGAGTAGGCCCCATGACGGCCATGTATTGCAGTAGCTGCAGCGTGTTGCGCTGCTTGGGCGTTGGACGGTAATCGAGTTTTGATTTGTCCACTTTGCCGGCCAAATGCAGCAGGATGCGGACTTCGTTCTTTAGAGACGCAATCAGTTCTTCTTTCGTCAGGACCATAATTCCGGCATATTAGCACCATGGAATGTTTTTTCGCCGAGGGCGCCGACTTTTCGCTGATTTCCGTCCATGGCGGACGTGTTGTACGATATGGGCGGCTGGAGGGGAGACGTGAGTACCACTTTTATTCTGAACGGGAAGTCCACGACCGTGGATGTCGATCCGCAGATGCCACTTTTGTGGGTGCTGCGCGACACACTGGATATGACCGGCACGAAGTTTGGCTGCGGAATGGCGCTGTGCGGCGCGTGTACAGTGCACATTGACGGTGAACCGGCTCGTTCGTGCATCACTCCAATCGCAAGCGTGTCCGGCAAGAAAATCACCACCATTGAAGGATTGTCCGCCGATGGATCGCATCCGGTCCAGAAGGCTTGGATGGAAGAAGATGTACCGCAATGCGGTTACTGCCAATCCGGGCAGATCATGTCCGCAGTGGCTCTGCTCGCGAAAAAAACGAACCCCACCG
>Ga0210383_10004545_pt1 | contig 12280 bp, 10 predicted proteins | sample IncBWC14OmetaG_FD_160072 | JGI IMG/M metagenome (GOLD analysis project Ga0210383, IMG submission 160072) | Forest soil microbial communities from Barre Woods Harvard Forest LTER site, Petersham, Massachusetts, United States - Inc-BW-C-14-O ...
GGCGTGACCGGCCTCTCCGCGGAAGGCATGCCGCTTTCCGTGACGATCAGCTACCAGGTGCCGGTGGTCGGTGTGAGGCTCACCCCATTGAACTTCGCGACCCAGGCGCAGGGCACGCTGAGCGCGCCCCAGACGCTGACCGTCACCGACAGCGATGGCAGCTCGCGTGATGTCGATCTCACAGGAGAGTTGCATGGCCCTGTGTTCGAGCCACTCGCCGACCCCCACTACTTGCACAAGTTCACGTAACCGCGCGGACCTCGATCCACTTGTGTTGCACGGCGACTTCGAGCCGGCCTCGCACTTCGTCCATCGCTGATCAGGCCGTCGCGAGCATCTGCGAGCGCGGCGTTCGCAGACAGTTGTCAGTGGAGACGGTGGGAATCGAACCCACGTCCGTAATCGCGTAAAAGTGGCTTCTACGAGCGTAGCCGGCGCTCTGATCTCATCCCCTACTCGCCTCGCCGGCGGGGTTGTGGGGGACCAGCCTCCTGAAGATTTCCCTGGATTGGCGGAGACGGACCGCACCGGGTAAGCCTGCATTCTGATTCCGGGTGACCCCCGCGGCAGGCAGGCAGGGCCCGAAACCTCACGGCCTAGCTATTGACTAAGCGGCGAGGGCGTACTCGTGAGAGTCCGCACTTATGTTTTTCCCGGGTGTTTTACGAGGCCGCCCGGGACCTCGACTCGCCACCACCCCTACGAGCCGACCACGTCGAAGCCTGTCGTCCCCAAGGGTGTACTGCTGCTCCAGTGTATCCCGTGGGCGCGTGCTCCCCACCTGGTTGCAGACAAAAACAGACGCGGTCCCAAGCCACTTTGAGGAACCAGGTGGGTCCGGCCCGAGGGCCTTTCCTTTCTGGTGGCGCGGCCTCACACCTCAGTGGCCTCGCTCTTTGCGGCTCGGTTCCGCGTCTGGATTCAACGTAACTCGCACCCGACCGGTTTGCAAGCCCGCTGGACGTTCGATCCCGCACATTCCAGAAAAAACGCTCGCGCGAGGATGCACGGGCGGCCGCGACAACGCCCCGACAAACGTTAGGCACCACTTAGAAGTGCTGCCACAATGGAGCTATGGACAATCAGGAGTTCTCGCTGCCGAAACCAACGCCGGTGATCCCCGTGACGCCGGCGGCCCCTGGCGCGTACCCGAGCCACGCGACGCCGGCTTTGCAGCAGGGCGAGAACCCGTTCGGCGAGCGTCCGCGCAGGCCGACGCAAGGGCGCGGCATCCGCGGGCGCATCGGCAGCGCGATTGCGGCGCTGGGTGCGCTGCTCGCGAAGTTCGGGGTGGCGATCAAGGCGTTGCTGGTGGCGCTTCCGAACTTGAAGCTGTTCGTGACGGCTGGCACGGCGCTGGTGTCGGTGGCGGCGTACAGCCTGTTCTTCGGCTGGTGGTTCGCGGCGGGCTTCGTGGCGTTGATGTTCGTGCACGAGATGGGCCATGTGTTCGCGCTGCGTCGTGAGGGGATCAAGGCGAGCGCGCCGATGTTCATCCCGTTCATGGGCGCGATGATCACGGCGAGGTCGCTGGGCAACAACGCGCTGGCTGAGGCGCGGGTGGGTCTGGCGGGCCCAATCCTGGGCAGCATTGGCGCGGCGGTAGTAGCGGTCATCGGTGCGCTAACGGGTAGCGACCTGCTGACCGCGCTGGCGTACTTCGGCTTCTTCCTCAACCTGTTCAACCTGCTGCCGGTGGTGCCATTGGACGGCGGCCGCGCAGCGGCGGCGATGAGCCCGTGGATGTGGTTCGCGGGCTTGGGAGTGCTGGTAGCGCTGGTGTTCCTCGAGCCGGGGAACCCGATCCTTTTGATCATCACGCTGTTTGCAGCGTTCCAGACCTACCACCGCTGGCAGCAGCGCAAAAGCCGGTCGCTGGCGCAGACGGCGTACTACCGCGTGGCGCCGCTTCACCGGCTACTGGTGTTCGGCGTGTACGTGGGCTTGATCGTGGCGCTGGTGTTCGGGATGAGCGAGACGCACATCCTCACCTCAAGCGGCCACAGCTTCGGCTCGCTCTAGCGCTGCGCTTCGCGAATGCCGCGTTCCATGTCGCGTTTGCTGTCCTTCTCGCGTAGGGACTGGCGCTTGTCGTAGAGATCCTTACCACGAGCGAGAGCGATCTCGACCTTGGCGTGGGAGCCTGAGAAGTACACGCGCGTGGGCACGAGCGTGAGCCCGCGCTCGGCGGCACGCTGGGCGATGCGATCTAGCTCGCGCCGGTGTAGCAGCAGCTTGCGGATGCGCTCGGGGTCGTGGTTTTCGCGGGAGGCGGGAGCGTATGGGGGGATGTGGATGGAGTGCAGGAACAGCTCGCCGTCGCGGATGGCGGCGTAACCGTCCTTAAGCTGTGCCCCTGAGGTGCGCAGCGCCTTGACCTCGGTGCCCTCGAGCACCATGCCGCACTCGATCCGCTCGATCAGCTCATAGCGGAAGGAGGCGTAGCGGTTGGACGCCACGTCCCCTGCTCCTACCTTGCGCTTTCCCTTGCCCTTGGCCATGGTGATCCGAGACTAGCTGGTCGGGTTTTATGGGCTCCGCCCTGGCGGGCTCCGCCGATGGGTTCGCGATGACGCTACAGGGCTGGTGTCAGATCGACACGGCCGCGGATTGAGTCCACGCGATTGACGCGCACGTCGACGGCATCACCGAGGCGTAGCGTGGCGTGGGTGCGCTCGCCTTGGAGGATGGTGCCCTGCTCGTTGAGCTCCCACCACTCGCGCCCGTCGTCGCGCTCGGCTGCGTGCCCAGCACCGGGGCGGGGTGCGTCCCGTCGGCCGCGCCTTCCCTGTTGTGAGCGACGGCGGGCGTCGCGGGACGAGCTCGCGCCGGCGGCCACACCGGCTGCGGGCGCGGGAACGCGCAGCAGCCTGACGGGGAGCATCCCCTCGAACGACGCGGCGTCCAGTTCTCCTCCACCGTCGTGCTCCTGCTTGCTGGCGCCCATGCTGGCATCGGCTTGCAGATCAAAGGCGATGAACGCGCCGGCTGAGATCAGGCCGGTGATCTCGCCGGCGAACACCTGATCGTGGCCCTGTTCATACAGCAGCCGCTCGAGCGCGAAGCAGCGGGCGACGTCGTCGGAGTCGCGCTCGATGATCATGGCCTCGCGCTCGCGCTCGGATGTCCATGCACCGAGCTCGACCATCTCGCCGGCGCGTGGCGCGCTCTCGCCTGCGCCGACGGCAGACAGCAGCGCGCGGTGACAGACGACGTCGGGATAGCGGCGGATGGGTGAGGTGAAGTGGCAGTAGGCGGATGAATGCAGGCCGGCGTGACCGAGGTTCTTGGGCGAGTAGTAGGCCTGCTTGAGCGAGCGCAGCACGAGCGAACTGAGTGCTTGGCGGCCGTGGCCGGTACGGCGTACGTGCTGCTCCACGCGGCGAGACATGTCGCCGAGCAGGTCGGCGGCTTGGGTGGAGGACATGTTCTCGGGCAGCGGTGGCGTGGGCACTTCGAGCGTGGCGAGCTGCTCGGCGAGGCGCTCCACCCGCTCGGGCTGGGGGCGCTCATGAACTCGGTACAGGCAGGGCACGCTGCGACGCTCGAGCAGCGCGGCGACGGCCTCATTAGCGGCGATCATCAGGTGCTCGATTAGACGGTGGGACTCGGTTTGCACGCGCCCGTGGATGCCTATAACGTTGCCCTGCTCGTCGAACTGGAACTCGGACTCATCGGAGTCCACCGCCAGCGCGCCCCCCTGCTCACGAGCATCCTGGAGCGCGGCGGCAGCAGCCCGTGCGGCTCGTAACGACGCGCCCCACGGCTCGGCAGCAGATTGGCTGCCGGCGAAGATGCGATCGACTTGCTCGTAGTCGAGACGAGCGTCGGAGCGAATGACGGAGCGGTAGAACGAGGCGCGCTCGACTACTGCCCCGCGGAACTCCATCTCGACGGTAACGGCAGCGCGCTCGACTCCTGGCATGAGCGAGCAGGCGTCGCTTGAGAGCGCGTGCGGGAGCATCGGCTCGACCGCGCCGGGCACGTACACGCTGGTGGAGCGCCTGCGCGCCTCGAGGTCCAGGGGCGAGCCCTCGGGCACGTGTGCACTGACGTCAGCGATGTGCACCCAGGCTCGGATCCGGCCATCGCCCACCCTGGCGCTATCTCTCGCTAGGTCACCTGCACTGTCGCCACTGCCTACATTTGCGTTCGCTGCAAGGTGCTCGGCGGAGATGGCATCGTCGAAGTCGCGTGCGCTTGCGGGATCGATGGTGAACGTGGGCAGCTCGCGCAGGTCGCGACGCTCGCCGCGTTCGTGCTTTACGCGTTCACCGGCGGCGCGGGCTTCGCGCTCGAGTTCCGTGTCGAAGCCGCGAGCGAGACCCCGGTCGAGCATCAGCCCCTCGATCACGTCGCGGGCAATGTCCGGACGGCCGAGCTTGCGCACGACCTGCACGCCAGCGGATGAGCCGCGCCCGACGTTTTGCACGAGCACGAGATCACCGCCGGACACCTGCACTCTGCTGCCGCGAGCTGAGCGGTTGGGCCCTAGCGTGAGCTTCGCTGCGCCGCCGCGGTGCGCTGCGCCTCTAGACGTGGCGGCGCTGTCGTCCTTGCGCAGCGGAAACAGCGGCTCGGCGGTAAGGAAGCGTCCGCGGCGCTCGATCACAGCCACAATCGCGTCGCGTGCGACGGGAAGTCCCACCCGCCCACTGGGAGCAGCGGCGCCACTTTGGCGAGCAGACGCGGTGCTCCGGCCTCTCCCGGCGCTCGACCTGGAATCGCTCACTTGACTTTGGCTGCGAGCGTGTTCAGCGCGACAGTGACGCCGCGGCTGGTGTCGATTTCGCTCTTGGGCACCTTCACTTCGGGGATCACCCCAGCGCCCTGTTTGACGCCGCCGCCGCCGAGGTTGCGCCCGTTGGGCGTGAAGTACTCGCCTACGGTGATGTCCAGCGCACCGCCGTTGGACAGCGGCTGCTCCTCCTGGAAGACGCCCTTGCCGAACGTATGCGTGCCGACGACGGTCGCGCGGTGATGATCCTGCAGAGCAGCGGTGACGATCTCGGACGAGGATGCGGTGTTGGCGTCGACCAACACGACGACAGGGATGGAGGCGGGTATCGCTTGGCCGGTGGCGACGAGCACCTGTGTGGGCACAGCGCGCCCACGGGTGGTGACGATGGTCTGCCCCTTTGCAATGAAGATGCTGGCGATCAGCTGCGCTTCCTCGACAAGGCCGCCACCGTTGCCGCGCAGGTCGAACACGATGCCGCGAACGTGTTCGTGCAGCTCGTGCTCGACAGCTTCGCGCACTTCCACATGCGATCCGGGGCTGAAGCTCGCGAGGGCGACGACGCCGAGCTTCAAGCCGTGGACGGTCTTGGTGAGCGATTCGACCACGGGCTCGGACACGACCGCACGCGTGATCTTCACGTTGCGCAGCGCCCCGGCGTGCGCGCTCGCGTTGGCGGGCGCCTGGATACCGAGCTTCACGTCGGTGCCGGGCAGTCCCCTAATCAGTGCGGTGGCTGCTTCGGCGGAAAGCGGTGCGAGCTTGCGTCCGTTGACGGCGACGATCACATCGCCGGCCTTCAACCCCGCGCGGGCGGCGGGCGAGGCGTTGAACACGCGCTCGATCAGCAGCCCGCGGTTGGCGGCGAGCTGGGTGGCAACGGACACGCCGATGCCTGTGAAGTGCGGCGGCGAGGTGAATTCGCGATATTCGACGGGAGCGAGGTAGTGCGAGAAGCGGTCGCCAAGGCTCGCCACCACACCGGCGATCGAGGCGTTGTCGAGCTTGTTGGTTGGGATCGGGCGGTAGTAGTCGGCGGAGATCCGTTGGATCGCTTCGTCCACCGCCTGCGTCTGCGGGCTCGAGACGAACGCGCTGCGCAGAAAGCCGGGCAGGTCTTCGGGATGACCGCCGAGATAGAGACCGAGCACCAGCAGGATCGGCGCCAGCACCATGAAGATCAACTGCAGCGGCTGTTGGCGGGAGGGCGACATGGACTCGGCGCAAGAGTAGAACGTTCTAGGGTGGGGACATGCCACACATCAGCACGACCACGGTTCCCGGCAACGGGCTGCCGATCAACCGCATCGAGCTACCCGGTACACGCGCACTGACTGTGCTGGTGGCTTTCGACGCGGGCGCACGCAGCGAGAGCCCGCAGGAGAACGGGATGGCGCACTTCCTCGAGCACCTGGTGTTCAAGGGCGGCGAGAGCTATCCGACGTACAAGGACGTCAACGAGACGGCTGAGCGGCTGGGTGGCGTGTTGAACGCTTACACCAGCCACGACCTGGTGGCGTTCCACATCACGGTGCGCGCGGAGAGCGCGCCGCAGGCGATCGACCTGCTGAGCGACTTCGTCGGACGTCCGCGCCTGGACGCGGAGGAGCTCGACCGCGAGCGGGGCGTGGTGATCCAGGAGATCAACCGCGCCTTCGATCAGCCGTCGATGGTGGCGGAGTACTTGATCGACAAGGCGGCGTTTGGCGACCACCCGCTGGGACGCACGGTGCTCGGCCCGGAGGAGAACCTGCGCAGCTTCACGCGCGAGGGAATCGTGGCGTTTCGCGAGCGCCGCTGGTCGGGCACCCACGGCGGCGCGTTCCTGGTGGGCAACCTCGATCACCTGCCAGCGGAGGCTGAGCTGCAGGAGCGCTTTGCACGCTTCCCGTCCCTTGCGACGCCAGAGCCGTATGTGGCCGCACCTGACTTCGCTCCGCAAACGCTCGTGGAGGAACGCGACACCAACCAGTCGCACCTGCGGATGATCTACCGCCCGCAGATCGATGTGGCGAACACGCGTGAACGCGCGGCGCTATCGATCTACTCGACGCTTTTGGGTGGCTCGATGGGCTCGCGGCTGTTCGAGGAGATCCGCGAGAAGCGCGGCCTCTGTTACTCGGTTTATGCGTTGCAGCACTCGTTTGCCGACGTTCCCGTCCTGCAGCTGGGATCGGGACTCGAGTCAGCGAAGTGCGTGGAGGCTTACACGCGCATGCGCGAGATCGTGGACGAGCTACGGGCGGACGGCCCCACCGAGGAGGAGGTGCACCGCGCACGCGCGTACACGGCCGGCCGGCTGGTATTGGCGTTCGAGAACACCAACGCGGTGGCGCGCCACGGAGCCAATCAGCAGATCGTGTTCGGCGAGGAGATCGACCCTGACGCGGCGATCGCGGCGTTCGATGCGGTCACCTATGACGAGGTAATGGACGTCGCCAAGGGCGTGGCGGACAACCTGGCGGTGGCGTGCGTGGGGCCCCACGCCGCTGATGAATTCTGAGCAAGACGCAGTGTGTCTGCGAACGGCATGTTCGTCTGCGGAGACGCTTGCCCGATTCTCCTGCCCTCGGTGACGGCTACCTGCCGGTTGTCAGGTGGGCTTGTGCGCGAGGAAGAGGTAGCGGTTGAGGCTGAGGAAGTAGTTGGGGCCGAGTTTGGTTAGGTCTTGTGCCCATGCTGTGGCTTCGGCCTCGCTCACGCCGTTGCGATCGGGTACGAACGTGGCGATCAGCTCGAGCATTCCGGCGCTGTAGGTGTTGGGGTCATAGCCGGCGTTGAACAACGGCACGATTTGGCGGTCGGTGACTTCCAGTCCCGCATCGTGCAGCAGCCGTGTGAGCGTACGCGGCAGGTGAGGGTGAACGAGGTGCTCATCCCAAGCGGCGAGTACCCGGTCCATGCGCTCGTTGTTGCTCGAAGCCCATACGATTGAGTCCCAGTCGGTGTCAAGCACGAGCGCCCGGCCTCCGGGGCGCAGGACCCGCCCTAGCTCCAGCAGCGCGGCGGGAACATCATCGACGTACTCGTAGACCTGTGTGCAGACTGCGACGTCGAAGCTCGCGTCCGCATAGGGGAGCGTGTGCGCGCCAGCTTCTTGGTACTCGATCGGGCCGCTGCCGGCTGGTGGTCTGCGCGCCCTGGCGAGGGCAAGCATGTTCTCGCTGACGTCCACCCCGCAGATCAACCCGCCGGTCCCGACAGCAACGGCCATTTCGCACGCGAGTAGACCAGGACCCGAGCCGATGTCGATCGCGCGCTCGCCGGGCTGGAGCGCGAGTGCCCGCAGGATCGTTTGGCGCTGCTCGATGACATCGGGCGTGGTGTAGATCCGCTCTACGCGCCGGGAGGCGTCCTCGTCGAATTGCAGTGTGGCGCTCATAGTTCGCCTTCGGTTGGTGAATGGCTCACTCTCAGGGAACGCCAGGGTACATCGGATCCTCGATACGGTGTCTTGATCGGTCGCTTAGCAGCAGCCGGTAGTACCTGCGGGCGAGGTGGCGCTAAGGCAGCGCACACCCGGTTCCCGGAGCAAGCTCCCGGTCCCTCTGCACGCTGGCAGAAACGACAGACCAGGCGGCGTTTGCCTCGACCCGCGAGTGTGCGGGCCGAGGCGACGGTTGCTTGCCGCTCCAGCGGCACTTCTAGTCCTGTCAGCTAGATACCCGCGCCGTATTTGCTGCACGTCGCGGTGAACGACGGGTTGGGGCTGGCGCTCAGCTGGTTGAGGACGTTCTGCAGTGAAGGCGAGTCCTCGAACATGCCGATGTGAGCCACCCCGTCTTTCGGGCACTGGTTTTGGATGGTTATGTTGGTGACGTTCGAGCCGCTTAGAAACGCATTGGTGTAAGGCGTCACGACCTCGTCATGGGTGGTCTCGATTACCACGTAGCGTGGCCCTGAGACGGTGTCGCCGCCTTCGAATGTCTTCTTCTCGAATGCCGAGCCAACCTCCTGTTCGGCGAGCGACGGCGCACCGATCGCTTCGATGAACGTGTTCACCACGAGCGTCGCAAACGGGAAGTTTTCGATCAACTTCGTGATGCCGTCGAGCGTGGTGCCGTGGTTGCTGGGTGCGAGCCCGACGAACGTGTTCACCTTGGATGCGCCACCCAGGTACTTGAGGTAGTAGTTGGGCATCAGGCCGCCCTGCGAGTGACCGACGAGGTCAACCTGTGAGGCTTTCGTCTGGGAGAGCACTTTGTTGACGAACGTCTTCAGTTCTTCCGCGGATTGCGTGATGTGGCCGAGCCCGTCGACGTTGCCGAACAGCCCCGACAGGATCGTCTCGCCGTAGTTGAAGCCGTACACGCAGTAGCCGGCGTTGGCAAGCAGCGGCGCGAGCGTCACCCAGTTAGAACCCTCATCGGCGAACGTGGCGTGCACGAGCACCACCGGGTATGGGTGCGCGGCGCTCGGTTTGCAGCCGTTGTTGCCGCCGCTCAGCGCGGTCGGGTCCCACGTCTCGTTCCACGCGCCTTCCACAAGCGCTTCGGCTTCGTAAGGCACATACAAGCTTGCGCTGGCGCCGGCAGGTGCGACGATGCCTACGACCGTGACGGCAGCGGCAATTACCGCCAACAGCAGCGCTCTCATCTTCAACATGACTCCCTCTTTCCTCGCTCTATTGACCGCAGGAGCTCGCCATATGGGCCAGTCCCCGAGCCTCCCCATGACAGCATCCCGTCGAGCTCAACGTATCCCAGCTACGCGCAGCGTGTCAATCACTCGTGATCGGCCGTTGACGTGATAACGGTGTGGCCCAGTGGAGCAGGGACATGACGGCCGCGCGCGGCGGTAGAAGGTCTGTCTCTGACCCTTTGGGCGTCAGGCCGCGAGCGCTCGCATGCGGGTGGCAGCGGGGCTGTCCACACCGACGATCTGGGTCAACCATCCGATCGCGTCGCTAGCGCTCATCTCCCCCATCTCGACCATCGCCTCGATGTCCGCCCAGTCCTTAGTTCTGCCGATCAGCGACTTGAACACCGCCAGCGCAGTGCAACTGACGACAGGGATTACGCGACCCGCGAAGGGCACCTGCCGCACCCCCCTTGCGACCTCATCGTGGAAGGGATGAACGTTGAGGAAGATATCGATGGGTGTGTCCTGCCACCACAGCTGCACCTGGCCTTCGTTTCGCGCCGTCTCGAGGTCAGCTGTGCTCCTGGTCACGCCGTCGGGAAGGGCAGCGAACACGTCTTTGGCCCGCTGCGGTGCGACGAACACGTTGACGTCCAGGTCGCGAGTGCCGCGTGGCCGTTCTGTGCAGAAGGCGAGCGCGATCGCGCCCCCGAACGCGTGCGGCAGATCAGCGGCGGCGAGCGCGTCGTGCAGGTCGATAAGCCTGCTGGCGAGAACACTCATACGCTCACGCGAACGCGACGCGACAGGCCAGAGCGAGGGAAACGCGTGTCATGCGACCACGCTCATCTAGCCTGGCGCGAGGTTCTTGAGCCGCTGTGCGCGACGGGAGTCGGGGCCGTCCAACCCAGCGATTCGCCCAGCGGTCCTCTCCACGTCGATCGACCCGTACTCGACCATCGCTTCGATGTCTGCCCAGTCCTTGCCCCGGTCGAACATCGCCTTGAAAACAGTCAGAGCGCCGCAGTCGAGGACAGGGATTGTGCGTCCCGCGAGCACGACTGGCCGGACTCCAGCCGCAACCTCATCATGAAACGGGAGCACATTGAGAAAGATGTCCACCGGCATGTCGTCCCACATCAGTCGTGTTTGACCGTCCCGTTGGACCTGTTCGACGTTCGCCAGCGTGACCGTGATGTCCTCCGGCAGCGCCGCGAAGACGTCATCGGCGCGAGCTCGGGTGACGAAGATGTTGACGTCCACGTCGCGCGTGCCCCTCGGCTCCTGGATGCAATATCCAAGCGCGATCGCACCGCCGATCGCGTGCGGGAGCTTTGCCTTGTCAAGCGCATCGTGAACGGCTATCAGGCGCTCGATCAGGGAGCTCATGCGGCCAAGCGAACCAGAGGAGGGTATGCTAGGTCTTTGCGCGGCTTGTAGGGCATCTGCTCAGCGAGCTCGATCACTTTGACCAGGATGTCACCAGCCCGCAGCATCTCCATCTTGTCCAACGACGAGCCCATGCGAACTTCGAGGCCTGCTGCCCCGGCGATACGTGCGAGCGCGGCGACGGACGGCTGACGCTCGCCGTGCTCATACGCGCTCAGCACGGAGCTGTGGATTCCGCTTCGCCGAGCGAGCTCGACCTGTTTGAGACCGCTCTCTTCGCGGATCTGGCGGATCAACCGCCCTGCTACCTGGTCATCATCCATTCCCATATTTTAGCGTATCCGCTAACACTTTCGCATGACACTGAGACGCCCGTGGACCAAGCGCGGCAAGGACGCAGAGAGCGTGGCGTGCTTTGCACGCGAGCCGGCACCGACGGCGAAGCCGTTGGTGAGGACGCCGCCGCGCGCAGTGTCCACGGGCGTCTCAGCCGAGCGCGACCATGCGATCGATCGGCACCCGCGCTCTGACCGCGATCTCCTCGGGCACGCGCACCTCGAACTGCATGTCGCTCAGCGCGTCTCGCAGCTTGGGCAGGGTGATCATCTTCATGTACTTGCACGACGCCTCTGCGTTGGCCGGGATGAACTCAATGTCAGGGGCGGCCATCTGTAGCGGATAGAGCATGCCGATCTCCGTCGCCACCACCGCCTCACGGCGCGCCCGCGACCCGTTCGAGCCCCCGCCCTCGCCAGCAGCGTGCCCGGGCTGGCCGCGGCGCTCGACCTGCTCACGCGAATCGTGCTCGGCACTATGTGCGTACTCGAGCATCCCGCCAGTGGACAGCATGTGCACACCCTCTGCCGAGACGTCACCGGCGGCGACGTACTCCATGATGCTGGTCGTACAGCCACACTCGGGGTGGATGAGAAAGTCCGCGCCCGGGTGAGCAGCGCGCGTAGCGGCGATGTCCGCGGGGCGGATGCCAGCGTGCACGTGGCACTCGCCGTCCCAAACGTGCATGCGCTTGCCGAGCGCCTTCTCTACATACGCGCCCAACCACATGTCCGGGCCAAACAGGATCTCCGTGTCGGGGCCGTGCGTGTCGTAGATGTGGCGCACCACATCCACAGCGTTTGCGGATGTACAGCAGTAGTCGGTAAGCGCCTTCACCTCGGCGGTGGTGTTCACGTACATCACCACCACGCCCTCTGGGTACTCCGCCTTCCAGGCCGCCAGCTGGTCGAAGTCGATCGACTCTGCCAACGAGCAGCCAGCATCCAGGTCGGGGATCAACACGGTCTTCTCGGGGCACAGAATGGAAGCGGTCTCAGCCATGAAGTGCACGCCGCAGAACACGATCGTCTCAGCGTTCGCAGCGGCCGCCTGGCGCGAGAGCCCGAGCGAGTCGCCGACGTAGTCGGCCACGTCCTGCACCTCCGGCACCTGATAGTTGTGGGCGAGGATTACCGCGCCCCGCGCCGCTGCAAGCTCACGCACTTCCGCCTTCATGTCGGCGATCTCGCGCGGTGAGAGAGCAGGTTGCGCCCCCTGGCTCGGCGCCATCGGCAA